>ERZ761602.4064-NODE-4064-length-19450-cov-4.631297_pt1 | contig 19450 bp, 17 predicted proteins | sample MGYA00512165_ERZ761602 | MGnify/ENA primary metagenome ERZ761602 (study PRJEB28899, sample SAMN02445085) | bioreactor sludge metagenome | biome: EBPR sludge; isolation source: Thorneside wastewater treatment plant | place: Australia: Brisbane, Thorneside... | reverse complement strand
CTCGAAAGATTCGTCGGCGGCTGACCCCGCCGACTCGATGGATTCGTGCGACCTCGAAGCGCGCTCAGTGCCGCCCGGGTTCGCGGAAACGTAGGGTTCGAAAAACCGTACGGAGGCTCGCGGCGGTTCCTCCCCGCTTCCCTCCCCAAAATCGGCCAGCCGGCCGACGTGCGCATCGTAGGAAGGTGTCGGGAAGTCGGCAAGCGGGTGACGTGTGTGGCTCGTCGGTTCGGCCGACCGCACCCTCAGTCCGCGCGCCAGCCTCCGGTCACACACGCGTCGAGGAACCGCGACACCCGCGCCGCCCACGCCGCCTCCGCGTGCGGCGCGCCGGGCGCGTGGTGGTAGTGCAGGTCGGCGCCGAGCTCGTAGCCGAGCGAGACCAGACGATCGCGGAGCTGCACGGTCACGCAGTAGTTGTCGCGATCGTCGGAGTCTTCGAACACGCCGTCCGCGTCCGCGTCCGCGCACGCTCCGCTGTCCAGACCTCCGCCGCTGTCGAGGTAGACGCTCGTCGCTCCGTGCGTGGACCAGCGCCGCACGAGCGTGCCCGATCCATCGCGGGCGAACGCGCCCCAGCCGAGCGTCGACGAGAGCCCCGCCGCGCAACGAGCCAGCTCCGGCCGTGCGTACGCGGCGTAGAGCGACACGAGCCCACCGAGCGAGGAGCCCGCGATCGCGAGCGAGTCCCCGCTCGCGCGCACGTCGTAGCGCGCACGCACGAACGGCAACACCTCCCCTTCGAGGAGCGCGAGGTATGCGTCGGCCCCGCCGCCGACCGCTCCGCTGCCGATGTCGTCGGGCACCGGGGTGTACGTCTCGAAGCGGTCCGGCCCGTTGTCCACCGCCACCGCGAGCACGTCGTCGAAGGACGCCTCGAGGGTCTCGTCGACCCGCCAGCTCCCGAACGGACCGCCGGACAGGAAGACGTTCTGTCCGTCGTGCAGCAAGAGCGTGCGCACCGCGCGTTCCGCGAAGCTCCCGCGTCCCGCCGCCCACGCGAAGTCCGCCGGGACGCGGACTCGGATCCAACGCGTCTGCACGCCTTCCACCGCGAACCCCGGGAACCGCTCGAAGAACGCGCGATCCGTCGGCGGCGCGACGTAGCCGTGCTCCCCGAACTCGTCCTCGCCGTAGACCGTCGACTCCGGCGGAGCGCGGAAGACCGAGGCCGACCACCACTTGTACTTCGCGCCGCGCGGCGCGGTCGCGATCCGCACCTCGGCGAAGTGGTGCACCCCGCTCGGCGCGGTTTCGGCGACGTTCGCGCTCGGATCCCACGCGTTCGGATCGCCGACCCACGCCACGCCCGTCGCGGCCCAACGCGTGGCGAAGAGCCAACGGTCGCCCGAGACGAGCGGCCAGCCCTCGCGACGGCCCACGTCCACGAGCAGCGCGTCGAGCGCCGCGGGGTCCGACTCGCCGCGCAACGTGGCGAGCACTTCGTCGTAGCGATCGAGCGCTCCCGCGTCGCTCGCAGCGCTCGCGTCTGCGCTCGCATCGACGCTCGCGTCCTCCACGCTCGCGTCCTCCACGCTCGAGTCTCGGTTCGCGTTCGCGTCGAGGCTCGCGTCCCCCACGCTGGCGTCGAGGCCGGCATCGAGGGTCGCGTCGTCGTCCCCACACGCCGACGCGAAGACTGCGCAGACGAGCACGACGCAGCTCGCCACACGGCCCAGCAGGCTCACGCGGCTCGCCGCTCCCGTCGCGACGCTCACGCTCCCGATGTCCGCTGCCACGCCTCCGCTCACGGCGTCCCCCGCGGATCGGGGTCGCCGTACTCCGGTAGCGGCTCCGGCTCCGGGGTGTCGAGCGACTCGTGCGTCCGCAGCCCCGCGAGGTCGCCGAGCACGTTGCCCTCGTCGTCGGTGAAGATCGATTCGCGCCCGAAGATCGTGTACACGCGCACCCTCCCCCCGAGCGACGGCTCGTCGCGGTCGGGATCGCGCCGCAGCGCGACCTCGTCGATCTTCTCCACCAACCGGCGGAAGTCGAGCACCGGCCCTCGCACCACGTCGCCAACCTCCATCGGTCCGGCCGCGCGGATCCAGGCGCTCACGAGCGCACGCCCCGGCCCCACCACCGCGACCGGCGCTGCGCCTTGAACGCGATACGCCTGCCGCCCTTCTGGGCTCGCGCGACGCATCGGGACACCTTCTTCAGTCGCGGATTCGCCGAGGTAGTAGACCCGCGTGTCGGGGCGGCCGTCCGGCGGAGCTCCCGGTACTGCCATCCGCTTCCAGGCGCGCAGCGGTTTCCAGTCCGAATCGAAGAGCACCTCCACGTCCGTGATTTGACGCTCCCACGCCTGATGCAGGGTCATCGCGTAGAGGCAGCCGCGTCGCTCGAGCCTCCAGCGCTCCGACACGCTCTGCTCACGCATCGTGGGCCCCGAGCGTAGGTAGCCCTCACCGAGGAGCTCCACGTCGGACGCGTCGCCGCAGGTCGGGTACGGCACCTCGGCCAGCGACGCGACCTCCACGCGGGGCAGGCAGCCCTCGCAGCTCGTGGAGAGGCTCGCGAGCAGCACGAAGAGGAGCGCCCCGCCAGCGCGGAGGCTGTACGGGGCGCGGGGCATGTCTCCTCGAGTCGAGTGGGCTCGGCTCACTCGGCCGCGGCCTCCTCGACCGCCGCCGGCGCCGCTGCCTCCGCAGGCGCTTCTGCCGTGGGGGCCTCGCCCTCCGCCGGAGCCGCCTCGGCCGGCGCCGCCTCGTCAGACGCCGCCTCGTCAGCCGCCGCCTCGCCGGTCGCTTCCGCCGGAGCCTCGTCGGCCGGCGCCGCGTCGCCCGTAGGCGCCGCTTCCGCAGGCGCTGCCGCTTCAGCGGCCGGAGCCGGCGCCGCCGGACGAAGCGGCTGGAACTCGCCGTGCTCCGCGATCAACGCGGTGGTGCCGAACGCGGGCGCACCGGTGGCCGGGTCGACACGCAAACCAGTGAGGCTGCCCGCGCGGCCGCGGTGTCCGGTGTCGTTCACGGTGTAGCCGAGGAAGACGGCCACGAAGATGAACGACCCGAGGAAGATGATCTTGTTGAAGGTCTTCTCCCAATGAAGGTGCATGTAGAAGCCCATCACGAGGCCGGCCTTCATCGTCGCGATGATCACCGCGACGAGGAGGTTCCACTCTCCGAGATGGATTCGATAAGCCGCGACCGTGAGGCCGGTCAGCAAGAACAACGCGCCGAGGATCGCGGCGTTGAACTTGGTGGTCGAGACGTGCGCGTGGACGTGGTAGCCGTCCTCGTGCTCGCCGTGAGCCGCGTCGTCGTGAGCGTGAGCGTGAGCCATGTGAACTCTCTGTCTTCCGTACCGAAACTCGTCGTGCTCGCGTCTGCGTTTGCGTCCGCGATCAGTCGATGAGGTAGAGGAGCGGGAAGAGGTAGATCCAGATGAGGTCGACGAGGTGCCAGTAGAGCGCCACGAGGTCGACCGGGGTGTTGAAGTCCTTGCTGAACTCGCCGCGCTGATTGCGCTTCCAGATCCAGAGGATGATGCCGATGCCGACGAGCACGTGGATGCCGTGCAGGCCCGTCATCACGAAGTAAATCCCGTAGAACGTGCGGATGTGGTACGGGACGAGGCCCGGGCCCGCGTTCGCGTAGGCCGCGCCGATCGCCGTCTCGACCTCTTGGTAGAACGCCTCGGGCGGCGCGGTCGTGCAGTCGAAGCCGGGGCAACCCCAGTACTTCCCGGGCAGGATGCCGACGTGGATCTTGTGGGTGTACTCGAAGTACTTCACCACCATGAACCCGAACGCGCAGGCGATGGTGACGAGCAAGAAGAGGCTCGTGCCCTTGCGGTCACCGAGCTGCGCCCGCTGCACCGCCATGACGGCCGTGAAGCTCGAGAAGAGCAGCACGATCGTGTTGATGCCGCCCATCTTCCAGTCGAGCAGGTGAGACCCGACCGAGAAGGCTTCCGGGTGCCACGTACGGAAGATGCCGTAGGCCACGAAGAGACCGCTGAAGAACAGGATCTCCTGCGCGAGGAACGCCCACATGCCGATCTTCGCCGCGTCGAACTGCTGCGCGGGAGTCTCGAAGTGGTGTGCGAGGTATGCCGGCCCGTGGTGGGCGTGGTCGGAAGCCATCGGGATTGTCTCTCCTCGAATGGGAAGGCGAGTAGAAGGCGAAATCGGAAGCGCGAAAGGTCAGAGCCCTCGGCTCACGCCTTCTTGCTGGGCTTGAAGTCCTCTTCGAAACCGTCCCAGAGCTCCTTCTCCGTGCAGAGATGGTAGTCGTAGGGACCGCGCGTCATGACGGGCGTGGACTCGAAGTTGTGCGGGTGCGGCGGCGTGGTGGTCATCCACTCGTAGCCGGCGGAGCCCCACGGGTTCGGGGGCGCCTTCGCTCCCGACAGCAGCGACTTGGCGAACATCCAGGCCATGATGATGAAGCCGAGGCCGAGGATGTAGGCGCCACCGGAGCTCGCCATGTGGAGCGGCTGGAACTGGTCGAGGTACTCGTAGTAGCGGCGCGGCATGCCCTGCGAGCCCATCACGAACTGGCTCAAGAAGGTCACGTTGAAGCCGACGAACACGAGGAACCACGCCACGCGGGCGAGTCCTTCGTCGTACATCTTCCCCGTCATCTTCGGCCACCAATAGTGCAGGCCGCCGAGGAAGCCGAACACCGTGCCGCCGACCATCACGTAGTGGAAGTGGGCGACGACGAAGTAGGTGTCGTGCAGGTGGATGTCGACCGAGAGGGTGCCGAGGAAGAGGCCGGTCAGACCGCCGATCGTGAAGAGCACGAGGAACGCCAGCGCGTAGAGCATCGGCGACTTGAACGAGATGTTGCCCTCGTAGAGCGTCGCGACCCAGTTGAAGACCTTCACGCCCGAGGGGATCGCGACGAGGAAGGTCAGGGCCGAGAACACCATCGTCGAGTACTCGCTCATGCCCGACGTGAACATGTGGTGGCCCCACACGAGGAAGCCGAGGAGCGCGAGCGCGATGGAGCTCATCGCGACGAACATGTAGCCGAAGATCTTCCGCTGGCTGAACGTCGCGATCAGCTCGTTCACTACGGCCATGCCGGGGAGAATCATGATGTAGACGGCCGGGTGGCTGTAGAACCAGAAGAAGTGCTGGAAGAGCACCGGGTCGCCGCCGAGCTGCGGGTCGAAGATACCGACCGAGAGCGTCTTCTCCATGATGAGAAGGAAGAGCGTGATCGCGAGGACGGGCGTGGCGAGGACCTGGATGACGCTGGTCGCGTAGATGCCCCAGATGAAGAGCGGCAGACGCTTCCAGTGCAGACCGGGCGCGCGCATCTTGTGGACCGTCGCGATGAAGTTCACGCCGGTGAGGATCGACGAGAAGCCGAGGATGAACGCCGCGCCCGTCATCCAGATGACCGACGAGTCGGCGCGCGTGCTGTACGGCGTGTAGAAGGTCCAGCCGGTGTCGACGCTGCCCGCGACGATCGCGACGACCGCGAAGATGGTCCCGAAGCCGTAGATCCAGAAGCTCGCGAGGTTCAAACGCGGGAAGGCGACGTCCTTCGTGCCGAGCATGATCGGCAAGAAGAAGTTGCCGAGCGCGGCCGGAACCGACGGGATGATGAAGAGGAACACCATGATCGCCCCGTGAAGGGTGAAGATCTTGTTGTAGGTGTCCGCCTCCATGATCGTCTCCCCGTTGAAGAGGAGCTCGGTTCGCACGAGGAGCGCCATGACGCCCCCGAGGAAGAACATGAAGAGAATCGCGATCAAATACATGATCCCGATTCGCTTGTGATCGAGCGTGAAGATCCAGCTCTTGAGCCCACGCTCGTGCGTGAGGTAGTTGGCGGCGTCGCCTTGGGAGCCGTGCGAGGGAATGGCGGTCTCAGCTTGGACGGTCATGGGACTTCCTGTGGACTTCGGAAGATGAGACTTCGGAAGGTGAGCTTCGAACGAGGCGGCTCACTCGGAGAGCGTGCGCATGTACGCGATGATGGCGTCGATCTGACGATCCGACAGGCGGTAGGGCGGCATGTTGACCGCTGCGTAACCCGTCACGACGTGAGCCTGCGGCTGCAGGATCGACTCGCGGATGTAGTTCTCGTCCGCGACGTAGCTGCCGCCGTCCACGAACGAGCCCTGGCGACCCCAGAGCCCCTGCCAGGTCGGGCCGGGCGCGGCGGAGCCGTCGGCCGAGTGGCAGGCGTTGCAGCCGTTGCTCGTGTAGAGCTTCTCACCCCAGCACGCGGGCTGGTTCTCCGAGCCCTCGCACTCCGCCGGCGGCGGCGGACCGAGCTCGAGGAACTCGTCGTAGGCCTCGCGCGTGATGACGCGGACGTCCGCGAGCATCGTCGAGTGGTTCGTGTTGCGACCCGCGGAGTCCGTGATGCCCTGCGGCGCACCGCAGTACTCGGTGCAGAAGAGCGGGAGCACACACTCGCCCGCGCGGCCGCACATGTGCGCCTCGGGACAGTCCGCGTCGGTCTCGCACGCGCGCGTGTCGGTCAGCTCGGTCGCTTCGAACCAGAGCGTCGTGTACATGCCGGGGACCGCGTCGCGCTTCACGCGGAAGGCCGGGATGAAGAACGAGTGGAGCACGTCGCTCGAGCTCATGATGATCCGCACCGGCTCGCCGACCGGGATCTTGAGCACGTTGAGCTCGTCGATGACGCCGCCCTCGTGCTCGAACTCCCAGTTCCACTGCATCGCACGCGTGCGGATGTCGCGCGCGTTCTGCGGCGCGACCGTGCTGTGGAGGTAGGTCGTGAAGCCCGCGTGGAAGAGCCACACCAGCAGGAAGAGCGGCGCGACGGTCCACGCGATCTCGAGCGCGGTCGCGTGTCCCGGCGGCTTCGACGAGTGGCCCGGACGACGGCGATACTTCCAGGAGAAGTAGGCCGTCGCACCGACGATGGCGACGAAGAAGACTACGCTGATCCAGTAGATCACGTAGTACATGTCGTCGACCTCGGGGGCGAGGGTCGAGAGCTGGGGCGGGAGCTGAATGGTTCCCTGCGGTTCGGTCATGCTTCAACCTGCTTGGCAGGCCGAGGAAGTGCGCTTTCCTCGGTGCGGAGTTTCGAAGAATCGGTCGGAGCGCGGGATGCGTCGGCGAAGCCTTCGAGGCCCTCGTCGAACAGACCACCGCGGCGCCGTTCACGGCGCCAGAGAACGAAGATGAACGCGAAGAGCGCGAAGGCGCAGAGCGCGCCGCCGATCTTCATCACGTTCCAGGCCATCAGGACGTAGCCCTGCGAGGCTTCGTCGTAGCTGTAGCAGTAGAGGAGAATGCGCTCGCCGGCGCTGATCGAGCGGCCCTCGGAGGCTTCGAGGAGCGCGAGCCGGACGTCGCCGGTCTCGAAGCGGAGCCCGTAGAGGTAACGTGCGAGCTTCCCCTCGGGGGTGAGGAACATCGCGGCCGCGGTGTGGGCGTACTGCTGCTGCCGCTCGTCGTAGAAGTAGCGGTAGCCGGCTGCAGTGGTGACGCGCGCGATCGACTCTTGGTCACCGACCAGGAAGGCCCACTCGGAGCCGTCCCGGTTCACCTCGGCGAGCGAAGCCGCGCGCTTCTCCGCCGCCTTCTCGGGCGTGTCGCGCGGGTCGATCGAGATGGTGACCATCTGGTACTCGACGCCGGGCGTCCACTCCTGGGCTACCGCCGCACGCTCCGTCGCGTCGAGCACGAGGCTGCAGAGCGAGGGGCACGAGTGGTACGCGAAGGTGAGCATCACGGGACGCTCGCCGTCGAAGTAGTCGCGCAGCGTGACGGCGCGACCGGTGTGGTCGCGGAAGGGCACGTCGAGCGGCATCTGCTGATCGAGCCGCTCGTCGACGCCGATGCGGTCGAGCCCGGGAACCGGCCGGCTCGTCTCCTGGACCCCGCCCGTGAAACGCTGCGCGGCGCCCACGGTCGGAACCGCGAGGAGCACGAGCAGGATCGGGAGGAGGGGTCGCATCGAGAGGAGGTTTGGGGTCGCGGACGCGAATCGGAAAAGCGTGGTGAGCGATCAGGTGGCGATCAGGGCGTGGGCGGCACGACGGGCGCCGCAGCCTGCGCGGCCGCGAGGCGCTGCGCGAAGCCCTGGAGCCACGCCTCGGCCGCGCGGATCGCGTCCGCCGTCGCGTTGCTGCGGAGCGGAGCGGCGAGCGAGCCCGCCGCCGACGCGTCGTCGAGGAGCTGCATCTCGGTGGCGCGCGTCTGCGCGGCCTCGAGCCGACGCGCGACGTCACGCGCGCGGCCCGACACGATCGCGCGCTCGGCTTCCGCGCGCTCGCCCTCGTGCTTGCGAAGGGTCCAGCCTTCGACTGCGGCGAGGCTCGCGAGCGCGTCGTCGAGCGACACGTTCGCGCCATCCGTCGCGCGCGGACGCACGGTCGGCACCGCGCGGCCCTGCGAGACGAGCTGCTGCATGGCGGCGTCGATGCTCACGGGCGCTTCGCTCAGCGAACGACGCGCGGATGCGAACGCCTCGTTGCGGGCGGCCAGGTAGTCGACCGCGCCGTCACCGTCGGAGTCGCGCTCTTGGACCTTCGCCGCGAGCTCTCCGTCGGTCATCGAGTTGAAGTAGCTGTGGAAGAGCGGCACCAGGGCCACGAGCAGCAGCACCGAGCCGACCGTCCAGATCAGGATGGTCTTGTCGCGGGGCGGCGTGTCGTCGAAGCCGTGCGGGGCGTTGCCCTGGATGTCGTAGTGCTCGTCGGAGTCGTGGGCGCTCATGGCGTGGCTCCGTCAGTGGCTCTGGTGGTGATGGATGGCGCGCGAGAGCCGCGGGTCGCCCATCGGGATGAGGGGGTTCTTGCCGAGCGTGCGGAACACGTAGGCGAAGAAGGCACCGCCGCAGAGGAGCAGCGCGCCGACGTCGAGGTGGTTGAACGAGAACCGTCCGGCCTGCGGGAGCACGAAGAAGTAGATGTCCGCGACGTGCATCACGAGGAGCCAGAGGGCGCCGAACTGCAGCATGCCGAGGCGACGCTTCACCATGCGCGAGATGAGGAAGTAGAAGGGCAGCGCGAAGTGGCCGATCATGAGCGCGAGGCTCCAGAGCTTCCACGCGCCGTCCCAGCGCTTCTGGAACCAAGTCGACTCCTCGGGGATGCCCGCGTACCAGATGAGCATCCACTGCGAGAAGCTCACGTACGCCCAGAAGCACATGAAGCCGAACATCATCTTGCCGAGGTCGTGGAAGTGCTCGGTGTTGAGCGCTTCGCCGACGTGGCCGCGGCGGTAGAGGCTGACTCCGATCACGATGAGCAGCGCGAAGATGCTCATGGCGGAGCCGGCGAAGACGATGACGCCGAAGATGGTCGAGTACCACGCGGGCTCGAGGCTCATCATCCAGTCGAAGGCGGCGAAGGTGAGCGTGAGACCGAAGAGGATCGCCGAGAGCGCCGACCACTTCTTCATCTTGTTCGTGAGCGCGTAGCCCTCGGTCTTGCTCGACTTGTCCTGCTGGAGGCTCGTGCGGAAGTAGAAGAGCGCGATCGCGATCCAGATGAGGAAGTACACGAGCGCCGACACACCCCAACGCGTCGCGTTCAGGTAGGGCGCCTTGTGCTCCATGATGCGGTGGTGCGCCGCCTCCATCTGGGGCGTGTGCGGGTGGTGCTCTTCGGCGTGGGCTTCCCCACCGGGATCCTGTGCATACGCGACGCTCGAGCCGAAGAGGGAGCCGTGCTCCTCGCCTTCGTGCTCGTCTCCCTCGTGGGCCTCGTCGCCGTGCGCGTCACCGTGATCGCCGTGGTCGTCGTGACCGTGGCCGTGTCCCGCCATCCACTCGTCGTAGAGGTTGAACTTGTCGGTCGCGACGCCCACGAAGAACGGGATGGCGAGGACGGCCGCCACGATCACGCCGCTGCCGATCGTCTCCGCGATGCGGCGGGCGGTCACACCCCAGTGGCCGGCGGTGAAGTGGAGCGCGATGACCAGGAAGAGACCTCCGAAGACGAAGGTCAGGATGGTCATCAGCCCGAAGAGGTAGGAGTAGCCGAAGCGCTCCGGGTCCTGGGTGAAGCCGAAGATCGACAGCAGGAGGCCGACGCCCGCGAGGACCGCCGAGGCCTGCCACGCCGTCTTCGACCAGAAGCCGTTCCCCTCGGGGATGCGGTAGTCGTTCGGCTTTCCGCCGCCATGCTTGGCGTCGTGCTTGGGGGAGCTCACTGCGCCACCTCGGTGTTGAGGGCCGTGGGCCGCGAGGCCTGGCTGATCTGGAGCGCGCGGACGTAGGTCACGATCGCCCAGCGGTCGTCGATCGGGATGCTGTGCGCGTAGGCCGGCATGTTTCGGATGCCGTTGCTGATGGTCCCGAAGAGCTGGCCGTCGGGCATCTCGCGGATGCGCTGGTCGTGCAGGGTCGGCGCGATGAGCGCGGACGCGCCGATCTGCTCGGCGCGCTTGGACACGAGGCCCGCGCCGTCACCCGCGAGGCCGTGACAGGCCGCGCAGAAGATGTCGTAGCGCTCGTGTCCGCGAGCGAGCGCCTGCTCCATACCGCCCTGGCGCTGGAGCACCGGCGCCGGGACCTCGAGGAGCCAGGAGCTCCCGTCCTCGGTGCGACCGGACTCGACCGCGAGGTCGATCTCCATCTCGCGCGCGACCGTTCCTTCCACGAGCGGGCGCATGGTGCGTCCGTCCTGGAAGAAGTCGCTCGCCTGCTGAGGGTCGTAGCGCGGCTGGTCGTACATGTTCCGGATCGGAACGATGGGCGGCTCTTCGGACACTTGTCCGCGGCAGCCGGAGAGAGCGCCGATCCCCGCGAGGGCGAGCAGCGTCGTGAGGGTCAGGCGGTTCATCCGACTTCCTCCTCGACGAGCTCGACGAACGACGGGTGAGTCGACTCGAGGAGCGCACGAGTCTTCTTCATGTCGAACTTCTCGTCCCCCACTTCGATCGAGATGAAGAACTTGTCGTCCGTCGACGCCTCGAAGCGGTCGCTCTCGAAGATGGGGTGATGGTGACGGGGCAGCTTCGTGAAGTGGAAGAGCCCGAAGAGCGTGCCGAAACCCGTGAGGAGAATCGTCAGCTCGAACATGATGGGGACCATCGCCGGGAACCCGCCGATGCCGTTCGGCTTACCGCCGATGATCACCGGGTAATCCCAGTTGTTCATGTACTGAATCATCAGCACGGCGGAGACGAGACCCGTCATGCCGGCGATGAAGGACACGAACCCGAGCTTGGTGGGCTTGAGGCCCATCGCGTCGTCGAGGCCGTGGACCGGGTACGGCGTGTGGCAATCCCACTTCTCGTAGCCGGCGTCGCGCACCTTCTTCGCGGCTTCCGCGAGCGCCTCGGGCGTCTCGTACTGCGCGAGGTAGAGCGCGGGTCGCTTCTCGGGCTCGTCGCCCTCCCCTTCGTGGGTCATGCGCGCGTGATCCGCTTTCTTCTGGGCCGCCACGGCCTGTTCCTTCGCGTCCGAGGCTGCCTTCGCGGCCTTCTTCGCTCGATCCGCCGCCGCGACGGCCTTCTCGGCCTCTTCCTTCGCGTGGGCCTCGTCGCCCTCGAAGGAGGCCTTGGCCGCCTTCTTCGCAGCCGACTTCGCGACCTCCGCCGCCGCCTTCGCGGCCGACGCGTCGAGTTCGGCTTCTTCCGCCGCGTCCTCGGCCTCGTCGGCCGCCTTCGCGGTCGCCTTCGTCGGGACGTGCTTCTCGTCGTCTGCCGCTTCGCGCGCGGCGCGCTCGGCGATGCGCTCGGCTGCCTTCGCCTCGTCGGCGGCGGCCTTGGCCTTCTCCGCCGCGTCGGCGGCGATCTCGTCGGCCGAGGGCGCGCCCACGCCGATGAGCGTGCCCTTCTTTCGCGGTTGGTCCTTTTCGTCCGCCATGGCGATCACTCCGCGGGCGCCGGCGCGGTTTCGGCGCCGTGGTGGGGCTCGTGCTCGTGCTCGTCGTCGTGGTGCGCGTGGGGATGCGCGTGCGGGAGGACCGCCTTGATCTCCGCGATGGCGAACATCGGGATCCAACGAACGAAGAGCAGGAAGAGCGTGAGGAAGAGGCCGAAGGTTCCGAGGTAGAGGCAGATGTCGATCCAGGTCGCCTCGAAGCTGCCCCAGCTACCCGGCAAGAAGTCGCGGTAGAGCGAGGTCACGATGATGACGAAGCGCTCGAACCACATGCCGATGTTGATGAAGATCGTGATGACGAACATCACGGGGATGCTGGTGCGGAAGCGCTTGAACCAGAAGAGCTGCGGGCTGATGACGTTGCAGCTCACCATGGCCCAGTAACTCCACCAGAGCGGACCCCAGTTGCCCTGCTGGTCGAGGTACCCGAAGCCGAGGCGGTTGTGGAAGAAGACCCACGACTCGTACGGGTTGCCCGAGTACCACGCGATGAAGAACTCCATCGAGTACGCGTAGCCGACCATGATGCCGGTCCCGAGCATGAACTTGTTCATCAAGTCCAGGTGCTTGAGGGTGACCAGGTTCTGCAGGCCGAACACCGTGCGCACGATGAGCATCAGCGTGAGCACGAGCGCGAAACCGCTGAACACGGCGCCCGCGACGAAGTAGGGCGGGAAGATGGTCGTGTGCCAGCCGGGCATCACGGAGGTCGCGAAGTCGAACGAAACGACCGAGTGCACCGAGAGCACGAGCGGCGTGCTGATGGCGGCGAAGATCAGGTACGCGCGCTCGTAGTGCTGCCAGTGGCGGTGCGAGCCGCGCCAGCCGAGGGCGAGCGCACCGTAGATGCGCTTGCGCAGGAGCGACTTGCTGCGGTCACGCAGCGTCGCGAGGTCGGGGATGAGACCGACGAACCAGAAGATCACCGAGATGGTGAGGTACGTGTTGACCGCGAACACGTCCCACATGAGCGGGGACTTGAAGTTCGGCCACATCGCCATCTGGTTCGGGATGGGGAAGAGGTAGTAGTCGAACCAGGGACGGCCGGTGTGCAGCGCCGGGAAGATGGCGGCGCACAACACGGCGAAGACGGTCATCGCTTCGGCGAAGCGGTTGATGCTCGTGCGCCAGTTCTGCCGGAAGAGGAAGAGAATGGCGGAGATGAGCGTGCCGGCGTGACCGATGCCGATCCACCACACGAAGTTGGTGATGTCCCAGGCCCAGTAGTTGGGGCTGTTGTTACCCCAAACACCGACGCCCATCGTCACCAGGTAGCCGATGCAGGCCACCATCAAACCCAGAAGCCCGAGGCTCGGGAGGAAGAGGATCCACCAACCGCGCGGAGCCTTGGTCTCCGTCACGCGACACACCGACTCGGTGATGTCGTTGAAGGTGGTGCCCTCGGGGAGGAGACTGCGTTCCCCGATCTCGTGAATGGGAGCTGCGGCGCTCATCCGTGGGCCTCCTCGTCACGGGCGCTGCCGCCGAGGTGAGGGTTCGTGTTGCGAATCTTCGCGAGGAAGGTGGTGCGCGGCTGCGCGCCGACCTCGGCAAGGAGCTTGTAGCGGCGGTTCGTCGCGTCCGCGCGGGTCACGCGGCTGTCGGCGTCGTTGAGGTCGCCGAAGACGATGGCGCCGGTCGGGCAGGCCGACTGACACGCGGTGACCACGTCGCCGTCGCGGAGCTGACGGCCCTCGCGGCGAACCGCGAACTTGGCCTCTTGGATGCGCTGCACGCAGTACGTGCACTTCTCCATGACGCCGCGCATGCGGACCGTGACGTTCGGGTTGAACTGCATCTGGCGCATCTCGGGGAACTCGCCGTGGAAGCCCCACGGATCGTCGAGATGGTTGTGCCAGTCGAGGTAGTTGAAGCGCCGCACCTTGTACGGGCAGTTGTTGGCGCAGTAGCGGGTGCCGATGCACCGGTTGTACGCCATGTCGTTGAGGCCCTCGGGGCTGTGCGCGGTCGCGTTGACCGGGCACACGTTCTCGCACGGCGCCTCTTCGCAGTGCTGGCAGCCGATGGGCTGCATCGCGATCTCGGGCTCGTCGAGGTCGTCGCCGACGAAGTAGCGGTCGATGCGGAGCCACGCCATGTCGCGGCCGCGCTTGACCTCCTGCTTGCCCACGGCGGGGATGTTGTTCTCCGCTTGGCAGGCGATCGTGCAGGCGTTGCAGCCGGTGCACGCGGAGAGGTCGATGACCATGCCCCACTTGTGCAGCGGGCGACCCGTCGCGACCTCGCGCGGCGAGTAGTCGATCTGCTCCCAGAGGGGGCCGATCGAGTCCATCTCGACCGTGCGGTACGACGCGAACTCGGGTTCCTCGCGGTACTCGGCGAGCGTCGCGTCGATCGCGATGGGGCGGCCCTCCATGTAGCCGTGCTCCTGCGTGGTCACGAGGAGGTACGACTGACCGGTGCGCTCGAGGCGCGCGCCCGTGGCGAAGCCGAAGCTGTCCGTCGTGCGGAGCGGGTGGACGTCGAAGCCGCCCGCCTGCCAATCCGGCTCGGGGCCGACGCCGGGCCAGGTCTGCTTGGTGCCGTAACGACCCGCCGCGCTGCGGCCCCAGCCGAGGAGCAGCGTGACCGAGTGCTCGGCGTGACCGGGCAGCGCGAAGACCGGGAGCTCGACGCTCCGCTCACCGACCGTGATGCGGACGACGTCGCCGTTGCGCAGGCCCAGCTCGTCGCGCGTCTTCTTGGAGACGAGCGCTGCGTTGTCCCACGTCAGCTTGCTCATCGGATCGGGCGTCTCGAGCGCCCAGAGGTTGTTCGCGAAGCGACCGTCGAAGAGCGCCGGATCCGGGAGGAACTGGACCTCGAGGTTGTCGCGCGAGAGCGCCGTGCGCTCGGGCGACTCGCGCAGCGCGGCGGCGATTCCGTCGACCTGGAGGTCGGCCATCATCGGCTCGACCGCAGTGCCGGGGATCACGCCCGCGTGCAGCGCGCGGCGCCACTCGCGCTCGAGCGAGACGGCGCCCACGCGGTCGCGGAAGGTACGGCGCACGACGTGGTGGCCGCGCCAGTTGCGCTCGCCCGCGAGCATCGCGACGAGCTCGAGGCCGCTGCGACCGCCGAAGAGCGGCGCGATGAGCGGCTGCTGGATCGACACGGTGCCGTCGACCGCGCGCTGGTCGCCCCAGGTCTCGAGCTCGTGCGCCATCGGCACGTGCCACGTGCAGAGGCGGCTCGTCTCGTCGCGGTGGGTCGAGAGGTGGATCGACGTGAGGCCCTCGCGACCGAGGAGCTCCGCGAAGCCGACGTCCGCCGGCGCGTCGTAGGCCGGGTTTCCGCCGAGGATCACGAGGGTGCGGGCGGTCCCGATCTCGGCCGCGAGCTCGCGGATCGAGGTGAGCACGGCCGGCTGCTCGGGATCGGAGGGCTCGTGGTAGCGGACCGCGCGGCCGAGCGCGCCGAGGCCCGCGTTGATGGCGAGCGCGAGCGCGTGGACGCGCGCGGGTTGACGCGGACCGGGCACCACGAAGGAGCGACCCGGCTGCGCGCGGTTGGTCTTGCCTTCGACGCCCGCGAGGTCGTCCGCGAGCGCGGTGAGGAACGCGCCCCACGACTCGTCGGCGGTGGCGTTCGAGACGCTCGCGCCGATCGCGCCGAGGGCGACGCCGCGCGAGCCGCGCTCCTTCGCCAAACACTTCAGGAAGCGCTCGACGTCCTGCGCGGGGACACGCAGGCGGTGATCGGAGGACGCGCCGGTGATGGTGAACGCCGCCTCGACGCTGTAGAGGCGGAGCATGTGCTGACGGTCGGGCAGCGTGATGCTGCGGCGGGCGCCGTAGCCACGACCCGCGCGCACCGAGCCGGCCTCGGTCGTCGAGAGGAAGTCGCTGTCGAGCGCGAGGACGACGTCGGCCTGCGAGAGGTCGTAGACGGGGAGCGCCGGACGACCGAACGCGAGCCGCGCGCCTTCGCGGGCAGAGTCGTCGTTCACCGAGGTGTAGACGTGGACCTTCGCGCTCGGGTAGCGGCGGAGGAGCGCCGCACGCATGCGGAGCATCGACGGGCTGTTCGTCGGCGGCATCAGCACGCGCAGGCCCGCGCCGCCGTCACGCTCGTGCGCGGCCGCGAGCTCACGAAGGGCTTCGTCGAGCTGCGCGAAGGTCTTGTCCTCGAAGGACTCACCCGAGCGCATCGCCGGACCGCGCGAGCGGTCGGGATCGTAGAGGTCCCAGATCGCCTGCTGCGCGTAGAGGTCCGTCGCGCCGAGGCTCGAGGGATGCTCGGGGTTGCCCTCGATCTTGGTGGGGCGACCGTCGTGGCTCGTGACGACCAGACCAATCGCGTCGTTGCCGCGCTGGGTCACGCTCGCGAAGTGCAGCGGAATGCCCGGCTGCATGTACTCCGGCCCCTGCACGAACGGCAGGATGTTCTCCGCCGGACGACGCACACAGCCCGAGAGGCTGAGCGCGGCCGCCGCGGTGCCGGTGGTGGCGAGGAAGCCACGGCGGCTAATCGCGGGCTGCTGCGTGAGCGGATCCTCGCGACGCGAGGCGCTCTTCTTCATCAGCGCGCCGCTGCCGATCAGACCGGAGAGGAAACCACCCTGGGCTTCTTCTTCCGCCTTGGCGCGCTTCTCTTCGGGGGCGGCGAGCTTGTCCTCGAGGGATCGCCACATCGGGCGCCCCTTCGTTTCGGTCAGCTCGTAAGGCTTGCGACGGCTCATTGGTTCATGCCTCGTCAGCGAAAGACGGTCAGACGGTGCGAGCAGAGCTCAGCGGTGGCACCCGGAGCAGTGCTCGGGCGGGTTCACGGCGGCGACGTGCTCGTCCATGGAAGCGAGCCACTCCGCGTCGGGCTCCCACTCCATGTTCGTGATCTCGCTCGGCGGCCGGAGGTTCGGCCCCGGGTCGCGGTGGCACTCGAGGCACCACTGCATCGCGATCGGCTCCTCGACGCGGACGACCTCCATCTGGTCGATGCGGCCGTGGCAGCTCACGCAGCCGACACCGGCCGTGAGGTGGACCGAGTGGTTGAAGTACGCGTGGTCCGGCAGGACGTGCGCCTTCACCCACGGGATGGACTCGCCCGTCTCCCAGCTCTCACGCACGGGCGCGAGGCGGGCCGACTCGGGCCACACCACCGAGTGGCAACCCATGCAGGTCTGCGTCGGCGGGATGTTGGCCTTCGCGCCGTCCTCCACCGCCGAGTGGCAGTAGCGGCAGTCCATACCGAGCTCACCCGCGTGCAAGCGGTGGCTGTACGGAACCGGCTGCTCGGGCGCGTAGCCCACCTGCAGGTGGCTCGGGGAGAAGTAGTACCAGATCGCGCCGATCAGACCGGCGCCGCCCATGGTCGCCGCTCCGCCGAGCACGAGCGGCAGGAGATTGAGAGAGCGAGGGAAGATCTGCATCTCGAAAGTCGTTTCTGCGGGCTCGCGGCGGCCCTTTTACGAGAAGGACCGACGCCGGACAAGCTCAGACTTCAGGGGGAAGCGAGGATTTCAGCGACCTCGCGCGCATGAACGGGACAATTGCGGGCCACCAAGCGGTAACGGGTGGTTCCGTCTTCGTGAGATCGCGCGTCCGCGACGGCCTCGGCGCTGCGGATTCGGCGATCGCCACCCTCTCCGACTGGGAGCGCGGCGGGATCCGAGAGGGTCGCGCGGATGGCGACCAGCGCGCCTTCGTGGATCTCGAAGCGCGCGTCGCGGATGGAGGCGTCGGCCGCCGAGGCGGACCAATCGAGCAGGAGCGTGCCATCGGAGGTGGTCGAGGTGGACCAAGCGCCGTCGGGTAACGCGGCGCGCGCGCGGACGTCGGAGGCGGTCATACCGAGACGCACGCCGAAAGCCGCGGTCGGATCCGCGTCTTTCGCGGCGACTCGTACGAGCGCCCAGCCGGCTGGCAGCACGAGCGCCAGCGCGGCCGCGGCGACCCACAGCTTGGAGTGCGGGGCGTGCGGCTTCATGTGCGTGCCGGCCGGGGGCTAGGGCTCGGACGGGGGCGAGTCAAGCTGACGTAAGGGCACGCACGCTCGAATCTTCGTTTCTCTTGGAGATTCGAGGACTTTTCCTCGTGACACGGCGCGTCATGGGGCGATCGCCGAAGCACCTCCAACCGACCGAGGCGAGAAAAGTTCGTCGCCGTGTCGATCGTGCGCTCGCTCGTTCGTCGTGGAGGGGAAGCGAGCTGCTCGTCCGCGGGCGCGGCTCGCGTTCAGCCGCCCGACGACGTCGGGGTATGCGCTCGCGATCGAATGGAGGAATGCGAGATGAAATTCATGGTGATGCACAAGCACGACGCCAACACCGAGGCCGGCAAGCTGCCCCCGCCGGAGTTCATGGAGGCGATGGGGCGCTTCATCGGCGAAGCGGCCGGAAGCGGGAAGCTCCTCGACGGCGAGGGGCTCGGCGCGACCCGAACGCGTTCGCGCGTGACGCTCGAGCGCGGCAAGGTGACGGTCGTGCACGGGCCCTTCGCGGGCAGCAACGAGCTTCCGGCGGGGTTCGCCAAAGTCTCTGTGACATCACGAGCGGAAGCGCTGGAGCTCGCTCGGAGAATCGGTGAAGCCGTCGGCGGGGACCTCGAGCTCGAAGTCAGCAAGCTCACCGAAGAATGGGATTTGGGGTTCGGCGAGAAACCGGCGGACGCGCCGGAGCGTTACCTCGTCATCCTCAAAGCGACGCCCGGGTCCGAGGCGGGTCGCGCATCGGAGCTCGACGCGGTCCTGCAGAAGCTGGCCGGTGAAGGGGCCATCGTCGCCGGGGCGACCCTGACGCCTTCGTCCCGCGGAAAGCGGCTCACCTGGCGCGGCGGTCAGCGCAAGATCGTCGACGGACCGTTCGCAGAATCGAAGGAGATGCTCGGCGGCTACGCCGTCCTCGAGCTCGCGTCGCTGGAGGAGTGCCTCGCGTTCACCACGGAGTACGCGGAGCTGTTGCTGACGGCCGCCGACGGCCTCGATCTCGAGATCGACGTCCGGCCCGTGGCCGGGGTGCACGAAGCGGGGCGGTGACACCGAGCCGACGCGAGCCAGCGCGTCGGCTTCGGACCCGATGATGACCTGCACACGAGGTCCGGGAACGGACCACCGAGAATCCCGAAAGAAGCGAGGAGAATCCGATGCGAGTGATGGTGATCGTGAAGGCGACCAAGAACAGCGAAGCGGGTGTGATGCCGAGCCCGGAGCTGTTCGAGGCGATGGGGAAGTTCAACGAGGAGCTCGTCGAAGCCGGCGTGATGCTGGCAGGGGACGGGCTGCAGCCCAGCCGGGCGGGGAAACGCGTGCGCTTCGCGAACGGGAAGAAACACGTCCTCGATGGACCGTTCGCGGAGACGAAGGAGCTCATCGCGGGGTATTGGATCTGGCAGGTGCGCTCGATGGACGAAGCGCTCGAGTGGGCGCGGCGCTGCCCCGATCCGATGCCGGGCGAAGAGTCGGAGCTCGAGCTTCGCCCGCTCTACGAGATGGAAGACTTCGGCGAGGTGCCGGCCGGGGTCCTCGAGCGGGACGAACGTTTGAGGAAGGAGCTCGAACGCCAGAAGGGCGGTTGATCGAACCAGTCTCGGTCCACGAGGCGGCTTCCTCGGTCGTCGAGCGAAGCCGTCCGTGGCGCCAACCCGCGTGCTGCGTCCTGCGTCGATCTTCCGACGCCCTCTCCTCTAGCAGGTTGCTGAAAAACGGCGTGCTCCCGATCGACGTCACGGTCGAGGTGT
>ERZ761602.4060-NODE-4060-length-19473-cov-5.667731_pt1 | contig 19473 bp, 20 predicted proteins | sample MGYA00512165_ERZ761602 | MGnify/ENA primary metagenome ERZ761602 (study PRJEB28899, sample SAMN02445085) | bioreactor sludge metagenome | biome: EBPR sludge; isolation source: Thorneside wastewater treatment plant | place: Australia: Brisbane, Thorneside... | reverse complement strand
TGACCGGCTGGCGACTCGGCTGGCTGGTCGTTCCCGAGCGGTTCGCCCGCGCCATCGAGAAGCTGGCGCAGAATCTCTTCATCGCGCCCTCGACACCGGCTCAACACGCGGCACTGGCAGCCTTCGCTCCGGCCACGCTAAGCATCCTCGAAGGACGCCGCCAAGAGTTCAAGCGCCGGCGCGACTTCCTGGCGCCAGCCCTCGAGAAGCTCGGGTTCCGCCTTGCCGCCAGACCGGAAGGCGCTTTCTACATCTACGCGAATTGCGCAGCGCTGACCCGAGACAGCGATGATTTTGCTCGCCAACTCCTGGAATCGGCGGGCGTCGCCACCACACCCGGCCGCGACTTCGGCAGCAACGCGCCAGACAAGCATTTGCGCTTCGCGTACACCACCGACGTCGAACGCCTGGCCGACGCGGTGGACAGGATCCACCGTTTTCTCGGCTGAATGTCATCACCTCGACACGTCCGAGAATGTCGCAGGAGCGAGACAACGAACACGGCGCATTTCAGCCCGGCACCCCTGGCAGCCTGCCGAGCGTGGCCAGGCGCCGCCAGTCAAAGAAGGGACCAGGATCCGTCTTGCGACCGGGCGCCACGTCACAATGACCCGCCACAGCCTCGATCGGGTAGTGTGCACACAGCCGTCGGAGCAGTTCCTGCAGGCCACCGTACTGCGCTTCCTCGAACGGCAGCTCGTCACAGCCCTCGAGCTCGATGCCCAGGGAAAAGTCATTGCAGCGCGACCGCCCCTGCCAGGAGGACAGGCCGGCATGCCAGGCGCGCTGCCGACAGGAAACGAACTGGATCAGGCCCCCATCTCGCCTGATGAGGAAATGTGCCGAGACCCGCAGGCTGCTGATCGTCTCGAAATAGGGATGCGCCGCCGGGTCGAGCCGGTTGGTGAACAGACGCACGATTTCGTCACCACCGAACTGAGCGGGCGGCAGGCTGATCGCATGCACGACGATCAGCGACACCACCGCCCCGTCGGGACGCGCATCGCAATTCGGCGAAGCGACGCGCAACGCGCCGTCCAGCCAGCCATCACCGTCTATCCCCGCGGCCGGTTCGGAAAAAGCTGCCGTCATTCCTCGATCCCGAGGCGCTCGATTCGGTAACGCAGCGAACGAAAGCTCACGCCCAACAGCCTGGCCGCCGCCGTCCGATTGAAAGCTGTCTTCGCCAATGCTTCAAGAATGGCCTGTTTCTCGACCCGATTGATGTAGTCGTCAAGGCTCTCTCCCTCCCGTCCAAGACTGTCGCGGACCGCCATCGCTGGCGCCAGTTGCAGATCATCAAGCACCACCGTGTCACCGTTGCACAGCGCGGTGGCGCGCTCCAGGATGTTCTCGAGCTCGCGCACGTTGCCCGGAAAGCTGTAGGCTTGCAGCGCGTTCGCCGCCTGCCGATCGAGGCGCGGCGGCTGCGCTCCGCAGAGCCGCCGCAGCAGCGCTTCCACCAGCGGCTCGATATCCTCGCTACGCTCGCGCAACGGGGGCATTCTGAGTTCGATGACGTTCACCCGATAATACAGATCCTGGCGAAAGGTTCCCGCCTCGACACAGTCCTTGAGCCGGTGATGGGTTGCCGAGATGATGCGCACATCGACCGCTTCTTCGGCAGTGTTGCCGACCTTGCGTACCCGCTTCTCCTGTATGGCGCGCAGCAGCTTGACCTGCATCGGCAACGGCAGATCGGCAACTTCGTCGAGAAACAGCGTCCCCCCTTGCGCCGCCTGAAAAAACCCCTCGCGATCGCTCTCCGCCCCGGTAAATGCTCCCTTGCGGTAACCGAAAAACTCGCTCTCCATCAGGTTCTCGGGAATCGCTCCGCAGTTCACCGGAATGAAGGGGGCCGTGCGGCGTGCGCTGTGATCATGTATCAGGCGTGCCGCCAGTTCCTTGCCGGTACCCGACTCACCGGAGATATAGATCGGTGCCTGACTCCGCGCCAGCTTGTCGATCATTTCCCGGACCTGGCAAATTGCCGCCGATGGGCCGATGAGACGCGTCGCCGCGCTGGCGGGCGGTGCACCGTCCGCCGCAGCACCGACCCGCGGCAGATCGAGCGCCGATTTGATCAGACTGCGCAGTTGATCCAGCGCCACCGGCTTGGCCAGATAGTCGAAGGCTCCTGCTTTCAGCGCGGCGACCGCGTTCTGGGTGTTGCCGAAGGCGGTGATCACCGCTACCGGTGTTTCGCCGTAACGCTCGGCGATCAGCCTTACGATCTCCAGGCCATCGCCGTCAGGCAGACGCATGTCGGTAAGACATAGTTGATAGCGTTGCTGTTCGAGGAACTGCCTCGCTTCGGTCACCGTAGCCGCACAATCAGCCGAGAGTCCCATGCGCGCCACCGTGAGATCGAGAAGTTCACGAATGTCCGCCTCATCATCGACCACCAGCACACGGATCAGATCGCCGCGCGGGCGACGTTGCACCTTGCCTGTCAACAACCGACCGCCCTCCCCAAGAGACGAAAATCCGCGCCGGGACCTGAACCCTGGAGCTCGAGCTGCGCTTCATTTGCCTCGCACAGCTCGCGCGCAATATACAGCCCCAGACCGGTGCCGCGATGATGGGTGGTGAAAAACGGCTCGAATATCTGTTCCCGGCAGTCGTCGCCCACGCCCGCCCCATCGTCAATCACATGCACTTCCACCTGACCTTCAAGCTTGCCATCGCGTATCAGGAGAAGCACGCTCCCCACCTTGCGCTGCGAATGACGCAAGGCGTTGCTCAGCAGGTTCCACAATACCTGATGGATGTGTGAGCGATCGAAGCAGAGAGTCGCCATGCCGGAAACATCAAGCCGGACCAGGTCCGGTGGCAGATGTTCCTTGCCCAGCGATTGCTCGACAAAGGACGGCAGAAGCTGGCGCAGGTCAATCGGCTCGCGGTAGACGCGATCGCGACGCCCAAGCTCGAGGACATCGCTCACGATACGCTCGAGGCGCTGCGTGTTGTCCAGCAGTATCCGCAGCAGGCGTTCGTACAACTCGCCACGTCGCTCTTCGCGCATGAGTTCACCGGCATGGCTGATCGCCGACAGCGGGTTGCGAATCTCGTGCGCGATGTTCGCGGTCAGGCGCCCCAGAGCAGCCAGCTTGATCTGCTGCGCCTGCTCGCGAAGGCGACTGACATTCTCCAGAAAGACCAGCACATCGCTCTCGGTACTGGCAGTGCCGACGAACCGGGCGCGCAAGTGCATGCCGGTGGCTGGAATACGCAACAATACTGCATCTTCGCCGTGCTGGTGAGACCAGTCCGTGTAGGCCTGCGACAGCTCGGGCGAGCACTCGCCGAGACCCGGTTGCCGGCCACCATCAGCCACCGCCAGCAACTGTCTGGCGCGCGGATTGCTCTGCGTTACCCGGTCGTCGCCCCTGAGGACCAGAACGCCCTCCTGCATTTCTTCAATGACGCGCTGACTGATCACCATCTGATTGTTGACCTCGACGCCACGCTGGCGCGCCAACTCTTCGTTGGCCAGCACGCGACGCGCCAGCAGGCGGGCCGAAATGGCTACGGCAAAAAAACCGATGCAGAATACGCCGGCGTGAAAGAAGCCGGCTGCATCGAGGTCGTTCAGCCAGCCGCGATAAGATTGTTCGAACAAGACCGCGATGGTCGCCATGGCGGCATAGAAAAGCACCAGTCGACCCTGTCCAACCAAGCCGGCACCGGCGAGGGTAACCAGCAGCATCGAGCCGAGCCCACTACCCAACCCCCCACCGATGTGGATCAGCAGTGTCATGACCAGCACATCGACCAGTACGCTCGCCGTCACCTGCGTACTCGCGTGCTGACGATAGCCATAGGCCAGAATCACAGACAGCGCAGCGCTGACCAAGTAGCCGCCAGCCAGCAGCAGATGCTGCAGGCCCTGGTGCGGAGTGAGCACCGGAAAGGCTGACGGATAGAGCAGCGTCGAAGAGAGCAGTAGTGTGGCGACCGTCAGGCGATAGAGATTGAAATAGCGCAGCGACTTCCAGTGCGTCTCGGAAAAGCGTTCCCGGCCGCCGCCCGCGGTGTTCGACATCGCCATTCAAACGTCGTCGGAACGCGACTCACGTAGATGTGCGGCACTGCAATAATAACGACCATTGGCCAGTATGCTCTCGCCGATCGGCTGATTGACGCCGCAGCGGGCACACTGGACCATGCGCTCGGCCTCACGCCCGTGGCGCGGGGGAGTCGTGTGGTCCGTCTGTCGCAGCTTGCGCCAGATCCACCAGACGCACAGCCCCAGCACGATCAGCAAAAGGTATTTCGTCATTTCCGGAAAAGTCCTGCAGAACAGCCAAGCATAGCAGAAGACCGGGAACACGTCCGGCGCAGCAACACGTCGGAGAACTGCAGGAGTGGTGGCGCCCGGAGCGGCTGGCTCCCAAGCATAAGGCAAGGCTGACAGGCAACGGTTGGTCGGGGCGAGAGGATTCGAACCTCCGACTCCTGCGTCCCGAACGCAGTACTCTACCAGGCTGAGCTACGCCCCGACCGATGCGACGACAGCGCTAATGACTTCTAGCAACCGCGAAGAGGCATAATTCTAACAAGGAATCCTTGTATTGAGAAGCGGGAAGGAGTTCCAACGACCGCGCGGCAAGCTCGGCCTCGGCAGCCGCCTGTTGCCTGGAATACTCCAGAGCGCCGGTTGCACGGATCGCCGCCAGGACCTCGGGCAAGTCGTCACGACCACCGTTTTCGATGGCGCGCCGCACGCTGGCGACCTGATCGGAATTCCCGTTACGCAGAACGAAGATCAGCGGCAGGGTTGGCTTGCCCTCTGCCAGATCGTCACCCAGATGCTTTCCGGTCTCCAGTTCGGCGCCCGAGTAATCGAGGACATCGTCGATCAACTGAAAGGCGGTCCCCAGGTGACCTCCGTACACCGCCATCGCCTGCTCGATCGCCGATCTCGCGCCGCCAATGATTGCGCCCAGTTGTGCCGCTGCCTCGAACAGCTTGGCAGTCTTGTAGCGAATCACCTGCAGATAGTCCGCTTCGTCAACGTCCGCATCGTGGCAATTCATCAACTGCAGCACTTCACCCTCAGCGATGACGTTGGTGGCATTCGACAACACCTGCATGATGCGCATGTCGTTCACCGCCACCATCATCTGGAATGCGCGCGAGTACAGAAAGTCGCCAACCAGGACGCTCGCCGAATTGCCGAATATCGCGTTGGCCGTCTCGCGGCCGCGCCGCAGATCCGAAGCATCGACCACATCATCGTGCAGCAAGGTAGCCGTGTGGATGAATTCGATCACCGCGGCAAGTTCGTGATGATGCGTGCCACGATAGCCCAGGGCGCCCGCCGAGAGCAGGACGAGAGCCGGCCGCAGTCGCTTGCCTCCACTGTGCACGATGTACTCCGCCACCTGCCGCACCAGGGTGACGTCGGAGTGCAGGCGCTGATGGATGACCGCATCCACAGCCTTCATATCCGGCCCGATCAGGTTATAGAGTTGCTCCATTCTCACGACACGGCACCCTGGCACAAAAACTTCCGGATCTTAGGCGCCGCCCTCTCCTGCGTCAAGCCGGGCGTTCCCGAAGCAATCGAAAAGGCTTTGACGAGCAGCGAAAAATAAGTAGAATGCGCGGTTCTTCGCTTCATTTTGTTCAGTTTCCATCTAGCCATTTGGAGTCCAACATGTACGCGGTCATAAAAACCGGTGGCAAGCAGTATCGCGTTGTCAGCGGCGAAAAATTGAAAATAGAACAGATACCGGCAGAAGTTGGCGCAGAAATCAGCCTCGACCAGATCCTCATGCTTGGCGAAGGCGAAGCCGTACAGATTGGCACGCCGCTCGTCACCGGTGCCACGGTCAGGGCAACTGTGCTGTCGCAAGGCCGTCACGACAAGATTCGCATCTTCAAGATGCGTCGGCGCAAGCACTCGCAGAAGCATCAGGGTCATCGCCAGAATTACACCGAGATCCGCGTTGACACCATCTCTGGTGGCGCCACACCTGATCCCGCAGCCTGAATAGAGAAAGGAGTCTGACTCATGGCACACAAGAAAGCCGGCGGCAGCGTACGCAACGGCCGCGATTCGGAAGCAAAGCGTCTGGGCGTCAAGCGCTATGGCGGTCAACTCGTGCGTGCCGGCAACATCATTGTTCGCCAGCGCGGCACTGCCTACCATCCGGGCGAAAACATGGGCATCGGCAAGGATCATACCCTGTTTGCACTGGTGGATGGCCACGTCCGGTTCGCGATCAAAGGGGCGCTCAATCGGCGCACGGTAAGCATCGTCCCGCTTGCCGCTTGATCGGCGAACCGTTGGCTGGTGCAGGCCAGCCGACGCAGCCTGAAGCCCTATCCTTTCCGGTAGGGCTTTTTGTTTTCAATGCTGACCGCAGAGAGCGTGAGGTAGGGCCATGAAGTTCATCGACGAGGCGAAGATCGTGGTTGCCGCTGGCGACGGGGGCAACGGCATCGCCTCGTTCCGCCGCGAGAAGTATGAGCCGGAGGGCGGGCCTGACGGTGGTGACGGCGGTCACGGCGGCAACGTCCACTTTGTCGCCGACCGCAACGTCAACACACTGATCGAATACCGTTACGTCCACCGCTTTCGTGCCAGACGTGGCGAGAACGGCGGATCGAGCGACTGCTACGGCAAACGTGGACCGGACCTGACGCTGCGCGTACCGGTCGGTACGGTCATTGCCGATGTCAACACCAACCAGGTTCTTGCCGACCTCGATACCGACGGCAAGAAGGTTCTGCTGGCCAGGGGTGGCCGCGGCGGTCTGGGCAACATCCATTTCAAGTCGAGTGTCAATCGCACGCCGCGCCAATGCACGCGCGGCGAACCGGGGGAGCAGCGCGACTTGCGGCTTGAACTGCGACTGCTGGCCGATGTCGGCCTGCTGGGCCTGCCGAATGCCGGCAAGAGTACCTTCCTGCGCGCCGTGTCGGCGGCCCGTCCCAAGGTCGCCGATTACCCCTTTACCACCCTTGAACCCCACCTCGGGGTGGTGCGAGCGAGTCAGGACAGGAGTTTCGTCATCGCCGACATTCCGGGATTGATCGATGGCGCTGCCGATGGCGCCGGGCTCGGCATCCGCTTCCTCAAACACTTGACTCGCACGCGCCTGCTCCTGCACATCGTCGACCTGGTCCCGGCCGACCCAGCAGCAGATCCCGTCCGCGACGCGCTGACCGTGGTTCGTGAACTGGAAAAATATGATCCGGAACTCGCACGACGGCCACGCTGGCTGGTCCTCAACAAACTCGACCTGATCCCGGAGGACGAGCGCCAACAACGGGTGGCCGACTTCCTGCGGGCCTGCCCGGTGTGCACCGGCCCGACCTTCCGCATCAGTGCGCTGAGCGGTGACGGCTGTCGTGAGCTGACGCTGCAATTGCAGGAGGCGCTGGACCGCCTGCCCTCTCTCGAGCCAGTCTCCGGGGGAACCGAAGAATCCTTCCCCGACCATCTGTTCGACGAAGAAGAACCCTCCTGCCCATGACTGCCCCACGCACCGCCGCCGCCCGCCGACTGGTCGTCAAGGTAGGCTCCGCGCTGGTCACCAACAACGGTGAGGGCCTCGACCTCGCGGCCATCAATGACTGGGCCAGACAGATCGCCGAGTTGCGTCAGGTCGGCAAACAGGTCATTCTCGTCTCGTCCGGGGCCATTGCCTGCGGTCTGCAGCGCCTCGGCTGGCGCAAGCGCCCGCATGCCGTGCACGAACTGCAGGCGGCGGCGGCCGTCGGCCAAATGGGTCTGGCGCAGGTTTACGAAAGCGCCTTTGCCCGCTATGACCTGCACACCGCGCAGATCCTGCTGACCCACGACGACCTCGCCGACCGCAAGCGCTATCTCAATGCCCGCTCGGCACTGAGCACCCTGCTGCAGCTCGGGGTGGTGCCGATCATCAATGAAAACGATACCGTCGTCACCGACGAGATCAAGTTTGGCGACAATGACACGCTCGCAGCCCTGGTGGCCAACCTGGTCGAAGCCGACTGCCTGATCATTCTCACCGATCAACAGGGCCTGTTCACCGCCGACCCCCGCCGCGACCCGACCGCCACACTGATCCCGGAAGCGCGTGCCGGGCTCGCTGCGCTGGAAACGATGGCCGGCGGTGTCGGCACACAATTCGGCAAGGGTGGCATGATCACCAAGGTGATCGCTGCCAAGCGTGCGGCGCGCAGTGGTGCCCACACAGTGATTGCCAGCGGGCGAAGAGCGGACGTGCTGCTCCGCCTGGCACGAGGCGAACCGCTCGGTACGCTGCTGGTTTCGGAAACCCAGCCGCTCACCGCACGCAAACAATGGCTCGCCGACCACCTGCAACTCAATGGTCGACTGCTGCTCGACAGCGGCGCCATCCGGGCGCTGCAGAAAGGCAAGAGCCTGCTGCCGATCGGAGTGCTCGCCGTCCAGGGCGATTTCGAACGCGGCGCCGCCGTGGCCTGTGTCTCCAGCGCCGGGGAGGAAATAGCGCGTGGCCTGGTCAACTACGGCAGCAACGATGCCAAGAGGATCGCCCGTCACGCCAGCCAGGACATTGAAGACATTCTCGGCTACATCGACGAGCCCGAGATCATTCATCGCGACAACCTGATGCTGGCCTAGACCGCATCCTGCCCGGCAGTATGGAGCAGAGTACCGGCATCACCCGGCCCCTTTCGCCGCCACAGATGGATACCAACCCGCAATTCCCGATCACGGGCAGATCCTGTCACAGCTCTTCGTCTGATGCGCCATGCGACCGGGCCGTCCAATCGCCAGCAAACGGCAGCGCGGGTCAGAGCCGCGGCCGCCGATGAACACAAGAGACCTGTTCCCGCATGATGCAGCCCGGCAGGAACTGCACCGCAGCCACCTGGCCAACTTCGACCACCTGTGGTCCTTGAGCAGTGACTGGCATGAAGTCCCCAACCAGCGGCGCGGCGGCTGGAGCGGCGTCAGCCGGCATGTGCTGGCAGATGGCATGGCGATCTTCGTCAAACGCCAGGAAAACTACCTGTGCCGGACACTGCGTCACCCCCTCCGCGGCACCCCCACGTTTCATCGCGAATACCAGAACATCCTTCGCCTCAACCGACATGCGATCGGTACCCTGGAAGCGCTTTATTACGGCGACCGGGTGGTGGCCGGCGAGTGGCGCGCGATCCTCGTAACCCGCGCCCTCGATCAGTTCATCAGCCTCGACGAGTGGAACCTTGCCCATCAGCCCGACGTGCCGGGCGAGCGGCAATCCTTGATTGCGGCGATCGCCGATGCCTGCGCCCGCCTCCATCATCATCACCTGCAGCATGGCTGCCTTTATGGCAACCACGTCTTTGTCAGGCGCTTTCCGGAGTCCCCAGGCGGGTATCAGGAAAGCGATGTCCGCTTCATCGATCTCGAAAAACTACGCCGGGGCATCAGCCGGCGGCACGCCGGCGCACACGATCTGGACCAGTTGCAAAGGCACACCAGGGGCTGGACGGAAGACGACTGGCGAGCTTTCCGTCCGGCCTACCGGCAGCGGCTGGCCGAACTGCGTGCCGCTCGCAGCGCCCGCCGGATCAGTCAGCAACAGTCGTGACGGGTACCGGACAGCTCGCCCGGGGGCGGCCGGCTCAGGCCCGGCACGGCGGAACCCAACGGCCCAGCAGAACGGCTGCCGCGCACGCACAGCCGGCAGAAAAGCCGAAGGCCACGGCCGGGCTGACCGATTGCCATAGCCAGCCGAAGATGAGCGATGCGGGAAGGAGCATGAGTCCGGCGGTCAGGTTGAACCAGCCGTAAGCGGTTCCCAACTGCTGCGGGTCCACCAGGTCGGCCACCAGCGCCTTTTCGGCCCCCTCGGTGGCCGCGATGGACAGACCGTAGACTGCGAAGAGGGGCCACAGCAGCCATGTTTGACCGTCATGGAGGCCGAGTAGCAGATAAAACAGGCCATAGACGATCCAGCCGCCGATGATCAGACGCCGACGCCCCAGGCGGTCGGAGAGCGCCGAGAGCGGGGTGGACAAGAGCGCTGCGCTCAGCGACACCAGAGCCCAGAGCAGCGGCACCTGATACTCTGCCAGACCCAGTTCGCGTGCCCGCAGCAGCAGGAACATGTTGGATGAATTGCCCAGCGTGAACAGCAGCAGCACTCCCAGGTAGCGTTTGAAGGACAACGGCAGGCCCTGCAGGGTCCAGCTGAAAGGAACGGGCGGCGGCAAGCCATCCCGCTGCGGCTCCTTGACGACAAGCACCAGACCGACGGCCAGGAGGCCAGCCAGCGAAGCCGTGAGGAAGATGCTCGACAACGGCACTTGCGCGGCCATCAGCCAGGCCGCCAGCAAGGGGCCGACCACTGCTCCACAGTTGTCGAGCGCGCGATGCAGGCCGAAAGCGAGTCCGCGATTGCCGGGATCCACCGTCAGGGCCAACAGGGCATCGCGCGGCGACGAACGCAGGCCCTTGCCCACCCGGTCGGAGAAACGCAACAAGAGGAGCAGCGGCCAGGAAGTGACGAACGCAAGCAGCGCACGTGCAACCGCCGCCACCAGGTAACCGCTGACCAGCCATGGCTTGGTCGACCGCCGGCGATCTGCCAGCACCCCGGAAAGGAGTTTGAGCAGGCTCCCGGTCGCTTCGGCGACTCCCTCGATGATGCCCAGCACCTGCGGACCAGCCATCAACACCGATGCCAGATAGATCGGCAGCAAGGGGTAGATCAACTCGCTGCTGGCATCGTTGAAGAAACTCACCAGGCCGAGCAGCCAGACCGTTCTCGGCAATTGAATCAGACGCCTGAGCACCCTCTCCCCTCCCCCGGCGCCCCTGATGCGCGGCTAATCGTCAATCGTCAGGCCTGGCGGGTCCTTGGCGTCCGGATTGATGACGCCGAAGCCGGCTGGAATGCGCGAGTAGAACACCCGGATTCCCGCCTGGCGGATCAGGTCGAGCAAACGGCACTCTTCGTCCTCGGTAACCACGAACTCGACCTCGATGCTGCCGCTACCGGCCAGTTCGAAGAAGTGATTCTCATGCACTGCATGGCGGCGGCCGAAGCCGCCAATCGTACGAAATGCCGAGCCACCGCGAATTCCCAGCCGGTTACCCTGTTCGAGCAGCCATTCCCAGAGCAGAACCCCCCCGCAGTGTTCGCCTTCATTGACGTAGAGCCTCAGCAACGAACCTTTCATGACGGTCTCCACAACTTGCCGCGCCCGGGGTCCGGGCATCGCCTGCCGGTACCGCCCGACCGGCGCATCAATTGCTGCCTTTCACCCACAACACGGTAACGGAGCCGGCAAAGGTCATCACCACCGATCCCGCCACATGCGTCGCCACGATACCGAGCGACCAGAGCATGCGCCCCTGCTGCAACAGTGTGACGAGCTCGGCCGAAAACGTCGAGAAGGTGGTCAAGCCACCACAGAAGCCGGTAATCACCAGCAGGCGCCATTCCGGCGAGAGCGCCGGGGTCGTGGCGAAGAATGCCAGCGCGAGCCCGATCACGTAGGCACCGATCAGATTGGCCAGCAGCGTACCGGGCGGAATGGTCGGAAAGATCGCATTGAGCCTGATCCCGAGTTGCCAGCGCAAGAGGGCGCCGAGCGCAGCACCAACCGAGATGGCAACAATTGATTTCCACATGCAACCGCCCCGAAAACATGCCGCGTGTGCGCACCGGCCATTCGGCAACCCGCAGGTCGCCGGTCGCATTCCGGCGCCGGGCAGTGATCGGCTACCGGAAGCAGGCTGCCGCAGGAGGCATGGTCACCCCTCGCCAGACAATATAGCACCGATGCGCTTCCCTTGAACAGTCGGCGGTCGCGTGCGAGGAGGACGCACCACCCCGCTGAACCCCGCAACGGCCGCACAATTGCAGTTGGCCGGCCACGACATGACGGCCGAGTGTGCACTAGTTCCTTCAGTCGCCGACGGATGCGGGGCGATACTTTGCCCAGAGGTCACGATTGCGTCATTGCCTCCGACCTTGGCCTTGGCGTGAGCAGCGGGCGCCACGGCGACTGACAAGCCGCTGGTTGATGTGGTCCGTCTGTCCGGCTCGCGAGCCGGTTGTACAGGGAGTTCGAGATGAAAGTGATGATGGTGGTGGAAGGTAGCGAGTGCGCATTGCGCATCGAACCGGAGGATGAGGAAGGCCAGGCACTGCTGGCCGCCTTTGGGGTCCGTGGAACGTTCCAGACGAAACTCGCAGGCCATACCCCTGCCGACCGGCTGTCGGCAGAGCGGATCTGCGCGAGCTACGAAGGAGCACCGGTCGAACTCGACTGAGCAAAGCCCAGGCAGGCCAGGTCTTGCCGCCTGCCGGGAGCGGCGCATGCGGGCAGACCCACCCGGGGTGAGCTGCGGCGAGCTGTTTGCCGGCCGTCCGACCGCCGGCACGGGAACGACCACCGGAGCAGCGTGTTACAGTGTCACACTCCGCCGCCAGCGCGTACCCCTCCCCATGATGCCAAGAGCAAGCACGCCAACGGTTTCATCCCTGCGTATCTATCTGCGACTGCTCGGCTATCTGCGTCCCCTGCTCGGCCTGTTCGCAGTCAGCATCGTCGGCTATCTGATGTTCGCCTCGTCGCAGCCGATGCTGGCCGGGATTCTCAAGTACTTCGTCGATGGCCTCAATGCCGGAAAGGGTGCGACGCAACATGCGGTTCCCCTGCTTGGCGACCTTGAACTGATCTACGCCGTACCCTTGCTGCTGCTGCTCGCCGTCACCTGGCAGGGACTCGGATCCTTTCTCGGCAACTACTATCTTTCCAGGGTATCGCTGGGGCTGGTCGACGACCTGCGTCGCGCCCTGTTCGACAGCCTGCTCCGCCTGCCGAATACGTACTTCGACCAGCACAATTCGGGGCACCTGATCTCGCGTATCACCTACGACGTGACCATGGTGACCGGGGCCGCCACCGACGCGATCAAGGTTGTCATTCGGGAAGGGATGACGATCATTTTCCTGTTCGGCTACCTGCTCTGGATGAACTGGAAGCTCACCCTGCTGATGCTGGCCATCCTGCCGATCATCGGCCTCATGGTGCGCAGTGCCAGCCGGAAGTTTCGCAAGCAGAGCAGGAAGATTCAGGTGGCGATGGGCGATCTGACGCATGTGGCATCGGAAACCATCCAGGGCTACCGGGTGGTACGCAGTTTCGGTGGCGAGGACTACGAATCGGAACGCTTCCGGACAGCCAGCGCCAACAACATGGCCAGACAGTTGCGCATGGTCAGGACGGCGTCCAGCTACGGCCCGGCCTTGCAGTTCGTCACCTTCAGCACGATGGCCGCCCTGCTGGTTCTCGTTCTCCTGCTGCGCGGTGATGCCACGGCCGGCGACCTGGTCGCCTACATCACGGCTGCCGGCCTGCTGCCGAAACCGATTCGCCAGCTCTCCGAGGTCAGCTCGACCATCCAGAAGGGGCTGGCCGGCGCCGAGAGCATTTTTGCCCAGCTCGATGAAATCCCGGAGCCCGATCACGGCACGGTCGAACGTGACCGCGTCAGCGGCCGACTGGAGATCAGGGATCTCTCCTTCACCTACCCCGGCGGCAACCAACCCGTGCTGCAGGCGATCAGCTTCGCGATCGAACCCGGGCAGATGGTCGCGCTGGTCGGTCGCTCGGGCAGCGGCAAGTCGACACTGGCCAACCTCATCCCGCGCTTCTACCACCACGGATCGGGACAGATCCTGATCGACGGGGTAGACGTCGAGAATTACACGCTGCGCAATCTGCGCCGGCACATCGCTCTGGTGACGCAGCAGGTCGTTCTGTTCAATGACACGGTGCGCAGCAACATCGCCTATGGCGACCTCTCCGAGGCGCCGCACAGCGCCATTGAAGCGGCCGCCGAGGCGGCCTACGCACGCGAGTTCATCGACCGCCTGCCGGAGGGCTTCGCCACCCTGGTCGGCGAGAACGGAGTGATGCTCTCGGGCGGGCAACGTCAGCGGCTGGCGATTGCCCGGGCGCTGCTCAAGAATGCGCCGATCCTGATTCTCGACGAGGCGACCTCGGCCCTCGACACGGAGTCGGAACGCCACATCCAGACCGCGCTCGACCGGGTGATGGCGGGGCGCACGACCCTGGTCATCGCCCACCGCCTGTCGACCGTCGAACGCGCCGACCTGATCCTGGTCATGGATCAGGGACGCATCGTCGAACGCGGCGGTCATGCCGAGTTGCTCGCCGCCAACGGCCATTACACCCGCCTGCACGCGATGCAGTTCACCGAGGCAGCGGAGGCGGCACCGGCGGACACGGCAGACTGACCAACCGCCACCCGGGAGCTGATGGCCGATTGCCCTCAGGCAGGCGGCAGCCGCTCGTCGAGCCAGCGATATAGCACGCAGCCAGGCGGCCAGTTGCGCAGCAGGCGCGCCCGGTCGCGACGCCAGGCGCGCGCATGGACGGCCGCCGAGCGATGCTGGCGCATTGCGTCGAGATCGATCACCACCACCCGCCCGGCGTGCCAGAGAAGATTGGTCGCCTTGAGATCGCCGTGGCTGATGCGCTGCCGGTGCATCGTTTCGAACAGGGCCAGGATGGCGCGTGCCTCGGCAGCGGGCGGCTCGCGGTCGGCGGCGAGATGATCGAGCAGATTCGGTCCCGGACAGAATTCGCTGACCAACCAGGCGCGCCGGCGCAGCGGCCCCAGTCGTTCCTCGATCAAGGCGAGCGGCAGCGGCGTCGCAATACCGACAAACTGCAGGCGGTGCGCCTCGCGCCAGGAGTGCCAGGCCCGGCTCGGACGCCAGGCGCGGCTCAGCGCGTGGCTCAAGCTCTTGAGATTGTAACGCTTGACCAGCAGATCGTCGGCACCGGCGGTCACGCGCGCCACGGTGCACGTGCCGCCATCCTTGAAAACCGTGCTGCGGCTGATGGCACCATCCGGATCGGCGAGCAGCGCCGCCAGTCGGCCGGCCTGCTGCCGGAGCACGGAGCTGAAGTGACTGGCGTCATGCTCGACCGCGAAGAGACTGCACTCGCGAACGGTCTTGGCCAGATAGTCGTTCAGTCGCCAGTTCCTCACCCGCTCGATCTGCTGCGTCAACTTCTGCACGTCGGGCAGTGCCCCGGCAGCATAGGCCGGCAACAAGGTCCCGAGAAACCTGTCCCACTCCGCCGGCAACTGCGCCAGCAACACCGCCAGGTTGGCACAGGCGTGCGACGCAGCGAGCGGCCGTCCCCGGCTGATCACCCGCACCGCGTCGCCGTCGACGATCAACAGGCTGCCCGCATGACGCAGAAAATTGCCCAGATGGAGATCGTCGTGCACCAGACCGGCAGCGTGCAGCCGCCCGACCAGGCCGAGCGCCGGGGCGAGCGCCGCCACCGCCTCGGCATCGCCCGGCGGCCGCTCGCGCAAGCGCTGCCAGGCCTCGGCCAGACTTTCCGCAGGATCGAGAAACTCGCTCAGCAAAGCATGGCCGCCGTCGGCCAGCGGCGTGGCACCGAACAGCACCGGTGTCGGCACGCCGGCCAGGCGAAGCGCCTCGAGACCGGCACGCTCACGCTGCCAGTGGCGTTCGCTGCGCCGTCCGATGAACAGCTTTGCCAGCACCCGCCGGCCCGCCACTTCGGCTTCGCCGACCAGGCGCTTGGCGGGCAGCACGCGCAACAGGCGGCGCATGATCAGCGGGCGCCCGTCGGCCAGCGCCAGCCGGAAAGGCACGGCCGGTTCGCGGCCCGCCAGCCGGAGTTGACTGGTGACTGTCCAGGGCACTGTGGTCATGGTCGTTCACCCGTTCGCCGGTCTATTCCCGACCCGCGAAGAACTGGAGGATGCGCGCGATGCGCTTGCGGTCACCTTCGTCAAGCCGGGAATGCTGCATGTAGTCGAGGAAGAAACGCAGGCGCTGGCAGCGCGACAGGCACTGCTTCGCCAGCTTGTCGAGACAGGCGAGGTCCTTGATGATCCGGTAGTCGAGCAGCGCACCGCGGTAAAAGCTGCCGCTCGGGCAGTCGATCAGGTAGACCGTCGGTGAAGGTGCGCCATCGACCAGCAGGTTGCGCCACTTCAGATCGTTATGGGCGAATCCGGCCTGGTGCAGGGTCCGCGCAATGTCGGCGACCTGCCGCGCGACCGACGCCACCCAGCGCCGATCCTGCAGGCGTGCATCGTTGGTTTCCGCCATCCGGGCCAGGTCCATCGTATCGCGAATCTCCTCGGTCACCAGAGCGCCACGTGCAAAGCTCCCGCAGCGACGCTCCAGGCCATAGGCCACGAGCGTGGCGGTCGGAATTCCCCAGCTCCGAAAAGCCAGCAGGTTCTGCCATTCGGCGCGCACCCGCGGTCGCCCGAACCAGCGACGCAAGCCAAACCAGCGGCGCACGATGCTCTTGCCCTGGGCGCTGCGGCTGTACCGCTTGATGTAGTAGCGACGCTCGCCAAGGCTGACGCGCAGCACCCTGCTGAGCGGATCGGAAGTGATCAGTTCGCCGTCGAGCAGAAAGACGCGATCGATGTCGCCAAACAGGGCCGCCACCGGGCTGGCCGAAAACTGCGGGTTGACGTACCAGTACTTCACGTCATCTCACCCCGGGCAAGCTTGCGTACATAACGTGCCTGCAGACGCTGCGCCTCACTGCTCAGTTCCGCCAGCAGGCGCGCCTCCTGGCACAGCACCAGCCGCAGCGGGCGGCAAAAATAGGCCTTCAGGAAGCGCAGCAAGTCGCGCTGCGTCAGGCCGATGTCGAGCGCCGAAAAATGAAGTGCGGCGAGATCCTTGTCACGCCAGCGGCGTGGTGTGTTCGCCCTGACCTGTGCCCGGTGCAGGTCGATCAGCGAAAGCCGGAGCCGTTCGGCCGTCGGCGGTGGGTCGAGGTGGAGCAGGAAATGACAGAGATAGAAGTCACGATGGTTGACCCCGCCCGTGTGCATGAGCCTCGCCATCTCGGCGACGCGATCGAGCAAGGCGCGCTTCAGCCCGACAGCGGGCGGACTGGCCGGCCAGGCAGCGCAGAAATCCTCCAGGCTGACCGTCGGCGCCAGTTCTTCGGTGACGATGAACGAGAGCTGGCGCGCCGGATTTTCGCCGCGCCGGCCGAAAGCAACCGGCCGCATGGTATCGACGCCAAGTTCGCGCAAGCGCCGGATCGCTCGCCACTCGTTCTCGGCGCCGAGGACCGGCAGGCGCAGGCGAAGCAGGTTCTTGACGATCTCCGCCCAGCCAACCCCGCGGTGAATCTTGACGAAATAGCCACGTCCCGCGATTTCCGTGCGCAGGGTGCGGCGTGCCTCGAGTTCGCGAAACACTTCGCCAGCCAGCGTCTCGACCGCAGCAAAGGGATCGCCTGCCGACCACAGCGAGCGAAACGGCTCGTCGAGACAAAGGACGTGCGACTTCATCGCAAGATCACGTCGGCCGCCTGTTCGGCATTGCCATAGATGTCGGCGTGCTCGGCATAGGCCAGACCGTTGGCCTGCCAGCGCCGGCGTGCCGCCTCATCGTTCAGCATGTACCGCAATGCCCGGTCGAGAGCGGCCTGTTCGAACGGCTCGGGGAGTACCACCCCGGCATCGGCCTCGGCGATGTAATGCGCATAACCGCAGGCACTGGTGGTGAGCACCGGCAGGCCCGCCACCACCGCCTCGAGCAGCACCATGCCGGCCGTTTCATTGTAGGCAGGATGGATCAGCAGGTCGGCGCCGAGAAGAAAGCGCGGGATGTCCGCCCGACCGGGCAGAATGCTGACACGTTCGGCCAGGCCGAGCAGGCGCGCCTGACCCTGAAAGAAACGCGGATCATCGTCGCCGATGGCCATCAGCCGGCAGCGGCTGCCGAGCGCCGGCGGCAAGGAAGCCAGCGCTTTCAGGCTGCGATCCAGTCCCTTGGTCCTGAAGCCCGAGCCGACCTGCAACAGCAGGTAGCCGCCGTGCAGCCCGAACTCGCTGCGCAGCGCCGCGCGAATCTCCGGCGCCTCGGGGGGCGCCCGACGGTCGCGCGCAATACCGGGCGGCAGCAGGTGGAAGCGTTCATCCGCAGTGCCGTAGTACTTCTGGAACAGCCGCTGTTGCAGCGGCGCGAGCGTCAGGATCGCGGTCTGGCTGTGCGCTCCGAAGACCGCCCGCTCGTAGGCGGCGAAATGGCGGTAGCGCCCTGTCCAGCGGTAGAGCGGGCCGCGCAAGGTGCGCGCCTTGTCCTCGAAACAGGGATCGGCAGCGAAATAGACATCGAGACCCGGCATCTTGTTGAAGCCGACCACCCGGTCGGCCGGATGAGCCGCCAGATGCCTCGACACCCAGGTGGTGAAACGGACATAACGCCGCTGATTGGTCAGCCCGCGCGCCGGAACCAGCCGCAGGTCGAAACCGGCAGGGAGCTCGCCACGCCATTCGAGCGTGTAGACGCGGATCGCATGACCGCGCTCCTGGCAAGCCAGCGCAATACGCAGGAAATCGCGCTGCAGGCCGCCGAACGGGAAGTACTTGTAGAGACAAAAGGCGATCTGCATCAGTCACTCCCCGTCCCGCCGAGCAGCCGGTCACCGGACGCAGCCATCACACCGGCGGTCCGTCGGTGGCAGGCGGCGGAGACTCGCTGTTCCTTCGCCCCTTGTAGCGGTTGTAACCCCACAGGTACTGACCCGGACATTGACGAATCAGGTGTTCGATCTCGTGGTTGATCTGTTGCGCCCGCTCCTCGATACTGCCGCGGATCGGCTGGGTCGGTTGCTGCAGGTGGAAATGGTAACCGGCACCCGCCGGCAGGCGTTCCGCCCAGACCATGATCACCGTGGCGCCGTCCGCGAGACGCGCGGCGAGCGTCATGGTGTATGCCGGTTTGCCGAAGAAGTCGAGCCAGCGCCCTTCCCCCGCCTTGGGCGCCTGATCCGGCAACATGCCGACCGCTTCACCGCGGCGCAGCGCCTTGATCAGGCTGCGCACGCCCGCCAGATCGGCCGCCGCCAGATGCAGTTGCGCGCGCGCCCGCCCCGTTTCGATCATCGCCTGCAGCCACACCCGCTTGGGCGGCCGGTAAAGCACGGTGATCGGTGCCCGGGTGGAAAGATACTGCGCCGTGATCTCGAAACAACCGAGATGCGGCGTCAGATAGAGAATCCCCTTGCCGCTGCGCATGGCCGCCTCGGCCAGTTCCCAACCCGAGACCGCGACCACCCGCGCCGCCGCCTCGTCGAGCGGTCGCAGCCAGATGCGCGCCAGTTCGAGGGCGCCCTTGCCGGCCTCCCGGATGGCCATCGGCTGCACCCGTCCGGCCTCGGCGTCACCCAGGGCGAGCCGCATGTTCTCGCGCATGTGCCGGCGGTAGGTCGGCGAAAACAACCAGGTGAGCCAGCCAAGCAGCGCACCCAGCGCATGCAGCCACGACAGCGGCAAGTGGCTGAAAAAGCGAAACAAGCTAAGCACTCGGGAGTCCGTTCGCGGTTGCTGTGAGATATTTGGCAGGTGGTCGCGCAATGAGCTTTGACGGGCGTGCCAGAGAAAAACTATAATTATCCATCCGCCGAGTTAATCAGGACAACTTGCAGGGCGGA
>ERZ761602.4059-NODE-4059-length-19474-cov-10.575570_pt1 | contig 19474 bp, 9 predicted proteins | sample MGYA00512165_ERZ761602 | MGnify/ENA primary metagenome ERZ761602 (study PRJEB28899, sample SAMN02445085) | bioreactor sludge metagenome | biome: EBPR sludge; isolation source: Thorneside wastewater treatment plant | place: Australia: Brisbane, Thorneside... | reverse complement strand
TGCGCCCCAAGGACGGGCAGACGCCGCTGGCCATCGTGATCGGCGAGTTCAAGGCGAGCGAGGCGACGAGTCAGGGCCGCCGGATCTGGATTCGGCACATGCCGGATGCACCGTTGCTGATCGCCAGCCGGAGTTGGGAGCGCATCGAGCGGGTGTTCGCCCCGCTGTTCGAGGCGCGCGATGCCGATACCGGGCATCCGGTCCGCGTCATCCTGGCCGCGCTGATCCGCGCCCGCCGTGAATACACCTACGAGATCGATGCGGCGAGTTTGATGTTGACGAACGAGCAGTGGATTCCCATCGAGGGCGTGCATGAACTGCCCCTGATCGACACGCTGATCGCCCAGCACCGCCGCTTCGTCAAGCCGCTGCGCTATGACGCCCGGAGTGCGGCGGCCTTTCCGAATGCCTTACTGCTGGATGCCGGGCCGGCGCCGGTGCCGCTACACGTGGTGAGTGCTTTCATGGATACGAAGGAGCGGCTTTCCAAAGAAAGGGCAATTGCGGAAATCGGTGCGCAGGGCGCCTGGGTCTGGAGGACCGAGGAACAAATGCCGCCCTTCAGACGAGATGTAGAACTGGCGCTGCCGTCTTGATTCGCGCTATTGAAGCGTAGGCCCGCACAAGCGCAGCAACTGCGATCGGATCTCGGCCGGAGATGCTGCCAGATCCACGGTGGCAAACCGTATGCTGTGCCCCTGGATGAAGACCGTCTCATCTACCGCGTGTCCAAGGCAAGGATGAAGAAGCAACCCGCTGGCGCAATCCGCAAACGAATCGCCGCGCCCAACCTGCGAGCGTAGGTAGGCGTAGATCTGGTACACGTACCCGCTGCGCAGCGTTTCCTCTCGATACCAGCCGCTCGTGACGATCGACGTGAACTTGGTGTCGATGACGATTCGCCGACCGGACGGCGCGTGGTCGAGCACCACGTCGGTTAGCATCGTTGGCAAGATCTTGTCAATTCCCGACGTCTTCTGTTCTATCTGCCAGCTCAGCATACCGCCGCACCGAACGCGCCATCCCTGAGGTTGCAGAACCACGTCATAGAAGCCACCTACGGCTTTCTCGAACAGTCGGCGGACCCACGTGACCTCGCGGTCCGGCAGAGTCAGTACTTTCATCCCCGCCGCCTCGGTTGGCAACGCAAGATCGAAGGCCAGTTTTGCCGCAGCCACCATGAATCTGTCGTCCGCGTCGTTGCGGCCAAAACGATCGGTGCTCATTTGGGCGCGAGTGGGCGCGTCGCCGGAGACACCCATGGCCTTCATGCCACTCGCAAGTGAGCGGCAGCGATGCGCCACGTCCTTCCTCCGCACGACTCTGGAGATGGTTTCCAGTGCTGCACGGATAAAACGATTGCGTGGCGTGTCGATGGTCAACTCATCAAATCGACATGCCACCAGGCCACGATCGAGCAATCGATGCCGTTCAGTGTTCAGGACATCGATCCGCCCCCGCACGCGATTGAGGACGGCATCCCGAGAGCGGTAGCCAAGACTGAGACGGCGGCGCTGCCTCACTTCAACTGCGTGGGCAAGGATCTCGGCGACCAGATCGGGCAGATCGTCAGGGTTGTCCTCCAGACCGACATTGCCGATGCCGCGAGTGCGGAACAAATCCGATGCATAAAGCATCAGCAACCACAGATTGCGCACCGGAATACGTCCGATGTAGCCATCTGCGTCTACCGACGCGTTCTCGACTTGCACCCCGACCACACCCGTCACCAGCTCTGAATCAGCCGCGCGCACGCCTTCTGCGCTTCGTCAGGTGCGTCAAACCAATACTCATCGAGCAGCGGCCCGATCTCGGTCTCGACCACCTGCTGGAACCACTTCTTCGTGTCCCCAACCTCCAGTCGGTGGGCGGGCGTCACGTAGCTGTGGCCGATCCGGAACTGCTTTCCCAGACGCGCGTCAGCCGCGATCTGGTCATTCAGTTCGCCGATCCGATGCTCGATGTCCGCCACCATTGCTGGATCGACAGCACTCTCTTTGACCACCCAATCCCGCCAAGCAGGGCCTAACCTTGGCTCCAGACCAACGAATGCGAAACGGCGACGCAGCGCGAGATCGACAAGGGCCAGCGACCGGTCAGCGACGTTCATCGTGCCGACCACGTAGAGGTTCTCCGGAATGTGGACAGGGCGGCGCTTGCCATCAGCATCCGGGTAGCACAGCTCCAACGCCTCGTTGGGCGTGCGCTTTCCAGCCTCCAACAGTGTCAGAAGTTCGCCGAAGATCTGCGCCGGGTTGCCACGGTTGATCTCCTCGATCACCACGACAAACTTCGACGATGGGTCCTTCGACGCGGCCTTGATCGCTTCCATGAAGACGCCATCGGCCAGCGACAACTTGCCTTCGCCGGTTGGCCGCCATCCCCTGACGAAGTCCTCGTAGGACAGGTTGGGGTGAAACTGCACCGCGCGGACTTTGCTTTCGTCCTTTTGTCCCATCAGCGCAAACGCAAGGCGCTTCGCCAGCCATGTCTTGCCAGTGCCTGGCGGCCCCTGAAGTATCAGGTTCTTCTTGGTACGAAGGCGGTCGAGCAGCCGATCAATCTCGTCACGTTCGAGGAAGCATCCGTCCTTGAGAATGTCATCAACCGAGTACGGCACGATCGGCGCAGCAATATGAACGTCTTCCTGTGTCGCCGCATCGGCATCATCGTCCACATTGTCGGCGTCGCCTGCGTTCTTCTCGCCGCCCAATGTCTGCTCATCGGTGGGGTCCTTGTACAACCATGCTTCCAGCGAAAGCTCGGGATATGAGTGGGCCGGGTACGAGGCTTCCTGAAAGCGCGGCTCCAGCACATCCATCACAGCAAGATAGTTTGCCGAGTTGCAGCGTCTCTTCGGGCCGTGAAGGCCAATCGGCACGCCGAGCTTCTTGCTGACGTAGACCTGAGAGTTGTGGTCAAGGCTCAGGAACGCCCATGGCCTGATCCAGTAAAGGCCGAACGTTAGATTCCATGCCACGCCTCGCCGCCCGTTGGCGCTATCGAACGCCTTGGCGAATTCCTCGCGGGCAAGGTCATCGTCCGTATCCGCATACGTGATGCCTGCAGCAAAGACGCCCCAAAGCGAATCGATGTGGTCGGTTGCACGATTGACCTCGAATGGGAAGTACCAGGACTTCAAGTTGTTCAACAGCGGGATGCCTTCGAACGTCTCCGGAACAGCCTCGCCAACGCCCAGGAACTTGGCCAACTCGGTTGCGATGATCTTTCGGTTGGAATCTTTGATGCCGCGGTTGAACAGACCCATCGTCGTGAATGGACAGATGTCCTTCACGAAGCCCGTGGTGCCGTCCGCATACTTGTCTTCTGCCAGGTGACCGAGTCCGTCGACCCGCACAGAAATCTCCCTGATACCTTCAACAAGGGCAGCCCTGTTGTTACGGTAAGTGAGCAACTTGTCAGCAATCGCTTCGTAGAATTTTGTCCAGCCGAAGCGATGCTTGTTGGGCGCCACTGTCCCAAATCGTTCCCGCCAGTAGGGTGCGTTTCGAAAACGCTCAACGTCCTGCGGCTTGCCATCGAAGGTGAAGGCAATCAAGCCATCGGTCATCCACTCGCCAGGCAGAACGCGCCAGACCGTCCCCCGGTGAGTGTAGAAGTACCACTCCCGAACCGGCTCGACCTTTGTCCAGTCAACCTTTACCCGCTTGCCATCATTCAGGTTCTCGGTGATCGTGCCGATTGCCTTGATCGCCATCACTGACACCGCTTGCCCACGGCTTTCGAAGGGCAGTCCATGCTTGCGCGTGTACGACGACTTGATGGCAATCCGATCTCCCGGCCGCATCGATCGCACCACGTCGAGGTGCTTGTCCTCGTAACCGTTCTCCCAAATCCCGTCGGCTAGAAAGCGTGGCATCTGATCGTCGGTGCCCCCGTAGCTTGCGCCAACAAACCAGCTCGCCGGTGCGCTGCCAGAGTTCTCTGTTTTTGTGTTCATGGATCTCCTCAGATGGAGGCGGGTAGGGCAACAAACTGACTGCTCGGTCCTTCCGAACGGAGGTTCAGGTTCGGGCTGTTCGAGATCACATAGGCCAAGGGCCGCGTCAGTGTGAACGGGAATAGCACCGGCAGCGATTGCAGCGTGGGCACCGACACGGGCTTGCCGGTGTAGCGCACGGCTGCCTCGATGAGCCACGCGGTGAGTTCGTCATTGTCGATGGTCGTGGGCGCCAGGCGGATCACGCGCTTTCCCTTTTCCACCCGCTCCACGGCACCCCAGCTCGCTTGGCTTTGGATGACCATGTTGGTCATGCGCCGGGTGCCTTCACGCTCGCCGTAGATTTCGCTCATTCGGCGATGCACTTCCGCTGACGCGCAGTCACCTTGGAGGGCGGACAAGCGGCCGACCAGTTCAGCGACCTTCCCGAAAAAGGGATAGGTCGCAATGGCTACACCCCAGCACAGCGCTGCAATCGGAACATCCGTTTGCGACTTGTAGAGGGATACGCCGCGATCGGCGAATCCGACCAGGCTGGCACGCGGCTCAAGCCACAGTCGGTTCAGTACGGTGCGTGTTTTCTTCTTGGCTTCTAAGCTAAGGCCGGCTGCGACGAGCAGTGCATTCAGATCATCTAGTCCGGCTGTGCCTGCACGAATGTTTAGTGCCGCAGCCGCCCAATCAAGCTGAATGAACCGATCAAAGCCGATTTGAGGCGCTGATGAATTCATTCGGTACCAATCACATAACTGACTTTCACAAAGGGGACGATCAGCTCCTCTACGGAGACACCTCCGTGGACCACCACCTGGTCACCCTCGGGAACAAAGGCTGTTCGACCACCTGCGAATAAGGGCATGAAGTTCGCCGGTAGTCCAGCGAGATCCAATCGTACTGTGCTGGGGTACGCGGCGGCAGAGTCCGCCAGCAGCGTCTCACTTCGATAGACCCTGACGCGTTCCCCTCGCGTCTCCGCAATGACGCCTTGGTTGGGTCTGCCAACTCCGGTTGATTCGACGTTGCCGTGATCGGCCGTCAGGTAGATGTGATAGCCCTTGTCCAGCAGCATCGAGAACAATCGATCGACGAAGCCGGTCACCAGCCAGTTCCCAATCCACATGGCCACGTCCTTCTTTGAACGTTCCTTGTGAAGCCGGTCGTCCACCTCGTCAATCACCAAGCCCAAGATCTTCGGTCGACGATCCGCCAAGTCTGATTCAAGCATGTCGAGCTGATCCACCTGTCGTAGAGCTCGGCGATACATGACGTCATTCGGGTTCACGCCTTCGTTCTGCCAGAACGTCTTCCACAGGGCTTCTTCCTTGTCGGTCCGGTCGATGGAGTCGTCGAACTCGCGAGGCTTGAGACCCGAGAACAGCGCCTGGCGCGAAACCGATGTGACCGTGGGAAGCCACGCGAATGACGTGCCTTCGTCGAAGGCAAATCGCTTCGTGCTGGCTATCAGGCGTTCTCTGATCTGCACCCATTGATCGAACGCCAGGCCATCGAAAACCAGCAGGGCGACCTTCGCCTCGCCCGCTGCACGCCTATGCCGCAAAAAGCGCGGAATGTGGTGCACCATGACCGGACCCTTGGTGACAGGCTGAAGCATCAAGTCGGCGTAGTGCTTGGCCGCAACCCATGCCTGCAATCGTCCGTCAGACTGCGCATGCAGCGCATTGATCGACGATCGCACCTTCAAGAATTGCTCGCTACCCTCAGCGCCCGGCAGTCCATGAGCGCGGGCCAGGATCTCACCGTAGCGCTTGGCAAACTCGCTCCAGTCCTTGTGCGACGACCCGTCCGAGGGGATCGATGCGATCAGACCATCGACGCCCTTGAGTACCAGGGCCTGCAATGCAGCCGGGTCTTGAACGATCCCGGCCTTGATCCAGCTCGGCATTGATGCCGGGACGCTATGCACGGCCAGCGGGTGCAGCATGCCGTCGAGGAACATGGAATCGACCAGCACCTGCACGTCAGAGTGATCAAACGGAATGTCGACCCTAGCGACATAGTCCGGAGGTGGCGGCTCACCCGTGCGGGAGCCATCGAGCCCCAAACCTGACAGGTAGCGATACCACGCGTCCTGGACGACACGCAGCAGCACACTTTTCGAGGAGAACCACGCCGCGACCGGCTGATCCGCGAACAAACCCTTACCTTGCAGGATGCTGGCGGCATGCTTGGCGAACAGTGGCGGCAACGAGCGGTTTGCAAAGTGCATCCGCAACAGCTCGCGCCAGAAGTCGACGGGCGTGCGGATAGACCGAGGCGCGAGTTGGTAGACATGTTCGAGGATGAAATCTTTGGACTCGTTCTCGCCGCGAGCCGACTGCAACTCCGCTTCATGGGCATCGAACAGTGCCGCAAGATGCTCCGGTTCTACCTGCTTGACCGTGCTGTAGGCCAACCGGGGGAACAGCTCGGCGAGGCTGAGTCGCACCACACGGCCGTGATGCACGATGTCCCAGGGCAATGCGTTCTGGTCCGCACCACGCAGGTGCAGCACCAGCGATGGTGCCGGACCAGCTTCGCCGCGGTCCCAGGCGCCTCGATACCGCTCTTCAAACTCGGCGCGGAAGGCGAACGGGTCCTCGTACAACATCACCTCGAAGCCACGGCTGCGCAGCTCGGCAAGCAGCTTCTCGTCGAGCAGCACATTGTCCGGGTCGCAGGCCACCCAGAGCCGGGTCAGGTCTGCAGTGAAGTGGCTGAGGATTCGATCCGTCCACTGGTTCATCACGGCTGTCCTCCAGGCAACACATCTCCGGAGACGCGCACCAACATCACTGCGTTCAAGTCCGGCACGCTGGCCTCGGCGTCGCCAAGGGATGCCATGCGTGCATCGTGTTCCTGTTTCAGACGCTTGCGTCGGTGCTCCCGCACAGCAGGCAACCCGATGCGGCCAATCGCCTGGCTCCGGGCTTCGAAGGCGTAGCTCGCGCGCTCGCGTTCTTCTTTGAGCCGGGTGCGGTGTTCGTCCAGCAGCTCTTTGAAGATCCGTTCGCCTTGCGTCCGCGCAGCGGCTTGCGAAGCATCGAACCATCTCACCGCATCTTCAGCGCCGCTCACCGCACGCACATCGACGGTTTCGGTCAGCAGCAGATCCCAGACCCGCTTGGCCGTGGGAACAAAGGTCCGCCCGTCTTCAGTCACGAACACCGGAAGGAAACGCTTGCGGCTGAGCCCCTCGGCGAGGAGGCTGATCTCCCACAGCGACCAGATGCCACGCACGGAGTCGGGCAAACCCGTCACGCGAATCACCGGCAGCGGCTGGCCAGCGACAAAGCGCGGCAGTTCGCTAATGACGGCCCGTGCCCGGGGGTCTTCCAGCGTCACCCAATCCAGTTCGGGGTTTTCGTCAGCAGTCCGGGCGTCGAAGCACGCCTGCGCCGATTCGCTGCCGTCCGCCCACTTCACCCGCCACGCCTTGCCAACCTTGGTCGCGCTTGTACCCAACTGAGCCCCGCGCGCCGCCAAGCCGCTGGTGATGGCCCGTTCCAACCAGAACTGCGCTGGGTGGTCACGCCATTTCCGGGCATCGTCAGCATCCAGGTCGTGCTCTTCCGACAGCAGATCGCTGCTCTTCTTTGACTCGGCGAGGGTCGTCCGGAGCTGCGACACCACCGCATCGCACTCCTGCTCGATCGCGTCCGGATTCTGCAGCCCGTGCACAAACAGTTCGTCGAACATCGGGTCGGCTTCCACCGAGTCCATGACGTCAGACGCCTTGTCCACGCCGAACTCCTGGGCGATCACTTCGAGCTTTTCCTCCAGCACCTGGCGCACGCGGTGTTCCACCGTGTCTTCCAGGACGAAGTTGATCGCGCGCACCACATGGTGCTGGCCGATACGGTCCACACGGCCGATGCGCTGCTCGATGCGCATCGGGTTCCATGGCATGTCGAAGTTGACGATAACGTGGCAGAACTGCAGGTTCAGGCCTTCGCCGCCGGCATCCGTCGAAATCAGGACACGCACGTCTTTGGAAAAAACCTGCTGCGCCCTGGAGCGCGCATCCAGATCCATGCCACCGTTGAGCGTGACCACCGAGAATCCCCGGCTCTCCAGGTAGTGCGCCAGCATCGCTTGCGTAGGCACGAACTCGGTGAAGATCAGCACCTTCAGCGCCGGGTCGTTTTCTTCTTGCTGCAGCTTGTAGATCAGCTCCAGCAGTGCCTCGGCCTTGGCATCCGTGCCCGAGCCTTCCGTCTCGCGCGCCAGCTCCAGCAAAGTCTCAACCTCGGACTTCTCTAGCTCCCAGCCGCTGGCTTGGACTGCCAGGTCGACTTGGGATTGTCCATCCAGATCGGCCCACTCGTCGGGGCTGGTGTTCTCGAACAGGTTGCCTTGGGGCTGCGGCGCCTCCAGGAGGGCCTGACGCTTTTCCAGAGTGGTTCGGATGGCTGCTGTGCTGGACGTCACCAGCCGCTGCATCAGAATCATCAAGAAGCCGATGTGGCGCTGCTTGGCAGCCATCGCCTGGTTGTAGCCGTGACGCACGTAGTCGGTCACCGCTTCGTACAAGCGCTGCTGCGCGTTGTGGCGCGCCTGCCAGGCCACCGCCTGCAGCCGAGTAACCCGGGGCTTGAACAGCGGCTGTCCTTCGGCGTTGATCGACGCACGCTTCTCGGTGCGGATCACGAAGGGGCGTACCCTGTCCCGACTGACGCTGCTTTCGTCCGGAAACGCTTCCCTGTCCAGCAACTGCATCAAGCGCATGAACTGGTCGGTCTTGCCTTGGTGTGGCGTGGCCGACAGCAGCAGCAAGTAGGGCGATGCCTCGGCCAGGGCGGCGCCGAGCTTATAGCGGGCCACGTGCTCGGTGCTGCCGCCCATGCGGTGGGCTTCGTCGATGATGACCAGATCCCACGATGCCGAGATCAGGTCTTCGAACCTCTCGCGGTTGTAGGTGTTCAGTTGTTCCAGGCTCCAGCCGCGCCGAGCCTCCAGAGGCTTGACCGAGTCCAGAGAGCAGATCACCTGGTCGTGCATGCGCCACAGGTTGTCTTCGTCGCCCACTGCGCCGCTCCGCCACTGGCGGAAGGCCGCCAACTCCGAAGGCTCGATGAACTGGAATTTCTCGCCGAAGTGCAGCCGCATCTCCGCCTGCCATTGGCGCACTAGCCCTTTGGGCGCGACGACGAGAATTCGCTTCACGCGGCCACGCAACTTCAGTTCGCGCAGCACCAGGCCTGCCTCAATCGTCTTACCCAGGCCCACCTCATCGGCGAGCAGGTAGCGAATGCGGTTACGGCTGATGGCGCGGTTCAGCGCATAGAGCTGGTGTGGCAGCGGCACCACGCTGGACTGAATCGGCGCCAGCAGCAGGTTGTCTTCCAGCGCGTCCAGCAGCTTGGCCGCCGCCGAAGTATGCAGAATCTGCTCCACGGTCGGCCGGATGCTTGCCAGCGGCGCCAGATCGAGCGTCCGGGCGCGCACCACGGCATCCTTGGCCGGCAGCCAGACACGGTAGGCGCATTCGCCCCACACGTCCTGACGCTCGATCACCCGGCACGGCGATGCCTGCCGGGTCAACCAGCACCAATCGCCAACGCTGAAGCCGCTTTCTCCCACGCTCAGGCACCTGCCTCGGTGCGGGTCAGCGCCAGGTCATACAAGGTGAGCAGCTTCTCGTCCTCTTGCAGCGTTTCCTCGGGTAGCTTGTTGGCGACGCTGATGATCGTCGTGTAGTCCTTGTTGGCCCATGCCGAACGGAAGCCGGTGCGCAGCACCTCAAGCCGAGACTCCTTGATCTTGCGGCCCGTGAATGCCTTGTAGATCTCGAACTCCTTGAGCAGCGCCTTCTCGCGCTTCTTCTCCAAGTCCTGGGCCTTGTTCGGGTCGGGCACGTACCAGCGGTCCTTGGCCTTGGCCACCAGCGCAGGGTTGCTCTTGTCTAGGCTGCGAAGATCCTTGTGGTTGGTAGAGAGGTAGCTGTGGATCTGGCTCGGCACATCCCCGTTTCCGTCGTACCGCAGGAAGTTGTCGTCCAGCAATTCATCCAACTCCGGGATGAGTTCCCCCTTCTTCCTGGCGGACCCAATTTGCGGAATGTATTCGTGAGCGACCTCAGCCCTTGTGGATGGTCGCCTGAGGAGGAAGCTGGTCAACCAATCAATAGCACTTCTCTCATCAGAAACAAACAAATCCGCTTGCTTAACTTGCGGAATTCGGGATCGCGCCTTCTCGTACTCGACCGCTTGGTCTGGCAGAAAGGTCATTCCATCAATCATCTTGAAGCGTATGGCCAGTTCGGCGATGAAATCAGGGCTGGAGAATGGAACCATTGCGCCATGACGGATGAACCACGCATCGAGGCGATCCTTGATTCGGCGTGCGTCGCGCTCGATATTGAAGACCAACTCGGGAAAATCGCCGCCTGTCACCTTCACCACAGGCAATTGCTTGAGATGTGTCTGAACAAAATCCCAAGCAGAGTCAGCAGTCGCACCATTTGCCGTAAAGCGACCTTCCAGCCCACCGTTCGGTTTGTACGCTGAGATGACAAGGTCTTGCTTCATGGCGGTGGCCGAGGTGACTTGGCGGTAGCTGCCTTGCACCTTGTCCAGTGCTGTGACTTCGGCCACCACGAAGCCAGCTTGCTGCAAGGCCACCTGGATCGCATTCCACACGGCTGCCTTGCTATTGGAGAACACCACTGTCATCCAGCGACCAGGCTTGAGCACTCGGAAATACTCACTGAAGCACCGACGCATCAAGTGCTGATACTCGGGCAAAGCTTTCTTCTTGAATCTGTCGACAATCGCTTCGGGTCCTGCGTCAGTGGTCACACGGTGCCAAGACTCCACAAGAAAGTTCAGATCCGCGTAATAGATGTTCTCCCCGAACGGTGGATCAGTGAAGATGTAGTCGATCGACCCATCTGCCAAAGGCAGCGAAGCGACGGAACCGGTAGTAGTAATACCTGCGCCCGCCGTGCGTGTACCGAAGGCCTGGAATGTTTTCGCGAGTCGCCCAAGCTTCCCGTCAAGGATGTACCACGGGCTACACTCGGCGTGCTGCGAGGCAACGTAGTAAACGCCAGTCATGTATTGATTAACTTGAGAAAACCCGGTGGGCCGGTACCTATTTAGCAGAGAGGCTGTCCAAAGTGCCTGCTCAACAAAAAACAGCAACATCTCCCGAACACGCGCATCGGTTTGAGTGGACGCCTTCCGCCAAAGCGCCGCCATTGAATGGAGAGCGCGTGGCAGGAAGAAATGGTGAATGTTCGTAATACCGGAATAGTCCATCCGTGCACGCTCATGGGTCATATGCATCGGTGGAATTTCCATCGTTGGTACATCGATCGGCAGCGCCATCGAATCGATGCGATTGAGCACCTCAAGATCGTGCTTGTCAGGCGACTTTTGGTGTCGGCTCCCTGCGACCGAATAGATGATCAGCGAAGGTTGACGCTTGGGTGTTTGAAGGGTTTTTCCGGTCGCAGAGTCGACCGTTGCCGCGAACAGCCTCTCCATTTTTTTCTTCGTGAGTTCGGCCCCACAGTGGGGACACGGGAAGGAGTCCTTGACGCGCTTGCTTTCGTCGTCAAGTGCTTCATCGATGAAGTTGACTTCGCCGGCGCATTCTGGGCAGCTATATATCTGGCTCCAAACCGTGTATTCGATGCGTCCCTTTGTCTTGCCATCCTTGTGAAGCGTCTCATACATCCAACCAAGTTCCTGCTCGACTTCCTTGAGCAGTTGCTTTCCCGCATTTGCAAAGGCCTCCACGTCGAACGGCAGATTGTAGTTTGCTGCGATGAACGTCGCGGCAGGCGACAAGTCGTTGAGGATGACTCGACGTGAGCCCCACTTGGGCGCGGCCTTACCTTGCTTCTTCCACTCCATTTCCAGCTCGTGCCGGTAAGCGGTTGGCGCTGATCCGCACCACTGCGTCGCAACGCCTGTCATCCCAGAGCCGCTAAAGCCGTCGAGCACGATGTCGCCAGGCTCGGTATAGTGCAGGATGGACGGCACGATGGCCAGATGCGGCACCTTGGTGTGGTACGAGTGCGCCTTGTAGAGCGGGTCCGTTTTGCCAACAGACACGTCGATCGTCTGCGGTTCGCGGTTGTACTTCACGCTGGGGTCATAGGGCTTGCCGTAGTGGCGCACGAACTCTTCGAGGAAGGGATTCGGACAGGCTGTGTAGTAAGGTGGATCAGACATTGCCAGGATGGCTTCGTCGGTACCTTGCGGGAACCCTTCTGTCTTGCGAAATGCGGGCTCTTTCAGCCTCTCAGCCAGCAGTTTGAGGAAGTGCTCACGCCGAGCTTGCTCGCTTGGGAATGTCTGACCAAGGCATTCGACAGGACTTGTTGAAGCCCCATGGTTCTGGAAAAAATCATTCATCCGGAGTGATCCCGCTAAGGTTGATCCGCCCAACATTGGCGGCGGCTGACTTTCTTGGTTTTACCGCGATGGCTATGGCCTTCCCGGTCTCAATGGTTTGACGAATCGCTTCTTTAAGAACATCGGACTGACTGGGGGTGGTACCCACCCAAGCCTTGGAAACAATCGCCGTGAAGGAAGAGTTATCGAAATGGCGGCCAGCGTTTTCAAAAGTTACGCGCAGTCCGCCACGCGATCCTCGGGTTCCTGGGCTCTGGGTCAGCAGCTTCCAGTAATCGAGCGGCAGGTACATCCCTGGTACCAGCCCGACGTCATCCGGGTTGAAAACCAGCCGAGAACACAATTTCAGAAAGAACGGGTTCTCCGTCAGGCGGAAGCCATCATGAACGGAATTGGCCGGACAGGCTTGGATAGCTGCCAGCAGCGCATCCATGCGATCAATTTCACCGGGTAGATTTCTATCGCTTAATGGTCGAAATTCTGACTTGCCGTCTGAGCCTTTTCCCATCGCTTTGTACTGAACCATGACAAAGCTTTGAAAAGTCTCATTGAAGTAAATGAGGTCCGTACCGGTCTGCTCTTCCAGTGGGAGACGATTGGCAAGGATGACGGTGAGTCGCTCCGCCGTCGCAGCTGATTCGAATACCGCCGCGCTGTAAGGGTAGGTTTTGATGATGTCAAAACCGGGCAGATTCATTAGGTCGTGAATCACCATCGGGTCTTCACGCAGCCGGGCGCTGGGCAATCCGTCAAGGAAGGACACCGGTGTGTCTTCGGGTGGTGACCACTCTTGAATGGGGTCGCGGCTTAAACCTGCAACCGACAGTGCCGTGAGCACGGCTTCTTTCTGTTGTGCCAGGTTGTCTTTGGTCTTGGGAGAAAGCCGTTGAAGGCGCTCTGTTCGGGCGTGGCTAAACCGCTCCAGCAACGAGCTGGCCTGAGGTGCGAGTTGCCGAATGATCTCGATGACAGCGGCAAATCCCTTGTCAGTCAGGAGACCACCTGAATCGAGACGCCTTCGCACGGATGCGGCATTGCGTTTTGGCAGGCGATTGATGATTCGCTGAACCGACAAAGGCTCTGAAAGCTTTTCAACCCGATCGAGGTTCAATCGGCTCAGCCCTGTCCCGGCACGTGTACCCCGTCGCCCCAGGCCAAGGTGGGTAACCTTGCGCGCACTGATGACGATGCAGACTAACGGCAGGTTTCGACTGTGCTGAAAGTCCGCCACTGGCTCGGCAAACGACCGCTCTTCCTCGACGCATTCGAGGAATGCCGCCATCCGGTCTTTAGATAGCAGTGCGGCGAAGCCGCTTGCCTTTGCCATCTAGCGAGCCACTCCCTTGTCTGTGGCGTCACTGTCTTGGACAGACGCTATTTGTTGCCAGTCATCCGCAATTGCCTTCCAATCCACGCTGCGCGGAATGGCTTCTATCTCGCCTATTTCGTTCTCTTGCTTACCCGACCACACCGCCCAGAAGTCCGGGTCGTCGGATTTTGGCCGCTGGCCCTCAGGCAAGGCATTCATCTGCACCAGCACTGGTAATTCCGAGGCCCAACCCAACAGGATGGCGTGGCGTGAGGGTAGCGAGGGAAGATCGCGCAGCAGACCACGCAGGTTGTCGGGGACCAGCTTATGCACCAACTCTTGATCGCGGTCGTTGCTGATGCGGTGAAGTAGGTAACTGTTGCACTGGGACAGCACTGTGGGCGACAGCTCGCTGGGACGTTGGGATGACAACACCAAACCCAGTCCGAACTTGCGCCCTTCGCGGGCGATTTTCTCGAATACCTGGCAACAAATGGCGGCTGAGTTCTGATTCTCAGCATCGTCCTGGTAGCGCTTGATAAAGGTGTGCGCTTCTTCCATCACCAGAACGGTGGGCAGCGTTTTACCGTGGTTGAGCCCGCGATAGCGCTGCAAGGCTTCCAGAGTCATGCGGGCGATGACAGCGGTGACGATATGCACCACTTCGACAGGTACCAGTGAAAGGTCGATGACGGTCACTGTGCCGTTGGACGCTTGGTTGTCGCCGATGGTGTTGGCCAACCAGTCATGCAAACTTACTTGATCCGAACCTGTAGTAATTCGGCTGATCCTTGTGTCCGACAACATAGTGCGGATACGCATGATCAGGTAATCGAAGAACTGTGCGTTGTTTTCCTGATTAGCCAAACTCTCCAAGTGATCCGCAAATTGCGCACCATTAAAGCGCAGGGGCGCATCTTCATTTGGGCCAGCCTGGTAGACGATGCCACCAATGCTATTCAGATAGCCTTGAAAATTTGATATGACGATTTCCACTGCTGTAGCAGGAAAATCGTTATACCCGGTCTGTCCATTCTGCTTTCGGAAAGTCTGCTGAGGCCGGTTGAGTAATGCCTGTATTTGATCGCGCAGGTACTCTATGTTCGTACGGTGATCAGAGAACTCGCGTGAAAACGCCTCCAGATCCTCTATGAATATGGGGAGCTTGGGTCCAAACTTCCAGCCTTCATAGGTTTCGCCGTTCCTGACTTGAGCTTTAAGCGTAATCAGTATCGAGCTAATTTTCCTTCGTAATATAAAAGCCGGATCTTCTGCGAGGTCAGCGCCACTGCGCATCTCGCGCAGAGCTCGCCGAAGCAGGGGTCGTTGAGCACGTTCGCTGGCCTGTGTAAACGCGCTCCACTCTGCGCTGTTCCAAAACCAGAGCGGCACCTGTAGCTGCTCGATGCCGCTATCTGGTTTCGGTTCGACAGCGAACACACGTACCTTGCCCAGTCCATCAAACGCCTTCGAGTACTCGCCATTGGGATCGAGCACAATAAAGCGGGCGTTGGGATCGGTGCCGCCACGTGCTTTGCAGGCTTCTTCCATCGACCAGCGAATCAAGCCAGCAACCGAACAAGATTTTCCGCTGCCGGTATTACCCAGCACGGCCAGATGACGACCGAACAGGCGATCGGGGTCGATCTTGACTTCGGCATTGGCCGCCAGCGGACTGACGCCGATTTTTACCCGGCGGTTTTCGCCGGATTCGACGATGGCGCGCAGCTGGGTTTGGGTGGGCAGCAGTACGGGGTCGCCGACCGTGGGATAGGCTTCCACACCGCGCTGGAATGTGTAGCGTTCCTTTCCCTGATGCTCGCCTTCGTAGCACAGACCGCCCAATGGGTTGAGGCTCATCTTGCGTAGCGGGTAGGGCAAATCGACCAGACCGAAATCCTGCATGCCCTTGCGCTTGGGGTACTGGGATCGCTCGATGGTGATCCACTCTACCTGGGCGACCAGATAGCCTGCATCACTGGGTACCAGCACATAGCCATTGATACGCGGAAACGGCCGTGGTGTACCGGTATTCATCGCGAGGTTGTCGGGCGCTTCGATGTCCAGCAGCACCTTGATTTCGTCAGGAGAGACAAAGTCGATGCTGCCGATGCGCAGTGAGTCGGCGTAGGCCAGGGGCGAGAAGCTCATAGCAGGTCCGCCGCGTCAAAATTGCCATCGGGTTTTCCTGCTGCCGGGGCCGAATGGGCTTCGGTACCGTAACGCTGCTTGAGCAGCTCGCTCATGCGGAAGGTGGTTTTGTCAATTGCAGCTTTGGGCAGAAAGCTTTCGGTCAGCGTTTGCAAATCGGCCAGCGCCGGGCCGATCAGTAGGCTGATCTGCGAAGGTCGTCCTAGCTCTTGGTAGGTTTGCATAATGCGGCCGAGCGGATCGTCATAGGCAATCACCACCAGATGGGTGGACGGAACCGTGAGCATGTCGCGGATGACGCGGTTAATGTGTTCGTCGCCAAAGCTGTAGCCGTAGGTAATCAGCGTGCTGTTGGGACGGCACACGGCTGCGGCGAGATCACGGAACAGCTCCACGTAGGGGTAGTCCGAGGTTTCCCGATCCTTGGATGCATTGGGGTAGATCATCAGCTTGTGGGCGCTGGCATCTTCCAGTCCGGGTGTCTTCAGGTAGGGCTCGACTTCATCCGCGCCAAAAGGCAATCCGATACGGCGGATGTCTCTATCAGCCTGCACCCAGTCCACCGAACCATGCAGCTTGGTAAAGCGGGCAACCCCTTCCAGATAGCGCGGTTCGCCACGAATGCCCGGCGGGTTGTAGTGCATGTCTAGATCCAGCCGCGACGAGCGAAAGATTGGCATGAGGTTTCCGAGGAAGCGGTCCAGCAGATGCAACCCGGCCAGTTCGGCCCCGGCTTCGATCAGGCGGTCGTAGTTGGTGGTGAATATGTTCAACCGGTCCCTTACGCCGGTGCGGCTGGCGAAGCTCATCAGGAAGGTGACCAGCACATTGAAAGCTTGCTCGCGCTTGTAAGCACCTGAACTGGCAATGCCGGCTTCGCTTTCGAGAATGGACTTCGAGAAAGTTTCCAGCGTGCTGGTCAGCTCGGTGCGCAGCGTTTCAGCTTCTGTTGTCTTGCCCAGTATCTCCAGCCCGCGCAGCAATTCGTTGGCAGCGCGGAGCTGGTCTTCCAGATTGCCTGCTTCTCGACCTGCTTTTTGGGCGGCTTCTTTCGCTGCATTCTCGATCTCGTCCTTATAGCTAGTCAGGGTTGCCTCGCTCATTCCAGCGGCTGGCTTGCCTGTCGCCAGTCGGTGTACCGCATGGGTCAACCCCGAGCCTGCCAGCAGCGAAAGATGCTCCGATTGGAATAAGGCGGTCAGCCATGGCTCGACACGGCCGCGTAGTTCCTTGGTGCCGAATGTTTGGCCCTGGGTTAGCCAGGAGGTTTCCGTGCCTTCGCAGAGCTTGAACTTGCCATCATTCTTGGCGGTAGCTTCGAAGCAGACAGGCGCGTGGTCGTCCCTGACTTTCAATGTGTTGCTCATGGCTTTGCTCCTTATTCTTTTGCTCGGTCAGGCATGTAATGCGCGCGGGATGCCAATGTCTTCGCCAACCGCCAGAATGGCCAAGAGCTCGTTTTCAGTCATGGGCTCACTCGATCACAAAGCGCAGCTTGGTCGAGTCCTTGCCCTTGCAGCGATCGTTCAGGAACGTATCGAAGCGGCTGCGCAGCTCGTCTGGCTTGGCGGGCGAGCCGCCTTGAAGCAAAGCTTGCCTAAGCTCATCACTCTTGACGCCGATCTTCTCCAGTCCCGACAGCGCTTCTTGCGCGGCGTTGGCGAACTCGGTGGTCATTGGTTCGGGAAGCTTGCGTGAGGTGAGGAAGCCGTCGATCAGCTTCTTGCTGGCCGCCGGCAGCAAGCCCAGGCTGTCTTGAGTGAACGGGTCTTCCAGGTTCTCCAGCAGGGTTTGTTGCCAGTTGGCCTGCAACTGGTCCAGGTCTTCGTCCAACTTGTGCAGTCGGTTGGCGGCCGGAATCAGCTCCATCTGCTCAGCGGATGGGCGGAACTGGCAGTGCGGGCACACCGCCGCCGTCATCAGCGTGGGTTCGTCCAGCGACGAGCAGCTCTTCAAGCCGTTCAGCGACTCTTCAAACGCCGTGAGCTGGCTCGTAGGCATCAGCGACACGCCGGCCAGAATGCGCAGGCCGAGCAGGCGGTCGTCCTTGCGCAGCCCATTGCGTGCCTTGTCTTCGGCCACACCCAGACGCGCCTTGCTGTGGCTGGCGATGTAGGCGGTGATGTAGTCCTTCTTGAGCTGGTTGAGCGTCTGCCGGTATTCGGCCGCGTGCTCGGCAGTACGGTCCTGACTCAGCTTTTCCTGCAGTGCCTTGCGGGCGGTCTCGGCCTGTTTCACCCAAGGGTGATCAGCGGGCAACACCATCTCGGCCTGCGAGAGGTAGGACGCCGTGCTGCCCAGCTCGACCACCAGCTCAAGCAGTCGCTCGACGGCGGCCAGGATCTCCAGATTCTTCTTCTGGCCGTCCAGGTCTTCCTGCGTGACGCGCAGGTTCTTGAGCTTGCCGACGGTGTTGTACGGCGCCAGCGACTCGGTGAACTTCTTCAGCGAATCCAGCCGGGCGTGCCAGTCTTTGGCTTCTTCTTCGCGCAGCAGGTTCTGGCCCCAGAAACCGAGCTTGCCTTGCTGCAGGTCGGAGCCAGCCTTGAGCACACGCGGCACCAGGCCGCTGACTTTCTCCTGCAGTTTGATGACCGGCTCGGTATCACCCTGGCTGGCTTTCTGCGCCAGGCCGGACGGCAGGTCGAACAACTCGAACAAGGCACGCAGCACCGCGAGGTTGATCTCCTTGGGTGCCTCGACGTGCTTGAACTGCTTGAGTTCCTCCAGCGAGCGTTCTGCCAGCTGGGTCAGCTTGCCGGAGTCGATCTTGTCGCCGGTGATCGACAGCACGATGTCGCCGGAGTAGACGAGGCCACCCAGCACGGTGACCAGCAGATCCGGTTCCAGCCGGTACTTGATCGGCGCGAAATACTCGACGTCCGAGGTGCCAGAGAGCAGTTCGCTGCGGTTGAGCACCTGCCCGTGGCCCTTGGCCTTGAGCCGGGTCAGCACCTCTAGCGCGTAGCGGGACTTGGCCGGATCCACCCGGTCGCCATCGAGAAGCTCCAGCGCATCCAGCACGGCGACAGCGTCCTTGGTGCGGTTGCCACCGGCGAGTGCACGCAGTGCATTGCCAACGAGCTGCTTGCGGTTGGCTTCGGTAACCAGCACCGAGAAGGTAGGGTACTCGGGCGACAGGTCCACAAAGCGCTGGCCCAGCACCAAGCCTGAGATGACGTTCACGACATCGCGGAAGTTGATGCGCTCGTCCGTGCCCAGCCGCGCACGGTCGCGCAGGGACACGCCCTTGGACCACTCCTGCAGGTTCTTCTTCTTGCCTTGGTAGGTGACTTCGAAGGCAGTCATCTGCTTTTCCTGCAGCCACTTGCTCATGGCTCGCAGGAAGTCTTGCGCCTTGGAGAGGTAGATGGCCTTGGCACCGCCGCTGGCGGTCGATGCCAGATCCAGCGCTGCAGCGTAGGAGGACAGATGGCGTTTGAGGTCGTCGTCCAGGCCCGTGAGCCGGAAGAAGACTTCGTCCGACAGGCTGTTGTCGGTGAACTTCGGCTTGTCGAACGGCTGGATGAAGTAGACGTAGAAGTCCCGCTCGGGCTGCGCCGTGGGGCGGTCGTTCGGGGCGCCGAAAAACAGGTAGCCCATGCGTTCGACACGACGCTCCTGCCACTCGAGCTGGTACTGCCAGATCTGGAAGCCGGGGTAACGCAGGTCGTCGCTGCATTCCATCAG
>ERZ761602.4058-NODE-4058-length-19478-cov-12.327704_pt1 | contig 19478 bp, 14 predicted proteins | sample MGYA00512165_ERZ761602 | MGnify/ENA primary metagenome ERZ761602 (study PRJEB28899, sample SAMN02445085) | bioreactor sludge metagenome | biome: EBPR sludge; isolation source: Thorneside wastewater treatment plant | place: Australia: Brisbane, Thorneside... | reverse complement strand
GAAATATTAGCAAGAGCTAATTTTTACCTTTTCGAGGGGATGGGCTTAGATAGCCCACTTCCACCACCCGCACCAACGCTCGCGACCAGGCCATTGACCAATCAGCGTCGCCGCTGACCGAAACCCACGGTTGTGGATCGGGTTCGATAGGTAAATGTTGGGCGGGCGTTGCCAACCAGGCGGCCATTTGTTTCGGCTCGGTATGCTCCACCAGTCCGGGTTGCCGTTGGAGCGCCGTCACCAGGGTCCGGGCCAGTGCGTAGCGATGGACATCCGACACGTCCGGTGCATCGCTGACCGTGGGGTTGCCTTCCGAGGGTCCCCCTTCCCGCACCAGCGCCGCGGTGGTCGCCTCGATCCATTGCTCCGCCCGTTCGACGAATTGCTCGACGGATGCAATGATCGCGTCTGCAGGAGAGGTCGTCACCGTATCCAGTGTACCGTTGGCTTCCTTCAGCGCGCCGAGCGCGGCGACTATCAGGCCCGCATGGAGTTTGGTCCCGGCCAGCAGAATTTTAAGGTGCTGGCGAAGCGCGTCGTGCGATGCAACGGAATGGGCCAACGTATCGGTCACCACGTTGGAAGGCACGGCGGATTGCTGATGGAGATGGGTCAACGTGGGCGCGGACGGTCGCGTGGCGATATACGCCCCGAGTTGTGCGGGGGAGATGGGAGCGGTCGCGGTGGTCATAGCGGATCTCCTTCAATCGTGGTCCCCGTCGTCGTCGGGGTTTCTTCGGTCGGCGTTGGTGAGGTTCCGGTCGGAGCGGTCGACCCGGCACTCCCACTCCCCTGAGTGCTCGCTTTGACCCGATTGATGGCGGCGGCTCGCTCTTCTTGCAAAGCGTCCCGCTGCGGCTGCGCGTCGCCGACGTTCAGCCGTGCTAACAGGTATTCAATGCGCTCGCCCTGGCGCAACTGTTGATAACTGAGGTTCAAGCCAAACGCCTGCATGTAAGCCAGCTCGCGCAGAACGGCATCCCCATTGTTACTGGCAACGCCGGCGTACCAGGCCGGTGAGGCATAGCGGCGATCCACTTCGGTCTTGAGGAGTTCCAGGTAGGAGATGTGCTCCGGCAGGGCTGCCGTCAACTCAGCCAAATGTTCACTGGCCTTGGATTCCTGCCAGACCTGCAACAGCCAACCTTTCAGAGCGGCCGCCGGCAGACGCCAGGCGAGGGCGTGATTCAGGCTGTAGCGGGCGGCCGACAGTCGGCCTTCGTAGAGCTTGCGGTGCAGCCAATAGGTTTTGCCCTGAGGGGTTTCTCGCAGATTCTCCTGCAAGTCGTCGATGGGAAAGGGATCAATGGCGTTGTCGATGAAGCGCCGGGCATCGGTGATGCGCTCCTCGTTAAAACTCAGAATCTCCGGCAGAAACGTGTTTGGCGAAGTCGAATCGGTCGCATCGCCGATCCCTGAACCCGACAGCAGGGTCTCCGTTTGAAACGGCGCATCCGGCCGCTTCCCGGCCTGCGTGCAACCGTGGGAACCGACATCCTCGGCGTTGCAATAACTTTCGACGTGCGCTGCGAACATCCCCGCGCTGGCCGCCGAACCGGTCAATTCCGGGCGTCGAAGATGGTTGAACGCCCGGTGGTACGCCTCGGTTCGATCCTGCGCTGGCCCAGCTCCGGCCCCTGCCGTGGCGGTCTCGCAGCTCCCAGAAGGCAGCCTGAAGCCGATGTCGGCTTGCGCCCGCAGCGAGTCCTTTTCGACTTGCGCGATGGATTGCCGCACGGTCTTGATCTCTTTGGAGAGATGTTGCCGCCATTGCCAGAATTCAAAAACCATCGCGGCCTTATGCGCCTGGATGGCCGCGACCACACAGCCATCACAAGACACGGCCAGCGCTGGACTCGCCGCGATCAAGGTCAGCAATCCAACACCCAACAGGCGGAGCCACCGTCGTCGGCAGGGTGTGCGGGATTTAAATTCGCACATGGGCAATCGCCTCGCGTTGTTTTAAATATTATAATACTATAACAAATTATAATTTTAAAAAAGGGATGCGCCATTGATCATGAAACAGATCCCACTGCCCGTTCCGAACTTCTCCAAACAGATTCGAGGTGTGCTCCGCCGTTATCTGCACGCCCGCCGCAACGACCTGCTCGGCCAACACGCCCCACTTTGGACCATTGATGTCTGGATCGACGCACTGATCGGCGACGTGATTGGGCGAAAAACAGGAGCGACCACCAACAAAGGGGTGGCGCCGGCTCCACGGATCTGGGCCGAGGAGATCGCCCGTCAGCGCCTCACCGCCGCTCGCCTCCGTCGGCGTTACGAAGCCGAAGCGCCTTTCGTGCGCGCGGCGCTGTCAGGGGCGCTCATCAGCGTGGGGATCTTCGGGTATCGCCTGTGGCTCAGCGATGGGAACGGGGCTGGCGCCAGCCTGGGCGCGGGCTTGATGCTCCTGGGGTTGGCCCTGCCGGCCGCCTACCGCTGTTGGCAAATCCGCAGTCGTACTTTCGATACGCCTCACCGGTTCCTTCGGCGGCCCGCTGCATGGTGGCCTTTTCCTCTGCCCACGGATTATCAACCTTGATGTCCATCTGCTCCCCCTGCCAGGAGGGTTTTCTCATGATGAAATTGTTGATCCGCCAGCGCCGGCGCAGGCCATTCCGCTTCCCGTTTCGGTGGTTCATTGGGCTGTTCCTGCTCGCGCCGTTTCTGGCGTTAGCGCAAGATTCCACGTTTTCCCCCGATCAGTTGCAACCCACTCAAGGTGACGTCAGCACTGCCCTACTACGGAATATTTTGGGATCCGTCGTCGATAAGGTTCGGTTCGCCGGCACGCTCGGAACCGAGGATGCCGGATCGTTCGGTTCGCTGTTTGCCATCGTTAATAGCTTTTTGCTGCTGGCACTGGGCCTGCTGGTATTGGTCAAGGCCCTGGCGGCGATGCTGGACACCGCCCATGAAGGCGAAGCCTTGGGTCAGGAGCGGTCCACCACCTGGACGCCGGTTCGTTTGGTGATGGCGATGGGTCTGCTGGTACCGATGGTCAATGGCTATAGCTTGGCACAGATCGGGGTGCTGTGGGTCACCTTGAGCGGCGCGGGATTGGCCGATGCGGTCTGGAGCCAATCCGTCGATCAGTTCACGCAAACCGCGCTCTACACGCAACCGCCACCCCCCCAAGCCCGTCAGTTGGCCGTGGCCATGCTGGCCTCCAATGTGTGTGAACAGATCGTGACCGACATCCCCGCGCGCGGTAACGCCCAGTACGTCGTGACCTTTCAAAGTATCCCAGGTCAGGTGGGGACCGTGAGCGAACGCAGTACCCGCTGGTCCGTGACGGATCTCGGCGAGGCGGCCTGCGGCGGGTATTTGATCCGTGAGCCGGCCGAGGGCATCGATCCCCGCCAGGGCGCCACCGGCGTTGACGGATTGGATGGTTTTCTTCAATGGGTCATGGATCTACTGGGCTTTGGCGCCGACGTGCGCCGGGATTTCAGTCAGGCCCTGATGAACGCCCATGACATCAGTGCGTTGGAGATGCGCGACGAACTCAAGCCCTTGGCGACGGCCATCGTCACCGGCCAAGCCGAGCTGGGCGAGTGTGTGACCATCACCACGGGCACGCTGTCCAGCACGCGCTGCCTCAGTGTGATCGATGCCGCGGCCGAGCATTACACGGCCCGGTTGCAGGGCTTGATTGTCGGCGTAGTCAATGTGACCGGCCAACGGGCGTTCACTGCGTTCAATGAACGCGCCAAGGAAGAGGGTTGGTTGACTGCCGGCAGTTGGTTTTACCGGCTGGCTGCCCTGACCGATTACATGAACAAGATGGCCCTGAACGTGCCCGAACCCTATCCCATCCGCATCTGGGAGAAACTACCGCGCGAGGACATTGAGACCTACGGTCCGCTGTTCAAGCGCATGGAAACGGTGATCCTGGAAGCGGAAAGCGACGCTGGTCTGGGTCTGACCGGCGGTGATCCGAACAACAGCATGATCGATGACGTGTCGCGGGGCTTTCTGCGCGCTACCCTGGATTGGATCACGCAGTCCCTGATCGGGAAGACCCATCCGATCTTTGCGATTTCCTGGATCGGTCATGCCCTGATCGCGGTGGTGCTGACCGCCTTGGGCGTGGTCGGCATCGGCAAGCTGGTGATCACCACCACGGGCGCGGGCCGACTGGCGAAAACCCTGGGTGGGATGACCGATCTGATCACCGGGGCTAATGCCTCCGAGGGATTCAGCATGGTCAGTCTGGTGTTCGGGATCATCGTGCTGGCGCTGCTGGGTTTTGCCCTGACGGCGGCGATTTACCTACCGATGGCGCCGTTCATCATCTGGACACTGGCCCTTTTACACTGGTTGTTTCTCGTGTTCGAAGCGTTGCTGGCCGTGCCGATTTGGGCGCTCTGGCACATCAAGAACGGCAAAGGTTTGACGGCAGAGACCATGAACGGCTGGCTGCTGCTGTTCGCCTTGCTATTGCGACCTACCCTGATGCTATTCGGCCTGTTGGGGGCCACGGTCATCAGTTACCATCTGCTTTCATTGATCACCGGCGCGTTCACTGTGGCGGCGATCAACGCCGCTAGCGGCAATACCACCGGCCCGGTGATCCTGATCGGGTTGTTGATCCTGTTCATCCTGCTGGCGGTGGACTTGACGCTCAGGACGTTTTCCCTGGTGCATCGGCTGCCCGATTTCGTGTTCCGCTGGGTCGGTGGAACCCTGGAATCGGCGTTGGAGCATCAGGAATTGCAGCATGGCGTTCGCCATGCCCTCGCCGAGGCCAAGCAAACCGGGCTGAACGTGGTGGGTAATCTGACGGGTAACTCGCCGAAAACGGCTCATGGCGCAGCGAAGGTGAAGCCGATGGATGGTGGGAAAGATTCCTGAAAGTTTAAACAGGCTTCATGCTGCTAAGGATCGGGAAATATCTCGACTGATAGATCGCATTTCGAGTGTTGTAGTCGCCAAGGATGGCTTGAATATTCTGCCAATCGTTGGCGTCATACGCTGCGACTAGCGCGTCGATGATTGCCTTACGACCCTGATTCGCTGCCGCCTGTTCGGCCAACTGCTCTTGCAGTTCCCGCGTCTGAAACACGGTCTGCTCCATCCATTGTTCGTGGTTTCGCTGGTTGCGCGCCAGAAGAAAATGATCGACAGGACTCAGGCCACTCATGGGATGCCTCCTTGTTCAAGAGAGGATTCATTCACATCAGAAAATGAGTCTGTTGTCAACAGCTAAAAATCCTCGCGCTCGGGTTTCGCAAACACGATGGCTACCCACGCCGACGGATCAACGACAATCATTGGGGCAGACCCAGCATGAGGATTCCCCATGAATAGATATATCAATATACATCACACTATCACCGAAACGGAGACCTTCTCACTCAGGCGCCAGAACCCGCCGAATGCAGCACCTGTCCAAGTTTTGACGGTATCTTGCCCGAGGCGAGCCCTGCCACCGAGAGAAAAATCCGATGAGAGCCACCCGCCGGCGTCGACAGAAAAAAGCCTATATCCCCACCGACCTCAATGAAGAGCAAGCCTGTGCGGTGGCCCAACTCATGATGGCGATCGATCGGGGTGATCCCGTCGGTCGGTTACTGGGCTTCGCGGGAACGGGCAAGAGTTACGCCACGGTGCGGTTGCTGCGCGCCTACGCGCATGAACGCCCGGTCCTGCTCTGTGCCCCCACCAATAAAGCCACCGCCGTCTTGCGGCACATGGCGCATGAGATTGGCGGGAACATCGAGGCGACCACCCTCCATAAAGCCCTGGGACTGCGCCCGGACGTGGACGAAGACCGAGGCCGCCTGATCCTGAAGCGGGTCAAAGCGCCGGATATTCCGGTAAACGCCTTGGTGTTGATCGACGAGGCCAGCATGATTGATTCGGTCTTGCTGCGCTTTATCCAGCAGGGATTGCAGCAGGCCCACGCCCAAGCGATTTACTGTGGTGATCCGTGCCAACTGCCGCCCGTATTCGAGAAGGAATCGCCGGCTTTTACCGGGCCTGGCGTCACAGTCTGCCTCACCCACATTGTTCGTCAAGCAGCGGATCATCCCATTCTCGCCATGACCGCAAAGATCCGGGCGGCGATGGATGGCGACGCGGTGCCCACGTTTGCCACGCAGTCACACGCCGCCGGAAGTTTGATCCGGTTGGAACCAGCGGACTTTGAAAGCACGCTCCTGGCATCCTTTACCAGCGCCGCCTATCAGGACGATCCGGATCATTGCCGGGTGCTGGCGTGGACCAACGAACGCACGCGCGCCTACAATCAGCTCATCAGACGGACGCTGCTCGGCGCCGAAGCCGATCAGCAGTCGCTCCTACCCGGTGAAAAGGTCGTCGCCTGCACGCCCATTCCGAGAGGCCGGGTGCATATCGGTGACGTCCTGACCGTGGTGGAAGCGGCGCCGGTCCACCATTTCGGTATTCCCGCCTATCGCGCCCAGGTGATGACCGAAACCGGTCACGCGCGGGAGATGTTCGTGGTCCGCCCGGAGGGGTTCCCGGCGTATCGCGAGCAACTCTCGACGTTGGTCAAAACCGCGCAGGCGCTCCAAAAGCGCATCGGCCAGTTGAGCGATCAGGAGGATCAGGCGCGCCGCGAGGCGTGGGTCACGTTCTTTGCCTTCAAGGATTCCGCGTTTTGCGACCTGCGCCCGATCCATGCCAGCACCGTGCATAAGAGCCAAGGCTCGACCTATCAAACGGTGTTTGTCGATCTGTCCGATATTGGCCGCAACACCCGCCGGGATGTCCTGCTGCGTTTGCTCTACGTGGCGTTAACCCGAGCGCGAGGTGATGTGGTCGTCACCGGTGCATTACCGGAACGGCTGTATCAATCCGCAACCGACTTTGACGGGGATCGTGAGGATCGTGAAGAAGGCGAGAAAGACGTCGAAATCAATGGATCATCAGATGGGGTTTTCTAGACAGAAAAGACGATTGGCATGAAAGTAAACGGGTGAAACAGCTTCTGTTAAGTTTTGTTACTATATTTTCCATCTGGAACCCCCCATTTAGCTTGTGTAAGGGTTAAACCGTGAATAGACAGAAAGATCACTTAGGAACGGATTCCCGCCATGGTTGCTCTGGATAGAACCACACAACAGGAATTGCTGATTTTACTAGCCCCTCTCATGGGCGGTCAGGAAGAGCGCCGAGCGTTGCTTAGCTTGGCGCTGGGCGCGAACTGTCCATTGCTGAACCGGATTGATTACGGCGGCCCCGCAGAACCGTTTATTCTCAAGATGATTGCCGCACTGGCGGACTTCGGTGAGATCGAGGCCGGTGAGCCCGCCTTAGGGGCGCTGCTCGAAGTCGTTCGGGAACGCGTGGGATTGGATCGACAAACCCGCATCGATGCCTTGCGGCCACTGCTGGCCCGTCCACCGACGTTCCTACCGCCAACGGTCGGCGCGTCATCCCCTCCTCCGCTGCACCTGCGGATATTCCTCGCTTCGCCGGGCGATGTCGCGAACGAACGCGCCCTGGCGTTGAAAGTCTTTGAGCAACTGCAATACGATCCGTTGCTGCGCGGCCGCATCACCGTCGAGACCGTGGCTTGGGACAAGCCAGGCGCGGGCACGCCGATGCTGGCGACGCTCACACCGCAAGCGGCCATTGCCCTGGGCCTCCCCAAACCCTCCGAGTGCGATATTGTCATCGTCATCCTCTGGTCGCGCATCGGCACCGCATTACCGAAAAACTGGAAAAAACCCGACGGTCGTCCTTATCTGTCGGGTACCGATTGGGAGTACCACGATGCCTTGCAGGCAGCGGAGCAGCACGGCAAGCCGGAAATTCTCGTGTACCGCCGTGGTGAAAAGCGGTTACTCGATCCGGACGAAGACGGTTTCGAGGAAAAATGCCGACAATGGCAACAGATCAAGCAATTCTTCGCCGCCTTTCAGGAACCCGATGGATCGATCAAGCGGGGTTATAACGCCTACCACATCCCAGAAGAGTTTCGCAGCCAGCTTGATCTCCATCTGCGGGAATTGGTCCGCCGCCGGCTGGACGCGCATGCGGCCAGCGTCGTCACCGAATCGATTCAACCCGTTGCGGCGAATGAGAAATTCCCCCTCTGGGAAGGCTCGCCCTTCCCCGGTCTACGCGCTTTTACGCTGCGGGATGCCCCCATTTTCTTTGGCCGAGGCCGAGAGACCGACGCACTGCTCCACCGGTTAGCTGATCCTGGCAACCGCTTTATCGCCGTGGTGGGTGCTTCCGGTTCGGGTAAATCCTCCCTGGTCGCCGCGGGTTTACTGCCCCGGCTAAAAGATCAAGCCGTCTGGACACGCTTCACGCCGGGTGGAGCCGACGGTCATCCGTTGCGTGCCTTGGCCGAGGCGCTTGCGGAGAGGCGGAACGCGCGTTCCGTCGACGACCTGGAAAAACAATGCTGCGCCGATCCCGATGGATTAGCTGAGTTGACCGCCGAAATACTGAAAGACCAGCCGGATACCGTTGAATGGCTGCTGTTCATCGACCAGTTCGAAGAACTGTTCACGCTGGTTCCGGAAACCTCTCGCCGCGCCTTCATCACTTGGCTGGCCGCCAGCCTCCACACTCCGCGGGTACGGGTGGTGGCTACCCTGCGGGCCGATTTCTACGCGGCCTGCGTGAATGACGGGGGGCTGACGGAGTTACTACGGAGCGGGTCCTTTCCTCTCGCTGCGCCCGACCTCGGCACGCTTTACGAAATGATCACCGGACCGGCGGAACGGGCCGGACTTACCTTCGAGACAGGGCTGGCCGCCCAATTGCTCGCGGATACCGGCACCGAACCCGGCAATCTGGCGCTGCTGGCCTTCGCGCTCGCCGAACTCTATCAGGCTAAAACCGACGACGGGCGGCTGACCATGGCCGACTACCGGAGTTTCGGAGGCGTTCCCGGAGCCATCGGCCAACGGGCGGAAGCTATTTTCAGCACGCTCAAACCCGACATTCGGGCCAAGATTGGCGAAGTGTTCCGGGATCTGGTGGACGTCGACGAGCGCGGCGTGGCGACCCGCCGCCGGACGCTGCTCAGCCAAGTCACCCATTGCGCAGCCACCAGAACGCTGGTTCAAGCGTTCAGGGAAGCGCGCCTGCTGGTCACGGATGAAAGTCAAGCGCATGAACCGGTCATCGAAGTGGCCCACGAAGCCCTATTCAGAAGCTGGCCCCGGCTTGAGCGTTGGGTGCAGGAGACCGCTGATGATCACCGGTTGCGGCGTCAGATCACTCAACTAGCCGCCTACTGGGAAGCTCATGAGCGTCTTGACGAACACCGTTGGCCGGATAACCGGGTTCAAGAAGTTCTCAGGATGCTGGAGCACCTGGGCTTGCAAGCCGAGCGTTTCTCAGCATTGGAGCGGGATTTTCTCGGCCCGCTCGATTGCAACCGGATGTTGGCGGAACTGAACAATTAAAAGACTACCCACAAGCAGCGGGCGATCATCGGCGTGCGCCTGGCGCTACTGGGCGATCCCCGTCCCGGGGTGGGATTGCGCGCCGACGGTCTGCCGGACATCGAGTGGTGCGAGGTGCCCGGCGGCGAGATAACGTTGGAAGAGAATGCGGGCACTTTCACAGTCGAACCTTTCCAGATCGCCAAATATCCGGTGACCTATCGTCAGTATCGCGTTTTTCTGGAAGCGGACGACGGCTACCACAATCCGGAGTGGTGGCAAGGACTTTGGGTCGACCGTCCGCCTGAAAAACCGGGCCGGCAGTTCCAGCGATATGGTAACCACCCAGCCGAAAACGTCGCTTGGCTGGAGGCCGTGCCTTTCTGCCGCTGGCTGAGCGCCCGACTGGGTTACGAAGTCCGCTTGCCCACTGAGTGGGAATGGCAACAAGCGGCGACCGGCGGCGACCCGGCGAATGAATATCCCTGGGGACCGGAATGGGATGGAAACCGCACCAACACCGATGAAAGCGAACTGAGCCGAAGCACGGCGGTGGGGATGTATCCGCAAGGGGCATCGCCGGTGGGCGCCCTGGATATGAGCGGCAACGTCTGGGAATGGTGTCTGAACGAATACGACCGCCCCGAAAATGTAACCCTGGCGGGCGATGCCCGCCGGGTGGTGCGCGGTGGCGCCGGGAACCACGACCAGTCGTTCGCGCGCGCCGCTGTCCGCTACTACTACGCGCCCATCTACCGCTACTACTACCTCGGGTTTCGGCTGGCGTGTGTGTCCCCCATCTGAGACACTGATCACTGATTGCCGCGTAGCGGCCCTCTTTTGAAGAGCGCGTAGCGCTCTTCGCGCGCGAAATTTCAAGCCTATCAGGGCCATTGCCGTGATAGACAGGTTGTTTGATGAGGAGCACGACCATGACCGTCGAACTGCAACGCGAGGACTTTCGCCATCTTGTCAGCCTGGTGCAAGACGTGCCCGACTTTGCCAACGTCCGCGACCGGCGTCGCCTGGTGGTGGGCGCGCTGGAGGGCATCCCCCGCGCCAGCGCCATTTTGAGTGGCCTCGATCTGGACGGCAACCCGCGCAGCGTGGCGGTCGAGGTCATCAAGACCCTCGCTCAGTTCGGCCAAGTGGCCTACGGCAAGGAAGCGCTTGGCGTGTTCCTGAACGAACTCCTCGATCGTATCGGCGACGGCGAGGAACAGGATTTCATCCGCAGCTTATTCACCCGCTACCCCCTCGACCGACCGGTGGTGCGCAACCGTCCAATCCCTCTCGATCAGTGGCGCGGGACCGCCTCCGCCGAAGACGTGCGCGAGAAAATCATCGGCGAGAACACCCTGCGCGACATCCGCGTGCTGGAACTGGCGCTGGCGGCCGCGCGCGCCGTGGTGCGGGTCGGTCTTCCCAACGGCGCGGGCTCAGGTTTTATGATCGCTCCTGACTTGTTGATGACCAACCACCACGTTATCGGCTCGGCAGCGGACATGGAACAGGCGGAGTTCACCTTCAACTATCAGCTCGACCGGCACGGCAAGGCATGCGAGACCCTCACCGTGGGCGCGAAACCGCAAGGGTTGTTTCACACCCACCCGGACCTGGACTACACGGTGGCGCAGTTGGCCGATCCGCCGGCTTTTGGCGAACCTTTGTCGCTGCGCGCCGCGCGGGTCAAGCGCGATGATCGGGTGACCATCATTCAGCACCCTGGCGGACACTTCAAAAAAATCTCCATGCAGAATAATTTCGTCGCCTACGCCGACCCTACGGTGGTGCAGTACTTCACCAGCACCGAACCCGGTTCCTCGGGATCGCCGGTGTTCGATGACGGGTTCGCGGTGATCGCCATCCACCACAGCGGCGGGATGTTGGAAGAGCCCGACACCGGGCGCCGCTATCTGCGCAATGCCGGTACCAGCATGATCGCCGTGCTGGCCGATCTGAAAGCCAACGCCCCGGCGATTCACGGCCGGCTTGGCGGATAACCGCATGACCGAAATCGCCCGCCCGCTCATCAAGGAGCTCACCGACCAGCTCTGGCCGCTGTTGGAAATGGAGCGGGACCGCGAGGAATGGCTTGGCGTCGCCCTCGCGGATCTCCCGAACCTGCGTAGCGAAATCGAATGGAGCGGCCATGCCCGTCGATTCACCCGCCGGCTGGTGACGGAGTTGCTGACCCAGCAAGAGGAGCAAGGCCGTCGGGGCCTGGTCAATCTGCTCGAAGACATTGCGGATCACAAAGGCGACGAATGGCAGCAACGCTTGCAGCCGCTCCGCGACCGAGTGGCCGCGTTCACCCAGCCAACCGATGCAACCGTCCCCCTGCCTCCGGAGCTATCGGCGCTGAGGGACCAATTACTCGGATCGGCCACGCCGCAGCCGTTCGATCTGAGCGTGGAGACCGTACAAGCCATTCTGCGCTACCGGCCGCGCGACTTGACGGACTATCGCGTGGCGCGAGTTGCCGAATGGGCACAACCCCGCTACGCACTGGACAAACGCTTCGTCCACCTGGCGCTGCTGCTGGATCAAGGCGAGGAAGCCCAGGGAACCCGTTGGGCGGAACAAGACCGGGAATTTCAGGACCTCGAACAAGCTCTGGCGGCGACCCCGGATTACCCGGCATTGGTGCTGCTGGGCGCGCCGGGTTCCGGCAAGAGCACCCTGTTGCGCCATTTCGAACTGGACCAGGCCCGTGCCGTGCTCGCGTTATCCGACCCTCCATTACCCGACGAAAACCCACTGACTTTTTTTCTTTCTCTCAATGAGTATCGACCTGCCCATCTCGGTGCCCCCCTGCCCCAACCTCACGCTTGGCTGAGTGAATCCTGGACAGCCCGCTATCCGGCGCTGCCGCCCCTGGATACGCTGTTGCAGGTGGGACGGATGACGCTGCTCCTGGACGCGCTCAACGAGATTCCCTATCCCGGTGAGGAACCGGTCCGGTTGTGGAAGGATTATCTGGCGGAATTGCATCGCCATTGCCCCAGCAATCGGATTGTCTTCTCCTGCCGCAGCCTGGATTACAGCGCCTCGCTATCCTCGCCCAACAACTTGCCGGTGCCGCAACTGCGCATCAAGACGCTTTCCGACGACCAGGTCCAGCGGTTCCTGGCGCTGTACTGCCCTAAATATGCGGATACCCTGTGGGGCAATCTCACAGGGTCCCGCCAGTTGGATCTTCTGCGCACGCCGTATTACTTGAAACTGCTGGTCGAAATGACCACCCACGGCGAAATCCCTGCAGGACGGGCGGCGTTGTTCTCCGGCTTCGTGCGGCGGGCGTTGCGGCGCGAAGTGGAAACGGGCAATGCGCTGTTTCAAAACGATGCATTGCTGACCCCACGCGACCGCCAGCGGCTGGTTAACTCCCGCGACTGGAAGCCGCCGTGGGCGCTGCCCACGGGTGGCATCCTGATCGACAAACTGAGCGTGCTGGCGTGTGCCATGCAGGAACGCCACAAGGAACAGGAAGCCGCGCAAGTCCGTATCGCCTACGACGAAGCGCTGGACATGCTGGATCACTCACAGGACGAGGCCCTTCTCAAGGCCGGCGAGGCGCTCGGCGTGTTGGACGAGGATCTGGATGCCGATCAAGTCATCTATCGGCACCAGTTGCTGCAAGAGTATTTCGCGGCACGCCAGCTAGCCAAATCACCCAGGCCGGGATGCGTGCAAGTGGCCTGGGAAGCCGGAAAAACCTCTCCCAGCCTGGAAGAGAAACTGGCTACCATCGCCGACTCTGACCCGCTGCCGCCGCTGCCGGGTACGGGCTGGGAGGAAACCACCCTGCTGGCCGCGGCCATGGTAGGCAACCCGGATACCTTCGTGGAACCGCTGCTGAAGGTCAACCTGCCGCTGGCGGGCCGTTGCGCTGCACAACCCGATGTCGCCCTCTCAGAGGCGCTGAAAGATAAAATTCGCTGGGCCTTAGTTGAGCGCACCCAAGACGCCAGAGCCGATTTACGCGCCCGGATTGCCGCCGGGCTGGCGCTGGGTCCGCTGGGCGATCCCCGTTTCGTCCATTGCCAAGGTCCGCAGGGCGCTTATCGATTACCTCCTTTGGTGACGATTCCTGCCAGGACTTACACTGTCGGTAGCGACGAAGGGCTTTACGAACGCGAAGCGCCCGTTCATGCCGTGGAACTCCAGCCCTTCCAGCTCGGCCAGTTCCCGGTCACCAACGCCGAGTACGCGCTGTTCCTGAAAGCGGGCGGCTACGAGGACGAGCGCTGGTGGGAGACCGAAGCCGCCCAAGCGTGGCGGCGTGGGGACAGCACGGCGGAAGGCGCCAAGCAGCAGTGGCGTGAAGATCGCCAGACCCTGCAAGCGCAGTTTGACGACATTCGCAATTGGCACCAACAAGGCCGCATTACCTCAAAGCAAGCCGACGATTGGGAACAAATCGCCCGCATGGACGACGCCGCATTCGAAGCATTATTGGAAGAATGGTATCCCCCTGGCCGGCAAACCCAACCGGCTTATTGGAACGACGAAGCGTTCAACAACCCGGCCCAGCCGGTGGTGGGCATCTGCTGGCATGAAGCCCGCGCCTATTGTGCCTGGCTGAGTGCGCAAACCGGCAAATCGTTTCGGCTACCCACCGAAACTGAATGGGAAGCCGCGGCACGGGGTCAAGAGGGCCGTCGCTATGCTTACGGCAATGATTTCAATGCCGCCCTTGGCAATACCTTCGAAACCCACATTCGCCGCACGACACCGATTGGCGTCTTTCCTGGTGGAGAAACACCGGAAGGGTTGGTTGATATGACCGGCAATATCTGGGATTGGACCGAAAGTTTGTATCAGCTCTACGGCAGCTCTGAAGACCCGGGAAGCGCTGAATCAGACGCCCGCCGGGTGGTGCGCGGTGGCGCCTGGCACTTCGACCAGACGAACGCGCGCGCCGCTGTCCGCAGCTACAGCGCGCCCGGCACCCGCTACAACCTCCTCGGGTTTCGGCTGGCGTGTGTGTCCCCCATCTGAGACACTGGTCACTGATGGCCGCGTAGCGGCAAAAGCGCGCGTAGCGCGCTTCGCGGATTTTTTAGGGGCGGGACGCTACCGAACACACAAGGGCTGACCCAGCACATGCTGGCGCAAGCCCCAGGTATCGGCGTAGCGCACATGGTTGATCCAGCCCTGTACCCCAGCGTCGAATTCGGCGAAGCTGATTTCGCCGTCGCAATAGGCTTCCCAGCGGGCGCGCAAACGTCGGGTAAAGTCGCGCACGTTGCGGCTCTTAACCCGCCGGTGAGTGGGATAGACCACGAAACCGAGCCAGGGAATGCCGATTTCGACCGGCGTCACCTGGGCCGCGCCGGTGTGAATCGTCAGGCGCAATCGAGCCAGTCGCTCGACGATGGCCTGTTTCCAGTCCCACAACGCCCGTTGACTGTTGCTAAACAGCGCAAAATCATCGACGTAGCGCAAATAGGCTGGACAACGCAGTTCACGTTTGACGAAATGGTCGAAGGGATCGAGGTAACAGTTCGACCAGAACTGTGAAGTCAGGTTACCAATCGGCAATCCCCGTGGTCGCGCTGCCGCCAGCAAATCATCACCCGGAAACCAGATCATGGTGTATTCCTCGTCCAACACGCCGGTACCGCTGGCTAGAATTGTGTCCACTAACCACAGTACCTCGTCGTCTCGGATCACCTGGGCCAGGGTGTCGCGCAGGATGGCGTGATCCAAAGAGGGAAAGTGCTTGACGATGTCCAGGCGCAGCACGTAGCGATAGCGCCGGGCGAACTGCTGCAACCGATCCACCGCCCGATGCGTGCCCTTCCCCACCCGGTTGGCGTAGCTGTCGAAGATGAAGCGGCGTTCGAACGCCGGCTCGATCACGTTGCACAGCGCGTGGTGCACCACCCGGTCTCGAAACGGCGCGGCGCTGATTTTTCGCCGTTTGCCCTCATGGATGAAAAAATGCCGATAGAGACCGGGTCGGTAGTGGCGGCTGCATAGCGCGTCCTGGAGTTCCAGGAGATGATCCGCGAGCCGATATTCGAAGCGAGCGGTGCTGTCGCGTGAGTAGCGGTTCCCCTCTTTGCCAAAGGGGGGTGAGGGGGGATTTCCCTACGAATGCTCCGCACCGACTTCCTTGGCCACCGCCCGGTATATTTCCTCCATCACGCCATCCTGCTCTTGCAGAACCTGGCGATTATCAAAGCGCAACACACGCAACCCCTGGCTTTCCAGGAAAGCGGTACGTTGGCGGTCATAATCGCTCTGTGCCGGTTCCAAGTGCTGCGAACCATCGACTTCCACAACCAGATTTGCTTTGGGTGCGTAGAAATCGGCAATGTAATCGCCGATGGGCTTCTGTCGGTAGAATGGCACGCTCAATACCTGTTTCCGGCGCAACCTTGACCACAACCGTTGTTCGCTGTCCGTCATTCCGGAGCGCAGGGCGCGGGCATTTCCCTTGAGGTTCGAGTTGTATTTCAGCATGTTGAGTGCTTGTCGTGTTCAGAAATCCTCCCTAGCCCCCTTTGGTAAAAGGAGGGACTGCGCTCTTGCATCCCCCTTTGAAAAAGGGGGACCGAGGGGGATTTTGGATTGCGCCACCTGCCCCAACATTCGAGAAATCCCCCCTAGCCCCCCTTTGGTAAAGGGGGGGACTGCCGCTGACGCAGCCATCAGTGTTCAGTGTCACTAATGGGGGACGAACACAACACCCGAAAACCGAAGTCGTAATAGCGGAGGTCCGGCGCGTGGTAGCCGCGGACAGCGGCGCGCGCGCTCGTCAGGGTGATATACCAGGAGCCACCGCGCACCACCCGGCGGGCCTCCACCGCCGGATTCTCCCGGCCATCGTCGGTGACATAGGGATAGGGTTGGTACAGGCTGCCGGTCCAGTCCCAGGTGTTGCCCGTCAGGTCAGTCAACCCGTCCGGGGTCTCGCCACCGGAAAACACGCCAACAGGGGTGGTTCGGCGAATATGGGTTTCAAAGGTATTACAGCGGGTGACGTCAAATTCTTCGCCGTAGGCGTAGCGTCGTCCCGCCCGCCCTCGCGCGGCGGCTTCCCATTCGGCTTCGGTGGGCAGGCGGAAGGCTTGGCCGGTTTGCGCGCTCAGCCAGGCGCAGTAGGCGCGGGCCTCGAACCAGCCAATGCCCACCACCGGTTGGGCGGGGTTGTTGAACGCTTCATCATTCCAGTAACCCGGTTGGGTTTGCCGACCGGGCGGATACCACTCTTCCAGCCACGCCTCGAACTCGGTGTCGTCCATGCGAGCGATCTGCTCCCAGTCGTCGGCTTGCTTTGAGGTGATGCGTCCTTGCTGGTGCCAGTTGCGGATTTGATCAAAATTCGCTTGAAGGGTCTAGCGATTCTCACGCCACTGCTGCTGGGCGCCTTCCACCGTGCTCTCACCCCGCCACCAGGCTTTGGCCGCCGCCGTATCCCACCAGCGCTCGTCCTCGTAACCGCCCGCTTTGATGAACCGGGCGTACTCAGCGTTGGTGACCGGAAATAGGCCGAGCTGGAACGGTTGGAGTTCGACGGCATGAACGGGCGCTTCGTCATCGTAGAGTCCTTCGTCGCTACCGATGGAGTACACGCCGCCCAGTATCGCAATCAAGGGTGGCAACAGATACTCGCCGTGCGGTCCCTGACCGCGTTGCAAGCGCGGGTCGCCCAGTTCGCCCAGGGCCAGACCCGCCGCGATGCGCGCCCGCAGGTCAGCGGTGGGGTCTTGGGTGCGTTGGATCAAGGCGTGGCGGAGGAAATCCTTCACGTTTTCGGATACCCGCACATCCGGCTGCGCGGCGCAGCGCCCGGCCAGTGCCAGGCTGGTGGGCATGAGGTCGGTGATGAAGGCGTCGGGATTCGCGGCCATCGCGGCGGCCAGCACGGCGGTTTCTTCCCAACCCGTGCCGGGCAGCGGCGGCAACGGGTCGGAGTCAGCCAGACCGGCGAGGGTGTCCTGAAGATGTTCGGAGACCCGGTCGGCGCGCCATTCGACCTGAACCCAGTGTGGTTCGGGGTGGGCAGACAGCCAGCAGGCGGCGAAGTATTCCTGGAGCAGTTGGTGGACGTAGAGCACTTCGTCCCGGCCGAGGTCTTCTTCCAGCACGCCGAGCGCTTCGCCGGCTTTCAGCACGTCGTCGCCCTGATCGTGCGCAAGGAGGTCGAGGGCGTCCGAGTAGCCGATGCGCACTTGGGAGGCTTCGCCGGGCTGTCTCTGGGCTTGCATCTGAAAGGCCAGGTGGCTCAGCTCGTCGAACAGAAGCCCTTGCCGGGGCAGTTCGTGGGGCGTCTTCCAGGACCGGGGTTCTTGAAACCGTGTGCGGTCGCGCTCGCCCAACAACGTGCCCGACTGAAACAGCAGATGGTCGGCCTCGATCTCACGTTGCAGGGCGTGCCGCACGAAGCCGCTGAACAGGGCGGCGCGACCTTCGGAGATTTCGCCGGTGGTCGTTTGGGCCACCAGTAGTTTCAGAAAATAGGGTGAGCGCAACACCTCCAGTTGCGGTGAGTTCGCCAAGTTGCCCCAGAGCGCGACATGGTGAGTGGGGCAGTAGAGTGCTAGAAACTCCTGGATCTGCGCGTCGGACAGGGCTTCGATCCGCACCTGCGGCACCGGCAAATCCTTGGACGACAGCGTGGCGCTGTAATCCAGACTACGACAGGAGAAGATCACCCGGTTACCGGGGTAGTGCTGGGTCAGTTCGGCCAGAAAGGCTTTCCAGCGCCGCAGGGGTTCGGGGCCGGCTTGGGGCATTTCGTTGAGGGCGTCGAGCAATAAGGTGACGCGCCGCTCCCGCAACAGCGCGTTCAGGGGTGGTAGTTCGAGTTTTTGGGCTTCCCAACGCTCGACCAACCAGTCCAGTGGGCGCGATGGGGCGTCTTCGCCGCGCGTGCCGTAACTGTTCAAGGCGATGAAAAAGGTCACCGGGGCGTCGGTTGAATCAGCGGCGGCGAGCGCGGCGTGCGCGTGGTCCAGTTCGAAATGCCGCAGGAGGGTGCTTTTGCCGGAACCCGGCGGTCCGAGCAGCACCAGCGCTGGGTCGGGGACCTTCGCCAACACCTCGTCGAGAGTCGCAAACCGCTGTGCCTGCGGCGCCCAGCGGGGTCCTTGTGCCTCGTCACCCTGATCAATCAGCAGGGTCAGGTGAACAAAACGTTGATCCAAGGCATAACGGGGCTTCGACCAGCGTTCGATGCAGTTCTGATAATAGCGTCTGAAGGCAGACCCGCCGGCAATGACGCCGGCCTCCGACGGGCCTACCGAGGGCACGAAGGGAACTGTTTGCAAGGCGCACGCTACAAACGCGGCCGCGTTGCGGGCAGCCCACCGCTGGCGGGCTTCTTGATCTTCCGCCTTGTGGCCGTCGGCCCAGTCACAGATCGCCTTGACGACGATCCAGTCCACCTTGGCGTCTTGGCAGGCGACGTACAGGCCCGCGCCTTCCATTTCGCCGCCAATCGCTTCCCGCCCCCATTGCTTGAGCTGCTCGCGATAATCAAGCTGATCCACCAACTTCTCACCAGAGAGAACCAGGCCAAAGCGGACTTTCGCGTTGGAATCATCCCAACTCAAATCGGCGTGGCGGAAGTAGTCGATCAGCCGTGTGGATGCATGCGGCTTGTCGCCACGCGGGATGATCTCCTGGCCGACCCGTTGCAAGTCATAGAGTTGCAGTTGTTGCGAGACCAAAATATCGCCGATGTGCTGTTTCTTTTCGTCCACGCCGAAGGCAATGCCCACCAACACGACCGCGCGCGGCTGGAGCGCTTCGATCCCTTTTTGCACGGCCTGTTGCGAAGCGCCCAGACTGCCCGAACCCATTTCGGTCAATCCCAGGAACACCCGGGTACCTCGGACTTCGCCGAGATCTTGATAGATGCGGTCGTTCACCGGCACAGGACAGGCGGGCTGGTCGGTCAGCTTGCTGAAAGCATCGATGACCGCCCGGCTTTCGACTTTGGTGGCGGTGACGATCAGGACATCGGCTTGCAGCGTCATTGCGATGGGTCTCTCTGTCTTAATTTGCTGCTGAAGAGCATAGCTCTATAGCAATCCTACTGGAGTTGTGGAAATGCCATCGGTTGCGTCAAATCCCCCC
>ERZ761602.4057-NODE-4057-length-19481-cov-3.690981_pt1 | contig 19481 bp, 19 predicted proteins | sample MGYA00512165_ERZ761602 | MGnify/ENA primary metagenome ERZ761602 (study PRJEB28899, sample SAMN02445085) | bioreactor sludge metagenome | biome: EBPR sludge; isolation source: Thorneside wastewater treatment plant | place: Australia: Brisbane, Thorneside... | reverse complement strand
GCGGATATAGGGGATGCCGCCAACCAGCCGCCGCAGGGCCTTGTCACGACGCTCCTTGACGATCTGGACGGGTTCGGGCTTCGGTCTGCTCACTTCGCGGCCTCCATGGTGAAGGCGCCCGAGGCGGTGGCAACGGGCAACGTGTCATCCTCGTCATGCGCGGTAGCGCGCACGAAGGCCACGGTCCGGGTGGCGTGGTAGCAGTGCGCGCGCGCCGTGATGCGCTGACCGGGCTTGGCCGCGCGCATGTAGTCGATACGCAGATCCAGCGTCGCCGTGCCGCGCGCGCCGGGGTAGGACATCACCGCCGCGCCACAACAGGTGTCCATCAGGGCCGAAACCGCACCGCCTGCGATCACTCCCGTGGCCGGGTCGCCCACCAGTTCCTCGGCCCAGGGCATCGAGATCACGGCATGACCGTCCCCGATCGCCTCCAGTTGCATACGCAGCGCGCGCGAATGGGGAATGGCCTCGATGAATTGCTGTGCGGGGGTCGGGTCTGACATCGCTTGTCCTCGTGTCCATCCCTCAGGCATGGCCCGAACGCGGGCGCAAGGCAAGTCCGGGTTGCGGACAATCGGCGGTTGCCTCTGGCAGGACAGAGGCTTACGCTTGGGCAACCGGGCAAGGCAAGGGGCGGCGGGCCAGTCGATGAGCGACGCCAGACTGACGTTCAAGGAGATGTGCGCACGCTTCGAGGTGACACCCCGGACACTGCGCTATTACGAATACATCGAGCTGTTGAAACCGGAAAAGGAAGGCCGAAACCGGTTCTATGGCCCCCGCGAAGTGGCGCGGATGACGCTGATCCTGCGCGGGCGCCGATTCGGGTTCGCACTCGAAGAGCTGCGCCAATGGCTGCAGATCTACGAAACCAAGGGCACCAAACCACAGTTGGAAGCCTTCGTGCTGATGGCGGACCGGCAATTGGCCGAGCTGTCGCGCCAGCGCGACGAATTGGCGGTGTCGCTGGCCGACTTGAAAAACCTGCGCGACGAAGCGGCACGGCTGGCAAAGGACGCTTGACCAAGCGTCATCGCGGTTTCGTGACGCAGCGTCGCGGCTTACGTTAACGTCAACCTTCTTTCATCCTTCCCTCATCGGGCCCATGTTGGGATCGGGTGGGCATTCCGCCCGGCTGACGCGCGACCATGGGCGAGGGGAAGATGGACAAGGATCTGATGACGATCAGCGACATGTGCAAGGCGTTCGACGTGACGCCGCGCACCCTGCGCTTTTACGAGGCCAAGGAACTGCTGACCCCGATCCGCGACGGGCAGAAGCGCTATTATACCCGGCGCGAGCGCGGGCGGCTGAAGCTGATCCTGCGCGGCAAGCGCTTCGGCTTTGCGCTGGAGGAGATGCGTCAGCTTCTGAACCTTTATGATCGCGGCGACGCGAAGGGTGAGCAATTGAAGCGCACCGTTGCTGCCGCGCGCGAACGTCTGGCGCAGATGGAGCGTCAGCGTGACGAATTGAACGAGGCCATCGAGGAACTGCGCGCCCAGTTGGAACAGGGCGCCGACATGCTGGCCGCGTTCCGACCCGACACCGCCGCCTGACGCGGCCCAATCATTGCGCCCAGCGCCGACAGGAGACAGACAATGCCCAGCTACAAGGCCCCCGTGAAGGACATGCAATTCCTGATGCACGACCTTTTGAAGGTCAGTTCGTCGGGCATCCCGGGCTACAGCGACCTTGAACGCGGCTTCACGCAGGCAATTCTGGACGAGGCCGCCAAACTGGCCGAGGACGTGCTGGCCCCTCTGAACGCGGTGGGCGATGCCGAAGGGTGCCGATTGGAAAACGGCGTCGTGCGCACGCCTACCGGCTTCAAGGCGGCCTTCGAGGCAGTCAGGGAAGGTGGCTGGAACGGCATCGACCTGCCCGAGGAATTCGGCGGCCAGAACCTGCCCTATGTCGTTGGCACGGCGGTGGGCGAGGTGTTCGTGTCCTCGAACATGGCCTTCAACATGTACCAAGGCCTGACGCATGGCGCGATCAACGCCATCCTCGCCTCGGGCAGCGACGAGCAAAAGGCGACCTATCTGCCCAAGATGGTCAGCCTCGAGTGGACCGGCACCATGAACCTGACCGAGCCGCATTGCGGCACCGATCTGGGGCTAATCCGCACCAAGGCCGAACCGCAGGCGGACGGCAGCTATGCCATTACCGGGCAGAAGATCTTCATCTCGGCTGGGGACCATGACATGGCCGAGAACGTCATCCATCTGGTTCTCGCCAAGGCACCGGGTGGCGGCGAGGGGACAAAGGGCATCAGCCTGTTCATCGTGCCGAAGTACCTGGTGAATTCCGACGGAAGCTTGGGGGCGCGCAACGCCGTCTCGGTCGGCAAGGTCGAGGAAAAGATGGGCATCCACGGCAATGCCACCTGTGTGATGAACTATGACGGCGCAACCGGCTATCTGATCGGCGAGTTGCACAAGGGTATGAAGGCCATGTTCGTCATGATGAACGAGGCCCGTCTTGGTGTCGGCCTGCAAGGTTATGCGCAGGCCGAGGCCGCCTATCAGAGCGCGCTGGCCTATGCCAAGGACCGCCTGCAGGGGCGCGCCGTCACCGGCGCGCAGAACCCCGGCGGCAATGCCGATCCCTTGATCGTGCACCCCGACATCCGTCGCATGCTGATGGACCAGAAATCCTTCGTCGAGGGCGCGCGCGCCTTTACTTTCTGGGGCGCGCATCTGATCGACCGCGCGCACCGGCTGGGCGACACCCAGGCCGAGGGGCTGATTTCACTTCTGACCCCGGTCATCAAGGGGTTCCAGACCGACATCGGCTTTGCCATGACCATTCAGGCGCAGCAGGTTTACGGCGGGCATGGGTACATCGAGGAATGGGGCATGTCCCAGTTCGCCCGCGATGCCCGCATCGCCATGATCTATGAGGGCGCGAACGGGGTGCAGGCGCTCGACCTTGTGGGCCGTAAACTGGCGGCCGACGGGGGCAAACCGGCGATGGCCTTCTTCGAGATGGTGAAGACCTTCATCAAGGAGAACGAGGCGAACGAGGCGCTCAAGGTCCCCTTCATTGACCCGCTCAAGGCTGCCTCGAAGGACCTGCAAGGCGCGATGATGTATTTCATGCAACAGGGCATGAGGAACCCCAACGCCGCCCTCGCCGGCTCGTCGGACTTCCTGCACATGTTCGGCCATGTCTGCCTGGGGCTGATGTGGGCGATGATGGCCAAGGCCAGTTCCGAGGCACTGGCCACGGGAACTGACGACGCCGCGTTCCACGAGACAAAACTGGCAACCGGGCGCTACTATATGGCGCGTCAACTTCCGGCAACCGGGATGCACCTGGCGCGGATCCTCTCCGGGGCCGAGCCGGTAATGGCCCTGTCCGCCGAACAGTTCTGAAACCCCGAGGTCCGGATGCCGAAACGCCTGCGCCTGACCCGCCGTTTCCCGGTCGCCATGACCGAAGATGGCTATCGCCGCCTGAGACGCTTTGCCGATGAAGCGGGGCTCGATGAAGGCGAGGCGCTTTCGTTCCTGTTCGAAAACCTCGACAGCATCATGCATGCTGACAACCTGACCCACCGTCTGCGGCTATTCAATTCTGAACTCGAGGCGCGCAAGAAATAATGAGGCCTTGGGAGGGGCCCACCGATGACCTTTCCGTTGCTGCCATCGCCCTGGATGAATGACGAGCACCGCATGCTCGCAGACCTGACTCGCGATTTCATCGCCGGTGAGTGGGCGCCGCACTTTGACCGCTGGCGAACGCAGGGCCAGATGGACCGCGAAACATGGCAACAGGCAGGGGCGATGGGCCTCCTCTGCGCGTCGATCCCCGAGGAATATGGCGGGGCGGGCGGCGATTTCGGCCACGAAGCCGTCATCACCATGGAGGCCGCCCGCGCCAATCTGGCCAGTTGGGGGCACTCGATCCACTCCGGCATCGTCGCGCATTACATCCTCGCTTATGGCACGGACGAGCAAAAGGCCCGCTGGCTGCCGAAAATGGCCACGGGCGAGATCGTCGGCGCGCTGGCAATGACCGAACCCTCGGGCGGCTCGGACGTGCAGGCGCTGAAAACGCGGGCGGTGCGCGACGGCAATGTCTATCGGCTGACCGGCGCCAAGACCTTCATCACCAACGGCCAGCACGCCAACCTGATCCTGGTCGCGGCCAAGACCGACCCGACCTCGCGCGCCAAGGGGGTGTCGCTGGTCGCGGTTGAAACCGACGGCGCCGAAGGCTTCCGGCGCGGGCGCAATCTGGAAAAGGTGGGGCTGAAGGCGGCAGACACGTCGGAGATGTTCTTCGACAACGTGCCGATCCCGCCCGAAAACATCCTGGGCGGCGCCGAGGGGCAAGGATTCTATCAGATGATGCGGCAATTGCCGCAAGAGCGCCTGATCATCGGCTGCGGCGCTGTGGGCGCGATCGAGGGCGCCGTCGAGCGCACCATCGCCTATTGCAAGGAGCGCGAGGCCTTTGGCCAGCCGATCCTGAACTTTCAGAACACCCGATTCAAGCTGGCCGAGTGCAAGACCAACGCCGTCGTGGCCCGCAGCTTCCTCGACACCTGCATCGCCGCCCATCTGAAGGGGGAACTGACCGTCGAAATGGCGGCCATGTGCAAGTACTGGCTGACTGACCTGCAATGCCAGGTGCTGGACGAATGCGTGCAATTGCATGGCGGATATGGCTTCATGCAGGAATATGCAGTGGCCGAGATGTGGACGGACGCGCGGGTGCAGCGGATCTATGGCGGGACGAACGAGATCATGAAGGATCTGATCGGGAGGAGCCTGTGAGGGCTCCCGTCAGTCGGCTCCATGATCACAGATCATGGCCCTCCTGTTGGGCCGAGCCGGCGGGCGCTGCCCCCCGGACCCCCCGGGCGTATTTCAAGCAGAATGAACCAGCGAACGGCAAAGCAAGCACACCCGTCCCCGCCTGTGCATTGCGCTCTCCAGCGGGTCAGGGTGGCTTCACTTTGCACGGTCATCGGCTCGCCAGCCTGTACCGTACCGCCAATCTCTCCCGCCAATCCTTAATAAATCCTCTCGGCGCCCTTTCATTCTGCCCTAAATACGCTCTTTTTGACCTCACCCCCCACACTTTGGCCTCAGGACCAACCCCATGACTGCAACCCTCTATTGCTTTGGCGAATCTGGGAATGCCTATAAGGCCGCGCTGACAATGACGCTGGCAGGGCATGACTGGCAGCCACGCTTTGTCGACTTTTTCAACGGCGAGGCGCGCAGTCCGGCGTTTCGCGCGATTAACCCGATGGGCGAGGTGCCGGTTTACGTCGAGGGGGATCTGACCCTCACGCAATCGGGTATGATCCAGATGCATGTCGCGCGGCGGACGGGTCGGTTAGGGGGGGCAACGGATCTGGACGCAGACATCCTGCGTTGGATCCTCTGGGACAATCACAAGCTGTCTGGCCAGATCGGCACGACACGGTTTTTAATGAATTTCCTGCCCGAAGACAAGCGCCCGCGCGAAGTGATCGCCTTTCAGCAGGGCCGTCTGAAAGCCGCCTATGCCGTGCTTGACGCCCATCTGGCGGACCGCGAGTGGATCGTTGGCGATACTCCGACCATCGCCGACACCGCCTGTTGTGGCTACTTGTATTACCCAGAGCCTTTCGGTTTTTCCCGCGCCGATTGGCCCCATATCGACCGCTGGCTGGACGCGATTGCCGCCCTGCCCGGCTGGAAACACCCCTACGAGATGATGCCCGGCTCGCCTGCCGACCGGGCCAAGGCCTGAGGAGGACCTGATGACAGACGCCTATATCTATGACGCCGTGCGCTCGGTGCGCGGCAAGGGCCGCAAGGACGGCAGCCTGCATGAGGTGACCTCGGCCCGGTTGTCGGCGCTCGTGCTCAACGCGATCAAGGATCGCAGCGATCTGGATACGCGTGCCATCGAGGATGTGATCTGGGGCAATGTCACGCCTATCGGCGAGCAAGGGGCCTGCCTGGCACGCACCGCCGTTCTGGCGTCGGATTTCGACGAAAGCGTCCCGGGCGTCAGCATCAACCGGTTCTGCGCCAGCGGAATGGAGGCGGTGAACATGGCCGCCAACCAGGTGCGCGGCGGCGCGGGCATGGCTTATGTCGCAGGCGGGGTCGAATGCATGAGCCGCGTGCCGATGGGCAGCGACGGCGGCGCGATTGCTGTCGACCCGACCATCGCCATCGACAATTATTTTGTCCCGCAAGGCATCAGCGCGGACATCATCGCCACGAGATACGGCTTTACCCGCGATCAGGCCGATGCTCTGGCGGTGGAAAGCCAGCGGCGCGCGGCGGCGGCCTGGGCGGCGGGGCGTTTCGCAAAGTCAGTAATCACGGTCAAGGACATCAATGGCCTGACCATTCTGGATCGTGACGAGCACATGCGTCCCGAGACCGACATGCAAAGCCTCGGCGCCCTGAAGCCCAGCTTCAAGGACATGGGCGAGGTGATGCCCGGGTTCGACAAGATCGCGCTGATGAAATATCCCGACCTGGAACGCATCGAGCACATCCACCATGCCGGCAACTCAAGCGGCATCGTCGACGGAGCGGCGGCGGTGCTGATCGGCAACAAGGAATTCGGCGAAAAATACGGTCTAAAACCACGCGCGCGCATCCGCGCCACGGCCAAGATCGGCACCGATCCGACCATCATGCTGACCGGCCCCGTTCCAGTGACCGAAAAGATCCTGAAAGCCAGCGGCATGGCGATTTCGGACATCGACCTTTTCGAGGTGAACGAGGCCTTTGCCGCCGTCGTCATGCGCTTCATGCAGGCCTTCGACGTCGATCCGGCGCTGGTCAATGTCAACGGCGGCTCGATCGCCATGGGCCACCCGCTGGGGGCCACCGGCGCAATCATTATCGGCACCTTGCTGGATGAACTTGAACGCACCGGCAAAGGCACCGGTCTGGCAACGCTGTGCATCGGGTCGGGCATGGGGGCCGCCACCATCATCGAGCGAGTCTGAGGCAATGCCGCGGGCAGCCTTCGAGGCGCTGAGCGATCGTTTGACAAAAGCGCTGATTCGCGGCGACTTCCGTCTCTATCGTTCGGTGTTCTGGCTGCCCTTGTGCATCGAGACGCGCGACGGCGACAGCTATCTTCTGACGAATGACAGCGAGCTTGCGCGCGACTTTGACCTCTATCGCATCGCCATCACCGTCAACGGGGTCACCGATTTCGTCCGACGCATCCGGTTCTTCGAGGCCGAGACCCCTGACACGCTGAAGGTGACGGTGGAAATGAACATCCTGCGCGGGGCCGAGCGTCTGGTGCAGCCCTTCGCCTCGCGTTTTACCATGGTGCGCGACGGCGAATGGCGGTTTCGCGCGATCCAGAGCGCACCGGGCCATATTCGATGGACACTGGGTCAAGGCCCGCTGGACGGGCGGGATCTGGAATAAACTTTCGCCGACGGCCGGTCGGCAGGACGGAAGGCAGGCAGATGACACCTTATCCCAACAGGGGGACCAATGCCGAAACTGGACATTGAGACCGCGCCGCTGCGCACCGGCTCGATCTATCCCGAGCCCTACGCCAGCCAGATGGCAGGGCGCAGTTCGCGCAGGCTGGGCACCCTTGCCGGGCTGACTCAGTTCGGCGCGAACATCGTCTATCTGGAACCGGGCGCGGTGGCCTCGCTCAGGCACTGGCACCTGAACGAGGACGAATTCGCCATGGTCCTGACCGGGTCCCTGGTGCTGGCCGAGGACACGGGAGAAACGCCCATGGGACCGGGAGAATTCGCGGCGTGGAAGGCAGGGGTTGCGGTCGGGCACCGGTTCGAAAACCGCTCGTCCGAGCCCGCGAGCTTCCTTGTCGTCGGCACCCGCGCGCCGCGCGAAATCGCGACCTACACCGAGGTCGACATGAAAATCCACGTCGAGGGCGCCACGCCCCGATTCACCTATCACGATGGCAGCGACTGGGCCGGACCCCGTGACCTGCCCAAGGGAGAGAGCAAATGACCGAATTCCATTATGCGACCGACGCCGAGGGCGTGGCGACGATCACCTGGGACGTGCCCGGCAAGACGATGAACGTCATGTCCTTCGAGGGCCTGCGCGAACTGGACGCGGCGATTGACGCGGCCCTCGCCGATCCGGGCGTCAAGGGCGTGGTCATCACCAGCGCCAAGGCCGATTTCGCAGGCGGGATGGATCTGAATGTGTTGGCCGAAATGCGCCTGAGCGCGGGGGACAACCCGGCACAGGGCGTGTTCGACGGGATCATGTCGATGCACAAGCTGCTCAGAAAGATCGAGCGCGCGGGCATGGACCCCAAGACCCAGAAAGGCGGCAAGCCGATTGCCGCCGCCCTGCCCGGCACCGCCATGGGGATCGGGCTGGAATTGCCGCTGGCCTGCCACCGCATCTTTGCCGCCGACAATCCGAAGGCGCAGATCGGCCTGCCGGAAATCAAGGTCGGCATTTTCCCTGGTGCAGGCGGCACGACGCGGCTGGCCTGGAAACTGGGCGCGATGGCGGCGGCGCCCCTGCTGCTGGAGGGGCGTGCCAACGACCCGAAAAAAGCCAAGGCGGCGGGCGTGATCGACGAGGTGGTGCCCGCCGATCAACTGCTGGCCGCCGCGCGCGCCTGGGTGCTGGGCGCCAAGGATGCCGATCTGGTCAAGCCCTGGGATCAAAAGGGCTACAAGGTGCCGGGTGGAACGCCCTATCACCCCGCCGGTTTCCCGATCTTTGTCGGCGCCTCGGTGATGGTGCATGCCAACACCTGGGGGGTCTATCCCGCCGCGAAGGCGTTGTTGTCCGCCGTCTATGAGGGGCTTCAGGTACCCTTTGACACCGCGCTGAAGATCGAGGCGCGGTATTTCACCAGCGTGATGATGAACCCCTCGTCCAGCGCGATGATCCGAAGCCTGTTTGTCAACAAGGGCGCACTGGAAAAGGGCGCGAACCGTCCGAACGTACCCGATGAAAAGGTGAAGAAGGTCGGGGTTCTTGGCGCCGGCATGATGGGCGCCGGCATCGCCTATGTCAGCGCCAATGCGGGGATCGAGGTGGTGCTGCTGGATTCGACCATCGAGGCGGCGGAAAAGGGCAAGGCCTATTCCACCGGCATTCTCGACGGCGCGATCAAGAAGGGGCGCGGCACCGAGGAGAAAAAGGCACAGGTGCTGGGCCGCATCACCACGACGACGGATTACGCGATGTTGGACGGCTGTGACCTGATCGTCGAGGCGGTGTTCGAAGACCCGGGCGTCAAGGCCGAAGTGACGAAAAAGGCCGAGGCAGTGATTCCCTCCACCGCGATCTATGCCTCGAACACCTCGACCCTGCCGATCACCTCGCTGGCCCGGGCATCGAGTCGGCCCGAGCAGTTCATCGGCATCCATTTCTTCTCGCCGGTCGACAAGATGATGCTGGTCGAGATCATCAAGGGCGCGCAGACCGGGGATCGCGCGGTGGCCAAGGCACTGGATTATGTACGCCAGATCCGCAAGACGCCGATCGTCGTCAACGATGCGCGCTTCTTCTACGCCAACCGCTGCATCATCCCCTATATCAACGAGGGGATGCGGCTGGTGGCCGAGGGGGTCGCGCCCGCGATGGTCGATCATGCGGCGCAGTTGCTGGGCTTCCCGGTGGGACCGCTGCAACTGGTCGATGAAACCTCGCTCGACCTTGGCGCCAAGATCGCCAGGGCGACCAAGGCCGCGATGGGCAACGATTATCCGGATGACGCTGTGGATGCGGTTGTGTTCTGGATGGTCGAACAGGGCCGACTGGGCCGCAAGTCCAAGGCCGGGTTCTTTGACTATGACGACAAGGGCAAGCGTCAGGGCTATTGGCCCGGACTGGCGGCGCAATATCCGCGCGTCGACGGCGCCGACCTCGACACGGTCAAGAACCGGCTGATGATGGCGCAGGTTCTGGAGGCGGTGCGCGCGCTGGAGGAAGGCGTGCTGGAGGATATCCGCGAAGGCGACGTGGGTGCGATCCTGGGCTGGGGCTTTGCGCCCTGGTCGGGCGGGCCCTTCGGTTGGTTGGACATCATCGGCGCCGCAAAGGCCGTCTCGATCTGTGACGCGCTGGAGGCCGCGCATGGCGCGCGGTTCAGGGCGCCCAAATTGCTGCGCGACATGGCCGACAAGGGCCAGACGTTTTACGGGCCCAAGGCGGTCAAGGTCGCCTGAGACCGCGTGAACAGGACCGCGTCCGGGGGTTCCCCGGACGCGGCCCTGTGTCGTTCAGGCAGGCTCAGTGGGCGGCCTGCATCAGCGCCATCAGCTTGCGCCCTTGCAGGTCGGTCAGGCGGTAGTAGGCGCCCTCGACACCGGTGCGCATCATCTCTTCAGCGCTGCGCACGGTCTCGATTCGGTCCGCCGGACAATGCACCAGCATCGTTCCATTGGCGTAGACAACCTCATCGCCTTCGAATTCCAGCGTCACCAGCGTAACCTCGCGCTGTGGCGGCACCCGGGTGATACCCCTGTGTCCCTCCAACGCCCCGGCCGAAACAAGGATGAAGGGGTCGCCGTAAAGCGCCTCGGCCTGATCCGATTCGATCAGCACCGCCTGTTCGGGCATCAGTGTCATCTCGGTGCGGTTGCCCAGCGCCTTGGCAGGCACCGCCATCGGCCAAACCGCGCGCGGCGCTTCGGCGGCGGCGGTCCAAAGCGTGCTCACCCGAACCGAGCGCAGCGGCCGCATGCCGTTGTCGAAGGTGACCACCCTGTCGCCCGCGCGCAGATCCTCTACAGGCTGCCATCCCAGATCGGTCGCTACGAGTGTCCCGGCGACCAGTCCCCCGGCCACCTGGCCAAAGTCGTTGTGCCCCAAACCGGATGTTCCAATCTCTGCAAGATCCCCCGCAAAGAGGTTGCTGCGATCCGAAAAGGAGTAGGGGATATACTGACCCCGGTTGGCAACACCACCCATCAAACCGTGCAACATGGCTTTGTCCTTTCATGAACGGCCTTGTATTCGATGGGTCCATACAACCCCCGGCTGATGGCGAAGACGCGGAGCCTTTAAGGAAAATTCGAGGTATTTCCCCTCCTCACGGTGCACATTGCGACACAATGCGGCGACGAATCCGGGCAAATGTGGCAGATTGAACCCTGGAAAGCGATTGGTGCGCTAACAGGCGCAAATGGCCGGGATTCAGCGCTGGCGCAACGCGATCATCGCTCCGGCGACGACAATCAGCCCCATTCCGGCTACCGCCAGCGGGGTGATCGTCTGGCCCCACAGGATCCAGCTCCAGCCGGCGGAAATCGGCAGGATTACATATTCCAGCACGGAAACCCGGCTAGCCTCTGCCAGTTGATAGCCCTTGACCATCAACCCTACGGCGATCATCGAGCCCAGCGCCTGAACGAAGGTCCAGAACAGGAAGGTGCCCGACGGCCAGACCCAGCCACGCAGGATGAACCCATCGGTGCCCGCTGGCACCTCGGGCGACCAGACCGCCAGCACGCCCATTCCGATCAGTCCAGCCACCCCGAGCCCCAGAAAGAACCCCAGAGTCAGCGTGGCAGCGCTCTCTCCCGCGCACCACTCCCTGGTGGCCAGATTGCCCATCGCATAGAGCGCGCCACCGATCACCGGAAAGACCGTGGTCCAGCCCAATGGCGATTCGACACCCGGCTGCAGCACCAGCAGGACACCCAGGAACCCGACAATCACCGCCACGATCCGCACCGGGCCCAGGGCATGGCCAAAGAGGAACCGCGACAGTAAAAGCACGAAGATCGGCGCGGTAAACAGCCCCGCCGCAGTCTGCGCGACCGTCAGAAAGCCAAGGCAACCGAAATAGACCAGCATGGACAGCGTGTGGATCGCCGAGCGGGCAACCACCGCCGAAAGGTTCCTGGGTCTGAGAACCAGCGCGAAGGGCAGGGCTGCCAGCGCAAACAGAACCGCGGCCATCGCCGAGCGCGTCGCGTGAAACTGCCAGAGGCCGCTCTCGGCTGCGATGACGATGACGTAATTGTCGGTATAGCCGATGATCAGTGCATAGGCGAGAATCGCACCCAGTGCGGCCAGCATGCGGTTGCCCGCCACCGGACTTGTAACACTCGACATGGCCAAGGCCCCTTCCAGACGGCCCCGACTGCCGCCAATATGGCGAACCAGAAGCGGCAGAGCTTTGCAAGGGGGATGCGATGGGGTGGCTGGCGGACGAATCGGGTCTGGAGAAATGCGCGGCCAATCATGTCCCGCTGACACCGCTGTCGCATCTGCGCCGCGCCGCCGATGTCTTTGCTGCCCGCGAGGCATTGGTCTACGGAGCCGAGCGCTGGACCTATGCGCAGTATCACGCTCGGGTCAGCCAATTGGCCAGTGCTCTGGCCGGAATGGGGGTGCGACCGGGCGATGTGGTGGCGACCCTGCTGCCCAACGTTCCCGCGCATGCCGAGGCCCATTTCGGCGTTCCCGCCTGCGGCGCGGTCCTGAATGCGATCAACACGAGGCTCGATCTGGACACGGTAGCCTACATCCTCGAACACGCCGGGGCCAAGGTGGTGCTGGTGGATGCCTCGCTGGTCGATCTGGTCGAGCGCGCCTGCATCGTGATCGGCGGCGGGCCAAAGATCGTGGAAGTGCCCGACCCTCAGGCCGGGATCACTGCCAGCGGGCGCCATCTGACCTATGAGGCGCTGTTGGCGCGCGGTGACCCTAGGTTTCCGTGGGTGATGCCGCAGGACGAGTGGGAAAGCCTTGCGCTGAACTATACCAGCGGCACCACCGGGCGGCCAAAAGGTGTGGTCTATCACCACCGGGGCGCCTATCTGAGCACCCTCAGCCAGCCCATTTCCTGGCGGATGGTGCTGTATCCGCGCTATCTGACCATCGTGCCGATGTTCCACTGCAACGCCTGGTGCCACCCCTGGATGATCCCGGCCCTGGGTGGTGCGGTGATCTGCCTGCGCGACATCACGGCGGCCGGTATCTACCGCGCCATCGCGGTCGAAAAGGCCACACATTTCGGTGGCGCGCCGATCGTGCTGAACACGATCATCGCGGCCAGTGACGCCGATCGCCTGGCCTTCGATCACATCGTCGAGGTATTTACCGCCGCGACGCTGGCAGCCATCGAGCCCTTGGGCTTCAACGTTACGCAGGTCTACGGGTTGACCGAAACCTATGGCCCGGCCACCGAATGCACCTGGCACGAAGGCTTCGACACCCTGCCCGCTGACGAGCGTGCCGCGGTCAAGGCGCGCACCGGTGTGTTGATGCCTTTCATGGAGGACATCACCGTGGTTGACGGCACCGGCGCCGAAATCCCCCGTGACGGCGCGGCGCTGGGCGAGATCGTTCATCGCGGCAATGGCGTGATGAAGGGATATTATCGCAACCCCGAAGCCACGCGCGAGGCCTTCAAGGGCGGCTGGTTCCATTCCGGCGACATCGCGTTTCGTCACGCGGATGGCTATATCAAGATCGCCGACCGGGCAAAGGACATCATCATCTCGGGCGGCGAGAACGTCAGCTCGGTCGAGGTCGAGGGCGCGCTGGCGCATCACCCCGCCGTGTCGCTGGTCGCCGTGGTGGCGATGCCGGATGACAAATGGGGCGAGGTTCCCTGCGCCTTTGTCGAATTGCGCACCGGGATGGAGGCGAGCGAGGCCGAGTTGATCGCCTTTTGTCGCACGCGACTGGCGGGGTTCAAGACGCCGAAAAGGGTAGTGTTTCATGACCTGCCCAAGACCTCGACCGGCAAGATCCAGAAATTCGAGTTGCGCTCCCTCGCGAAATCGTTGGCAGGATAGGGCGGAAAGGGGCGCTGCGCCCGTCGGGCCTGACGGCCCACACCCCAACGGAGGTTCGGGGCACAAAGTTGGGAAAGCCGAGAGAATGAGCCCTGAGTTCCTTGCAGCGTTGCACGCGCGCTGCTTCGTTACCCCCCCACCCTGGACGGTTGCGGGGTTTCGGGCCTTGCTGGCCGATCCGCAGGTCTTTCTGGCCGTGGCGGCGAACGACGGCGGCTTTGTGCTGGGACGCGTTGTCGTGGGAGAGGCGGAAGTACTGACGCTCGCCGTCGATCCCTTGCGGCGCAGGAAGGGGCTTGCGCTGGATCTGATGACGGCGTTCGAGAGCGAAGCGAGAGCACGCGGGGCAACGGAAGCCTTTCTGGAGGTTGCCGAAGACAATGCCCCGGCCCGCGCGCTGTATGCGGCATGCGGCTGGCAGCAGCGGGGACGAAGGCCGCGCTATTTCCGGAACACAGCAGGCGAGCCTGTCGCCGCATTGATCCTTTGCAAGTCGCTCGCCTGAGAATTAACCTGCGGGTGCCAGACGATTCCCTTTCCTTGTCCGTTTGGTAAAAAATGCTTGACGGCTTCCTTGCGCCTGCACCTAGATGAAGGATGAACCGAAACATCGGCTCAGCCGCAGGCCGGGACCACACCGGCGGCCCATGACGACCCAACTGGGAGAACACCTGATGAAACTGACCCGCATTCTTCTCGGCGCGACTGCCGTATCGGCGTTGCTGACCGGCGCCGCTCTGGCCGACCCGGCGATCATTTATGACCTCGGCGGCAAATTCGACAAATCCTTCAACGAAGCCGCCTATGGCGGGGCTGAACGCTGGGCTGCGGCAACCGGCGGCAGCTATCGCGACATCGAGATGCAGTCCGAAGCCCAGCGCGAACAGGCTCTGCGTCGCCTCGCCGAATCGGGCTCGAACCCGATCGTGATGACTGGTTTTGCCTTCATGTCGGTGCTGGAGCAGGTTGCGCCGGATTATCCGGACACCACCTTTGCCATCATCGACGGCGTGGTGGACCTGCCGAACGTGCGCTCGATCGTCTTTACCGAGCATGAGGGCTCGTATCTGGTCGGCATGGCCGCTGCGATGGCCTCGCAGTCGGGCACTGTCGGCTTCGTCGGCGGCATGGACATCCCGCTGATCCGCCGCTTCGCCTGCGGCTACGCGCAGGGCGTGCGCGCGGTCAACGGCGATGCGACGGTCATCGTCAACTACACCGGCACCACCCCGGCGGCCTGGAACGACCCGGTGCGCGGCGGCGAGATCACTGCGGCCCAGATCAGCCAGGGCGCCGACGTGGTCTATGCGGCGGCGGGCGGCACCGGCGTTGGCGTGCTGCAGACAGCGGCCGATTCGGGCATCCTGTCGATCGGTGTCGATTCGAACCAGAACCACCTGCATCCGGGCTCGGTGCTGACGTCGATGCTGAAACGCGTCGACAACGCCGTCGAAGCTGCCTTTACCGAAGGCGCCGAGATGGAAACCGGCATCCATGTGATGGATCTGGCCGCTGGTGGCGTGGGCTGGGCGCTCGACGAGAACAACGATGCGTTGATCACCCAGGAGATGCGCGACGCGCTGGCCGCCGCCGAGGCCGCGATCATTTCGGGCTCCGTGGTGGTTCACGACTACATGTCGGACAACACCTGCCCGATTTCGGTTGACTGAGGTCCGTTGACCGATGGTCGCTGACGGGACCGGGGGGGCAGCTACGGCTGCCCCCGCCATCGAGCTTCGCGGGATATCGAAGGCGTTCGGCCCGGTCCAGGCGAACAAGAACATCAACATTCGGGTGCGCAGCGGCACAATTCACGGCATCATCGGCGAGAACGGCGCCGGCAAGTCGACGCTGATGTCCATTCTCTACGGGTTCTACAAGGCCGACGCGGGCGAGATCCTGATCAACGGCGTGCCTGTGCAGATCGCCGATTCCCTGGGCGCAATCCGCGCCGGAATCGGCATGGTATTCCAGCATTTCAAGCTGGTCGAAAATTTCACCGTGCTGGAAAATGTCATTCTGGGGGCCGAGGGTGGCGCCTTGCTGACACCGTCCAAGGCACGGGCGCGCCAGTTGCTGACCCAACTGGCCAAGGATTACGAATTGCAGGTCGATCCTGATGCGCTGATCGAGGATCTGAGCGTCGGCCACCAGCAGCGGGTCGAGATCCTGAAGGCTCTCTATCGGCAGGCGAATATCCTGATCCTCGATGAGCCAACCGGGGTGCTTACCCCTGCCGAGGCCGACCATCTGTTCCGCATTCTCAAGGGGCTGAAGGAGCAGGGCAAGACGATCATCCTGATTACGCACAAGCTGCGCGAGATCATGGAGGTGACCGACGAGGTATCGGTCATGCGGCGCGGCGAGATGGTGGCAACCGTCAACACCCACGAAACCAGCCCCACGCAACTGGCGGAACTGATGGTCGGCCGCAAGGTGCTGCTCGAGGTCCACAAGACTCCCGCCCAGCCCGGTGAAACGGTGCTGTCAGCGCGGGGTCTGACGGTCACCGACAGACACGGGGTCGAGCGGCTGCGTGGCATCGACCTGGACCTGCGGCGTGGCGAGATCTTGGGGGTCGCGGGTGTTGCGGGCAACGGGCAATCGGAACTGCTCGAGGTGCTGGCAGGCATGATGGCGGGCAAGGGCAGCCTCGTGATGAACGGCCAGCCCCTGGATCTGAGCCTGCGGCATGACAATGCCCGCACACGGCGCGAATCGGGGATCGCCCATGTCCACGAGGATCGGCATCGCTGCGGGCTGATCCTCGATTTCATGGCCTGGGAGAACATCGCGTTTGGCTATCACACCGCGCCGGAATACCAGAAGAATGCACTTCTGATGGACAATGCGGCGATCCTGAAAGACACCGAGGGCAAGATCGAGCGGTTCGACGTGCGCCCGCCCAATCCGATGCTGACGGCGGAAAGTTTCTCGGGCGGGAACCAGCAGAAGATCGTCCTTGCGCGCGAGATCGAGAGAAACCCGGACCTGCTGCTGGTCGGCCAGCCCACCCGGGGCGTGGATATCGGCGCGATCGAGTTCATCCACAAGCGACTGATCGAGTTGCGCGATCAAGGCAAGGCGATCCTGCTGGTTTCAGTCGAACTGGACGAGATCCTGTCGATGTCCGACCGGATCGTGGTGATGTTTGATGGCCGCATCATGGGAGAGCGCGATCCGGCTCGGACCAATGCGCGCGAACTGGGCCTGCTGATGGCCGGTGTGACAGGGGATGGCTTGACGGGGGATGCCGCATGAGTACCAAAGCCATGCCGCGCTGGGCCGATGTGCTGCTGGTCCCGCTACTGTCGCTGGTCATCGCCTTTGCGCTGTCAGCCATCGTCATACTGGCCATCGGCGAGGACCCCGTCGAGGCGATGCGTCTGATGATCGTGGGCAGTCTGGGTTCGACCTATGGCTGGGGTTACACCCTTTATTACACGACGAATTTCCTGCTGACCGGCCTTGCAGTGTCGATTGCCTTCCAGGCGCGCCTTTTCAACATCGGCGGCGAGGGGCAGGCGTTGATCGGCGGGCTGGGAGTGGCGTTGATCTGCCTCTTCATCCCTTGGCCGCATTGGTCGCTGGCCTTTGTCGCGGCGATCCTCGCCTCTGCGCTGTTCGGGGCGATCTGGGCCTCGATTCCGGCCTGGTTGCAGGCAAAAGCGGGCAGCCACATCGTCATCACGACGATCATGTTCAACTTCATCGCGGCGTCGCTGATGAACTACATGCTCAGCCATGTTCTTCGCCCCGCGCGCTCGATGGATCCGGCGACGGCGCGCTTTCCAGCGGATTTGCGGCTGCCGCGGCTGGCGGACGTACTGGAGCCCCTCGGGATCGAATTTTCTCGCTCGGGGCCGGCCAACGTGATGCTGTTCGTCGCGCTGGCGGCGTGCCTGCTGGGATATGTGCTGTTGTGGCGTACCCGACTGGGGTTTGAAATCCGTGCCTTTGGCCAATCAGAACCTGCCGCGCATTACGCCGGGATTTCGTCGTTCAAGATCATCATGTTGGCGATGATCCTGTCTGGCGCACTGGCCGGGATGATGGCAGTCAACAGCGTGATGGGCGGGCCGCAAAGGCTGGTTATGAATGCGGTCGAGGGAGCGGGGTTCATCGGCATCGCCGTGGCGCTGATGGGGCGCTCGCACCCCATCGGTATCATCGCGCCGGCCCTGCTTTTCGGCTTCCTGTTCCAAGGTGGGTCCGAACTGGCGATCGAAACCTCGATCCCGCGCGAGATGATCGTGATCATCCAGGCGCTGGTGATCATGTTCACCGGAGCTCTGGACAACATGGTGCGCAGGCCGCTGGAAGTGCTGTTCCTGATGCTGCGGCGGAGGGGCTGAGATGGATCTTGCAACACTCATCCAGATCCTGGAATCCACGCTGCGACTGGCGACTCCACTGCTTTTCGCTTGCCTCGCCGGGCTCTTTTCCGAACGCGCGGGCATCTTTGACATCGGGCTCGAGGGCAAGCTGCTGATCGGCGCCTTCTTCTCGGCGGCGGTGGCGTTCTGGTCGGGTTCGGCGATTGTCGGACTGATGGCGGGGATCGGCGCCTCGGTCCTGTTTGCCCTGATTCATGGCGTGGCCTCGATCACCTTCCGGGGCAACCAGCTTATTTCCGGCGTGGCGATCAACTTTCTGGCGGCCGGCATGACGGTGGTCATCGCGCAAAGCTGGTTCCGGCAAGGCGGTCGCACGCCCGCGCTGGTGGGCGACGCGCGCTTTCACCGGCTGGATCTGCCCTTTGCCGCCCAGGTGCGCGACGTGCCGATCATCGGTCCGATCTATGGGCAGGTGATGTCGGGACACGGGATACTCGTCTATCTGGGCCTGGTGGCGGTGCCGCTGACGTGGTGGATCCTCTACCGCACCCGCTTTGGACTGCGGCTGCGCGCCGTCGGCGAGAACCCGGCGGCGGTGGATACCGCGGGGGTCAGCGTGGTGCGGCTGCGCTATGCGGCAGTGGTGATCACCGGGGTACTGTGCGGCATCGGAGGAGCGTATCTTTCGACCTCGCTCGCCGCGGGCTTTGTCAAGGACATGAGCGCGGGACGCGGGTTCATCGCCCTTGCGGCGCTGATCTTTGCCAAATGGCGGCCCTGGCAGGCTCTGGGTGCGGTGCTGTTGTTTGGCGCGCTCGAGGCGATGGCGAACCAGTTTCCCAACGTGAACCTGGGCTTTGTCACCCTGCCTAACCAGTTCATGACCGCCCTTCCCTATATCCTGACGGTGATCATCCTGGCCGGTTTCGTCGGCAAGGCCATCCCGCCGCGGGCTGGCGGCGCACCTTATGTGAAGGAGCGCTGACCTCACCTCCCACCTCGGGACTGACATGTAAATTTACCGCAAGCCCCCTGTCAAAGGCAGGGGCTTTGTCCTAAGCCAAGGCATGCTGATCTACCTGCCGATCGCCGAGGTTTCTGTCGATGCCCTTCTGTTGCTGGGCATCGGCGCGGGCGTTGGCATGCTGTCGGGGCTTTTCGGAGTCGGTGGCGGGTTTCTGATCACACCCCTGCTGTTCTTCATCGGCGTCCCCCCTGCTGTCGCGGTTGCCACGGGGGCCAATCAGGTTGTGGCCTCGTCGATTTCGGGAGTGATGGCCCATCTGAAACGCCGGACCGTCGATCTGAGGATGGGCTCGATCCTGCTGGCGGGTGGGCTGATCGGGTCCAGTCTGGGGATCTTCGTGTTCCGCTGGCTGACACGATTGGGG
>ERZ761602.4056-NODE-4056-length-19484-cov-15.518761_pt1 | contig 19484 bp, 18 predicted proteins | sample MGYA00512165_ERZ761602 | MGnify/ENA primary metagenome ERZ761602 (study PRJEB28899, sample SAMN02445085) | bioreactor sludge metagenome | biome: EBPR sludge; isolation source: Thorneside wastewater treatment plant | place: Australia: Brisbane, Thorneside... | reverse complement strand
AGGCCAACGTCCGTTCCGTCATCCAGACCGCCGAGGCCATCAGTCCCTGTGTCCTTTGGATCGACGAGATCGAGAAAGGCTTCGGCGGTGTCGGGGGCTCCGGTGGTTCCACCGACGGAGGCACCAGCGCCCGGGTCTTTGGCACGATGCTCAACTGGCTCCAGGACAAGACGCATCCCGTCTTCGTCGTCGCCACCGCCAACGATGTCAGCAAGCTCCCGCCCGAGATGCTCCGCAAGGGGCGCTGGGACGAGCTCTGGTTCGTGGACCTGCCCGACACCCGGGAGCGCACCGCGATCTGGGATCTCGTCATCGAGAGGTATGGTCGTGACAAGACCGCCTTCGACACCGTCGTCCTTGCCCGCGCCAGCGAGCTCCACACCGGAGCAGAGATCGAAGCCGCCTTCGTCGAGGCCCTGCACCGGGGGTTTGCCGAAGAGCGTGAGCCTACGGAACTCGACCTGGGTGAAGTGCTCAACGAGTCAGTCCCTCTGGCCGTGTCCATGAGCGAGTCCATCGAGCGCTTGCGGCATTGGGCCAAGGGCCGGGCGCGGCATGCGTCAGCGAAGGAGACGCCCCCGCGTCGAGGCCGCAAGCTCAACCTCGGCTAACCACCCCTACCACCCCTATACCAACCCCATGATGATCGCAGACGACAACAGCGAGCCCCTGCATCCCGCGGGTATCCCCGAGCTCATTCCCGAGGATCATGCCGATGCCATGCTGCGTTTCGAAGCAGTCCGCACTCTTGATTCCACCGCATTGGTGGGCCTTGAGAAGCGGGATCTCCTTCTCGCCTGGTGGAGCTTCTGCTGGCTCGAAGCCGCCCTCCATCCTGACGACGCCGCAGTCTGGCCCGAAGAGGTTGCTGACGCACTTCCACTCGCCGCGGAGGTCTTCCGCCGTTACGAGGCGGGCGAGATCGAAGACGGTGAATACTACCCCGCCGAAGCCGTCCGCCACCGCATCCTGCACGAGCGGGCCAAGGGTTCCCAACATCACCCCCCCAAAAAGCGGACATGTCCGAAACGTGACCGCAGCGATCAGACACTCCCGAATGCGTGAAGGAGGTCCGGTCCGGGAAAATCCGCTGCACCTAGGGGCGGATTTTCTTTTAGCTATCATTCGAAACACGGAGTGGGCGCACCCCAAAACGTGGAATTAAAAGAGGCTCCAGAACTCCCGAATCTGTACATTTGCCCAAGTCATTGGCTGAGCAATCCTTCCAAATCCAGAGGGCGGGTGAACATGGCCAGTCCACCGTTCGCGTCTCTCGGCCACTGCTCCGGCGGCCTGTCCCAATACAACTCGACTCCATTGCCATCAGGGTCGCGCAGGTAGATGGCCTCGCTCACGCCGTGGTCGGACGCTCCGTCGAGCGAGATGCCCGCGTCGAGCACACGGCGCAAGGCATTGGCGAGCGCATCGCGGGTGGGATAAAGGATCGCGAGATGATAGAGGCCGGTCGCTCCCTGCGGCGGTGGTGAACCGCCGCCGCTTTCCCAGGTGTTCAGCCCGATGTGGTGATGATAGCCGCCTGCGGAAACAAAGGCAGCTTGCGAGCCGAAACGCTGCGTGAGTTCAAAACCCAGCACACCGCGGTAAAAGTCCAGGGCACGCTCCAGGTCGGCCACTTTGAGATGGACATGACCAATCGAAACACCGGGGTCTATGGGGATGGCTGGTTTGCTGGAGTCCATCATTTGGTGGTCGAGATGATTTTGAAGTCCTTGAAAAACATCTGCATGAGTCCGGAACTCCATTTAAGCCAATCGGGGCATTTTACAATTTCTCAGAGGGATTCCCGCTGCCGTGGAGTTGCACTCCATGAAGGCCTGATACGACGGCCCAACCACAACAAACGAACCAAAAATAGAATAAACCCCTCCATGAAAATCAAACTCACCCTCCTTGCCGCTGTGATCATCGCGTCGGTCGCCTCCAGTGCCGCAATCGCCGGTCGCGACAAACCTGCGACCCCGAACACGAAACCAGCCGGCATGAGCTGCTGCGCTGCGGCCCCCAAGGCTGCAACTCCCGCTCCTGTCTCTGAAAAGGAAGCTCCCGCCCAAAAAGGCATGAGTTGCCACAGCGCCGCCCCGGTAGCGAAGAGCTGCTGCAAGTAAACCCTCGAACAAACCAACCCGCCAGATATCGGATGATCTGGCGGGTTGTGTTCCACTTCAACATCCGGCAAGCTTTCCCCAGACATGAATGAAGACGAACTCAACGATCTGATCCGGCAGACACACCCGAAACCGGAGTTTCCCTCCACGTTCCAGCGGGAAGTCTGGGCGCGTGTCTCCGTCGCCGAACAGACGTCCTGGTCGGCACGATATCGTCGATGGCGGGAATCATTTTTCCAAGCCCTGGCCCAGCCGACCACGGCGACGGCGGTGGTGATGACGACCTTGCTCCTCGGTGCCGGTCTTGGTCAGATCGTCTCGTCTGAACACAACGCCGAAGCCTCACGGGACGCTTACCTTGCCTCGATCAATCCCGTGGCAGCGGCTCACATCGCGAATCGGGAATGAAACGCGGGTTCTGGATTCTGGGTGCGGCCTTGGCGGCTGGTGTCGCAGGCTTTGCCGCGATGCGCTGTCAATCCACGGCTCCCATGATGGCGTCGCCGCATGGCGCATCTCTCCTGCCGGAACTCGAATGGCTGCGTCACGAGTTCGATCTGACGGAGGCGCAGTTTGCCAAAACTTCCGAACTGCATCTCGCCTATCGTCCGACTTGCGAGGCGCTGTGCAACCGGGTGATGACCTCGCATGAACGAATCAAAGAGCTCGTCAAGGCAGGCCCCCCGATCACCCCGGAACTCGAGGCGGCCCTGAAGGACCACGCCACCCTGCATGTGGAGTGTCAGACGGCGATGATCAACCATCTCTACAGGACGGCTGAGGGTCTCTCTCCCGAACAGGCAAAACGCTACCTCGACACCATGCTCCCGCATGTGATCGAAATGGAGATGGAGCCAGCGGGGCACTGATACCCCTTCCCGTATGGACTTCACCCCTGATGCCGATACGGTTCTGATGCAGCGGCTCGCCGGTGGCGAAGATCTGGCCTTGAACGAACTGATGTCGCGCTGGCGGGAAAGAGTCGCCGCCTTCCTCCTTCGTATGGTTGGGGACCACGCCACCGCGATGGATCTGACCCAGGAGACCTTCGTTCGTCTCTACACGAGCCGGCACAGCTACAAACCTGTCGCCGCCTTCTCGACCTACCTCTTCCATATCGCCGCGAACCTCGCGCGAAGCCAGGCTCGCTGGAGGAAGCGTCACCCCACCGTGGCAATCGAGGACGAGCAGGGTCATCCCATTCACGAGGCGGTCGACAGGCAGTTGGCTCCCGACGAAGCGGCAGTGCTGCATGAAAAGACCGTCACGGTCAATCGCGCCATCGCCGCATTGCCGGGCGAGTTGCGTGAGGCGCTCCTGCTTTTCACGGTCGAGGAAATGAGTCAGGCAGAGATTGCGAAAACGCTCGGGTGCACCGCCAAGGCCGTCGAGGTGCGCATCTATCGTGCCCGACAGGCCCTAAGGGAAGCGCTCGCGAGAGAAAAGCGGTGATTTTTTCGAAATTTCCCGAGGGATCGAGTTCGTGCCGGAGTTGCACCGGGTGGCAGAGGGACTCAGGGAGACCGGTCTCGTTGTCCAAAGAGCGAATTCTCATTCAAAGATTGACATCAATGCACCGACATCTAACCTCAATTCAAGGCCTTTAGATTCACCCATTTTATGAAGGCATCCGGCGTCCTCCTCCTCATTGTTTCGCTTCTGACTCAGGCATTGCCTCTGTCGTGGAGTGCGCATGGAGGGGAAATCCCGAACTGCGGGATGTCCTGCGGTTGTGATTCTGGAACCGTCGCCTGCTGTTGCCTTGAGTCGCCCCCGGCCACCGACCTGCCTTCTCCGGGAAACACGCCCCCGATGACCGGGCAAGACCTGGTCCCTCGAATGCTGTGGGTTGATTTCGCCCCTTTCCTTGCGCCGAAAACATCGCCGGAGGAATGGACGACGGGCTTCCCTGTGCATCCGGCCGATGCCCGGTCGAAGGTGCGGTTGCCCGTCCTTTTTTGCTCCATCCTGATCTGAATCGGGGGCTTTGACAGCCGCATTGTGCCCGTCGCACGCGGACCCGTGATGGGCCGCACTCTTCCGATGAGCCTGTTCCTCCCCATTTCACACGACTCAGATTCTCATGCACTCGTTTAAAATATTGTTCCTGCTGGCGCTCCTTCCAGCATTCGCGGCCCAGGCCGAAGACTCATTGACCCGGGTTACCACGGGTTACATCAATCGCCTCGTCGAGGTGGCGGTCAGCTCTCATCCCTCGATGGAAGCGGCTGAAGCCCGCACCCGGGCCGCCACCTCCGCCATCAACGCGGTGAGGCTTTGGGAAGATCCGCAACTCGGCCTCGGGGCCACTGCGGCAAGGCGCTCGATGCGCATGGATGATGGCGACATCATGGTCGGTATCGATCAGATGCTCCCGCGCAAGGGACTCTTCAACGCGGAGAAGCGCCGCGCGACCGCCGAACAGCAAGTGCGGCAGGCGACACGACAGCAAACCGAAGCCGAACTGGGTCTCACGGTCGGGCAGACGGTGCTGGAGCTGGCCTTGGCGGATGAGTTGATCCGCCTGCAGAGCGAGAATCTTGCCTGGTTGAAAACCATCGTCGGGATCGCCGGGGAACGGGCGAAGAATCCCGATGGCTCGGCCACGGAATCGTTGCGTCTGGAGAGTGAACTCGCCCTGCGCACCCAGAACCTCGCTTCCTTGAAACGACAGCGCCTCCAGTATGCCGCTACCCTGAATCTTCTCCTGAGCCGCTCCACCGACACAGCGATCAGCGCTCTGGCTCTGGACAACAATCCTTCCCGGCTGACCAATGCTATCGCCCTGCGCGAGCGACTGGAGCAAAACAATCCGCAGCTCGCCGCGATGCGACATCAGGCGGAGGGGGCGCAGGCGGAAGCGGACGCGGCGCGAGAAAAGCGAAAGCCGGTGATCTCCGTCGGGGTCGAGACCAACACCTACTCGGGAGGAGATTTTCGCGATGCGATGTTCGCGGTGAGAGTGACTCTGCCGTGGTTCAACCGTTCGGTCTATCAGGCCGACATCGCACGAGCCGAGAGCGAGCGCGACGCCACCCTCGGCGATCTTGCCGCCCAGCAGCGCGAGCTTTACACCCAGCTCATCACCCTCATCACCGAGGCTCAGAACAATCAGGAACTCTTCGATTCCTATTCGGAAGAAGTGCTCCCGAAGACGGAGAACGCACTTGAGACCACGCAGAGCGCCTGGGTCTCGTCAAAAGCGTCCCTGCTCGAGGTGCTCGATGCGCGTCGTCTTCTCCTCGAGGCGAAGGCGGAGCAAAAACGTGCCCTCGCCTCCCGTCATGTCGCCGATCAGGCGCTGATCGCGATCACCGGCGGCAATCTCCATAAACCAGGAAAGTAACTCCCATGAAAAATTTCATCATCGTTCTCATCGTCATCGCCGCACTCGCTACGGGATGGTTTCTACGCGGCAACTTCGGAACAGGTTCCTCCCCGGGAGCCGCAGTCGATGGTTCGTCCGGCGAGCGCAAGGTGCTCTACTATCAAAGCGCGATGCACCCCTGGGTGAAGAGCGACAAGCCGGGCCGCTGCACCATCTGCGGCATGGCCCTCACACCCGTCTACGAGGGAGAGAAGGGACTCGACGTGGCAGGCGGTGACTTTGTCTCCCTCACCCAGACGCAGATCCAGGTCCTTCATGTCGAGACGGCGGAGGCCAAAGTGCAGCCCCTGATACGAACGCTCCCGGTTGCGGGCATGATCGACGACAATGCGAGCCGTCACCGCGTGCTTTCCGCCTACATCGACGGGCGTGTCCAGAAGCTGAACGTGAACTTCATGGGGGCTGAAGTCACGGAAGGGCAACCGCTGGCGGAATTCTACAGCCCGTCGCTCCTTCAGTCGGAGCGCGAATATCGCCAGCTCACCGGAGAATTAAAAAAGAACACCGGCTTGCGCCTGCAGCAGATGGGGCTCACACCGACGCAGATCGCGGAGCTCGATAAAAAGCCCGGTGACGCGCTTACTTCTCAGATTCTGGCCCCGGTCAGCGGGACGGTGGTGGCGCAGAACGTCTACGAGGGGCAGTATGTGAAAGAGGGCGACAATCTTTTCGAGATCGCCGATTTCTCCACGATGTGGTTTCAGTTCCTCGCCTACGAGCAGGACATGCCGTGGATTCAGATCGGACAGAGCGTGACGGTGACGACCCCTTCTCTCCCGGGCGAGACCTTCGAGGGGAAAATTACCTTCATCGATCCGAATTTCGATGAGACGACCCGCTCGACCAAGGTGCGCGTCGAATTGGCAAATCCTCTTGTGAATGGTCGCCGCGTCCTCCTGCACCGGCTCTACGCGGACGGCGCCTTGAAGGTGGAGGCACCGGATGTGCTTTCCGTGCCACGCTCCGCCGTGATCGAGACAGGTCCCGAGGCCGTCGTCTATGTCGACAGGACCGAGGGCGCCTACGAGCGCACCGTGGTCAAGCTCGGGCGGCGGGGTGACAAGCTCATGGAAATCCTCACCGGCATCGAGGCCGGAGACAAGGTGGTGACGAACGGGAACCTTCTCATCGACGGACAGGCCGAGATGAACCGCTCTTTCATGTCGCCGGTGGAACCCATGGCGCCCATGGAAACGACCGCGCCGCTCACCAAGTTGAGTGAACCGCAGAAGCAGGCCATTGTCGAGTTCGTCAAAGTTGCGGATGCGATGGCGACGGCACTCGCCGCCGATGATCTCGCCGCTTTCAACAAAACCAGTGAGCCGGCAATGGAAAAAACGGGATCACTCGTCGAGGAGCTGCGTTCCCCGGAGACCACTCTGGAGTCACTGGATGCGTTGGAGGAGTCCCGGCATTTTCACGGTTTTGACGACATTCAGTCTGCGCGGGTTGCCTTCCACAAGTTCACCCTCGCGGCTACCGCCGTCCTTGAGCCTCTGCGCATGGCTGAGGGGGGCCCTGAATTCGACGTCTGGGAATGCGCCATGGTGGACCAGGCGATCCCCGGCGCTCCGAAGAAGGGCCGTTGGCTGCAAGCCCACGGACGGGAAGGCCAGAATCCGTTCTTTGGTGCGGAAATGCTGGACTGCGCCAGCGAGATCAAGAGAGGAACCGTGAAGCCATGATCGAAGGAATCATTCACTGGAGCCTGAAGAACCGGTTCCTCGTGGCCTGCGGCGGATTGCTCCTCGTCGCTCTGGGGATCCGCGCCATTTATCTCACTCCGGTCGACGCCATCCCCGACCTCACCGAAAACCAAGTGCTCGTTTACGCCGACTTCATGGGCCGAAGCCCGCAGGAGGTCGAGGATCAGGTCACGTTTCCGCTCTCGACCGGTCTGCAGGGGCTGGCGGGAGTCAAGGAAGTTCGGGCGACCTCCATGTTCGGGTTTTCGCTGATCACGATCATCTTCGAGGACAAGATCGACACCTACTTTGCGAGAACCCGGGTTCTCGAGCGATTGAACTACCTCCAGGGGGCGATGCCGGAAGGAGTGAAACCGCAGCTCGGTCCCGATGCCTCGGGTCTCGGGTGGGTCTACCAATACTACCTTGACGTCGATCCCACCAAAGCGCCCGACGGTGGCTACGATCTCGCGCAACTCCGCTCGCTGCAGGACTGGCAGGTCCGCTACGAACTCGCGAGCGTCCAGGGCGTCGCCGAGGTCGCGAGCATCGGCGGATTTGTGAAGCAATACCAGGTCGAGTTGAACTCCACGAAGATGCGCATGGCGAAGGTCACGCTCATGGAAGTGATGACGGCGGTGCAGAACGCCAATCTAAATGTCGGGGGAAAAGTCGTGGAAGAGAACGGAGCCGAATTCGTCCTGCGCGGCATCGGCCTGGTGACCAGCCCTGAGGACCTGGAACTAGTCACGGTGAAGGCGATGGAGGGCACCCCCATCTATCTGAAGGACATCGCCACCGTGCAGATCGGCGGCGACTTCCGCCGTGGTGCCCTCGATATGAACGGACACGAGGCCGTCGGCGGCACCGTCGTCATGCGCACCGGGGAAAACGCGAAGGCGGTGATCGAGCGGGTCAAAGAGAAGATCGCACAGATCGCACCGAGTCTTCCGCCCGGGGTCACGATCAAGCCCTTCTATGACCGCAGCGAATTGATCGACAACACCATCGGAACCCTGAAACACGCGCTCTTCGAGGAGTTCATCCTCGTGACCCTCGCGCACATCATCTTCCTCTGGCACTTCCGCAGCATCCTCATCGTCACGCTCCCGCTTCCCATCTCCATCCTGATCTCTTTCACGCTGATGAAAGAGTTCGGCATCACGAGCAACATCATGTCCCTCACCGGCATCGCGATCGCCATCGGGGTCCTCGTCGATGCGGCGATCGTCGTGACCGAGAATGTGATTCGACATTGCGAGGAGGCCGAGCAGAAGAAGGGTGGCCGGCTCGATTCGAGAGAGACCTGGGACGTCACCCTCGTCGCCTGCACCCAGGTGGGTCGACCGATCTTCTTTGCGATGGCCATCATCATCCTCGCCTTCGTGCCGGTTTTTGCCCTGACCGGACAGGAAGGGAAACTGTTCCACCCGCTCGCCTTCACCAAGACCTTCGCGATGATAGGGTCGACGCTGCTCGCGGTGACCCTGGTTCCCGTGCTCTGCTCGCTCCTCGTGCGTGGGCCGTTTCATTCTGAGGAACACAACATCGTGATGAAGTTCCTTCTCCGGATCTACGAACCCTCCCTCAACTGGGCGCTCGACCACCGCAAGACCGTCATCGCCGCAGCCATGCTCATTCTCACGTTTGCCTTGCTGACCGCGTTCGGCCTGCCGGGGGCCGCCGTCAAAAAAATCCGTGACGCCGGTCACCCTCACATCGCCGATGCCGTGTCCGGCTTTGGCAAGGAGTTCATGCCGCCGCTCAACGAAGGCAGTCTGCTCTACATGCCGGTGATGATGCCGAAGACGGGACTCACGGAGATCCAGCGTGTCATGTCGTGGCAGGACACGGTCATTGCCGCCACTCCCGAGGTCGCTTCGGTCGCGGGAAAGCTGGGACGCTTCGAAACCGCGACCGATCCCGCTCCCACCGAGATGCTGGAGACGACCATCATGCTCAAGCCCGAATACATTCCGAACGGCCGCTGGCGGATGAAGCGCAATCCCGCGTGGCGCGAGGGCATGACGGTGGAGAAACTCAAGGCCGAGCTGACCGAGAAAATGAAGGAGGTGCCCGGCTATGTGCCCGCCTTTCTCCAGCCCATCGAAAACCGCATCCTGATGCTCTATACCGGCATCCGGGCGCAGGTCGGAGTGAAGATCTACGGCGACAATCTCGAGAAGATCCAGCAGAAGGCCTTCGAGGTCGAAAAACTGATCAACACGATCGACGGCGCGGCTGGCGTCTCACCCTCGCGCGTGCAGGGCAAACCCTACCTGAACATCAAGGTGGACAGGCAGGCCATGGCCCGCTACGGACTCAGCGCCAAGGATGTGCTCGACGCCGTGGAGATCTCCATCGGCGGCAAGAATGTCAGCACCACGATTGAGGGACGCCAGCGTTTCCCCATCCAGATCAGGGTGCAGCGGAGCGAGCGCGACGACATCGAAGAACTCAGCAGCATCCTCGTGACCTCGGGAGGGGGCATGTCAGCCTCGGGCGGAGCGGCGATGGGCGGCGGGATGGGAGGGGGTGGCGCTGCCGGTGCCACGGCCGGAACGGCCCCGGAGAGAGCCGACGCTCCCGTCACCTACATTCCGCTCGGAATGGTCGCCCAAATCACCCGCGAGGTCGGAGCGAATGAAATCGCGAGCGAAAACGGGCGACTTCGTTCCTATGTGCAGGCCAATGTGCAGGACCGCGACCTCGGGGGTTTTGTCCAGGAGGTCGAGGAGAAACTCAAGACAATCGACTGGGAAGGCATGACTTACAAGATGACCGGCGAGTATGAAAATCAGCGCCGCTTCGTGCAAACGATGCAGGTCGTTTTCCCCATCGTCCTGCTCATCATTTTTGTGCTGCTCTACATCGTTTATCACAGCGCTCTTGAGGCCGCGCACGTGATGCTCGCGGTGCCGTTCGCCCTGAGCGGCGGCGTTCTGCTGCAGAAGCTCCTCGGCTACAATTTCAACGGGGCGGTCTGGGTGGGATACATCGCCCTCTTCGGCACGGCCGTCCAGACAGGCGTCGTCATGGTCGTCTATCTCGAAGAAACCGTGAAAAACCGCATGGCGAAACTTGGAAGCGCCTTCACCTACGAGGATCTCGTCCAGGCCGTGAAGGACGGGGCACGCCTCCGTCTCCGGCCCAAGGTCATGACCGTCGCCACCATTGTCGCGTCCCTGCTCCCCATCATGTGGAGCCACCGCCAGGGGGCAGAAGTGATGAAACCGCTCGCCACCCCGGTGATCGGCGGAATGATCTCGAGCCTCGTCCACATCCTCATCGTCACGCCCGTGATCTTCCTCTGGCTGCGCGGGCGCGAGTTCAAGAAGGGTTCTCTTCACGAATCTCTCGGGCAAAAATGATAGAACCCGCCATGAAATCCGTCCTTCTCCTTGCCTCGTCGCTAGTTCTCTCCTCCGCAATCATCCGCGCCGAGGTGCGGGTCGAGGCTTTGCCCGAGACGGGGCTCCAGCCTCAGGTCATCGTCTCTACCAGCGGCATCGTCCATTTGGTCTATCTCAAGGGAGATCCCAAGGCATGCGACATCCGTTACACCTCTCGTCGGGCGGAGGGCGGTGATTGGGCGGCACCCGTGACGGTGAACAGCGAACCGGGCTCTGCCATCGCCACCGGGACGATTCGGGGCGCCCAGATCGCACTCGGTAAAAACGAGAGCGTCCAAGTCATCTGGAACGGCAACACCGGCGGAAAGAAGGAAATGATGAGGCATGCGCCCCTGCTTCACGCGCGGCTCTCGCCCGGCGCGAAGGCTTTCAGCCCGCAGCAGGATCTGATGGGCGATACGACCGCGCTCGATGGCGGCGCCTCCATCGCCGCCAATGAAAATGGGAATGTTGCCGTCGTCTGGCACGCCGCCCCCGCGGGTGAGGAGGGAGAAGTTGCCCGTCTCGTCTGGGTGCGTCATTCTGCTGACGACGGACGGACTTTCTCGCCGCCCGCACCGCTGAATGCCGCGCAGCCGGGAGTCTGCGCCTGCTGCTCTCTGCGTGCGCATTTGTCCACACACAACACCCTGACCGTCATCTACCGCAAGGCGACCGCGCCGGACCAACGGGGCATGACGATGATCACCGTCAAGGCCGGACAGAGCCACCTCGAAAAACTCGACGACTGGCGAGTCGCGATGTGTCCGATGAGCAGTGTCAGCCTGTTGCCCGTCGCGGGATCACTCCGTGCCGCATGGGAAAATGACGGTCGCATCGTCACCGGCCTGTTGAGTGACAACGTCGGCGACACAGAGAAGATCGGCCCGCCAAACGCCAAGCACCCCGTCATGGCCCGGAGCACCCAAGGCGAGACGCTCATTGCGAGCGTGATCGGCTCCGGTTGGTCCAAGGCGGGCCGGTTGCATTGGGACATTCTCGATCCTGCCGGACGCCTCAACCGCTCGGGCGATGGCGATACCCTGCCGGTCTGGAGCTATGCCGCCGCCTGCCCGGATGGAAGCTTTGTTGTTCTGCATTAAAAGACCCCTAACCAAAACAAAAACCCCTATGAAACCGAACCTGATCCTTCTCTCCGGCCTGATTATGTGCGCCGGACTTACTCTCGTCTCCTGCGATAAAAAAGCGGGAGGAGACGGCTACCCGCTCACCACCTGCGTGGTCTCTGGCGAGGCTCTCGGTAGCATGGGCGATCCGGTCGTCCTCACTCACGAAGGCAGGGAAGTGCGCCTTTGCTGCGATTCCTGCATTGCGAAATTCAAGGCCGATCCGGCCAAATACTTAGAGAAATTGAAGTGACCTCGTCGCCGACATATCCATTTCGGATTCCCCCTGCGATAATCCGAGTGGATGGCCCTCGCCTGAAATTCTTCGTGGGGTTTCACCCCATGGTGGCGGCTTGACCACGGGCACAGGGTGATAACCGGCCCTTTCAGGATGGCATTGAGAATCAGTTTCTCTGAATCCGCTGTCTCCTAAAGACCGAATCACAAAAATCCAAATCACCATGAAAAACCAAAAACAGATGACCCTCCTTATCCGCTCCAGCCTGACCCTTGCATTGGCCTTCGCCATCCTGAGTCCCCTCACTTCACAATCCGCCGATCCAGCCGCTCCCGCGGAGGACGCTACGGGCGAAGGCAAGATGATGGAACACTGCAAGAAGATGATGGAGCAGAAAGAGAAGCTGAAAGCGGACATCCAGGCTCAAAACACCGAACTCACCGAGCACGCCGCCAAGATGAACGGCGCCTCGGCTGAGAAAAAGGTGGATGAGATGGCAGCCCTGATCACCCACATGCTGGAACAGCGTGTCGCCATGGATGAACGCAAGGCAAAGATGGAAGAAGAAATGATGGAGCACATGCATGAGCACATGAAAATGGGCAAGGACTCCATGCCCATGTGCCCGATGATGAAGGCAAAGGGCCACAAGGAACATCAGGAGAAAACGAACTGATCCGCCAAAAAAACTCGAGGGATCGGCGCTCCGGCGGAGTTCTACCCCTCGACGGCCCGTTTGTTCTGGCCGTCACCAAACCAAAACAAAATCTATCCATGAAAAAGACACTAATCCTCCTCGCCTCCCTGATCGGTGCCGGCACGCTCTTCGCGGCGACAGCGCCTTATCCACTCAAGGTCTGCCTCGTCACCGGCGAAGAACTCGGCAGCATGGGAAAACCGGTCGTCAAGGTCTACGACGAGCAGGAGATCAAATTCTGCTGCAAGTCCTGCATCAAGAAGTTCGAGGCCGATCCGGCGAAGTACCTCGCCAAACTCAAGTGAATCGCACAGCGACGTCATCGACATCGCTCCCTGTTGGAGGGGTTTTCCCTTCCGACAGGGTTTTCCTCCTTCAGGGAAGTTCCTAAACCCGTTCCAACAGTGCACCCCAAGATTACTTCATGAGCCAAGGTAGTGACCTTCCCGAACCAAAGCCGGATTCCGGGCCAGTAGTGAAAGCTTCCTGTTGCCAGCATCATGATCATGAAGTGCACGAAACGGTCGTGCCATCGTCCGCCTCGAAGTACTTCTGTCCGATGTGCCCTGGCGTCGAATCCGAGGTACCCGGTGACTGCCCAAAATGCGGCATGTCCCTCGAGCGAAATCCGACGTGGAAAGGCCCCGCCCAAACGCTCTACACCTGCCCGATGCACCCTGAGGTGGTGCAGGACCATCCGGGGGATTGCCCGAAGTGCGGGATGGCACTCGAGCCGATGTCGCCCGCGGACGACTCCGACGACCACGAGGCGAAAGAAATGCGAAGTCTCTCACGCCGATTCTGGATCGGCCTCGCGCTGACGATTCCCGTCCTCGTGATCGCGATCGGCGGGATGGTCCCTTCGTGGCACTTCCTTGATTTCGTTCCGCGACCCATCTCGAAATGGATCGAGTTCGCCTTTGCCACCCCGGTCGTGCTCTGGGCAGGGTGGAGCTTTTTCGTCAAGGCCTGGCGCTCGCTCGTGAATCGAAGCCCCAACATGTTCACTCTCATCGGCGTGGGAGTGGGGGCGGCTTATCTCTTCAGCGCGGTGGCGGTGATCGCACCGGGACTGTTCCCGGATTCCTTCCGCAGCCACGGTGAGGTCGGACTCTATTTCGAGGCCGCCGCTGTCATTACCGTGCTTGTCCTCCTCGGACAACTCCTCGAAGCGAAGGCCCGCAGCCGGACCGGTCAAGCCATTCAGGCCCTGCTCAGTCTCGCCGCAAAGACAGCTCACCGTCTCAGGAACGATCAGGAGGAAGAGGTGCCGATCGATCAGCTTCAGATCGGTGACATCCTCCGGGTTCGGCCGGGTGAAAAGATTCCCATCGACGGCGTCATCACCTCGGGAAGGAGCAACATCGACGAGTCGATGATTACCGGCGAACCGATCCCGGTCGCGAAGGCCGAGGGAGATACGGTCATCGGTGCCACCGTCAATCAGACGGGAGCCTTTCTCATGCGTGCCGAGAAAGTGGGCGGCGATACCCTCCTATCCCGGATCGTCCACATGGTGAGCGATGCGCAGAGGAGCCGCGCTCCGATCCAGAAACTCGCCGATACCGTGGCAGGATATTTTGTTCCGGCGGTCATCTTCATCGCCCTCGTCACCTTCGTGGTCTGGGCCGTCTGGGGACCGGACCCCGCGTTGGCCTTCGCCCTCGTCAATGCCGTCGCCGTGCTCATCATTGCCTGCCCTTGTGCCCTCGGTCTCGCTACCCCGATGTCCATCATGGTCGGGGTGGGACGCGCCGCGCAGGCGGGCATCCTCATCAAAAACGCCGAAGCCATCGAGACGGCCGGGCGGGTCGACACCCTTATCACCGATAAGACGGGAACTCTCACCGCCGGCAAGCCGCATCTCACCAGCCGGTTCGTAGCGGACGGAGAGGACGCCAGCCGCATGCTCGCTCTCGCCGCCGCGTTGGAGGTCGGTTCCGAACATCCGCTGGCACGCGCCATCGTTGATGAGGCCAGGGATGAAGGACTCGTGCTTCCCGAGGTCGTCGACTTCGAGTCCACCACCGGGGGCGGAGTTTCCGGCCGGATTGAGGGAACGCTTGCGCTTGTGGGCAAGGCGAACTTCCTGCGTGACCGCGGGGTCACCATCCCGGACGAGCTCACATCGGAGGCGGTGCGCCTCGAGGGGTTGGCCCAAACGGTGGTCTGGGTCGCCGATGGAGACCGTGCCTTGGGACTTCTGGGCATCTCCGATCCGATCAAAGAATCGACCCCCGCCGCCATCGCCGCTCTGCACCGTCGGGGCATTCGCGTCATCATGGCGACAGGTGACAATCAGCGCACTGCCGAAGCGGTGGGCCGCACCCTGGGTATCGACGAGGTACGGGCAGGACTCAGCCCGGAGGACAAGATCCTCCTCGTCCGGGAACTGAAGAGCCAGGGACGAATCGTTGCCATGGCCGGGGACGGCATCAACGACGCTCCGGCACTGGCGGAGGCCCACGTCGGCATCGCGATGGGAACGGGCACGGACGTGGCCATTGAGAGTGCCGGTATCACCCTCGTGAAGGGTGATCTCGCCGGGATCGGCCGCGCCGTGGAGATCAGCCGCGCGGTGATGCGAAACATCCGGCAAAACCTCTTCTTCGCCTTCGTCTACAACGCACTCGGCATTCCCGTCGCGGCGGGCATTCTCTACCCGTTCACTGGAACGCTTCTAAGCCCGATGATCGCGGGGGCAGCGATGTCGCTCTCCTCGGTCTCGGTCATCGCCAATGCACTGCGCTTGCGGCGGATCCGTCTCTCGACTTCTGCGTGAACCGAACCAACCGATAATCTGACTGCTCCCTGACATTTGATGAATGCCTATCGATCGACCTCCGACCTCCCTCTTCACCGCCGTGCCAAAGCAGCCGTCGGGAATCTCCTCCAATGCCTCCGGCCCGATCTCGCCAAAAGGGTCGATGCACGCCCCTTTGATCCCGGCTGGACCTCGGCGGCCAAGCTCATCCGCAACGCCCATCTCCTCAACGCCGTCGACCGGAAAGACCACGAGACCCTTCGGCGTTACTTCACCCATTACTGGTCGTCCGCGACCTCGACGGAATTCTACGAGGGTTTTGCCCATCGCTTCGAGGAGCTGTTCCTTCGTCACCACGCTGTCATCGCGGATCGTATCGCCGAGTCGCTGCCCGTGCTCGGCGATGGGCCGATACGCCTGGTCGAAGTGGGATCCGGCGACGGGAAGGTGCTCGAATGGTTGTCGGAGAAGCTTCCGGGAATCGCGACACTTCACGGTGTGGACCTCAACGCCCGCGAGATCCAAAGGTGCCGTGAAAGGCACTGCGACTCATCCCGGCTCTTCTTCCACGAGGGCGACCTCCTCGGCTGGCTCCGGGCCAATCCCGCGCCAAGAACCGTGCTCGTAACAAACGGCGGTGTCTTCGAATACCTCCTCGAGGACGAGCTCCGCAATCTCTTCAGCGAACTTCGACTCCTCTGCGCACCCTGCCTTGTCGCTATCACCGAGTCCATTGCGACCGACCACGACCTCAAGATCGAAGAACATTCGCTCCCCTACGGACACGAGTTTGCGTTCTCCCACAACTACCCGGCCCTTCTGCGATCCTCGGGATTCGAGTTGACCTGGGAACGGAACCGCCCCACCCAACCCGGGGAGGAGAACTATCCCGTGAGGTGGTTTCAGTTGGTGTCGCACTCTTGACCCATCCGGGATTTGAGTTGGCGGTAGAATGCAGCGACCGATGCATCCAAATGCGTGAAGTCGATCCGATAGGTGAAAATTCGCTGCCACAGTGCCATCACACCTCGTCCTGAGTCACTCCTCCAAGCAGACGGAGAGAATTCATAATCACCAGCAGGGTCGCTCCGGTGTCCGCGAGAATGGCGAGCCAAAGTCCTGCCATATCCAGGAAGGCGAGAGTGAGGAACAGCGCTTTGATGGAGAGGGCAAAGGCCACGTTGAACTGAATAATGCGGACGGTGCGTCTCCCAATGCGGACCGTTTCGGCGACCTTGCGCAGATCGTCCTTCATCAAGGCGATGTCGGCAGTCTCGATGGCCGTGTCACTGCCGATGGCACCCATCGCAAAACCAACCGTGGCGATGGCAAGGGCGGGCGCGTCATTCACTCCGTCACCGATCATTCCGACGTGACGATACTCTTCCACGAGACGACGGATGTGATCGACCTTTTGCTCCGGTAGGAGATCTCCGAAAGCCTCATCGATCCCCGCTTGTTTGGCGATGGTGGTGGCGGTCCTCTGGTTGTCACCGCTGAGCATGATGACCTCCTCGATTCCGGCAGCGTGGATCTGGCGGAGCGCCTCGACCACCTCGGGCCTCAGAGTGTCGGCGATGGCGATGATGCCGAGGATCTCACCGCCACATCCATCGTGCGGTTGGTGGCCAATCACGGCGAGGGACTGCCCCTTTTCCTCGATGGAGGAGAGAATGCCTTCGATCCCGGGACCGCAGAGACCGGTCTCATGCGTCAGTTTGTGGTTTCCGATGAAATGCGGATGACCGGCTATCGTCGCCGTGGCGCCGCGCCCGGTGATGGAAACGTAGTTCTCGATGGGCGGAATCGTCAGGCCCTTCGCCCGTGCCGCTTCGGTGATGGCGATAGCAATGGGGTGTTCGGAATGACTGTTGATGGCGGCCGCCCTCGCAAGAATTTCATCCTCGGAGAGGGCGGACTGTGAAACGATCCCGACAACCTTCGGGGTTCCCTGGGTGATGGTGCCGGTCTTGTCGACGGCGAGCGCACGGAGTTTTCCAACTGACTCGAGATGGACCCCGCCCTTCACAAGGACTCCACGACGAGCGAGGGCGGTGAGGCCGGAGACAATGCTGACAGGTGTTGCGATGACGAGAGCGCAGGGACAGGCGATGACCAGCAAGACGAGTGACCGGTAGATCCAGAAGAGCCACGGTTGTCCGAACAGCAGCGGGGGGACGAGCGCCACGAGGATCGCGAGAACAAAGACCGCAGGAGTGTAGATCGCCGCGAACCGGTCCACGAAACGCTGGGTCGGCGGTTTGTTTTCCTCAGCCTCGCCAACAAGCTGGATGATGCGTGCCAGCGTCGAGGCGGCGGCCGGTTTGGAAACCTGAACGACGAGCGAGCCCTCCCCGTTCACCGTGCCCGCGTAAACCGTGTCACCGGCCTGTTTTTCCACGGGCAGGGACTCCCCGGTGATTGGGGCCTGATTGACGCTGGAACTTCCCGAAATGACTTCCCCATCGAGGGGGATTCGGCTTCCGCTCTTGATCAGGATTTCGGTTCCGACTGCGACCTCCTCGACGGGAGTTTCTTTTTCGGATCCATCGGGCAAGCGGACGAGGGCGGTTGGCGGCGAGAGCTTCAACAAGGCATCGACAGCCCGTCGGGCACGTCCCGCCGCCCAGGATTCGAGCAGTTCCGAGAGGGCGAAGAGGAAGACGACGCTGGCGGCTTCGGCATATTCTCCGATGATCCACGCGCCGGTGACGGCGACGGACATGAGGACATTGATATCGAGCCGGAGTTTTCTCAAGGCTCCCCAGGCAGCGGGAAAGACGAGCGCCCCTCCTGCGAGAGTGGCGGCGGCGAAGGCGGAGATGGTGAGCCAGTCTGGGCCTGCGTGGGTCCAGTGCAAGATCAGGCCGATGCCGGTGAGAATTCCCGAGGCGATGACGAGAGCCCCCTGTGGAAGCTGGGTGTCATCATGCCCGTGCTCGCAGGAACCGCAGGATTTGCTTTTAGATAAGGGGTGGTCTTGTGTGCTCATAAGTCAAGTTCTAGGCGCGAGTATGATGGCTCCCGCCCCGAACAAGCATAGGAAGGCATTTCACCGTCTTCCGAGACACCGCGTCTCGTTCCACTCATTCGTCCGCCTCTGACGGACGAATGAGGGAAGGCGTGAGAGCGATTACTCTTTTTTCTTCGTTTCTTCTTCTTCGCCGTGGGCACAGGTGCAGGCGTATTCCTTGTTTTTGCAGGTCGGGCACTGTGCGAGGTTCAGGTTGAACTTCTCAGTAACGGCCTTGGCGTCCGGGGTGGTCTTGATCTGCACGACGGTGGGAAGGTTTTCACCTTCTGGGATGGCCTTGTCGGAGATCAGCATGTTGCCTTCCTTGGTGAAGCTCAGCTTGGTGGGAGCGGAGCGGTCGCCGAGGGTGACGCTGATGACCTGTTCGCCAGGGGCGACGACTTTCATGTCGTCATCGATGAAGCGGATCTCGACCTTGTTGTCTTTGTTCACGAAGAACTCGACGTGGGGTTCGACTTCGGTGATGAGCTTGCCACCGGTGGGTCCGGCTTTTGCTTCATGCTCATGATCGTGGTTTTCTTTTTCAGCGGCGCTTACGTTGATTGCCAGGCCGAATGCGGCGATGGCGATGGAGAGGAGGGTGGATTTCATTTTCTTACTTTGTTTTGGTTTTTGTGTCTGACTGACACCCGTTAGTTAGACGCGGGCGTGAGAGATTAATGTGAGGCAGGCGCTTCATTCTGGATGGCGGTATCGGCTGCCTTTCGACCGAAGGTGAAAAATACCGTCGGAGTCACCCCGAGGCCGAGCAAGGTGCTCGTGATCAAACCACCGACGATGACGACGGCGACGGGGTGGAGGATCTCCTTGCCCGGCTGATCGGCGGCGAGGACGAGCGGGATAAGTCCGATGCCCGCGGCAAGTGCGGTCATAAGGACGGGCACGAGGCGCTCCTTGGTGCCACGGATGACCATCTGTTTGGTGAATCCTTCACCCTCGTGCTGCATCAGATGCAGGTAGTGGCTGATGAGCATGATGCTGTTCCTCGCGGCGACACCGGCGACGGCGATGAACCCCACGAGCGTCGCGATGC
>ERZ761602.4055-NODE-4055-length-19486-cov-13.820750_pt1 | contig 19486 bp, 18 predicted proteins | sample MGYA00512165_ERZ761602 | MGnify/ENA primary metagenome ERZ761602 (study PRJEB28899, sample SAMN02445085) | bioreactor sludge metagenome | biome: EBPR sludge; isolation source: Thorneside wastewater treatment plant | place: Australia: Brisbane, Thorneside... | reverse complement strand
CGTCAAAGAGGCGTTGAGTCGGTTATCAAAAGTTGTGGAAGAAAAATTGAAGTAAGAAAAGAAGCCTGATAGCCGAATTACTATCAGGCTTCTTTGAATGGAGTTGATGTCATGACTGTTTGGGAAGAATATCAACAATATGCTAATAATTTTCAGGCTTCTTTATATCAATCTTGGCTGGTGTACTCAGCTTCAAAAAGACTATTAAAAGATTATCCAAATGAATTGCCTGATAAGTACAAAACATCTTTAGCTAAGTATGTTGAGGCATATAGAATTGCGCTAGATGATATGACAAAATTACTTAAGGACGGAAAGGTAACTCCTTCGCAAGAATATAAACTTTATGGTCGTAATGATGAGGGGAAATATAAAGGTATTGCACTCATGTTAGAAGATTCTGATGATTATGGAGAAATGGTAGCTGCTACATTAAACATGCTTGTTCCACTTAATGGACTTGGGGTATCAATTAATGATATTGATTTTTCGAATCTTAGTAATAGCCAGCAGTTAATAACAATTTATGCTTTTATTGAATCATTTATTTCTGATTCAATAAGATCTATATGCAAACAAAACCCTAATGTTTTGAAGCGTAAAAAAATGGTTGAGTGGGATGCTGTTATTTCTACAGGTAGTTATGATGACTTAATTAATTATTTGGCGGATAAGCTTGCATTTGAGTCAGGACATAGTGTTAAAGAAAAAATGGAAACGCTTAAGAAAGATTTCGCCTTGGATATAGTAATACCTGACACTATTAATATTATTATCGAAGAAGGTGAACTATTACGCAACCTTGTAGCTCACAATGGTGGGCGAGTTAGCGTCGAATATCAAAGAAGGAAAAACATAAGTTTGAAGCTCGGAGAATTTGTACCTATAACGGATAGTTTTGTTAAAGAAGTGTTTGAGAGCGTTCTTTTTATGGGACAACAGGTTTTCGAATCGGTAGGGAAGAAATATTTTATGCAAGATGATTTATCTGTTAGTAGAGTTTTCCTGAAGGGTTCTGAAGTTGATTCCAATGATCTTACTGATATGTGAATGAAAAATGGCTTCATAAAAAATTGAATAATAAAAAAGCGGATGCAACATCCGCCATTTTTTATTTACAAAAATAGTTCTCTAGTAGGGGATTTTATGCTTTTCTTAAGTTGATTTTCCAATTCGTTTATGTCACAATGAATCAATCGTGTAGTGTGGGAACTTTCCATACAACGATACGTCTTAAACAAAAAAACTTGACAACGAGTGGGATATGTCACCTCTGGAAAGGAGGGCTTATGACGTGATGCAATAATCCTTGAAGCAGACGGGACGCCGCCTGTGTGCTTCTTCAACTGTCACTATTCAAAATAAAACTCTCAAGGAGAAGAGAAAATGAACACCTTACGCAAAGCCTTTGGCTTATGTGCAGTATTCTTATTGCTATTTCTTGCGGCATGTGGGGGAGGTGCAGCCGCAACAGAGTCACCATTGTATTATGACTATGAAGCCCCTGCCGCAACGGAAGCGCCAGCCGAAGAATCTTTTTATTTCCCAAGTGCTACACAATCTTCAGGTGCTAATGAACCATATGATATGTTTTTTGAAGATTATGGTGTCAATCCATCTATTGATACCGAAGATGATAATCTTTCTACTTTCGCATTAGATGTTGATACAGGTTCTTACACTGTCATGCGAAATTACATCAATAATGGAAATTTGCCTCCACCAGATTCCGTGCGTGTTGAAGAATACATCAACTATTTTGAGCAGGGATATGCCAGCCCGCCACCTCATCAAGCATTCAACATCAATATTGATGGCGGTCCTTCGCCTTTCACTCAAACAGAACGATATGATATGTTACGCGTTGGGATTCAAGGTTATCAAGTCTCTGATGAAGATAGAAAACCCGCCTCTTTGACCTTCGTGATAGATGTTTCTGGTTCTATGGACATGGACAATCGCCTCGGCTTGGTGAAACAGTCATTAGAGATGTTAGTGGAACAATTACGCCGTGATGATACTGTCAGCATTGTTGTGTATGGTTCAGAAGCACGCGTTGTGCTTGAGCCGACATCTGGTGCTGATAAAAATAGAATCCTTTCTGCTATTTATAGTTTGCGACCAGAAGGCTCCACCAATGCCGAAGCAGGTCTGCGTCTTGGTTATCGCATGGCGATGGAAGGTTATAAATCAGATGGAATCAACAGGGTAATCTTATGTTCGGATGGCGTAGCAAATGTCGGGCAGACTGAAGCGAATGCTATCCTTGAAATGATTGACCATTACATCGCTGAAGGTGTCACGTTAACCACTGTCGGTTTTGGCATGGATAATTACAACGACACGTTGATGGAACAACTTGCAAATAATGGCGATGGATTTTATGCCTATGTGGATGACCGTAGTGAAGCGCGAAAATTATTCATTGACCAAATTACTGGTACATTGCAAACGATTGCATTAGATGCCAAAGTGCAAGTTGAATTTAATACCGATGTGGTCATGCGTTATCGTTTGGTGGGTTATGAAAACCGCGCCATTGATGACGATGAATTCCGTGATAATTCTGTAGATGCGGGTGAAATTGGAGCAGGGCATTCTGTTACCGCTTTATATGAAGTGAAGTTGTATCCTGATGCGCGTGGAAGAATTGCAACTGTTTACATGCGCTGGCAAGACCCTGATACAAATCAAGTAGTTGAGATTTCACAAGATTATGATGTGAATCAATTGGCTAATGACTTTCGTGAGACTAGCCCATATTTTCAACGTGCAGTGATTGTTGCTGAATATGCTGAAATTCTAAAAGATAGTTACTGGGCAGAAGATAGTTCTTTAGAAGATGTGTACAACGTAGCTACTCGCTTAGAAGATTATTTGTATATTGATGATGAAATGGAAGAGTTTATTGACTTAATCGAAAGAGCGGTTTGGTTGCAGTAACTTGAAAACGAATGCCCTGTTCTACAGGGCATTCGTCAATTAATATGCAAAATCAGGGTTGAAATCAGTTTTGTTTTGAGGAGATGATTGTTCGTAGGCTTCTTGCAGATATAAATGTAATTCTTCTATATTTTCGAGGATAACGTCCGCATAAGGTGTGAGGTCTTTATGACTGGACACACCTGACAACACCCCAATACATAAACCTGCACCTGCCGCTTTTGCCATTTGTAAGTCAGCAACGGTGTCACCAATGACTATGACTTCAGTAGGGCTGAGGCTTAAACGATTGCATAATTCAAGAACCATATCTGGCGCAGGTTTTGAGGCGATGTTTTCATCTGCACAGATAAAGGCAGAAATGTAATCTTCAATATCAAAGGCTTGTAAAGTGGCAAGCGTGGGAGCATAATCATCGGCAGTGGCGATAGCGATTTTGATGTTATGTTTTTGTAGCTTGCTAAACAATACATCCAAATCGGTGAGCGGCTTGGCAAGTAAAACCGGGTCTGGTACAACCCAATTATTTTCCACTACTTGTTCCGCATTTTTGATGTTGAGTGATTTTAAAATTTCGATCGTGAGTTGATACAGTTCTGCCATAGGGCGTATGGCAACTTTGCCATACGCTAAAACTTTTTTTGTTTTTGCGTCGTAGCCCATGGCTTGGTAGATATGTTCACGAATGTTTGTTTGGCTGGCTTGTGTGAGTTGATCTGCCAGATAAACAACCCAACTGCCCCACATCGCATGGAAATCAATCAGTGTGCCGTCTTTATCGAAGATAATAGCTTGCGCCTTGAAGTTTTGTAGTCGATTCATTTTTCCTGTTTTGTCCTTACAAAATAAAATGACAGCCCTGAATAGATGCTGTCATTTTATTGATTATAACTTGCTTTCAGTTTTCAAAAACAATCTTCCCATCCACAATCGTCATCACGGCTTTGGCATCCAAAATATCTTTTGGATTCAGTGCAAACAAATCATGTGAGAACAAAACCAAATCTGCTAAATAGCCTGCTTTGATTTGACCTTTTTCATGTTCCATAAATTCCGCATAGGCGGCATCACAGGTATAACCTAGAATCACTTCTTCCAAAGTTAAATTTTGATTCGGATTACTTGCATCCCATAATTCACGATTCAAAGCGGCATTGAGGTTGATCATCGGGTCAAATGGAGCCACCGTCCAGTCACTGCCGAAGGCAAGATGTGCGCCTGCATTTTTGATTGTGCGCCATGCGAAAGACAATGCCCAACGTTGAGCACCAACTCGAAGGGGCCACACATCTGCCCCGTCGTTGCGAAGCGGAGCATGACTCGTTTGCATCGAAGCGATGACTCCTAGCTCTTTAAATCTATGCAAATCATCAGGATGAATCACTTCGATATGTTCGACACGATGACGACTATCGCGCTTTCCATTTGACTTTTGAATGGCTTCATAACCATCAAGCGTTCGCCTCACTGCACCATCGCCACAACAATGGACAAAAATTTGCAAGCCCAATTCATCACAGGCTTTCGCCATGCGCGTGAAATGTTCGAGCGAATAAATGCCATCAGGTTTTGCGTTTGGATTATCAGCATACGGTTCGAGATTTAATGCGGTGTACGATTCCCAAACGCCATCCATAAAAAATTTTGCGGCACCACCACGCACATATTCCCCTTTGACTTTTGCCATTTCAACGGCTTCACTTAACATTTCTGCCGTTGTTTCTGGCTGAACGCTATACGGCACATACACGCGTAAAGTCATTTCGTTTGTATCTTCTAACGCGGCATAGGTTAATAAATCTTTCATGTCGCCATTCATATTGTGGATGCTGGTAATACCACTGGCGTTGATTTTTTGAATTACCATTTTCAACAATTCGCGCTTGCGAGCATCATCAGGTTCAGGGATTAAATTCTCGACAAAATCCATGGCGGTTTCACGCAATTCACCAGTAGCGATTCCGCTTTCATCGCGGACAATTTCTCCAACGCCACTCGCTTCAATTCCTGACTTCAAAATGCCAGCCATTTCCAACGCTTTTGTATTCGCCCAAGAAGTGTGACCATCATAAGCATTGATATAAATCGGTCCATCTGAAATGATTTCATCTAATTCTTGGCGAGTAGAAATAACTCCATATTTGATTCCACGTCCATCAACCCATTCGATTGTTTTATTTTTGTTTGCGTAATCTAAAAGAATTTCTTTTAAGTCGTTTTTATTCTTAACATCATAAAGTTGTGCACTACCCGCCCAAATTGAACCTGATAATAGATGGAAATGAGAATCTATGAATCCAGCAGTTAACGTTTGACCTTTCGCATCAATGACTTTTGTATTGCTTTCAGTAAATCGCTTTGCATCTTCATTTGTTCCTACAAACTCAATTCGATTTCCTTTGATTGCTACCGCCTCCGCCCACGGATTTTCTTTGTCACTCGTAAATACTTTTGCATTGAGTATCACTATGTCTGTCATTGAAGATTCCTTGATTTTCGAAAATTTTGGTCAACTATAAATGGATTAGGAGTATATGGTCAAGTAGGGACACAGCGTGACGGTCGAGGAACTAAAAGGTGCCACGAAACCCGCTGTGTCCTTACAATTTCACTATAAAATCTATCGTTTATAATGAATGACTATGACCAAGCAAAAAGTTGTCGTCGCTATGTCTGGCGGCGTGGATTCTTCTGTTGCGGCGGCTTTGCTCAAAGAGCAAGGCTACGATGTGACCGGTATGATGCTCCGCTTGTGGAGTGAGCCGGGCAAAGAAGATACAAATCGTTGTTGTACACCTGATTCTATGGCACAAGCCCGTCGTGTAGCAGGGATTTTAGATATTCCATTTTATGTCATTGATGCCAAAGATGTTTTCCGCGAAACTGTCGTTGAATATTTCTTAAGCGGATATGCTCATGGTGAAACTCCAAATCCGTGTTTAGTGTGTAATCAAAAAATTCGTTGGACGTTTTTATTGAATCATGCTTTGGCTTTGGGTGCTGAGTTTATGGCGACAGGTCATTATGTAAGAATTCGAGATTCGGAAAATGGGAAGCGGGAATTGCTCCGTGCAGTTGACCATTCCAAAGACCAATCCTACGTTTTGCATGTCTTGAAACAAGAACAACTCAAACATGCTTTATTTCCAGTGGGTGACTATCCCAAACCTGAAATTCGCGCCATTGCTGAGAAGTTTGGTTTGCCAACTGCCTCCCGAAAAGATTCACAAGATTTATGTTTTTTGGCTGGTGAAGATTATCGAAATTTCTTACAACGCAACGCGGCGGAGATTCTTACACCGGGTGAAATCGTCACGCCTGATGGAAATGTAATTGGCCAACATAATGGATTAGCAAATTACACAATTGGTCAACGTAAGGGATTAAATGTTCAATCCGCTGTGCCGTTGTATGTGATGACGAAAAACGCTTCAAACAATACCTTGATAGTCGCTACACATGACCAACTTGGGATTTCTGAATTAAATGTTCGTGATGTCAATTGGACGAGTGGAAATGCCCCACAAGAATCATTTTATGCCGATGTAAAAATCCGCTATACAGCCAAAGAAGTCAAGGCATGGGTGACTGTTGAAGAACAGAATCAAGTTTCGATTAAGTTTGATGCGCCTGTGCGCGATGCAACTGCAGGTCAAGCCGCAGTTTTTTACCAAGAGGATGTGTTAATCGGTGGTGGGATTATTGTTTAGATAATCTAATTAGTTTAATTAGAACTCTAATTAAAAATTGTTGATATGTTGGTCTATCTAGATAAAATTGAGGTAAATAAAAGTGTACAAAAGTTTTGATAATCTTGTAATTCAAGATTTTCGCGAGAAACCAATCTGGAAACCCGTTGACGATTTCGAGGATCCGGAAATGCTAGTTGAACCATTTCCGGATGTGGTTTTGAATATGGAAGAGATATATTTAGTGTCAGTGAAAGTTACTTTAGCAGACAAATCTAATTATGACGGGTATATTCGTATTTCATCAGGTAAACCTATGTTTGTACATTTATCCGTTAATGAAAGCGAATTTGCATCTTTTCCCTTACAGCGATCATCTTTAACAGAGCAGGTGTTTGGAAAAGAGGTTGTACGGCTTACTTTTTTAAGAGGAATAAATAAAAAGGAGGACGATGTATTTCCCTTTACATATCAATTAAACGTTGAAATACGATTTGAAGGAACTGTTTATTAACTAAATCGAATGTAGTCTCTGCTTCAAAGATAAATATGAGGAAGATAAAATCCCTGAAAACTGGAGTCAAAATGACCTATCGAATTGAATCACTCATGTCTGCTCGTTTGTTTGTTGTGCCGCAATATGCCGAAGAACGAATTTATTTTTTAAGCAACCTGACAGGGCATTTGAGTTTGTATGCCATGTTTTATGGCGGCAGTGTGCCTGAGCCTTTGTTGCCGCCCAACATTGCTTTGCAAAATCCGCATCTCATTGGTGGACATTCTTTTTATGTCTTTCCAAAATTAAATAAAATTTTGGTGATGATTGATAAAGACGGCGATGAAAATTATCAGCCGATGATGATTTCATTAGATGGCGGATTCCCTGAACCTGCTTTCAACAATTTCTTTGAAAAATATCGCGTACATCTCGGCGAATGCGACCGTGAAAAGGGTCTTGTCTATTTACAAGCCGAACGCCGTGATAAACCGATGCAAGAAACGTATCTTGGTGATTTGAAAACTGGTAAGTTAACGAAAATTGCCGAGAGTGAATGGGGCTATGGTGTTGCGGCGCATTCTAAAAATCATAAACAACTTTTAATCGGAACAGGTTATTCAGTCGGTGATTCGGTTTTTTATTTATGGTCAAATGGCAAAATGAATTTGCTATACGGCAAACCAATTGAAAATCGCAAACAAGGTGAGCAAGTTCCATTGAATGGTTTGGGTGCTGGCGTATTTTCTCCAAGTGAAAAAGGTGCCATCGTCACCACTTCTATTTTCGCAGATACTTATAGTTTGGGTTTTATCAATTTCAAAAAGCCTGGTGAACTTTCACCTATTAAATTAAATGGTGTTGTTCACAAAGGTATGGGTGAAATGGAAAATGTTGCGCATCTAAAAGACAATCGTTATCTCGTCACCTTCAACATTGATGGTTGTTCATGGGCGTATGAAGGCATCTTTGATGAAAAGAAGTTAACCATGAATCTCAAATATGTTTTGGTCGGTCGAGAACCATTTGATAGCGGCATGATTGAACATCTTGATTACAACCATGTTGAAGATGTTTTCACATTCTCGTTTTCAACTGCCACATCTCCTACACAAATTTATTCCATTGAAGGTAAACAAAGAAATGATTTATCACTTCATACCAATGAAAAGATTTTAGGGATTCCTGACTCGTTACTATCAAAAGGAGAAGATGCTTCATTCGCCTCACACGACGGTCTACGGGTTTCTGCTCGTTTATATTTGCCTTCACCCAAGCTTGGTTTTAAAGGCACGCGTCCAGTAGTGTATTACATTCATGGTGGTCCGCAAGGACAAGAGCGCCCAGACTTTGCATGGTTCTCTATGCCATTGATTCAATTTATGACATTGAAAGGCTTTGCTGTCTTTGTTCCGAACGTCCGTGGTTCCACAGGTTATGGACTTTCCTATACCAAACATGTTGACCGTGATTGGGGCGGACAAGACAGACTCGACCATGTCCACGCCATGACGAAAGTTTTGCCAAAAGATAAACGTTTAGATGTCAAACGTGCCGCAGTTGTTGGACGTTCTTATGGTGGTTACATGACTTTGATGCAAGCAGGTATGCATCCTGATTTATGGAAAGCTTCTTGCGATATGTTTGGTCCGTATGATTTGCTAACTTTCTTAGACCGAATCCCTGAAACATGGAAGCCTTATTTTAAAATTGCATTAGGTGACCCATCCAAGCCTGAAGAAAAAGATTTCTTGATTCAACGCTCACCAAAGTCGCATTTGCATAATATGTCTGCGCCGATGTTGGTGATTCAAGGACGAAATGACCCGCGTGTAGTTGCAGCAGAATCAGAAGATTTAGTGCGTGAGTTACAAGCCAAAGGCAAACCAATTTCATTACACATCTTTGAAGATGAAGGACATGACGTACTGAAATACGAAAATCGTGTCACCTGTTATAACGCCATTACAGATTTCTTTGCTAAGCATTTGAATCCATAAAATTCCCGTAGGGGCGAGGCAAAGTGCCACAAAGTGGTATGCCTCGCCCTTACACTTAAAAATGACCATCCCCAGCCTTATACTTGGATTAATCATTGCTTTATTAACCGCGACCATATTCCATGCTATTCGTGGAGGCAATGGTTGGCGGCTTTTATTATTTATCGGGTTAAGTGTCGCTGGTTTTTTTCTAGTCGAGTGGGCAGGCGGATTAATCGGCTGGGGCTTGTATGCTTTCGGCGCGTTAGATGCAGGTTTAGGTGTAGTTGGAAGCGTGCTTTTCCTCATCTTAGGAGATTGGTTAATTCGTAGGTGATTCGTAAGTTGTCGGTTTAAGTCAAAAGGCGTATACTTGCGCGGTTCAAAAAATAAAGTAAAGGAAGTATAGAACGTGTCTCATATTGATTTATCAAAAAAAGAAGAAAATGAATTGCAAGCGGAATCACTTGGGGAAAAAATTGAATTGATTATCCAAAAAATGCCCGAAAACGAAGTGACCTTAGTGGAAATTATGGACATTGTTGGGGCAGATAGTTTGTTGTTATTGACAGTGATTCTTTCGTTGATATTTTTAATTCCAGTTTCAATTCCTGGTGTTAGCACTGTGTTTGGAACAGGAATTTTATTGATTGGTATTACGCGTTTATTTTCGCGTAAGTTATGGTTGCCAAAATTTATTGCGGATAGAAAATTATCTGCTGAAAAGTTGCGCGAAGGGTTTAAGAAGGCTTTGGTTTGGTTTCATCGTTTAGAAAAAATCAGCAAACCACATCGCCTTAGCCGTTTAACAACTGCTGGAACAATGACCGTCTTTGCGAACTTAGCTTTTATTCTCGGCGCTATTTTGTTGATGTTCCCGTTTGGGTTTATTCCATTTAGCAACACCTTGCCTGCGTTAGCCTTAATCTTTTTAGCAGTCGGTATGATGCAACAAGATGGTGGTTTTATTTTGTTAGGTCATATTTCTAATATCGTCACCATGATTTATTTTGCGTTTCTCATTGCTGGTGGCGGCTGGACGATTACCGAGTTCCTCAAAATTTTAGGTTAATCCCGTGAAATTAAAGTGGATTGCGTTGGCTTTTACAATCTGATTGTTTTTACAATCGAAGAATTTTCTCAAATTCCTATTCGCGGACGTAGTTTTTTAGTAAAAGATTTAGCCGCAAATTATTTAGGAATTTTGACTTTTGGTTTTTGGCATGGTGGAATTATGGCAGAAAAAAAGAAATTACTTCTAATAAATGAAAACTCCGAGGTCTTGAAGACCTCGGAGTTTTTTTCTTAATTATGGCACTAGGATTAAGTGCGCCTCACTATCATTGATAATTGATTCTTGTTCCCACCACATGGGATAATATTCGACATTTGCCCATAAACTAGACATATCATCATAATGCGGGTGATAAGCATGACCAGATTGCCCAGTGGTATGGACTGTTTGCGAATTATCTAAATTACTTAAATCCACAATCATTCTCATAGATGGAAGCCAGTTTGTTTCATAACCATCTCGCACAGACCACCCCGTTGCGTTGACAATCGCTTCACCACCACCAGTTGGGAAAGGTCCACGATTGAATAAATCTTCAATCAAGAAGATTCCAGATTCACCCAACGTTCCATTGCGGAAAGTGGAAGCGTGCATATCACCCCAATTCCATTCGGAAACATCATCTCCAAACATATCTTCTAATTCAGCCACACCATCTGAAAAAGATTTTTTCATTATATCTTCCATGTTTTCAGCGATATCTTCAGTTGTTTTATCATCCCAAAATGGGTCATTTGGATTTTGCACCATGTTGCGCATAATTTCATTCCAACGTGAACCACCATCAGGATAATATCTTTCTTCAGGCATATCATCATTGAAAGTGTTTATCAAGAAAGCACGCCAAAAAGCATTGAACACCGCCGCGGAAGTTGAGTCAATTCGTCCTTGATAATCCCAATTCGATAAAGTATCAAATGCAATCGCTTCATTTGGTTTTGCAAATTGCCAATCAACAGTTTGCATAATTGGAATAAATACTTCGGCATTTGCATCATACGAATCGCCTTGCACTTGTTGTAAATAAGCAATATCAATTTTTGATGGTGGATTTTGAATCATGGTCAAAATGCGATTGGCACGAAAACCATAATCCCAATCTACTGTCACAAAATATGGATAATCTCGCGGGTGAACTTGATTATTAGCAGTGAGGATATAGCCTTCTTCTGGATTGAAAGTGTATGGCAATTCCTCAAATGGAATAAAACCTGTCCATTCATAATCATCTGTCCAACCTGGTACGGGCAATGTCCCATCGCCATTTTTACGAATCGGAATATCACCTGGCATCTGATAACCAATATTTCCTTCTATGTCCGCATACAAAAGATTTTGTGGTGGCACATGAAAATCTTTTGCGGCTTCACGAAACTCTTCCCAATTTTCGGCTTTGTTGAATCCCCAAATCGCTTCAAATGGTGTCGAAGGCGTTAGTGCCGTCCACTTTAATGCAATCACATAGTTTTCTGGCAATTCCACACCTGCGCGGTCTTTGAATGGAATAAATTCCTCATCATCCGGGTCGCCTTCATTTTGGATTGGATAATACGAATCAGAAATGACAGGTCCATGGCGTGTGCTTCTAATTGTGATGGTAACCGCTTCGCCTCCTACGGGGTAAATTGTTTCTTCGTAGGAATCAAAATCTACCCATTCACCATTGACCTCATATTGATTCGGGTTATCTGGATTCACTTTTTCAATATATAAATCCATTACATCGGGTCCAACATTGGTAAAGCCCCAAGCAATTTTGTCGTTGTGACCAATCACCACACCCGGCACACCTGCAAATGAAAAACCTGTCACTTGAAATGGACAGTCATCATTTTCCTGAATACAATGCAAGCCAATTTGATACCAAATCGAAGGCATTTGAATCCCAAGATGCGGGTCGTTTGATAAATACGGCATTCCCGAATCGGTCAGTTCGCCAGAAACTGCCCAAGAGTTTGAACCAATTCCATCGTTCCAGTCACCAAGTACAACGTCAAGTAATGAAGCGTTATAAGTCACTTGGTCAAGTGGAAGTTGAGCATAATCAAAATCTGTTGCAAAACCTGGTTGAGTATTTGCATTTCCATCACCAATGTTGTTGACAATAACGGGATGGTCTTGTGGATATTCAGGAAAAAGTTGTTGGAGCTGTTCAGGTGTGAATGTTTTGAGTAAAACAGCACGCTCAAGTTCTTCACCGAGATTGCCACGTAAATCCCACGCCATGGCTTTGCCCCAAGTTAATGAATTAACAGGAGTCCATTCTTCAATCACATAATCAGGACTCAAAATTGGTAAACCTAAAATTGCATATTCAAGGCTTAACTCAGTTGCCTCTTTATCTTTGATGTAAGCATTGACGCCATCTACATAGGCTTGTAAAAACGCTTTAGAAGCAGGGTCAAGTCCTTCCCATTCGGCTTCGGCAGTTTTTTCCCAACCTAAAGTTTTCAAGAACACATCTGTTTCTAATTGACCCGCGCCAAACATTTCAGAAAGTTCACCCGCGCCGACATGTCGCCAAAAATCCATTTGCCAGAAGCGGTCTTGTGCATGAACATAACCTTGTGCGAAAAATAAATCGTAGGTGTTGGTAGCATAAATGTGTGGAATACCCATCGAATCTCGATAAATATCCACTCTTTCATTTAAACCTGATACTTGAATTTCCCCATCTACTTGTGGGAAAGATTGTAACGCTACTGTATTTGGTAAATAACTCTTGAAATAATAAAATGCCCCTGAACCTGCAATGACAACAATGATTAATAAACCTATCAATATGCGACCAACGATTTTTTTCATAAAATCTCCATGTAAAAGATTTGACTTACGGCACAACCCCTAACAAGCGTGGATACCAATACCATAAAATATCTGCCGCGGGTTTGCTGTGAATAGATGTAGATTTATCTTGCAAAGCGACAGGCATAAAATAACCACGACTGATAAAACCTGAAATCCATGGGCGGGCATTGACTGCCGTGAGCATGGCTTCATAAATATCGGCTTGGGTTTGTAAATTCAAACTAACAGATGGATTATCTGCATAGGGTTGAGATAAAGAAGCGAAATCAACGCAAGTGCCTGTGCCGCTGGAAATACATCCACTTGGTGCACCCGCCGCAGATGGATATGCCACTGCCAGAATAATCGGTTTGCCTAACAAGTTAACCAATGGAGCAATTTCGTTATCTAACAATCTGCCGGCTTCATTCGTGAGGTCGGTTTTTGTAGCGGTTTGATTTGTGGTAAGTGGAGCAGACCATAACAAATAAACACCATCTACATCTTTTAGAAAACTTACGGGTGTTTGTACATTCGATGTTGTGTACGGCATTGCCCAAAATACTTGACCTCTGAATCGTGAGCGTACATCTTGGATGATGGCTTTCCATTGCGCTTCAACATCCGCGGGGACATTTGATGGCTGACCATTTGGCAGGGTGCCGCCGGGTAAAGCAGGTGTAACGGCTTCACCGCCGAGGATTAAGAATTGTGCGCCTGTTTGTGTGGCAAGGTCTGCGTGATTGACTGCGAAAGCACGATAGCGTGTGAACCATGTTTGCCACCAAGCGGCATCACGTGGGGCATTTAGCCAAAAGGTAGTAGATGCTGAAGTTGTTGAATCAGTTGTCCCTGAGAAGTGAGGCGTTGGGAAAATGGCTACATTAAGACCGGCATTACGAGCTTGCGAAATCATAATAGCGGAGTCAATCCACAATGGGTCTTGACCGGGCAATGTTGTAAATCGTAAGGGTGAAATGTTTGTGTAGGTCCAACTTGGGGTGATGACTGCCAAATTGGAGCCGATGGCTTTTGTGTTGGCAAAGGTTTGTGGGGCAAAGTATGAAAAATTTGGTCGGTATGTTGATTGATATTCAACGCCTGCTACAAAGCCAACAGCACGTGGATTAATAGTTGAGCCGACGAGTGAAACAGGCTCGGGGTTTTCGTACCATTTCCACGAACTGATGTTATCTTGAATATCTTGCCCCAATAAACTGGTAGAGGCGATTCGCCCTTTTGCATTTTCGCCGACTGTTTGGTTGTCGTCAGCACTGCCACACTGACCATTGCGGCAATAACGATAGGAAAAATCACCTAGAAAATTTAACGGACCATACAATTTATACGCCCAACGATTATTGCCGAGGGGCCACATGGGGATGGGTTCCATCCAACCAAAAGTATTAAATTGAATGTAAACAATATCACCAGGCGGTGTGACTGATGGGATTGTGGTTTCAAAAAGAATCGGGGCTGAATTGCGCGTGGTAGACCATGTAGCAATGGAGTCTTGAAGCGTTATATCTTGTTCGGGCACAATAAATTCACGAACTATCCACGAACCATCTTCTTTGTGTTCAGCATTCCAAAAACCATCGCCTAATGTATATTTATATTGAATGTAAGTGCCGACGGGTAACCCTACGGTGATGGCGTAACGACCATCGGCTTGCAATTGCATATCTTGCATGCGGTTTGTTACAGTGCTAACGCCGCCGGGTAAATCCGCAAAGGTGTTGCCAAATTGTAAGATGTTCCCCGCAATGCGCACTGGCACGCCCGGCACAGTATCGGCTGGCACAGAGACTCTAAACGTCACATTGACGAAGCGTGAGGGTTTGATGCGCACATCTACAAGTGTGGGGGCTTCACTTGCTACGACTGCGCCTTGTTGAAATGGAATATATAAACCATCTAAACTATAAGCAACCAATTGATGTGTGCCAGTGGGTAAACCCGTTAATTCAAAACGTCCTAAAGAATCGGTAATATGTTGCACACCACCAGCAGTAACCAAAATATTTGGAACAGGCGTATTTGAATCGGCATTATAAATTTGCCCTAAAATTGAACCTGTTGGGCGGGTATAACTTTTATCGTCCCAATCTGCAATAATATCGCGTACTTCACTTGGTCCGTTGGCAACATGCATACGATAGCGAATGGCTGTGCCAAAACTTGTATCTTCAAATACTAAAGCAGGTCCTTGCCTGATATAACGATACTTAACAACTGAGTTATAAACAATCGGAAGAGTTGCGGCGTATGTCAATGTATCTCTGGCGGTCATTGGATATTGTTGAGGATTCAACGAAAGCCCGGTGACCTCATCCAATACAGCAATGACGAGTGTTTCATTCGGTTGAAGCGGCTCAGGTAATGTGACTACAAAAGTTGTTTGTGCTACAGGGTATGGTGTAGAGGTCGGAATTACTTCGCCCGTTACAGGTGTGGCTGGCGTTAAAGTTGGTAAATTAAATAATGAAAACGTACAAGCCTGCCCCACAACGGCAAGCATAAGCGCCGCATGGATGATTCGGCGAGTGATATTCGATTTCCCATTCATATTCTTCTCCTGAAAGTGTACGGGCATAGTGAACCAGTTTATTGATAACTAATTTTGCTATGCCCCTACAAATTGATTCAAAAACGCTTCAGACTACGGGTTAACCTAATCCATCATCTGCGACATTTTCTTGCAATTCAGCATCTGCTTGTTTGCGCCCGGCGTAGGCGATGTAACTCAAGCCAATGCTAATAAAGTATAACAAAGTCATCGGAAGCATGACCAAACCCATATTGACAGGGTCAACAGTGGGGGTGATGGCGGCGGCAAGAATGGCAATAATCACAATTGCAACTCTCCATTGTTCTGCCAAAATTTGCGGTTTGACCAAACCCATAGAGGTTAATACATAAATCACAAGTGGAAACTCAAAGAACAAGCCAATCCAAAACATCAAGCCAGTGACGAAAGAAAAATATTCTTTGGCTGTCCAGAATTGGGCAATTTCAGTAAAGCCACCTAAAAAGGGAAGTGCGGCTGGCAATAAAATATAAAATGTAAATGCCATTCCTGTTAAGAAAAGAAGTGTAGCCAGTGGAATACCAATTAGACCTAATTTCTTTTCGCGTGGCTTCAAGCCCGGCGCGGCGAAATACCAGACTTCAAAAGCAATGTATGGAAATGCTACTGCAATCCCGACTGACATTGAAACGCGCATGAATACGCCAATCTCTTCGGTGACTTGAATGGCTTGTAAATTTTGTAACCCGCCGACTGGGTCTGCCAGAAATGCCATGACTTCTTGTGCGAACCAAAAGGTGATGATGACTGTGAGTGTCAACATCAAGACCGAACGAAGCAAGTGCATTCGCAAATCTTCGATTTGTTGCCATAAACCTTCACGGGTTTGTTTATCGGTGGCTAAATCAGAAAAGACATCTGCAATCGGACGTTCATCCGGTTGTGTATTGAGGTATTGATTAAATTGATATAACGCCCGAAATGGGAAAGCGATAATAGTAAAGATTAGTTTAAACGGAAAGGTAATGATAGCAACAAGCACGCGAAAGTAGACGAGGATGTCTTGCCCTAGTCTGATAAAGAAATTACGCATTGTTCGGTTGGTCGCTTTCGCTCTCTTTGGGTTCAGTTTCGGTTGGGGAAATTTTGTTTTCCGGCGGTGCTACAGGTTTATCAGAATACGGCTGGGGCTGACGATTGTGTTTCGGGTTTGCCGAACCTGTTGAAGTTAAGGAAGAAGCGTTTCTTATCTCTTTGTTAATTTCATTGATTTCAGTGTTGGCATCTCGAATTAAATTTCTAGGCAGAGAGCGGATTTCATTTGATGTTCGTTGAAAGACTTTCCAGCCATCGGATTGGGTTAAGTCGCGAAGCCACCTGCCGATGGATTTGCCTGCTTTTTGCATATCTTTTGGACCTAAGACGATTAATGCAATGATAATAATAAAAATAAGTTCGTTAATACCGATGCCGAGAATTTCCATTTATGATTCTACTTTTGTTTCTTCTACTTTTTTGATGGCTTGCCGAATTTCGTTTTCATGTTCAACCAAAGTGCCTAGTACGCCATTGACAAAACGAGAAGCTGAATCGGAGCCATAGATTTTTGCTAACTCAACAGCTTCGTTGATGGCAACTTTTGTAGGCGTTTCGCGCGAGATGGCAAACTCCCAACATGCCATGCGGATGATGTTTCTATCAATTGCGGCGATTTGATCGAGGGGCCATTCGGGTGCATATTTTGCAATGACGTTATCTAACTCTTCGCGCAAGGGACGCACGCCGAAAATGATTTGACGGGCAAACTCGGCATGTTCGTCTGAAAGCTCGTTTTCTGCCAGGCGTGTTTTAAGCACATCACCCGGTAGATGATTTGATAAATCAGTTTCGTACAAAACTTGCAGAGCAATGGCGCGCGCTCTGGTACGGGGTTTCATGCTCATTCTGAATAATCTATATCTTCAATATGAATGTTAACTTCGCCGACATCCATGCCGACAATTTCATTAATAGCGCGTGTAACGTTTTGTTGCACGTTGCGGCTGACTTCGCGGATGTTGACATCTTGTTTTAAGATGAGATGCAAATCTACTAGGGCGATGTTATCTTTCGCTTCGATGCGCACGCCATCACCAACGCCGCGTTTGAAGAGGCGGTTTACACCTCCAGCCACTTCTGCAAAACGGCTGACGCCTTGTACTTCCAGCGCAGATAGACGCGCAATGGTGGTTAATACTTCGGGTGAGACGGTTGTTTTTCCATCAACAGGTTCGGTCATAATTTTTCTCCTATCATTTCATGAGATTGCTTCGTCTGTGGTCTCGATACAGGGCGAAAAGACCTCGCCCCTACTCGACCAACGGCTCGCAATGACATGAAGATTACATCATCGCCATGCCACCATCAACACCGAGTACTTGACCAGTGATATAGGCGGCTTCATCGGATGCGAGAAATGCGGCGGCGGCGGCGATTTCTTCAGGTTTGCCTTTTCTGCCGAGCGGAACTAACTTCAATGCCGCTTCAAGCACTTCGGGAGTCATGGCATCTAAAATTTCAGTATCTACAAAGCCCGGCGCAATGGCATTGACGGTGATATTACGTGCGGCAACTTCACGCGCTAAGGCTTTGGTGAAGGCAATCTGCCCGCCTTTGGAAGCGGAATAATTGGTTTGCCCGGGGTTGCCCATTTGCCCGGCAACAGATGCCATGTTGATAATGCGCCCAACTCGTTTGCGCATCATGTGTTTGACGGCGGCTTTGGAGCAATTAAACGTGCTTTTGAGATTGGTATTGATGACAGCATCCCAATCGGCTTCGGGCATCATCATGATTAATTGGTCACGTGTAATGCCGGCATTGTTGACTAAGATGCTTAAATCACCAAAAGTATCCACTGCAAATTTGACTAGGGCTTCGGCTTGTTTGAAATCGGAGACATCGGCTTGATGCGCAGCGGCTTTGCCACCTGCGGATTGAATCTGTTTGACGACTTCTTCAGCCGACTCAGGTGATTTGTTGTAATTGACGACGACTGCGGCGCCGCGTGATGCAAATTCTAAGGCAATGGCGCGACCAATTCCGCGTGACCCGCCGGTGATGAGAGCAACTTTGTTTTCTAAACTATTTGCCATGTGTTGATTCCTTTATGTGAATTATACACGCTTGCGGGTTACAAGTTGGAAGGTTTACAGGTTGAAAAGTAGAAAGTAGTGAGTAGTGAGTAGAGTAGTGAATAGGAATAAGTTTATTCTGTAAATCTCTTCAACCCTAATGCGAGTGACAAACCTCCACCTAATGCAATGATTGCTATGGCGATGACGGCATCTTGCCAGAAGCGGATGGGGAAGAGGCGAATGAGTGTATCTGAATAATAAAACAACCACGAGTCACCTTCAAAGAAGATGGCGTGAAAACCTGAGAAGAAGGTCCAGAAGATGTCTGGATTGAGTAAGATGCCGGCGCCTGCAATGAAAGCAAGTGATAGTGCTAGACCTATCATCCACCAGCCACCGCGTTGTAAAGCGATTAGGTATTCAGTAAGATTGTTATTTTTATAAAAGAGAATGAGGAGGATTAGGAGAATCGCAAGTGTGATGTACCAAGCCGTTAGTGAGCCTGTGATGACTTCTTTGACATCTTGCATGTGACTGAGTTCTCTTTCATTATAGAGCGGAGAGCCATCTTCGAATGTTAAGTCGCCGAGATAGGAAATGTCTTCATTGTTGATTAGGTAATCGACTGCATAGGGTGCGTATTTGAGTCTATCTTGTTTGGTGAAGCCGTAGGTATCTTCTGGGAAGTAGGGCATGTTGTATTCGATGGTGTAGAAGAGGGGAGTTAATAGAATGCGTAAGGCGAGACCGATGAGGGCGAGCGGGGTCAGTAAAGATATAATGTGAGATAGAATATGAAAATGTTTCATTAATTAATATTGTAAACGAGAATTTGCTGAAGGTAAGCAATATGAAATATTTTTATCGAAAT
>ERZ761602.4053-NODE-4053-length-19498-cov-14.336316_pt1 | contig 19498 bp, 20 predicted proteins | sample MGYA00512165_ERZ761602 | MGnify/ENA primary metagenome ERZ761602 (study PRJEB28899, sample SAMN02445085) | bioreactor sludge metagenome | biome: EBPR sludge; isolation source: Thorneside wastewater treatment plant | place: Australia: Brisbane, Thorneside... | reverse complement strand
GGGTACGACCGCGACGCATAGTCTGCTCCTCTCAACGAGTTCTGTGTTATTTCTGGTACTTATAACATATTCATTATACAAGAAAAATGTCAAAAGCATATTATGGGGTGATGATAAAAAGTACTATTAAACAAAGGCTTAACAAGATTGTTAAGCCTTTTTGATTAGGATTTCGCCGGGACGCTAAAAGAAATTCTTGCCCCAGACCCAATGGTACTATCTATTTCAAAATTTCCGCCTAACATTTCAGCCCGTTCACGGATTAGTTTCAAACCGAGGTTTGAAGATTCCTTTAATATTTCTGGGTCAAATCCTTTTCCATTATCATCTACACTAATGCGGATGTTATCACTTCCTAAATCTAAATGCGCTTTGACACTTGTGGCTTGACTGTGCCTAGCTGTGTTGCCAAGCAATTCTTGAAAGGCACGGAAGATCATCACTTCAATATATGGTTCAAAACGGCGCTCTGTACCTGTAATGGTTAGATTGACATCCAAAGCTGTTTGTTCTTTGAAAGCTTCGGCATATTTCTTAATCGTCGGGGCTAGCCCTAAATCATCCAACATCATAGGGCGCAATTCAAAAATAAAATTGCGAACTTTTTGAAATGTCCCCATTGCTGAGTTCTTCAAGTTTCCTAATTCTTCTTTTGCCTGTGCAGCATCTACATCTAAAAGACGCATGGCAATTTCGGTTTGCAAAATAAAATTGGATAATGCTTGTGCAGGACCATCATGCATTTGGCGAGATAATCTTTGTCGCTCTGATTCTTGCGCATTAACTATCATCTCAATCCCTGCCATTTGACTTTTTGCTCCAGAAGATGCTGAAGAACTGCCACCATCACCATTTCCAGACGAAAGCAACTTCTCTAAAGTTGCTTTATATTTTTCAAGGTGTGATTTATCGTTTTGTAGTTTCTCTAACTGACCACGCATCACAAATAATCTTTGCTGGGCATCTAAGGCAGAATCATACGCCATCTTGATTTCATCTACATTGCCACCTTGTTTTTGGGCTTGTTGTAAGTGAGATGTAATGGCAGTGTTTCTTTGTGTCAGTTTTGATAATTCCCCTTGACTTTGCTCAATCATCAAAGTTACTTCACGCAAAGCACGTTGTGTTTCTGTCAATTCATTACTAAAGTCAATTACTTCATCAGACATACCATCACTCCTGAGAATGAATATCCGTATCGCGTAAAGTTACCCATCCGCGCTTCAAAGCATAGACGACCGCTTGAGTACGGTCTTCTACACCAAATTTTCTCAAAATTGCAGTGACATGATTCTTAACCGTTTGATGACTAATACCAAGCAAAGCCGCAATTTCTTTATTACTCATGCCACGTACCACACAAGAGAGCACTTCCATTTCACGTTCAGATAAAGGATGAAATGGCGTACCAGGTTCACTGTAAGAGCGACGCGCGCCTTCCATCTTTTCTTCAATCCATAATTCAAGTTCACGTCGTGTAAAGACGTTATTAGCAAACACATATTTGCCTTCAGCCACTTCACGAATAATGCGAGCCAATGATTGTGGTTCAATATTTTTTGAACAATAGCCATGTGCGCCAGCCAATGCCGCATGAATGGCTTGCTCAATATCATCATAGCCTGTCATTAAAATGATGCGAGTACCAAGGCGTTCTTGTGAAACTTGATGTGTAATTTGCTGACCATTCATGCCAGGCAAATTTACATCCAAAACTGCTACGGTTGGTTTTTTCGTTTGGATTAAATCCAACGCTTCATCACCAGATGAAGATTGGGCAATGATACGCATATCTGTTTCTAAAGACAAAGCATCTACTACGCCTTGCCGAAACAGCGGATGGTCGTCAACAATGAGTAATGTAATTGGGTTCATCCCGGGAGATTCTCTCTCTTGTTAGTTTCTTCTATTTTAACCCATTATGGGCGTTTCCACAGATAAACTGTCATATTTTGTTCGCCCATTGCAAGGGTAATTGGGCTACCCGTTTCAAAGGCAATTTCAGCAGAATCCGTCAGGTGTGGATAAAAACTTGGAAATGCAATCAAATAATCTGCGGCGTTTTCATTTAAAAACTCTGCCAATTGCTCTTCATCACGGATAAATGGAATCACTTCTGGAGATATTAACCCAGCGAGGTCTATCAGCGGATGCTCATCAAAGTAGCCCAACGCACCTATATCGTGCGCGGCAATTGTTCTGCCCGCGGGGACATTCTCTGCAACCCATTTTGCTGTCACCACCATTTCACTTTCAATCACTCCTACATCTTGAGCATAAGACCTAGCGCCCAAGAAAATAAATGCAACAACAAACATAACAACACTGCCACGCCATATCGCCTGCCCTACCCAATGATAACGATTGAACAATTTGCTTTTATCAAATTCTGCAAAAGCCAATAAACCAAATAAAAAGAAAATCGGCATAGCCGGCATAAGATAACGACCATGTTGATAAACAGGCAAGCGCGATGTGTATAAATATAAATATCCAAAACACCACAAGATGGCGGCAATGTTTCCCCAGTTTTTTTCACGAACCGATTTGATAACCCAAGCGATTACACCGGGTACTAATACTAAACTTGGGCCAACCAATAACTGCAAAAGCATTTGACCCAAGCGTTCAAAAATGGGTAATGCTTGCCATGAAGCATATTCTGCTTGTTTGGCATAAAATGTGTTTGGCATTGGCGTTCCGCCAATGGCGAGGTTGAAGAGCAAATAAAAAAGAAAAATTGACCCAAAGCCAATTAACACTGGAAAAAAAGCTCTTAGACGTGAATGCATATCCTGTTCGGTGAAAAAAATAGTAAATGCAATTGGGGCAAGCAAAGTTAAACCGTCGGGGCGAATCCAAACTGACAACCCGGCAAGCAAGCCTAAAGTCAGGTAACGACGCGAGTTTGTCATCAACAGAATCAAAACGGTTGTGACAATGAATCCATGTAATAAAGTTTCCATGCCAGACATTGCCGCCCAAGCCAAATGCCATTCGAGGGCGATGAAAATTCCGACCCAAGGGAATTTGGGATTGTAAGAGTTAACGAGTTTACGAACTGCCCATTCGCATAAAACTGCTAACGAAAATAAGATGACAATGCCGAGAAAATATGACCATATATATGGAGCAAGATTTAATAGAAAACCAATTGAAAGCAATGCTGACCAAAGCGGTGCTGTGGAGCCTGCGGATGGGATACCGACACGAAATGACCATTCGCCATGTTGTGCCAAATTACGTGCATAGGTTTGATGAATCCATGAATCATCTAATGGAAAGCCAATGGTATAAGTGAAGTGACTTGTTATTAAATAAATAGAAGCAATGAATATTACAGTAACTGCAATGATAAAAAAATCGCGTGGTGAGAGTTTATTGATCGATTCTGAAAATTTTTGCGCCATTTACTTCACCTAAGAGAATAAAGTTTTCATATTGATTTGGAGATTCAAGTAAATCTTTTAATTCGCCTAGTGCGGCTTCGGGTTCAAGGACAAGATAATCTGCATTAAATTGTTTTGAAACCGCTAGAACTGCTTCAACACCACCATAAGGGATTGAAACGGCGGAACGATTTGTATCTAAATAATATAAAGGCGCATCCCAAGCAATGACGATATCTTCTTTTTCGCTCCCATTCTCGACCAATATCTGCTCTACTGCGACATAATTTGTTTTGCCTTCGCCCCATCCTAATTGAAAGATGCGAATGTAGGCAACAAAAAATGTAAGGATGATTGTAACTAAAACCAAACTGCTGGTGAAAATGATTCTGCCGCGCTCATCACCCCAGTTTCGTTTTCGGAGAGATGCGAGAATTGAATCTAAGCCTAAAGGCGCCAGAGTCCACCATATCGGTTGTAATGCCGCGCCAGCATGGAAGAATGCTCCACGCACACCAGCGAATGGGAAGATAAATGTCATTACGAAAAATAAAATCAACCAAGCAATGACTGCAAGTTTGACTCTTTCATCTTTGCGAAAATAAAGTATGCCTGCAAGGATGAATGGAAATAAAATGATGCCACCATGTGCGGCAAATCCACTTTGTAGATTATTGCTAATTGCCCAAAGCCTATCGTTCCAAATATTTTCCCAGCCATATTCGAGAAATGATTCTTTAGTCAACGCCTCGGGTGGATAGATAAAAGTCTGTTCGTAGTTTTGAAGCCACAAGGCGCGACTTCCACCCGGCGCCATGAGTGTACCGAAAGTTGAAAGATTTCGATAATACCAAGGCGACATAATAAGGAGGAAGCCGAGAAGTGCAAGTGATGCCTGATGCGTGAAACGTGATAAGAGATTGGTGATTGGTAATTCGTAATTTTTGATGCGAAATAATATAAATAGAAAGGTGATACCAAGCCAGAGTAAGCCATCGCTACGAGATAAAGATAATAACCCTGAGAGAATACCAAGAATAAAATAATTCTTTTTTTGTGTTGAATCTTCGAGTAGTTTTGTTATAAAAATAAAATACAAGCCACCAAAGAACATGAACAAACTAAAGTTATCTGTCACGCCGACGAATGGGGCATGATAGACAGAGAAAATGGCAAAGACTGCTGAAATAATTGCCATGTCTTTTCGTTTGGAAAATAAATAAGCTACATGGACTGTGATTGGAACAACCAGTGCGGCAATAATAATGAAAGGAATTCTAGCAACGGCATAACTTGTGTTATTGAATAGCCACATCGAGATTGCAGAGATAATAGATGCAAGCGGAAACCAATAGGTATGGGATGGGTGTGGCAGTGATTTTGTGCCGTCTAAATAATTCCACAGGTAGGGTTCATTGAAGCCATTTCCAGTAGCGAGTTGGATTCCGCCAGCATAATAATATTCAGAATCTAAATAACCAGGCTTGGGTTGAAATTGGGCAAGGATGATGGGAAGAATTAAGCCAGATAGAAAGAGGAGGAAGTAGGTTCGGAAAGACATAGTTATTAGTAATCGGTCATCAGTAATCAGTGAAGCGTAATCAGTTTTTAGTTAAGTCAGCCCAAACGCGTGGCGGACGAAGTGCCCACCAACGAATCCAGTATAAGCCAATGACGGTGAAAAGCGGAAGGAATAAGTAGAGAATATCTCCAGTCAAATTTGTTAGGGGAGAAAAAAGATACAAAGCCCACGGCAATATAAAAAGAATTAATAATACGAGAATAGTTAAGAATGTCCCAATTTTCCAGCGATCATAGATGATAGAAAATATCAAAGCCAATGGAATGATTAAGATAGAAAGGTGCTCTATTTCAGTGCGAAAACCTAGCAAGGGTGCAATTGCGAGTGCTAAACAGCAAACCCAATAAAATCTTCTATCATCGGCTTCGGAGATGCGACTCCATTCGTAGCCGTAAGCAATGATGAGAATGACGATAATTATCCATGCCAGTGGACTACCAAACGAGTGGATGATATTTTGTAGCGATGTAAAAATAGAAAAACCAAAATCTGCGCGCAAATTGTTCATGCCAGCGCGTAAGTATGGGATGATCCAGTTTGGATATAAAAAGATTGAAACCACAAATAACACAAAAGAAAGCATGAAAAATCCAGCCAGTACGCGTGTGCGACTTTGTGTATAACAACGGTATGCGATTAATAATAAAAATGGCAAGCTGACTTCCCAATAATATAAAGAGACAGCAAATAATGCGCCTAGCAATTCATCTTGTTCGGCATATAAAGCAAATAACATGCCCACATACATTAACCCAAGAATTAAAACAGGATTTGCTTCAAGAATCGCTTGAAAGGTATAAAAGTTCAAAACACAAAAGGCAAAAAATAAAATTGTGAACCAACGCGGCACTTCCCAACCTGTTAATTGCAAACTGAGATAAACAAGCACGAACAATGCGAGTTGTAACACCAATGTAAAAATCGCCCGAGCAAGTTCCACGTCAGAGAGAAGCGCGAAAGGAAAATAAAGTAGAAGAATGTGAAAAGGTGTGTCTAAGATATAAACTTCATCGCCTGCCTCAATCGCATCATCGTAAACAATTTGTTGCACACGCTCAGGAATCAAACCACTGTACGGGTCAGTTTGCTCAAATATAAATCCGCGTGCCGAAACCCAATGCACATAAAAATCTCCGCCACCTTTGGGAAACGAAAGATTGACATATACCAACGCGCTGGCAATGACGAGAAAAAGAATCGTGGCGATGGTGATGAATTGATAATCGCGCGTGGTGAATGAATTTGATGGAGGTTGAAAATTCATTTTATGTTGTATCGGAAAATTGGACGAGTTGGTGAGTTGCGAGTCACTTCTTTGAATCCCGCTTCTTTGAATGCTTGGGCAGAACCTGTAAACATAAACGGTGGGGCTTGTTTTGTTTTTGAATCAACGGGATAGCCTTCCACAATTTTTGCGCCATTATTTTTTGCATGTTCTATTGCGGCTTTGATTAACTCAATGCTGATGCCTTTGTGGCGATGTTTTTTTTCAATAAAAAAACAAGTGATTGACCAAACTTCTTTATCATCAACAGGTTTGAGGATTTTTGAATGCGCAAGTTTTAGATATTCTTTGCGTGGCTCAATGGCAATCCATCCAATTGGATACCCTTCTGAGTAGGCAATCAAACCTGGATTTTTTTTCGCGTCAACAATGGACTTCATCATTTGTCGGTTCGCGTCACCTTTATTTTCCTCGTACGCTTTTCCTCGTAACTTCCAGTGCATACACCAACATCCACCACATGCGCCGTTATCGCCAAATAGCAATTCAAAGTCACGCCATAGTTTTTGTGTGAGCGGATGAAAGGATAAATCTAGTTCTTCGATTCGGTTTGTCATGGTTTCTTCTCAATGTGTCACCCTGAGCCGTTGGTCGAGTAGGACGAAGTCCGTATCGAGACTAGGCGAAGGGTCTCTAAGATTATCGTAGAGATTCTTCGCCACAAAAAGCAAGAATGTGGCTCAGAATGACATTGTATTTTATCTTCCTTCAATTAAATGTTCATGGTCTAACTTGCCAGACGTCCATTCTTTGAGTTGTGACAACATCACGGCAATGAAAATTAAAACACATCCTATGATTTGTATCATAACGAGAGTTTCATTTAATATCAACCAACCTGCTAAAACGGCAAAGACTGCTTCAAGGCTGAGAATCAGGGCGGCGTCGGCGGGAGGCGTGTGACGTTGTGCCCAAATCTGCAAGGTGTAGCATAATCCTAATGAAAAGAAGGCAGTATATCCGATGGCGAATAATAGTTGTGGATTAAATTGCATGGCAGGCTCAATGACGATGCCCACGCCGAGATTCAACATTCCGCACACAATTAATTGACCCACAGAAAACGTCAACGCTTCAAATTTAGATGCAAACTTGCCTAACAAAATAACATGAATTGTCCAAAACAAGGCACCGATTAATTCTAACAAGTCACCAAATTGAACGTGAAATGTTCCACCAGTGGAAAGTAAAAATGCACCAATCATTGCCAATACGACCGCCACGATATAAATCCAATGTGGTTTTTCGCCCCAGAAGATAAATAAGACAATTGGAATCAGAACGACATATAAACTGGTGATAAAGCCTGCATTGCCTGCCGTTGTGTATAACATGCCCGCTTGTTGAAATGCCGCGGCGATAAATAAGACAAACCCTGCAATGAGCATCCACATATATTGCGGACATGAAATTTTTTGCATTCGAAATATTTTCCATGCAAATGGTAAAACAACCAAGCCTGCTAATAAATATCGGTAGCCGTTAAATTGATACACGCTCCCCAATTGACCCGCGACTCGTTGTGCCACAAATGCTGAACCCCAGATGATGGAGATGATGAATAAAGTAATGTCTGCTTTTAGACGCATAGGGTAAAGATTTTACTGTATTAAGGGAATTGGGATTTGGTTTCTTGTTTTGGTAAATTGACGAATGTATAATGCTGTATATAATTATTTATGCAGCATTATTCTGTATAACACCCCTATATGGAATGTTATACAGCCAAGTTCCGTATAACTACTAGTTGGGCTGTTCCTTGATAGTACAGTTAAAGTTATCATGGAGGAAAGGTGATTTCAAAACAACATACTATCATTCTTATTGGTTTACTACTGATTTTAGTGGAATCAAGTTGTAGCGTCAAAACGCAATTTAACCCAAAAAACACACCAACTTTAATATCCACTCCTACATCCACTTTTACATCAACATCGACACCAAAACCAACAGTATCGCCAACTATTACACCAACCCCTGTTGGCGGTGGACTAGGTAAAATCGCTTTTGTTTCAACACGTGATGGGAAACTAGATATCTATATCATGAACTCTGATGGAAGCGAACAAATCCGCCTTACCTACAATTCTGGTGATAATACTGACCCAAACTGGTCACCAAACGGAGAAAAAATTATCTATATATCACAAGGAAATACAGGAGGAAGAGCAGGAAGAGATATTTTTATTATTAATGCTAATGGTGAAGAGGAAATCAATTTAACTAAATCATTTCCTGAAATTGGGTTTGATGAACCCAAATGGTCTCCAGATGGTACAAAGATTGCATATGTAGGCTGCCATTCTTATGCTTTTGAATCATGTGAAATTTTCATAATGAACTCTGATGGCGGCGAGAAAAAGCAGATTACTAATAATGAATTCGATGATCGTTTTTTTGAGTGGTCACCCGATGGTAAACAGATTGCCTTTTGGTCTTTACGTAATAAACAAGGCGATATTTACGTTATCAACATAGATGGTAGTGGCGAATTAAAGCTGACAAATAACCCAAAATACCCCAACCATATTAGCTATAATATCAATCCGTCTTGGCTGCCGAAAGGTAAAACAATCATATACATGTCGACCAACTTTAATACTAAATATTATGAAATTTACGCTATCAATTCTGATGGAAGTGATGAAACTCGGATTACTCTCACACAGGGATCAGAATGGCTCATAAGTGGGCAATAAATGTGGTCACCCGATGGCGAAAATTTTACGTTTATGTACAGGAGTCAAATAGGAGATCGAATCGTTGACAAAATCTGTGTCATGAACTCAAATAGCATTGAGACAGATTGTATAACAGATGGACCAGATGACAATAATCCCAGATGGTCACCTGATGGCAAAAAAATTGCATTTATTTCATACCGCGATGGACAACCTGAAATTTATATAATGAATAATGACGGTAGTAATCAAACTCGCCTCACATACTCAAACATTAATGAAAGTTGGTTATCGCAATTCCAATGGTCACCGTAAGTAAAAAGAAACAGATACAGAGGCAGAACACAGCCCAACAAAGCGTGCAGCAACTGTCTTGAAATTTACAAACTTCTCCATCTTCAAAATCCTTAATAAAATCTCGGCATGTCACAATCTACAGGATAATAAATGACTCTCAAACGAATGGATAACGTCGGCATCGTAGTGGAATCCCTTGATACCAAAGATAATTCATTTGACTTGATAAAATCATAGCATGTCACAAACTCAACGTATCATTTTATATTCCCTCGCTATCATCGCCAGCGTCGCATGGATTGGAATCTCAGCAGACACTAGCAACATCACCAACGGATTTGCTCCACAAGAAGGTTTCTCCGCACCAGATTTCACTTTAAAAACACCTGATGGTGAAACGTATACGCTTTCAGAATTAAAAGGCAAAGCCGTGTTGATTAATCTATGGGCAACGTGGTGTCCGCCTTGCCGTGCTGAAATGCCCGCCATGCAAAAATTGTACGAAGAATACGAATCACAAGGCTTGGTCATTTTAGCCATCAACATGACCCATCAAGATTATCCGCTTGCCATTGTGCCATTCGCAAATGAATACGGACTCACCTTTCCAATTTTATTAGATGAAACAGGTAAAACCGCCAGCGCATATCAACTGCGCTCATTGCCATCGTCTTACTTTATCAATCGAGCAGGCATCATCACCGAAGTAGTCATCGGTGGACCGATGTCCGAAGCGTTATTGCGCACACGCATTGAAAAAATCTTGGAATAAAAATCCATGCTTGAATTATTTCGGGACATCTTCGCTCCGCCTCGCCATTTAATTTTGCTTGTGCTCGCCGTTTGGCTTGGGGCTACACTTACAGAAAAACGCGCCGAACGTTTCGGCATAGATAAAGATGACCTCAGCCTAATCATTTATTATGGCTTTATCGGTTTTATCATTGGCGGACGTTTATCTTTTATGTTACAAAACATAACTGCTTTTATTCAAAGTCCTTTCAGCATTGTTTCCGTCAACGTAGATTTATTCGATGTCTTCGGTGGCAGTGTCGTATTTATCATCATCGCATTGATAATTATTCAACGCCGCAAACTTTCTTTTTGGTCAAGCATAGATGCACTCACACCATTCTTTGCAATTCTAGTGAATGGCTTAGCATTAAGTCATCTCGCCGCAGGCACAGCCTTTGGGATTCCCACCTCACAACCTTGGGGCATTGATTTATGGAACGCTACCCGCCACCCGACTCAAATCTACGCCTTCATCGCTTCACTCCTCATCTTCTGCCTGCTCTGGTTCCCCAAACAGACTCTTCGCCCCGGCATTCACTTCCTCACCTTCGCCGCATTGACATCCGCCTCACAAATTTTTCTGGGCATGTTCCGCGCCGATTTAACCTTGATACTTAACGGCATCAAACAAGAACAAGTCATTTCACTTATTGTTTTAATAATCTGTTTCATATTAATTGAAATCCGCCTTAAACAAACCACCACTCCCCAGTGATACAATCAAATCATGTACAGCCCAGAGACTGTTGCAAATGATAAAAACGAGTTGCTTCAAGCCGTACTCAATGCGCGCGCGTACAAACCTTTATATGTAAAAATCAAAGTCTTTTACGGGTGCAATCTCAAATGTGAGATGTGCAATCACTGGCGTGATACACGCGAACCACCTGTCACTGCCGAACGCTTCAAAGAAGTGATTACTGAACTCGCAAACATGGGGACGAAAAAAATTCACATCTCTGGTGGCGAACCCATGCTTAGACCACACATCCCAGATTTTGTAGAAACTGCATCATCTTCGGGCATCAAAGTCACCATGACGACTAACGGAACATTGGTCACCAAAGAAAAAGCCAAGCGACTAGTCGAAGGCGGGTTACGTGGCGTAAATATTTCTATTGATTCACCAAACCGAAAAATGCACGAAAAGATTCGCGGAGTTGAAGGTGCATTCAAATCTACAGTCAAAGCTGTGCAATTGTTTAATCGTTATAAACACAAAGGCAAATTGACCATACGCATTAACACCGTCGTCAGCCGCACAAATTATCAAACCCTCGCTTCATTACCTGATTTAGCTCACGAACTTGGCGCGGATGGTATTAACTTAATCCCTGTAGATGACCACTGCGGTGAAATATTATCCATGCGCAAAAAAGACATTGCATTATTCAATGAAGAGATTGCGCCAAAGATTGCAGAACGCGCTTTGGCACTCGATTTAATTGTGTCGGATGAAGATGCGTTTCCCTTTGGCAGAGACGAGTCGCAGGTCAGGTTAGGACGCGCTGGCAGATACGCTTTTGGGTATTATGATAAACATCCCTGCTATGCCCCATGGACTCATAGTCTGATTGACTTCAATGGCAATGTGTATGTGTGTTGTATGACGCGCGAAAAAATCCCGCCGATTGGAAATATTATCAATCAATCTTTCAAAGAAATTTGGGAAGGGGATGCCTATCGTCACATCCGCTTAAAAATGCACCCACCTTCATTGAAACCTTGCCAGCGTTGTGATGATTTTATTGATCAGAACAAAAAAATATGGGAGACTATCGGTCCATATTAAGCAAATGTCGTTGCGAGGGCTGATGGTCGAGTATCGAAGCGTATCGAGACCACATATCAACTCAAATCCGAAAACACATCACTGCTATCATTATCATCCCACGTACTAGAACGACCAAACGTATCCAAATCAGTTGCCGTAAACAAAGTCGCCGCAATCGGCAACGCCACAGGAATATCTAACCCTTGCTGACAAGCCAAACACACTCGCCCCTCTTTTCTTTGATTCGTATGCTCATCGCAAAACCCACGCCCACATTTTGTGCAAGTTCCCAACGAAGGATTCTCACAACGATGCGGCACCAAATAACCAATCACCATTTCACATTGTTCAGCCATAATTTTTTATGTCATTGCGAGTCATCGCTGGTCGAGTGCGCAAAGCGTGTATCGAGACCACGATGATGAAGCAATCTCCTGATTAAAATGAAAATCGCATTTCTTACCGAAAAGTATACACCAGACATTGGCGGGCTTGCAATCTCGACTCACAGACTCGCAAATCTACTTGCAGATGCAGGACATGAAATCCGCCTCTTCGTCCCAACCTCCAACCTGCCAGCCTCCGAGACGCATACACTTTCATCAAACAGAATCAGCGTCACACGCTTCGGCGCACACAAACGTGTGGATGATACGTTAGTAGATTGGTTTGAATTAATCGTTCAAGCCCATCAAAAAGAATCATTTGACATAATCCAAGCCTATTTTCTTCCGCAAGCAGGTTTCGTGGCGACGTATGCAGGTAAATACTTGAACATTCCAAGCATTGTATCCATTCGAGGAAACGACATCGAACGCGCCGCATTTGACCCCAGCAAATTTTCACATGTCATGTTTGCACTACAAAATGCAAATGCAGTCACTACCAATGCAAGTGTATTGGTCAAAAAAGCAAAAGCATTTATTGATAGAGAAATTATTTTGATTCCGAATGGCATTGATACTGAACATTTCAAGCCGATAGAAAGAAATACTTTGTTAGCAGAGGCTTTAGAAATAGAAAGTGGAAAGTTGAAAGTGGAAGAAGGAAAGAAGAAAGAAGAAAGAAAAGTTATCAGTTTTGTCGGCGAGTTGAGAGAAAAAAAGGGCTTACAAACACTCCTGCTTGCCTATGCGCAGGTTAATAAGAAACAACCTGTGACATTATTAATCGTCGGCGAAATAAGACAGGGTGAAGATAAAAAATTCTTTGATGAATTCCAAGTTACGAATCCCGATTCCCGAATCATCGTCACAGGTCTCATCCCCCACAAAGATTTACCAGCGTATTACTCTTTGATAGATGTCTTTGTTCATCCTTCCTTACGAGATGGAATGCCCAATGCTGTGTTAGAAGCCATGGCGTGCGGGAAAACTGTCATCGCTACACCTGTAGGCGGAGTAATTGATGTTATAGATAATAAAAAGAATGGCTACTTTGTGAATGTCAATGATGTAGATGGATTATCCAATAAAATTATTGAAGTGTTAAATAGTAATCAAGAAGAGATACAAAAATCAGCGAGAGAAACAGTTCTCAATCAATTTACGCTGGAAAAAGAATTACAAGCCAATCTAAAAATCTATGAAAGCTTGCAATGACTTATTTTAATTACCAAGCAATTATCATGTATGGAGGCTTAAATGTCCGGACAAGTAACTGTTGAATTATTGAAAGAGTTTCTCGAAGCCTTTAATCGCCACGATCTGGATTCCATCATGAGCTATTTTGCAGAGGATTGTGTTTTTTATATGCCAAGAGGTGCCAAGCCGCGTGGCAATAGCTATAGTGGAAAAAAGGAGGTTCGTGAAGGCTTGGCAAAACGGTTTGAAGGGATTCCAGACGTGCATTATGGAAATGATCAGCATTGGGTTGGAAATAATTTTGGTGTCTCTGAATGGACACTCACTGGTACATCTATATCAGGGCAACACATCGAAGTGCGCGGAGTTGATTTGCTTGAGTTCGCTAATGGAAAGATTACACGTAAAGATTCTTTTTGGAAAATAATAGAATGATTAACAAGCAAAAGGGCGGGCATTAAAAAATTAATACTTCTGAAAACAATGGTCTTAAATATAACAAGGCAATTGTTTTTTCATACAAAATCAAAGTGATACAATTTAAGTAGACCTTCCCGCTAGGAGACACCTTGTGAAAACTCGCATGGAACATGATTTACTCGGAGTGCGTGCTGTGCCAGCAGAAGTTTATTATGGCGTGCATACCTTACGCGCCTTAGAAAATTTCCCGATTAGCAAAATCCCGATTAGTAATTATCCAAGTTTTATAAAAGCATTGGCGGCAGTGAAACAAGCCTGTGCATTGGCAAATCATGAATTAGGATTATTAGAAGATAAAAAGTCAAATGCGATTGTTTCGGCTTGTAAAGAAATTATGGCTGGGAAATTACGTGAAGAATTTGTTGTAGATGTGATTCAAGGCGGTGCAGGCACATCCACCAATATGAATGCCAACGAAGTCATTGCCAATCGCGGATTAGAAATTTTAGGCTTCGAGCGCGGCGATTATAAAAAGTTACATCCGCTCGAAGATGTGAATATGAGCCAAAGCACGAATGATGTGTATCCAACCGCAGTTAAGGTCGCTCTGCGCTTTTATATTGATGAACTTATTGAAGCAATGGAAGTATTACGAATCGCATTTGCAGAAAAAGCAGTTGAATTCAAAGATATTCTGAAAATGGGACGCACGCAATTACAAGATGCTGTGCCGATGACTTTGGGTCAAGAATTTAGCACATACGCAGTCATGCTTGAAGAAGACCAACAACGTTTGCGTGAAGGTGCGTTATTGATTCTTGAAATGAATCTCGGAGCAACTGCTATTGGAACAGGGATTAATGCACATCCTGAATATGCAAACCTTGCAAGAAAATATTTAAGTGAAGTAACGGGGATTGAATACATCACTGCTGGGAACTTAGTCGAAGCGACGCAAGATGTCGGCGCGTTTGTGCAACTATCTGGTGTGTTGAAGCGCGTGGCAGTTAAATTATCAAAAATATGTAATGACTTGCGTTTATTATCATCAGGTCCACGCACTGGGCTTAACGAAATCAATTTACCCGCCGTGCAAGCAGGCTCGAGCATCATGCCTGGTAAAGTGAATCCTGTGATTCCTGAAGTAGTAAATCAAATTGCATTTTTGGTAATCGGAAATGATGTCACGGTTTCTTTTGCGGCGGAAAGCGGACAATTACAACTGAATGCTTTTGAACCGATCATTGCACATAGTTTGTTTGATAGTTTAATTTATTTGAAAAATGGTTGCTTAACACTGGCTGAAAAATGTGTGAGAGGAATCACAGCCAACAAAGAACATTTATCTGATATGCTAAATAAATCAATTGGCATTGTGACCGCATTGAATCCGATTATCGGATATGAAAATGCAAGTGCCGTTGCGAAAGAAGCATACGAAACTGGTAAAGGTGTGGCAGAAATCATCCTAGCCAAAGGTCTATTAACGAAAGAGCAATTGGATGATATTCTTAAACCTGAAAATTTAACACAGCCGAGATGGTTTAAGAAATAAAAAGTGATACCGCTGGTTGAGTAGCCTCGAATGCTCTTTGAGAGGCGCATCGAAACCAGCAATTAAAAGTAAAAATACAATTTTATATATATCTGTAATTTGTGGTTTCGATACGTCGCATAGAACAAGAGCGCGACTACTCAACCACCGAGTAAACCTAAAGGTGAATGATGACAACAATTTTTGATTCAACTTCAACCGTAAAAACTGAACTCTCTAAACAAAAATATATCGCCTCGGATGAGATTGCTACGATTGTTTATCTTTCAGAGAAATTAGGCAAACCGCTTCTGACCGAAGGTCCAGCAGGTGTGGGCAAAACAGAATTAGCCAAAGGGATAGCAAAAGCCACAGGTCGTGAGTTGATTCGCTTGCAATGTTACGAAGGTTTGGACGAATCAAAAGCTTTGTATGAATGGGAATATTCCAAACAATTGCTTTATACACAGTTATTACGCGATAAATTAAATGACACGCTCGGCAAAGCGGATTCACTTGCAGGTGCGGCTGACCAATTAGCAAAAGAAGAAGATGTATTTTTCTCCGAAAGATTCTTGCTGAAACGTCCGTTATTGAAAGCAATTTTGAGTGACCAACCCACAGTTTTATTGATTGATGAAATTGACCGAGCCGATGCAGAGTTTGAAGCATTTCTTTTGGAAGTGTTGAGTGATTTTCAAATCTCTGTTCCAGAATTGGGAACATTAACTGCAAAACACAAACCGTTTGTGATTCTCACATCCAATAACACACGCGAGTTATCAGAAGCATTAAAACGCAGATGTTTGTATTTATTCATTGATTACCCAACTTTGCAAGAAGAATTGGCAGTTGTAAGACTCAAAGTACCAGATTTGAATCCGAAGTTAGCGCAACAAGCTGTGGAATTTGTACAACGCTTAAGAAAAGCTGACATGCGAAAGTCTCCATCCATCAGTGAGACATTGGATTGGGCGAATGCTTTAGTTGCATTGAATGCAAGTAACTTAGATAAAACAACTTTGGAAGATACGATTTCTGTCTTGTTGAAACATGAAGCGGATTTGCAAAAGGCGAAGAGACAATATATCAATCCGCCACCTCCACAACAACCAAGACCGAGAAATAATAATGATGAGTTTGGAAGGTTTTCTGGGAATTGATAAACCCCGCTGGTTGAGTAGCCCTGAGCGATTTTTGCGAAGGGCGTATCGAAACCAGAAATTAAGAGTGTATTTTAAATTGGTGGTTTCGATACGTCGCATAGAACAAGAGCGCGACTACTCAACCACCGAGGTATAAATTATGGAATCTCGCATCTTACAACTAATTGCGGCACTAAGAGCAAGTGGGGTTCGAGTTTCTTTGGCTGAATCAGCCGAATCCTTTTCGGCTGTGGATTTGATGGGGATTCAAGATAGAGAACAGTTCAAATTATCGTTGCGGGCGACGTTAATCAAAGATGTAAAAGATATTCCTACATTTGAAAAATTATTTCCATTGTTCTTTGGGACAGGTCAACCACCGATGATGGGCGGAAACCCGACAGATGATATGACTCCTGAAGAAGCACAGATGTGGGCTGAGGCAATGAAACAATTTGCCGAGCAAATGCGTCAGCGAATGGAAAGGCTGATGAATGGCGAACCATTATCAAGGTCAGAGCTTGAAGCGTTAGGAAAGTTAGTCGGATTGAATCAGGCAGATAATCTTAATTATCAAAATTGGATGGCACAACGTATGATGCGTGCTTTGGCGTTTCCTGAAGTGCGTGAGGCGTTGAAAGAGTTGATGGAACAACTGCAACAAATGGGCATGAGCCGTGACCGTGTGGAGCAAATGCGCGAGATGATTCAACAAAATATGCAAGGCATGCAAGAACAAATCAATCGTTTTGCTGGCGAACGACTCGCTGAAAATTTAAGTGAACGCCCACGCGGTGAAAATATTGACAGTTTGATGAATCGTCCGTTTCAAGCATTATCAGATGCAGATAAAAAACTTTTACAACGTGAAGTAAAAAAACTTGCCGCCGCGTTACGCACACGGATTGCATTGCGTCAAAAAAGAATGAAGAGCGGGCAGATGGATCCGAAAGCAACGATACGTGCAAATTTAAAATATCATGGCGTACCGATGGAAATTCATCACAAAGACAAAATCAAAAAGCCAAAGATTGTTGTGATTTGTGATATCAGCACGTCTATGCGTTTTTGTTCTGAACTCATGTTAAGTTTTCTGTTTGCATTGCAAGGGCAAGTTCGCAAAACACATGCCTTCGCATTTATTGATCATCTTGAATCGATTAGTGAAGATTTCAGCGGCGCGAATGCCGATGAAGCCATTCAATCTGTTTTGTGGCGTATGCCCAGCGGACATTACAACACCGACCTCGGTTGGTCTTTGCAAAATTTCAACGATGATTTTATGGATACATTGAACAGCGGCACGACTTTAATTATCGTTGGGGATGGACGCAATAATTATTATGATCCACGCCTCGACATTTTCTCGTTGATGACGCGCCGCGCCTCACGCACCATTTGGCTGAATCCTGAACCCTCAACCTTATGGCACGGTGACAGTGATATGCCCAAGTATGCTCCACTATGCAACAATGTCTTGAAGGTTGGGAATTTGAGAGAGTTGGTGAATGCTGTGGATGAGTTGATGACGGGGTAACAACAAATGACAATTTCAAATAATGAATTTGAAGCTCTTATTCAAAACAACCTACATCTATACAAAAAGTCAGACCTTGAAAGTGCGAAATTAATCTCACGTGCATTACCAAAATGGAGAAAGTCAAAAACAGATTGGTTAATTTGGTGGAAAACACAAGATTTAAGACTTCGTATTGAAATGCAAAAGTTTTTATTTTCTCTAGTAAGGCAAGAAAAGCTTCCTATTAATCTCTACGAAAAAATCCATTATGAATTAACTCCTATTCAAAAAAGTTCTAAGACTATTCCTGTTTCTTTGGTTGAATCAAGTGGAACACCGAAATTTGAGGGTGGAATTATTGAACAAGAGTGGAAAGTCTGTAATTACTCTTTCAATAAAACCACTGAAAAAGGAACTTGGGTCATCAACTATGAAACAAAACCCGAAGAAAATTCACCAACTGCTGAATTAAATTTAGTACTCTCTGCTCTTTCATTTGAAATAAGACATAATCAACAAATTGCTAAAATCGGTTTTATCCCACACCACTTTCAAGAATCCAACCATAGTGAAACAGAGGCAATTTCTGGAGGCATGGGACCTACAGTCCATACATTACCTTCAATTGACTTAAGGCACGTGGAAAAAATAATTTCAATTTCCCAAACACTTGTTTTAACTGGTCTTTCAGTGGCAGAATTATTACGAGTGAGGCATCGTGCAATCACAGATAGTAGCAATGAGAGTAAACTTATTACACTTTGGGGTGCAATTGAAATCGAACTTGGGAATGAAGAAAAAAGTGAAAAACTTCTTGATGAACAAGAAATCAAAGATATAAAAAAATCCTTAAAGCAAGTAATAAGCAATAAAAATAAACGACAGAAACTTATTGACTTAGTTTCAAAATTAAAGAAAAAAACGAAAAATGATCTTATTAAAGAAAGAATAAATCAGTTAAATTGTGCAAAGGGGAAAAATATTGAAACCGAAGTATCAAAAATTTTTGATATGAGAGGTCAATTAGCTCACGGAAAATCTATTGACGAATCTCAAAAAAATGAGCTATTGAGAGAAGTTACTTTTCTTTTTTCCATAGTTGATGAGATTATTGAAAGTAAAATAACCGAAGCACAAAACAAGGAAATCATTTCATGAAATTCACCGCTTCCATTATTGAGCCCAACACAAGCGAAAAGATAGCCAATCTACTTTTTGCTGACCCTGAAACAAATCCTGACGAACCTTCGGTATTCATGCTGTCGCGTGCAATTGATATTCCAAATAGTGTTTATTATTTTGAAATCAATGACCAATCCAATTCAAGTTATGGAGGCTTGGAATCTGTTCAGGTTTCAAGAAACAGGCTTGAGGTCAAATTGAAGCGGGAATTGGTAGAAAAATTTGGGAATGAAGATTTTGCTAACATCGAAATAGAATTCGATGCGGATGAGGAAATGTATCAAATGATTTTAGATTTATTAAATAAAATAT
>ERZ761602.4052-NODE-4052-length-19501-cov-5.331533_pt1 | contig 19501 bp, 10 predicted proteins | sample MGYA00512165_ERZ761602 | MGnify/ENA primary metagenome ERZ761602 (study PRJEB28899, sample SAMN02445085) | bioreactor sludge metagenome | biome: EBPR sludge; isolation source: Thorneside wastewater treatment plant | place: Australia: Brisbane, Thorneside... | reverse complement strand
GTCCGGTAGGGCGGCTTGCGAAATCGGCTGAGCTTCTTTCCAGGCGCCGACTTCTTCGACGCGCTCGCGCCTCAAGCGGGCCGATCGAAGCCGAGCTCCACGTGGAGGTAGCGCTCCACGTAGCCAAGCCGCCGATAGATCGCGGTGGAGGTCGGGTTCTCCGGGTCGGCGTAGAGCGTGAGGTGCCGCCGGCCGCGTTCGAGCGCGTGCTGCGAGACGGCGGCGACCAGGCGCGACGCGCACCCGCGACCGCGAAGCTCGGGCGGCGTGTAGACCATGCCGACGTGGGTGCCCCCACGACCGAAGTCGAGGTGCGCGGTGCACGCCACCGGGCGATCGCTCTCGATCCACAGGTGCATCCGTCCGTCGCGCACGAACGAGCGCGCGGTGTCGATCGGATCGGCGAGGAGCGGCAGCTTCACCTCGTGCAAGAAGCGAGGGAGCCAATCGGCGAGCAGCGGCACGTCTTCTTCGGTCGCGAAGCGACGGTAGCCGGCGCCGACGCGCGGCGGGATCACTGCGGTGAGCACGTGGAAGGCCAACCCGAGCCGTCGTGAGGGCGCGCCATGAAGCGCGACGAGCGCATCCGCGAGCGCCGGGGTGGTCACGACCGAGGTGAGCTCTGCGTGATCGCGCGCGACGTCGACGAGCTCGTGCAGGCGCGCGACGGGCCAGCTCGTGATCGTCAAAGGCCACGGCGGGGTCCATGCGGCGGCGCCGACGACGGTTTCGCCGAGGACGGTGTCGTCTTCGACGTCGAGCACGAGCAGCGCGTCCGCGCGCGGCTGCGACACGAGCCGCTCGACGATGCGGAGGACGGCGAAGGTCTCGAGCTCGTCGTGGTCGGAGAGGCGCGCGAGGTACGCGCTCGGATCGTCGAAGCGAAGCAACATCCGCGGAGGATGACCACGCGCGCCGCGATGGGAAGAGGGCGTGTTGGACTCACCCACTCGTCATCTCGTGGCACGGGCGCCTCAGGGCACGTGTGTCGTTGGCACGGGCGCCGTGGGCACGGACGTCGTGCGCGTCGGATTGCGAGCTCGCGCGGCTCCCGCGGTGTTCAAGCGCGACGCGCGGACTCGAGCAACAAGCGCCGCTCCGCCGCCGCGATCACCTGCCGCGCGGAGAGCACCGCGTCAGGGCTCACGCTGATCGAGTCGATGCCGAGGCGCACGAGGTGCTCTGCGATCTCGGGGCGGTTCGTGGGCGCTTGGCCGCACAAGCTCGCCTTCAAGCCGTGTTCGTGCGCCTTGCGGATGATCTCGCCGATCGCCCAGAGGACGGCGTCGTCCGCTTCGTCGAAGAGCTCCGCGCAGGTCTCGGAGTCGCGGTCCACGCCGAGCATGAGCTGCGTCAGGTCGTTGCTGCCGATGCTCACCCCGTAGATGCCGAGCTTCGCGTAGTCGGGGATGCGGTACACGACGCTCGGCACCTCGGCCATGATCCACTTCTGCAAGCCGCGCTGCTTGCCGAGGCCGTGGCGGTCCATGCGATCCAGACACGCGTCGAGCTCCCACAGCGTGCGCACGAACGGGATCATCGGGTGCACGTTCGGGTGCTGCTCACGCACGCGCGCGAGCACGTCGAGCTCGACGTCGAAGAGCTCCGGATCGCGCACGTAGCGGTAGCAACCCCGGAACCCGATCATCGGGTTCTCTTCGTGCGGCTCGTGCTCGTGGCCGCCCTGGAGCGCGCGGAACTCGTTCGTGCGGAAGTCGTAGGTCCGGTAGATCACGGGACGTCGGCCGAAGGGCGCTGCGATGCGCGCGATGTCGCCCGCGAGCTTGTCCACGAGCTCGTCGCGTCGACCCTCCGCGAGCAGCTTCTTCGGGTGCTCGCCGCCGAGCGCGCTCGTGAGCAGGAACTCCGCGCGCAAGAGGCCCACGCCGTCGACCGGGAGCTGCGCGGCTTCTTCGGCTTTCTCCGCGAACGCGACGTTGACGAGGAGCTTCGTCGCGAGCGGCTCGATCGCGGCCGCGAGCGCGAACGCGGAGGGACCGGCAGCCGGCTTGGGGCGCGTCGCGAGCGAGTGCGACGGAATGCTCTCGGTCGGAGAGGGGAGGTCGGTACTGGTGGGGGCGAGCGGCGTCGCGGAGGCGCCGACGAGATCGCCAGCGAAGATCTCGCCCGTCGCGCCGTCGACCGTGATCAGCGCGCCGTCGCGCAAGCGCCGCGTCGCGTCGCCCGTGCCGACCACGCACGGCACGCCGAGCTCGCGGCTGACGATCGCGGCGTGGCAGGTCGCGCCGCCGCCGTCGGTCACGATCGCGCCCGCGCGTCGAAGCAGCGGCACCCAGTCGGGGCTCGTCATCGAGGCGACGAGGATGTCGCCGGGGCGCATGCGATCGCCTTCTTGCACCGACGTGAGCACGCGCGCTTGGCCGGCCGCGCGGCCTTTCGACGCGCCGAGGCCTTGGAGCAGCACGGCGCCCTTCGCGCCGCGTTCGCCGAGCGTGGTGATCGGGCGCGCTTGGAGGAGGTGGAGCGCGCCGCGCTCGAAGGCCCACTCGACGTCCATCGGTTTGCCGTAGTGCGCCTCGATCGCGAGCCCGAGCTGCGCGACCGCGCGAAGCTCCTCGGACGAGAGGCTCGACACCACCCGCTCGGCTTCGGGCACGTCTTCGCGTCGCTCGCCGTCGTCGGTGCGCACGATGCGCTCGCGTTTGCTCCCGACGCGGCTGCGCACCGCTTGCAGCGAGGCCTTGTCGACCACGAAGGTGTCGGGCTCGACCTGCCCACCCACCACGACCTCGCCGAGCCCGTAGGCGGACTCGATCAACATCCGCCGATCGTCGCCGGTGGTCGGGTCGATCGTGAACATCACGCCGCTGCGATCGGAGGCGACCATGCGCTGCACGACCACCGCGATCGCCGGCTCGTCCGCGAGGGCCTGGCTCACGCGGTACGCGAGCACGCGGGCGCTCCAGAGCGAGGCCCAACAGTCGACGAGGCGCGCGAGCAGCGCGTCGGGGCCGCTCACGTTCGTGAAGGACGCGTTCATGCCCGCGAACGACGCGTCGGCGGAGTCTTCGCTCGTGGCGCTCGAGCGCACGGCGACGCGCACGTCGTGGCCGAGCGCGGCGTAGGCGTCGAGCACCGCGCGACGCACGTCGGCGGGCACCGTGACCCCCGTGAAGCGCGCGCGCAGGAGCGCCGAGGCTTCTTCGTAGGCCTTGGGATCTCCGTCGCCGAGCCGAGCCGCGGTCTCGCGCAGCAAGCTCCGAATGCCCGCCTCGTCGATCGCGCGGAGGTAGGCGTCTGCGGTCACGACGAACCCACCGGGCACCGGCAGCTTCGCGCGCGTCAGCTCGCCGAGGTTCGCGCCCTTTCCGCCCGCGACGTCGGTGTCGGTCAACGACAGCTCGGAAAAGTGCCTGACGTAGCGCGCCGTTTCCGGCGCAACCGGTTCCCCTCGAAGCTCCATGCCGTCCCCTTCCGCAGATCCCGTGCCAGCCCGAGCAACCTCGCTCCACGTGCGCGGGGCCCTGCGTTCCGCGCACGAACGTCGCACGAATCGAAGGGTGATCGTCACGCGCGCGCAAGGATTGCGACGTTCGGCGCAAGTTCTCGGCGACTCGAGACGACGCGTTTGGAGCGACGCGTTCGGGGCGAAGCGGTCGTGCGAAGCGGTCGTGCGAAGCGGTCGTGCGAAGCGAACCACGCGGAGCGAGAAGCCGTCGGGGCGCTCCCCTCTTTTCGCGATCGACCCTTCGGGCGAAACTCGCGCGGTGGGGAGGTCGTGGGCGTGAATCCGCTTTCGCTCGAGCCGGGCACACGCTTCGGCGGCGACTTCGTGATCGAGCGCCGGCTCGGCGAGGGCGGCATGGGGACCGTCTACGTGGCGCGGCAGATCTCCACCGCGAAGCAACGCGCGCTGAAGCTGATGAACCCGGTGCTCGTGCCGGACGCGAAGAGTCGCGTGCGCTTCGTCGAGGAGGCGCGGGTGGGCTCGCGCATCCCGAGCGAGCACGTGGTCGAGACGGTGGGTGCGGGTGTGGACGAGGCGACGGGCGCGCCGTGGATCGCGATGGAGCTGCTCGAAGGCTCCGACCTCGACGCGCTGGTGCGCGAGCGCGGCCCGCTCGATCTCGCGACGCTGCGCGAGCTGGTCCCGCAGCTCCGACACGCCCTCGGCGCGGCGCACGCGGCGGGCATCGTGCACCGCGACCTCAAGCCGGAGAACCTCTTCCTCGCGCGCTCGCGTCGGCAAGGCGTCGCGCACGTGCTGAAGGTGCTCGACTTCGGGATCGCGACCGCGCTGCCGGAGAAGCTCTCCGCGACGGTGACGAGCGCGATGGGCACGCCGTTCTGGATGGCGCCCGAGCAGGCGCAGGTCGGCGACTCGATCCGACCTGCGACCGACGTGTGGGCGCTCGGGCTCATCGTGTACTTCCTCCGCACCGGGAAACGTTATTGGCGCTCGGGCTCGGATCCGAACCGAGCGGCGAGCCCGGCGTCGCTGCTCACCGAGATGCTGATCGAGCCGATCGAGCCCGCCTCGCTGCGCGCGGCCGAGCAGACCGCGCGATCCGTCTCGCTCTCGCCGCGATTCGACGAGTGGTTCGCGCGCTGCGTGGTGCGCGACGCGATGGCGCGTTTTCGCGACGCGGAGGTCGCGCTGCTCGTGCTCGAAGAGGTGCTGCAGAGCGAAGCGGCGATCGCGACGCTCGCGGCGACGCGGGATCAGGGCGCGGACGCGCTGGGCGTGACGCACGCTTCGAGCGTCGTGTCGGGCAGTGCGACGAGCCGTGCACCGAGCGGCGGGCGGAGCGACGCGGGATCGTGGGTCGCTCGGAGCGCAGAGGCTCCGATCGGAGGCGCGGGACAGCTCGCGGTCGGAGGCGCGGGGCAGCTCGCGGTCGGAGACGCGGTGCCAGCGCGGGCGGACGCCGACGACGTGCGGCTCCCCGTCGCGCGACGACGCTTCGTGTGGGCCGCGGGGGTCGCCGCGATCGCGCTCGGCATCGGAGTCGTCGCGCTGGTCTCGGGGGACGCGGAGCCCGCGCCGAGCGTCGATGCGGCGCCGAGCCTCGTGGCGCCTGCGCTCGAGCCGCTTCGAAAGGATCCCGTCGTGCCGAGCGCGACGACGTCGGTGCCGACGAGCGCGGCCGAGGCGCCGGTTCCGATGGAGGAGCACGCCGTGCCCACGAATGCTGCGACCGCTTCGACGCGCGCTGCGCCAGACGTTCGTCGGGCGTCGACCGGGGGACCGACCTCACCGTCGCGTGCGCCTTCGCCCGCTCCGATGGTCGCTCCTTCGCCCGCTCCGACGGTCGCTCCTCCGGTCGACCCGGGTTCGCCTGCGCCAACCCCCGAAGCGTCGCCCGAGGTCGCGCCTGCGCCACCTGCGCCACCGTCGCCTTCGATCAGCACGGTCGAGGCGGGCCCGCTGTGGAACCACGACTACGCGCTACAGACCTGCCCGGGACGCTGCGCGGAGCGCGGTGCGCGTTGGACGGGCGAGTGGTGGACCACGGTGCCGAACGTGATGTCGGTCTGCCAGTGTGCCTCGCCGTGATCGCGGCGTGCGCAGGTCGGCGTGCGTGTCGGTGGCACGGACGCTGCGATGTCCGTCCCGTGGTGGACGAATGCGTGCCGCATCGTGTCGACTCGCCGTCGAGCTTCGGGCTCGGCGTGACGACTCGTCGCGATCGTGAGCGCGAGGGGAGGCTTCGATGAAGATCAGGAACTTTTGGCTCGCGGGTGCCCTCGCGGCCGGTGGCGTCGCGCTCGCCCCGCAGCCGGTGCACGCATGCGGCGGCTTCTTCTGCGACAACGCCCAGCCGGTGAACCAGGCGGCGGAGCGCATCATCTTCACGCACAACGGCGACGGCACCGTGACCTCGGTCGTGCAGATCCTCTACCAGGGTCCGGCCGAGCGCTTTGCGTGGGTGCTGCCGGTGCCGGGGCGTCCGGAGGTCGGCGTGTCGTCGAACCTCGCGTTCTCGCGTCTGCAGCAGGGCACGAACCCCTCGTACCGGCTGAACACCTCGCGCGAAGGACAGTGTCGTGAAGAGATCGAGGCCGACAGCTTCGGGCGCGGTCCGTCGGCGTCGCCGGGGGCCGCCGATGCCGCGGTCGCGTTTGCCGACGCGGCGACGGACGCCGGTCGAGTGATGGTCGTCGACTCCGGCTCCGTCGGCCCGTACGACTACGTCACGATCTCGCTCGATCCCGAGCTCGACGACCCGGCGGACGTCGCGGTCGAGTGGCTGCTCGACAACGGCTACGACGTGAACGACCTCGGGCGCGAGCGCCTCGGGCCCTACCTCTCGGCCGGGATGAACCTCATCGCGTTCCGCCTCACGAAGGGCAACAGCGACGGAACCATCCGACCCATCGTGCTCACGTACACGGGCACGCGCCCGATGATCCCGATCCGTCCGACCGCGGTCGCCGCGACCGACGACATGGGCGTGCTCGTGTGGGTGCTCGGCGCGCACCGCGCGGTGCCGACGAACTACCGCCACCTCGTGCTCAACGACGCGCTGCTCAACTGGTTCACCCCCGCCACGAACTACGACGACGTGGTGACGGAGGCCGCGAACGAAGCGGGTGGCCAAGGATTCGTGACGGAAGACGCGCGTCCGAGCTCGGAGCTGCCGCCCGTCTTCTTCGATTGGGAGGCGTTCGACGCGAGCGCGTTTGCCGGATTGAGCAACTTCCAGATGGTGCAGCAGGTGCTGAGCACCTACTCGGGTTGGGACGGCGTCAACGAGGTCGTGCGTGGGTTCATCTCGCCGCCCGAGGGCATCGAGCCCGAGGTCTTCTACGGCTGCCTCTTCTGCTACCTGAGCGAGGAGCTCCTCGCGGGGCTCGATCGCGACGCGTTCCTCGCCGCGATCGAAGAGGACGTGGTGGCGCCGATGCGCGCGACGCAGGAGCTGCTCCGCTCGCGACCCTTCTCGACGCGCATGTACACCACGATGAGCGCGGGCGAGATGTCGATCGATCCGGAGTTCGATCTGAACCCGGACCTCGGCGCCTACTCGAACCAACACTTCGCCGATCGCGTGATCGAGTGCCGTCGCGACGTCTACTCGTGGGAGGCGCCGTGGCGCACCACGTTGCCCGACGGAACGGTGGTGCGCGGCCGCGGCAACGTGTGGCCCTTCGGGCTCGGGACGGACATGCCGGCGGTGCGGGTGGTCGAGCAGACCGGCACCGCAGGTGAGCCGGAAGAGATCTCGAACAACTCGAGCGCCATCTCGCGCTCCATCGCGGATCACAACGCCGCCAACCCGCCGGGTGACATCGACGGCGACGGGCGACCCGATCCGATCCGCGGCGTGACGCTCGCGGGCGGCGGCGGTGGATGCAGCGCGGGCGGTGCGGGCGCGAGCGGGTTCGCGGTCGTGCTCGCGGCGCTCGGCTTCTCGCGTCGCCGGCGGAGGAGCTGATGCGGCTCGCGATTCTCCTCGTGCTGCTGGGCGTGATCGGCTTCGCGTTCGTTCCGCGCGCCCGCGCGTGCGGCGGGCTCGCCTGCAACACGATGGTCGGTCAGCCGGTCGCGCAGACGGCCGAGCGCATCCTCTTCGTGCAGAACGGCGACGGCACGGTGACCTCGGTCGTCGAGATCCTCTACGAAGGCGAGGGCGATCGTTTCGCGTGGATCCTGCCCGTGCCCGGACGGCCGGAGGTCGGTGTCTCGTCGGCGATCGTCTTCGACCGGCTCCAAGCGGGCACCACGCCGACCTACACGCTCACGACCACCACGGAAGGCAACTGCTCGGTTCCGTCGAGCGGGGGCGGCATCGGGTGCTCGGCGGACACGGCCGTGGCTTCGCCCGCCGCCGACGGCGGAACGATCGGTTTCGCCGACGCCGGCATGTCGCCGGTCGAGGTGATCGACTCGGGCAGCGTGGGTCCGTACGACTACGTCACGATCTCGCTCGATCCGAGCCTGCCGGACGCGGGCATGGTCGCGACGGATTGGCTCGAGGCCAACGGCTACAACGTGACGCCGCTCGCGGGCGAGCGCCTCGGTCCGTACCTCTCGGCCGGCATGAACCTCATCGCGTTCCGTCTGACCAAGTCGACGCTCGCGGGGTCCATCCGTCCGATCGTGCTCACGTACACGGGCACGCGGCCCATGATCCCGATCCGTCCGACCGCGATGGCGGCCGCCAACGACATGGGCGTGATGGTCTGGGTGCTCGGTCCACACCGCGCGATCCCGACCAACTTCCGGCACCTCGTGCTCGACGAGGCGCGCATCAACTGGCTGAGCCCCGGCACCACCTACGACGCGCTCGTCACGCAGGCGGCGGACGAGGCGGGCGGTCAGGGCTTCGTGACGGAGGACGCGCGGCGCTCCGAGGAGCTTCCTCTGGTGCACTTCGGAAACGAGACGACCGAGTCGCTCGTGGGTCTCGACGACTACGCCGCGGTCGAGCTGTCGACGCGGCGGTTCGGGACCTTCGACGGCTTTTCGGACGTCTTCGCCGCGCAGGTGGTGCTGCCCGAGGGAGTGTCGGCGGGCCAAGCGATCGGGTGCTTCTCGTGCGTGGTCTCCGCGCTCGACGAGGGCTTCGATCGCGCGTCGTTCGAGGAGGCGCTCGAGCGCGAGGTGATCGAGCCGGTGCTCGCGACGCAGCGCCTGCTTCGCACGCAGCCGATCGCGACGCGCTTCTACACCACGATGAGCCCCGACGAGATGACCGTCGATCCGGAGTTCGACTTCAATCCGGATCTTCCGCTGATCTCCAACGTTCATACCGCGCGACGTGTGATCGAGTGTCGGGGGGACACGACCTTCTTCGAGGCGCGTTGGCGCACGAACTTGCAGGACGGTCGCGAGATCCGCGGCGAGAACGCGACGCCGGGCTGGCCGGTGCCGACGTCGCTCCCGGCCGCGCGTCGCGTCGAGCAGCTCGGCACGAGCGGGGAAGCGACGATGGTCGTCGATCGCGGGCCCGAGATCGACGACGCGATCGAGGAGAACAACCGGCTCTATCCGAAACGCAAACGCGGCGGTGCGTGCGCGGCGGGCACCGAAGGTCGTGGCTCGGCGGGGCTCGCGTTGCTCGCGTTCGTGGGTTTCGCGCTGCGTCGTCGACGGTTCGTCTGAGCGCGTCGCGTTCGAGCGTCGCGTTCGGACCTCAGGGCGGATCGACGCCGTCCCAGCGCCTCGGGAGCTCGCCACGCGCGGTGAGCTCGCCGAGGCGTTCGTACGTGACGAGCTCGCCGCTCCGCAGGAAACGGCGCGCGTGCGCGACGATGCGGTGGAGCTGATCGGGATCGAAGGTCGGCGCGTCGCCCGCCTCGTAGCTCATCACGTTGCCGGGGACCCAGCGGTGCTTGGGGTTGCCGAAGAAGTGACCGAGCTCGTGCGCGAGGGTGATCGGGGGCGCGATCTCGGTGACGATCACGAAGTGGCGCTCGCGACGCCACGGGAGCCGCCAGTGCACGCCGCGTCGCCACTGCGTCGGATCGTCGACGTCGCGCATCGCGCGCACCACGAACGCGTTGATCACGCCGCGCTCGAGATGTCGCCCGAGGCCATGTCGGTCGTCACGGGTCTCGAGGTCGGCTCGGTCGAGCGGCTCGACGCTCGCGATCACGAACGTGATCCCGGCCGGCGCGAAGATCGTGCTCGCTCGTTCGGTTTGGGCGACGAGCCAGCCCTTGTCGCGCACCGAGTCGCCCGAGGCGTCACGCGCGACGCGGAAGCGGATCGGGAGCTGGACCCCGAGCGGCGCGGGCGGGGAGGGCATCACCGCGGGTGGAAGATCTCCCTCGTCCACGGCCGGCTGCGCGCTCGCGACGGTGGCGAGGAGGAAGAGGCAGAGCGCGATGCGGGCGAGCACGCGCGGATCGTGGCGGACGGAGGTGGGAGCGCAAGGGCGTCGGGGCGTCGGCGCGTCGTCTCGCGGCTCAGGCTTCCCGGACGACGGCTCGCGCTCGGCGGGCACGGCTCGGCGGCGGCCGCGAGCGCCGGCAGCTCCTCGGTTTGCGTCGGGGCGAACCCTGACGCAGTACGAGCGGCTTGCGTTCGCACCACCGAACGCTTCGGAGGACGGGAAGATGATGGGATTCGAACGGCGAGGAGCACGCTGGCTGCTCACGACGATGCTCGCGCTCGCGGCGGCGTGTGGCGACGACGACGGGATGATGGACGACGCGGGCCGCGACGGCGCGACGATGTCGGACGGCGGCGGCGATGGCGGGGATCGCTGCACGGGGATCGTGCAGTGCGCGGCGGTCGGCACGACCTGCGCGGGCGACGAGCTCGTGACGTGCGCGCTCGACGCGAACGGTTGCCGGGTGGAGACGCGTACGGATTGCTCTGCGAGCGATCAGGTTTGCGACGCGAGCGGCTCGGCCGCGGCGTGCGTGACGCCCGACCCGTGCGCGGACGTGGTGGACGCATGCGAGACCGAAGGCCGCTCCTGCGATGGCGACGCGCTCGTGATCTGCGCGCCCAACGAAGACGGCTGTCTCGTGGCGACGACCACCGACTGCGCGGAGATGCCGGGCGGCGCGTGCGACGACGGCGCGACCCCGATGTGTGTGCTCCCTGCCGATCCCTGCGAAGGCGTGGCCGACGCGTGCGAGACCGCGGGCACGAGCTGCGACGGAACCTCGCTCGTGACCTGCGCGCCGAACGCGTTCGGCTGCCTCGTCGAGACGGCGACCGACTGCGCGTCGCGCGCGGGCGGCACCTGCGACGCGACCGACGTCGCGGAGTGCACCTTCACGGGTGATCCCTGCGACGGCATCGACGAGTGCACGCCCGGCGCGCCGACCTGCGAGGGACCCTCGCTCGTGACCTGCGCGGCGGACGCCTTCGGCTGCTTCGTGCAGACGCGCACCGACTGCACCGAGGCGCCCTTCGGCTTCTGCGATGCCGACGCGGAGACCCCGATCTGCAGCACCGCCGCGGTCGATCCCTGCATGGGCGTCACGGAGTGCGAGCCGATCGGGCGCGCCTGCGACGCGAACGCGCTCGAGGTCTGCGCGCTCAACGCCTTCGGCTGCGCGGTCGAGACCCGCACCGACTGCACCACCGACGGCGACGTGTGCGACGCGACGAGCGGGATGGCGGCGTGCGTCGACCCCTGCACGCTCGTCGACGTCTGCGAGACCGCGACGTCGTGCGAAGGCCGCGAGGTCGTGACCTGCACGCCCGACGCGAACGGGTGTCTGGTCGAGTCGGATCGCACGAGCTGCGAGAGCGACGAGATCTGCGATCCGCTCATGGGAATGGCCGAGTGCGCGGACGATCTCTGTCCGGCGGCGCCGGCGGTGATCCTCGACTGCACGAGCGGCACCGTCGCGGGCAACACCGCGATGGGCTCGGCGACGATCACGAGCTACCCGGGCTGCACGGAATCGACGAACTACGGCGCGAACGAGCAGATCCACCGCTTCCGAAGCGCGACGCGCCAACGCGTGACCGTCGTGTCGACGCGCGGCGCGAGCACGTCGGATTTCGACCTCTTCGTGACGCGTCCCGCGGAAGGCGGCGCGTGCGCGAACGGGATGACTTGCGTCGAGGGCAGCGACGGAACGACCGGCACGGAGACGGTCGAGTTCGTCGCCGAGCCGAGCGAGCTCTACTACGTGGTCTACGACCGCTTCAGCACCGGCACCGACACCGACTACACGCTCGCCATCACCTGCGAGCCGATCGTGTGCGGCGACGGGATCGTCGCGCGCGAGGAAGCCTGCGACGACGGCGACACCGACTCGGGCGACGGCTGCTCGAGCACGTGCACGGTCGAGGAAGGCTCCGCCTGCGACGACTCCGAGCCCTCGGTCTGCAACACCATCACGTGCGGTGACGGCCGCGTGCAGGGCACCGAAGCCTGCGACGACGGCGACCTCGACGACGGCGACGGCTGCTCGATGGCGTGCGCGATCGAGGCCGACTACCTCTGCACCGGCACCGCGCCCTCCACCTGCGTGCTCGCGTGTGGCAACGGCAACGTGGAAGCCGCGCGTGGTGAGCAGTGTGACGACGGTGATCGCGACCCGGGCGACGGTTGCTCCGCGACCTGCACGGTCGAAGACGGCTTCCGCTGCACCGGCACCATGCCGACCACGTGTGTAGCGCTCGCGGCCAACGCCACTTGCGCGACCGCAGAAGAGGTGACCGAAGCGTCGAGCTACGTCGGCGTCTCGCTCGCGCTCGGCGGCGCGCAACCGACGGCCACCGGCTGTGGCGGCGGCACCAGCAACCGCACGCTCTACTACGAGGTGACGGTGCCGCCCTCGAGCCGCGTGAGCGTCACGACCAACGGCGGGTCGGGCACGAGCGACTTCGTGCTCTTCTTCCTCGACGCGTGCGATGCGGCAGCGTGCTCGTTCGCGACGGATGCGGCGCCGGAGCGCGGCACGATCACCAACGTCGGCGCGTCGCCCATCACGCGCATCGTCGGCATCCGCAGCTACAGCAGCGCGACGCCGAGCCCGGCCGACATCTCGTTCGCGTTCGAGTCCGTCTCGTTCGCGTCGAACGCGACCTGCGCGACCGCGACCCCGATCACGGCCACCACCACGCTGAGCGCGCAGCCGCTCGGCCAAGGCGGTCCGCGACCCACGGGCAGCGGCTGTGGCACCGGCGCTGGCGACACCACGCTCTACTACTCGGTGAGCATCCCGGCCGGGCAGCGCGTCCAGGTGCAGACCACGCCGGGCGCGGGCTCCGACATCGTGCTGATGACGCAGAACGCGTGCTCGGACGCGGGCTGCGCGTCGTTCACCAACACCGCGCCGGAGCGCACGACGCTCGAGAACACCACCGCCTCCGCCATCACGCGCATCGTCGCGGTGCGCCCGCTCGAGTCGTCGACCGTGCCCTTCGACATCGCGTTCACGTACGAGACGATCCCGACCGTCCCGAACGGGACCTGCGCGGGCGCGACGCCGGTGACGGAGTCGACGAGCTTCACGGGACAGGATCTGTCCGCGGGAGGCGCGCAGCCGACCGCGACCAACTGCGGTACCGGCACCAGCAACCGCACGCTCTACTACGCGGTGACGCTGCCCCCCTCCAGCCGCGTGAACGTCACGACCAACGGCGGATCGGGCGCGAGCGACTTCGTGCTCTTCTTCCTCGACTCGTGTGGTGCGGCGGCGTGCTCGTTCAACACGAACAGCTCGCCCGAGCGTGGCGAGTTGAGCAACCCGACCGCGTCGCCGATCACTCGGATCGTCGGCGTACGGAGCGCGAGCAGCCCCACGCCGGCGGCGCTCGACATCACGTTCGCATTCCAGTCGGTGAGCTTCGCGGAGAACGCGGCGTGCGCCTCGGCCACGCCGGTCACCGCCTCCACGACGTTCTCCGAGCTCGACCTGAGCGTCGGCGGGCCGCAGCCCACGGCGACGAGCTGCGGCGGCGGTGTCAGCAACCGCACGCGCTACTACGAGGTCACGGTCCCGCCGGCGTCGCGCGTCGACGTGACGACGACGGGGACCAGCACGGGCGCGGGTGACATCGTGCTCTTCTTCCTCGACTCGTGTGGGGCGGCCTCGTGCTCTTTCAACACGGACTCGGCGCCGGAGCGGGGCACGATCTTGAACACGGGCGCGGCTCCGATCACCCGCGTCGTGGGCGTGCGCAGCTACAGCAGCACGACCCCCTCGCTGGCGCAGATCGCGTTCGCGTTCTCCTCGCTGCCGTACACGTTCGCGCCGATCTCGGCTGCGTGCGTGGACGTCTCGGGCGGCACGGCGGCAACCGGTGTGACGGGCGACGACTCGGCGTCGAGCGCGCCGATCGCGTTGCCCTTCGCGTTCGACTTCTTCGGCTCGCCGGTCACGCACTACAGCGTGTCGAGCAACGGCCTGATGCAGCTCTGGCCGAGCGATTCGGGGACACCGAGCACGGCGGCCACGAACGCGTCCATTCCGTCCGCGTCCACGCCCAACGGCTACGTCGCGCCCTTCTGGGACGACCTCGAGCCGGCGGCCGGCGGTGCGAGCGTGGTGGTGCTGGTGGACGGCGTGGCCGGCAGCCGGCGCATGGTGCTCCAGTGGACCAACTGGCGTGCCTACAGCAACGCCAGCGGCGTGCTCACCTTCCAAGCCCACTTGGTCGAGGGCAGCGACGTCATCGAGTACCACTACTGCGCGATGAACGCGACGACCGGCACGCGGCACAGCGGCGGCAGCGCGACGATCGGCGTCGAAAACGTCGCTGGCACCAATGGAGTCCAGATCTCGTTCGACACCGCCGGCGCGGTGTCGACGGGCAGCGGCTTCCGCCTCACGCCTCCCTGAGCGCGAGCGCTCCGACGAGCGCATGAAACGAGGGAGCCCCTGGGAGACCGGGGGCTTTTTCGTGGGCGCCGAACGCCCGCGTGAACGTGGTCGCGCTCGTGCTCGTGAACGTGGTCGTTCGTAACGTAGATGGCTTCGTTCGTGTCGAGGCGGCCGCGTCTTCGTCATCGCTCCGCGCTCACCGCCACCACGTTCGCGGCTCCCTCGGCGTACGCCTTCGCGACGCGGCGGTCTCGATCAGAACCCGAAGTCGTCCGCCAGCTCGCGCATCGCAGGGCGCATCGACGGTCGCTCGTCGCTCGCGGGACGCGTCGATCGGCGCGGCGTCATCGCGCTCATGGTCTCGGTCGTGCGTGGGCGCGTGGCGGTTTCGGTTTCCGTCGTCGCCGTTTCGTCTTCCGGCGCGGCCGCTTCGTTCGCCGCGCCGTTCGCGGCAGTGTTCGCAGCGTTCGCGGCGGCTTCGACGGTCATGTTGGCAGCGTTCGCCGTCGCCTGGTTCGCCGCGTTCGCCGCGGTCTGGTCAGCGTTCGCTGCGTTCGCCGCGGCTTGGTTCACAGCGTTCGCCGCGGCCTGGTTCGCCGCGGCCTCGTTCGCCGCCGCCGCCTCAACCGTCGGGCTCGGTGGCGCGCCCACGATCTCCACGGCCGGCGCCAGCGGAGTCGCGGTCGGCTCCGGCGCGCTCCCGCTCGTCAGCGCGATCGTCACGCCTCCCGCGAGCGCGACCAACAAGCCGCCTCCGAGCGCGTAGAGCAGCCCGCTCGAACGCGACGTCTCGCGCGCGGGCGGCGCGGCCACGGGGGACGCGATCGAAGTCGACGGCACCGACGACGCGGGCAGCGGTGCGGTACCGCTGGTCGCGGAGTGCTCGGCCGAGATGAGCCCACTCGGCGACGAGAGGCCCGCCATGCTGATCGTCATCGTCCGCAGCGGCTCGTCGGCCTCCGCGCCGTCGACCACCACCGGCACGTCGAGCGCCTCCGCGTCGGACGCGAGCTTCGCGCGCTGCGCTTCGATCTCGTCCGCCATCACGGCGCGCAGCAGCTCCGCGAGATCCGAGCCGTCGAGCGACGCCGCGCGTGGCATCGCGTCCGCCAAGGCGCGCCGCATCTCGCGCGCGCTCGCGTAGCGATCGTTCGCCTCGCGGGACAGGGCCTTGAGCAAGATCGCGTCGAGCGCCGGTGGCAGATCGGACACGAGCTGGCTCGGCGGCACGATGGTCGGGTTGCGCACCTGCTCGAGCAGCTCGAGGTCCGCGCCGCTGCCCGAGAAGAGCCGCCGCATCGTGAGGCACTCCCAGAGCACGATCGCGAGCGCGTACACGTCGGTGCGACGATCGACCGCGCGCCCGAACGCCTGCTCGGGCGACATGTAGCGGATCTTCCCCTTCAGCATCGAGCCGGAGGTCTGCGTGCGACGCGACATCGCCTTCGCGACACCGAAGTCGATCAGCTTCACGTGCCCCTGCCACGCGAGCAGCACGTTGTCCGGGCTCACGTCGCGGTGGACGACCTCCATCGGCGCGCCGTGCTCGTTCTTCAGCTCGTGCGCGGCGTGCAATCCGTCGAGCACGTGGATCGCGACGTGCACCGCGAGCTCGGGTGTCATCCGCCGCTGCCGCTTCGCGAGCGCGCGCAGGAGCTGTCCGAGCGAGCAGCCCGCGACGTACTCCATCACGAGCAGGTGCGTGCCGTTGCTCTCGCGCAGCTCCTCGACGTGCACGACGTTCGGGTGCTGGATGCGCGCGCAGAGCAGCGCCTCGTCGACGAACATCTCCACGAACGACGGATCGTCCGCGAGGTGCGGGTGGACGACCTTGATCGCCACCGGCTTCGAGAATCCCGACGCGCCGGTGCGTCGACCGAGGAAGAGGGTGGCCATGCCCCCCGCCTTCATGCGCGCGACGATCTCGTAGTCCGCCACGCGGTCGCCTTCGCGAATCACGCGCCCATGGTACCTGAGCCGTCGAGCCCGCGCAGCTTTCACCGTCCGATCTTCGGGAGGGACGCTCTGCTCGAGAGCCCTCGGTGGATGTGCGTGTCGGGAGAATCCGAGGGGGGTTCACCACACCCCGTGCCTGACGCTACGCTCTTCCGATGCGGGTGACGTTTCTTCTCGCGCTCTTCCTCTCCACCGTCGCCGCGCTCGGCGCCTCGCCTGCGGCTGCGCAGGAGGCCTCCTCGTCGGAGATGGCCGCCGCGCGCAACCTCTTCCGGACCGGGCTCGCGCACGCGGAGGCCGGACGTTGGGAGCAGGCCCGGGCCGACTTCGAGCGCTCGTACGGGCTCGCGCGCGTTCCGGTGACGCTCTTCAACCTCGCGGGCGCGCAGGCCGAGACGGGCCAGCTCGTGCGCGCGGCCGAGTCGTACCGGCGCTTCCTCCAAGAGGCCAACGAGGGCCGCGCGGCGCGATACCGCGAGGCCGCGCAGACCGCGCTCGCGGAGCTCGAGCCGAAGATCCCCTCGGTGCGTCTGGAGGCCTCGGGCCTCGCCGAGCACGACGTCCTCCGCGTCGACGACGACGAGGTCGCGCGTGCGGTGCTGGGCATCGAGTACCCGCTCGATCCGGGCGAGCACCGCGTCGCGGTGTTGCGCGAAGGCTCGGTCGTCGTCGAAGAGACGTTCTCGCTTTCCGAGGGCGAGTCGCGCGCGGTGACCTTGTTGGTGCCTTCGGTGAACGTCGCGCCCGATCACGTCGCGCTCACCGAGGTGACGACCGAGACGCCCGACGTGACGACGGAGACGCCCCGCGAGCGCAGCGTCGCGCGCTCGCCCTGGCTGTGGATCGCGATCGGTGTGGTGGTGGTCGCCGGCGCGACGACCGCGATCGTGCTGGCGACGCGCGACGACGCCTCGCCCTACCAAGGCAACGCGGGCGTGATCCGCTTCGAGCTCGGAGGTGCGCGATGAGCCGCGATCTCGGAACCCACGCTCGCTTCGACGCGCACACGATCGGGCGTCGCGTGTTCACGAGCTTCGCGCTCGTCGCGTTCGCGCTCTCCGGCTGCAGCGCCAGTCACGTCACGCAGCTCGTGGTGGTGGTCGACTCCGATCTCGCGGTCCCCTCCGCGCTCGACGGGATTCGCGTCGAGATCGAGGGACCCTCGGGCATGACGCAGACGATCGAGCGCTCGCTCGTCGGGCCGGGCCGTCTCGAGCTGCCGATGAGCTTCTCGCTCGTGCCGGCGGGCGACGCGCTCGGACCGGTGGAGGTCGTGGCCACCGGCACGCGCGACGGCACCGACGTGATCACGCGGAGCGCGATCGTCACGCTGGTGCAGGACGAGTCGCGGGTGCTCGTGCTCTTCCTCGGCGCCAACTGCGTCGGGGTGGAGTGCGCGGGCGGCTACACGTGCGTCGAAGGGCAGTGCGTCGATCCGCGCATCAACGAGCTGCCGCCCTTCACGGGTGAGCTCCCGGTCGACGACGCGGGTGTGGTGGACGCGCCCGCGAGCGACGGGGGCGTGGGTGACGCGTGCCCACCCGAAGGTTGCGAGTGCGTCGAAGGAACGCCCTGCCGCACCGAGGCGGGATGCGAGGTCGGCGAGACGCGCTGCGACGCGGAAGGCAACGCGACGTGCGAGGTGACCGGGCTCGTGGAGGCGGGCAGCGTCTGTCGCGCCGCGACGAGCGAGTGCGACGTCGAAGAGGTCTGCGACGGCGAGAGCCCGGTGTGTCCGACCGACGCCTTCGTCGCGACCGGTGAGGCGTGCGACGACGGCTTCTGCGACGGGCTCGGCGCGTGCTCGAGCGGGTGTACGCCCGGCGCCGCATGCAGCACCGGCAACGTGTGCGAGCGCGGCGAGATCGAGTGCAGCGGCGGCGCGCCGCGTTGCGTGGCGGTGGGCGCGGCGTCGGCCGGCACCGTGTGTCGCGCGGCGGTCGGACCCTGCGACGCCGAAGAAGCGTGCGACGGAACGTCGACCGCGTGCCCCGACGATCGGTTCCGCAGCGCGAGCACGGTGTGCCGCGCGGCCGACGGCGTCTGCGATCTCGACGAGACCTGCACCGGCAGCTCCGCGCTCTGTCCGGGCGACGGCTTCGTCGAGACCGGCGAGGCGTGCCCCGGCGGGTTCTGCGACGGGCTGGGCGAGTGCAGCTCCGGGTGCACGCCCGGCGCGCAGTGCAGCACCGGCAACCCCTGCGAGCTCGGCCGAATCGACTGCGGGATGGGCACGCCGCGTTGCGTCGGAGCGGGCCCCGCACCGGCGGGGACGACGTGCCGCGACGCGAACGGCGTCTGCGACGTGGCGGAGACCTGCACCGGCTCGAGCACGACGTGTCCTGCGGACGGATTCGCGCCCAGCACGCGGGTGTGCCGCGACTCGGTCGGCGAGTGCGACGTGCCCGACTTCTGCAGCGGGAGCAGCGCCGCGTGCCCGGCCGACGCGCGGCGACCGTCCACCTTCGAGTGTCGCGCGTCGGCGGGCGTCTGCGATCTCGCCGAGAACTGCGACGGAACGTCGACCGGCTGCCCCGCCGACGTCCGGCGCCCGAGCTCGTTCGTGTGTCGTGGCTCCATGGGCGCGTGCGACGTGGCCGACACGTGCAATGGCGGCGTCGCGTGTCCCGCGGACGCGAAGCGCTCCAACGGCTTCGTCTGCCGCGCGGCGGGAGCGGGCGGCTGCGACGTCGCCGAGACCTGCAACGGCACCGGCAACGATTGTCCGTCCGACGGCTTCGCGTCGGGAGGCACGGTCTGTCGCCCGGCGGTGGCGGGTGGATGCGACGTGGCGGAGACGTGCAGCGGCATGTCCGCGACGTGCCCCGCGGACGTCGCGGCTCCGGGCGGAACCGTATGCCGTGCCGCGCGCGGCGACTGCGACGTCGCGGAGACCTGCAACGGGACGAGCACGTCGTGCCCGACGGACCAGCGGCGACCGAGCACCCACGTGTGTCGCGCGGCTCCGATCGGCGTGACCTGCGACGCCACGGAGACGTGCACGGGCACGACCGACACGTGCCCCCCCGACGGCTTCCGTGCGGCAGGCGAGGTGTGCCGCCTATCGCGCGACTTCGAGTGTGACCTCGAAGAGACCTGCTCGGGCTCTTCGCCGACCTGTCCGACGAATCAGTTCGCACCCGACGGGATCGCGTGCATCGGGCCTGGCTACTGCCGAGGACGGTGCTCGTTCGGCAACTGCGAAGAGACGTGGATCGGACCTGGGATGTGCGCGATCGAATGAGCGAGCGACGGCGAAGCTGATTAGAAGCTCGGCCGATTTCGCAAGCCGCCCTACCGGACGGCGCGCAGCGAGCGAAGCGAGCGAAGGCTCGTG
>ERZ761602.4051-NODE-4051-length-19502-cov-7.272690_pt1 | contig 19502 bp, 23 predicted proteins | sample MGYA00512165_ERZ761602 | MGnify/ENA primary metagenome ERZ761602 (study PRJEB28899, sample SAMN02445085) | bioreactor sludge metagenome | biome: EBPR sludge; isolation source: Thorneside wastewater treatment plant | place: Australia: Brisbane, Thorneside... | reverse complement strand
GCTGGCGCGGAAACACGACCGGCGTTTACGCCCGCGGCATCCTGACGGCCTTTGCGCTCGATGTCGCGATGCAGGACGCAAGCCGCGGCAAGCGTTCGATGGATCTATTCGTCCGCCGCCTTTACGCGGAGAACCGCGAACGCGAAGCGGACGGCAACGCGACGATCCTTCGGATGCTCGGCGAGATGGCGGAAACAACGCCGCTCGCCGAACGGCACATCAAAGGAAGCGAGCGGCTCGATATGGCAAAGATCGGCCTCCCGGCAGGTGTTGCATGGGACGGACGGCGTTTTACACTCACAGAAAAACCAAGCGGACGGCAAAGGGCGATACTTCGCGACTTGGGTTATAATAGCGAACGAAGAAGACCGAGATATCAGAATGAGAAGTAAAGCAGCATTCATCGTTCTTGCCATCGTGATCGCGGCAACGCAGCCGGCGTGCAGCCTTCTGGATTCGACCGTAAATACGTTCTCGAAAGCGGTCGGGCTTTCGGACACGGCGATCGTGATCGCAAAGACGGCGCAGATACGGACCTCGTATGCAGTGGTCGCGGCCGACCTGCTTGAGGTCAAACGCGGCGATCGGCTCGATGTACTCGACCAGATGGAGTCTGAGAAGGTGATCTGGTACCGGGTCCGTGCCCGCGACGAGGAGAACACCGAGGGCTGGATCGAGGCACAGAACGTCATCACCAACGAGGTATTGGAAAGATCACAGAAGCTTGCCGAGCAATTCAAGGATCTTCCGCCGCAGGCGGCAGGCAAACTGCGGGCAGCTTCGAACCTACGGCTCGGGCCGGAAATGAACGCGGAGAACGTGCTTTTCCGGCTTTCAAACGGTTCGAACTTCGAGATCATGGACTGGAACTTTGTTCCGAAGCAACAGATCGCAGAAGGCGACGATGCGTCAGGCGCCCGGCCGTCGGGCGAGGTAGATGAGGATATTGCCGCCGCGAAAGAAGCTAACGAGCCCGAAAAGCTCGATGAGAAATACGACATCTGGTATCTGGTCAAGCTCGACCCATCGGTCTCGCCGGCTCCCGCAGGTTGGCTCTTTGGTCGTCAGGTCGAACTGGACATCCCGAGCGAGATCGCGTTCTTCCAGCAAAACAACCGCAAGTTCGTAACCTGGCAGCGGCTCGACAGCGACGGCCAGGGCAGTACTGTCACGGCCGACCGCAACGCGACGCCGGGCAACTGGGTGATACTGACGCGGACGAACGTCTCGAAACCGGTCGATGGCGAGGAGCCGGACTTTGACGGCATCCTTGTTCTCGCGTTCGATAAATACAATCAGAGCTTCTACACGGTCTGGCGTTCGACGGGCGAGGTTTGGGGAACGTTGCCGCTGAGGGTCGAGGGTTCGGGCGATAACAAAACGTTTTCGATCCGCATCCGGCATCCGGAAGGAAGAATGGACGAGAAGCGATTCGTCGTTTTCCGCGACCGGAATCGGGTACGGGTAACTCAGCCGGAAGACATCGCGCAATACTACACCACGCACAGCCGCTAGAAATGGACGAGTACCTTGAGAACCCTTTCCCGGAGACGGTCGAACTCGAGATAACCGATTCGCTGGACCTCCACGCTTTTCACCCGAAGGACGTTAAGGCCGTCACCGAGGCTTATCTTGAAGAAGCGAGGAAGCGCGGGTTTCGGCTGGTGCGGTTGATCCACGGCAAGGGCATCGGCGTTCAGCGTGAGATCGTAAGAAGCGTGCTCGCCGAAACGGATTTCGTCAAGAGCTTTAAGAGCGGAGACGAGATGTCCGGCGGATGGGGAGCGACCATCGCCGAGCTTGAGACCGAGTGAGCGGGGCTATTCGATAACGTCCGCCCAGCTATCCTCTTCCTCAGGAACAACCCCGAAAGCATCGAGCATCGCGTCCTGTTCGGCGATGCGTTCCTCGGCTCGCTCAAGCCGTGCGGTCAGCGCCCGGCAGCGGCGTTCGAGCTGGCGAAGCCGCCGTTTGCGTTCTTTATCGAGCCGGTCGAGGTAGAACATGTATGCCATCTGCAGGCCGGCGATGCCGGTCAAGACGAGGCAGACACATATTAGAGCGTAGTAGAGCATTTAAGACCCCTTGTGCTGGTTTGTCGGAAAAGCAATTCCGGGCGGAGGTTTTTCACACTTTTCCGATAAAGCCGGATTATACTCTTGACCTTGGCGAGATGAAAGGCAAGAATCATAAGCACTCCTGATCTTGCGGTGAAATAAAGGGGTGCCGAGAGGCGGCCGATAACGATGAACGACCTAAAACTTGTTTATACGCTTTTATGTGACGATGTCCGGATCGAGATGGGCAACAAGATCTCGTTGATGGGCATTTTTCAGAACATCATGGTCGAGAAGCTGCCCATCTCCCTGATCAAATTTGCGGTGATAAACCACTGGACCGGCAGCGGCCGCTACGACACCGAGGTCCGGATACTCTCGCCGGATCGGCAGCGGATCGTCGTTAGCTCGCAGCCGACCAAGATCGAACTTGCGGCTGGCGGATTTACCGACAACGTCAGCTTCTTCGTCAATATAATGCTCGAAAAAGCCGGAACGTATTGGGTGCAGACCCTGGCGGATGGAAGCGTGCTTGAAGAGTTTCCGTTGATGGTCGTTGACCAAAACGGGCTTGACGCCTCGGTGGCTCCGGACGAGATCTCAGAAACGATCAACTAGCGGTCGTTGCGGGAGATGTCGAGTGTGATGGCGGTACGATAGATGGCAGCCGATTCAACCTCGATATCTTTTGAAGCGCTAGCACCTTTAAAGCTTGCGGTAACGCGGAGTTTTGCCGGGCCTTCCGGTCGGCGGAAAACGAATTCGCCGCTGAGGCTCGTGAACGCCTGGCCGAGCTTTTTCAGCGAGCCGCCGCTGCCGACCTCGAAAAGCTCTATTTTGGCTCCCTGCAGGCTGTTGCCTTCCTTAAAGAAAACACTTCCCCGAATGATGACGAGCGTGCCCTGATCTACGTTGAGGATCAGGCGGTCGCCGATATTGCGGACGCCGTCCTTGACCTCGACGCCGTAGCGAATGCCCGAGGCATAACCGGCCGCATCGACAACGACATTGTAGCTGCCCGGGCCAAGCCCGCGGATCTCAAAGCTGCCGCTGCTGTCGGTCTTTGCCGAGCGGACATCGTTGCCGTCGAGCCGGGCGGTGACGGTCGCGTTCGCGATGCCCTTACCCGACGCGGTGCGGACGCGGCCCTTGATCCCGCCGGATTGAGCCGCGGCCTCAGCAGGGAAAAGCAACAAGAGAAGCGCCGCAAGCGATGCGGCGGCGAGCATTGAAACTGCGGTACGCTTAAGCATTGGTCGAACCCGCGGCGGAAGTTCCTTTCGCCTCGCGGATAACATCATTGATGATGTCAGCAAGGCTTCGGGTTGGCTGGTAGCCGACAAGCCGCTTTGCTTTATCGAGGCTTGGGACGCGTCGCTGCATGTCCTCAAAGCCCTCGCCATAGACCTCATCGTATGAAACGAAGTGGAGTTCGCTCGAGCTGCCGGCGAGTTCGATAGCCTTTTCGGCGAGCTGTTTTATCGAGGTCTCTTCGTCATTGCCGAGGTTGATCACCTGGCCAAAGCAAGCCGGGGTTTCGAGCACCTTGGTCAGGCCCTCGACCACATCGAGCACGTGGCCGAAGCAGCGTGACTGTGTTCCGTCGCCGTGGATCGAGATCGGTTCGTTCTTCATCGCGGCATGGACGAAACGCGGAACGACCATGCCGTATTGCCCTGTCTGCCGCGGGCCGACGGTATTAAAAAGCCGGACGACGACGACCGGGAGCCGCGTTTCTTTCCAGTGGGCAAGGGCGAGGAATTCGTCAAGCGTTTTGGCACACGCATATGCCCAGCGGTGCTTGTCGGTGGCTCCGGTGAGCAGGTCGTCCTCTTCGCGGAAGGGAACCGAAGCTCCCTTGCCGTAAACCTCGGACGTGCTCGGAATAAGCACACGCTTGCGGTAACGCGAGCAGAACTTGAGCACGACATCAGTGCCGTGGAAGATCGTTTCAATTGTCTTGACCGGCTGTTCCATGATCAGCCGGACGCCGACGGCGCTTGCCATGTGGAAAACACGGTCGGTCTCGCGGACGAGTTCTTCCATCAACGGCTGGTTCAAGACCGTGTCGATTATCAGGTGAAAACGCTCGTGGCCCTCAAGGTGCTCGACGTTCGAATAACGCCCGGTCGAAAGGTCGTCGATGACCGTCACCTCATGCCCTTCGGCTATCAGTTTGTCTGCAAGGTGGCTGCCGACAAATCCGGCCCCGCCTGTAATTAAAATTTTCATAATCAATGATGCTCAAACGGAAACACTAGCGGTAAATAGATCGGGTTGGGATTCGATTGCCTCAACCCTTCTGCGCGCAATCTCGCAGTATTCGTGACTTATGTCAATACCGATATAATTACGCCCAAGCTCGGCGGCAACTCGCGGCGTCGTTCCACTTCCGCACATCGGGTCAAGGACAAGGTCACCGGAATTTGTCCATGAAAGGATGTGATCCCGAACGAGTTGGCACGGAAATGGTGCAGGATGTCCTTTTGCCTCCTGGTCTTCCTCCTTTTTGCCAACAACGTATTCCCAAATATTGCCTTTTATCTTCTTGTCTTTGACAGGCTTGGCGAGTTTCCCCCTTTTTTGCTCGTATTTCGAATAGTTCTTGTAGGTCGTGCCGTTGAGTTCCAGTCCTGCGTGCAAACAATCCACAAGTATTGGATTGTGAGTGCTTACAACACCTTTACTAAATACGAACATGTATTCAAACTCGTTGTTGTAGCGTTTACGATAAATTTGTGGGATTGGGTTCCGCTTGCGAAAAATCATCGTATCGTGCAGATTGAATCCGATCTCTTTGAAATAAAGGGCCTGCTTGAAGCTAGTACCGGTTTCAGTAGCATCGATCGTTGCATCTGCTACAACCCAGACAACGACACCGCCAGTTTTTGTGATCCGATATAATTGCTGAGCAATTTCCGTGAAGGGGAATATGAAACCCTTGTAATTCCTCAAATCGTCATAAGGCGGCGACGTGACGGTAAGATCGACCACATCATCATCAAATCTTTGCATTACCTCAATGCAGTTGCCTTCAACGATGCTATTTAAATAATTCTCCATGCAACTACCTTAAGGTGAACAGTTTGTTGTCCGTAATTGAGTTGATAACCCTAATTCGGCTGTCAATTTTGTGCACTCGTATTAATTCTTTCAACGCTTCTTCATGGTTCATTCGCATTATCTTCTCTCGTTCTTTGGCAAGGAAAGTCAATGCTTCGTCTTTGGCGATAGAGATGCTTTCTGTCGCTACACCTTTTTCAAGAATCCAGATAGGATCGATCTTCTTTGAAAAAGAAAGTATAGTTCTATTTACAGCTAACCAATAGTCGGCAGCATTTTTTGAAGGATTTAACGCACTCACGGTCTCAAAAATTTTTCTCAGAAGACCTTCTGCTTTTCCTTTGCCCTCAATCCCTGCATATGCAAGGAGTAAAACCAGATGAGAATATGTAAACAGACAAACGTTGTTGGTAGTTGCTTGCTGATAAATCTGGCTTGAAGAATTCGGAAGTTGATAAATCGGGCAGACAACCATTGCGTAAGGTTTGCCGCGTTTCCACCCATGCATGGCCTGCACTTTGAAATCTTTTTGATTCTTTGCGGTCCGGCTTAGTCTGAATGCTTTTGCATCGGCAACGAAACTGAAATCTCTTGCGAATACCTCGACGTCAGCAGCATCTGCTCTCTCTTTCAGCACAAGACTCTTGAGGCCAAGGGCAGAGAATGCCAATGATAAAAGGCAGTCTGTGTACTTCGAATATAGTTTTTCCTCGGTCGTGTCGTGCCCGTAGCTTTCTGGAATGTTGCCGCAAAGTCGCAAATGGTCGATCAGGGCCGCTGTTCCTTTTTTATTCAATTCGGCTTTAAGTTCATTTTCTAATCTGTCTGTGTCGGAACCAAAGTTGCCACTGAGCTTTCTGATCTCCTCTATCCAATAAAAGCGTCGCCTTATCGCTTTCTTCGAAATTATCTTTTTCATTCAACTATACTTTTATACTTTCGAGCCGATTTACTTTGACCGAAAAAGTAATTTACAGTGCACTTTAGGCCTTCGGCCAAGTTTACACTCGGTTCCCAGCCGAGCAGTTTCTGTGCTCGCTCGATGTTCGGCTTTCTCTGCTTCGGGTCGTCCTGCGGCAGCGGAAGATGCTTGATCTCGATCTGTTTTCCGGTCGCCTTGCCGACCTCTTCGGCGAGTTCGTTCATAGTGAATTCGCAGGGGTTGCCGATATTGACCGGTAGATGAATGTCTTCGGCCTCGGTGTTCATCAGGCGAATGATGCCATCGACGAGGTCGCTGACGTAACAGAACGAACGCGTCTGGCTGCCGTCGCCGTAGATGGTCAGCGGCTCGCCGCGGAGCGCCTGAACGACGAAATTCGAGACCACGCGGCCGTCGTCCTCCATCATTCGTTCGCCGTAAGTATTGAAAATACGCACGATGCGGGTATCGACGCCGTTCTGCCGGTTGTAATCCATCATCAGCGTTTCGGCGACGCGCTTGCCTTCGTCGTAGCAGCTTCGCGGACCGATCGGGTTCACATTGCCCCAATAGTCTTCGGTCTGCGGATGAATGAGCGGATCGCCGTAAACCTCGCTGGTCGAGGCCTGAAGAATTCGGGCCTTCACCCTCTTTGCCATCCCGAGCATATTTATCATACCCATCACACTCGTCTTAACGGTCTTGACCGGGTTGAATTGGTAAAGGATCGGCGAGGCCGGGCAGGCGAGGTTATAGATCTGATCGACCTCGAGCAGGATCGGCTCGGTCACGTCATGGCGGACGAGCTCAAAATTGCGATCATCGAAAAGATGAGCGACGTTCGCCTTCCGCCCGGTAAAGAAATTATCGAGGCAAATTACCTCGTTGCCCTCATTGAGCAGCCTTTCGCAAAGGTGCGAACCAATAAATCCGGCACCGCCGGTGACCAATATCCTCATTGTTCGTGATCGATAAAAGGGACGTGCCCGTACAAATCCGCAGCAAAAGGAGATTATCACCGAACTCGGCCTAATTGGCAATAAGGTTTTGTCCGAGCAGATGTGAAACACTTACATCCTCGCTTACGTATTCAACATCGTAATCTGCAACTTCGCATGACAGTGCTTGCCCTCCTGCGGCGCAATCCAGCAAAATGGTCTGCGAATCACACATTTAGGAGACAATTGATGTTCAAGAGAGAAAGACTCGCATTTTTATTGGTTTTGACGATGGTCGCGCCCGGGCTTGTCCTCGCACAGCCGGCGCCGGCCGTCGAACGCCCTGCGGTCGACCGCATCCGCGACGAGGGTATGAACCGCTCGCAGGCGATGGCGACGATGAAGTATCTGAGCGACGTTATCGGCGCACGGCTGACGAACTCGCCGGCACAGCGACGGGCAAACGCCTGGACGAAAGAGCAGCTCGAAAAATGGGGCATGAAGAACGCCGCCATCGACCCTTGGGGCGAATTTGGCAAGGGCTGGGAACTGAAGCGTTTTACGGCTTCGGTCGATGCGAACGGCGAATTCGTCGCGTTCCGCTCATACCCGAAGGCATGGTCGCCTTCGACCAATGGAGCGATCACCGGCGAGGTGGTTTATGTTGACGCAACCGACGAGGCCGGCCTTGAGAAATACAAGGGCAAGCTGAAAGGTGCGATCGTCTTTACTGCTCCGGAACGCCGCGTTGAGCCGGGCTTCGCTCCGGTCGCAACGCGAACCTCGGACGATGAGCTTGCTAAGCTCGATGCCGCAAAGCCGCAGGACAACGTACAGCAGAATCGCGGACGGCAGGGCGGCGGTCAGGGAGCGGGCAATCAATCGTTCAACCAGCGAAAGTATCGCTTCTATTTTGAAGAAGGTGTCGCGGTTCTGGTCGAGCCGAGCATGGGAACGGATTCGGGAACGATCCGCGTAATGGGAGCCTCGCCGGCACCGGCTGAACCGGTCCCGGGCCAGAGCCCGTTTGCCGGAATGCGTGTTTACTCGAAAGGTGCGGCTCCGACCATCCCGCAGCTTGTTGCCGAAACCGAGCAATACAATCGCGTCTATCGGCTTCTGAAGCAGGGCATCCCGGTCAAGATGACGGTCGATCTGGCAGTTCAGTTCTTTGATGACGACCTGCAGGGTTACAACACCATCGCCGAGATCCCGGGAACGGACCTTGCCGATGAGGTCGTAATGATCGGCGGCCACCTTGATTCGTGGCATGCCGGAAACGGCTCGACCGACAACGGTGCCGGAGTGACCGTCACGATGGAAGCGATGCGCATCCTCGCGGCGACCGGCCTCAAGCCCCGCCGGACGATCCGGATCGCACTCTGGACAGGTGAGGAACAGGGCCTGCTCGGTGCTCGCGGTTATGTTGCGAAGAACTTTGCCCGTATCGGCGATGGCTCGGACAACGCTGCCTTTGCCGCTTTGGCTGGCGGCGAACGTCCGGCGTTGACGAAGCTTCCGGCCTATGACAAGTTTGCCGCTTATTTTAACCTCGATAACGGAACCGGACAGATCCGCGGGATCAATATGCAGGGCAATGAAGCGTTGCGTCCGATCTTCCGCAGTTGGTTCGAGCCGTTCCATGATCTGGGTGCAAAGACCGTCAGCATCAATTCGGTCGGCGGAACCGATCACCTTGCCTTTACGGCGGTCGGGCTTCCGGGCTTCCAGTTCATCCAGGACCCGATCGAATACTTCGGCCGCACCTGGCACACAACGCAGGACGTTGCCGACCGGACGATCGAAGAGGACCTGAAGCGTTCGGCGGTGATAATGGCGACCTTTGCCTATAACGCCGCAATGTCGGATGAGAAGATGCCGCGTCAGCAAATGGCCGGCGGTGTCGCGTCGCTGATACCGGGCTTTGATTACCGTGCTCTTAACGACGAGCAGGCATTCGCCGCTCTCGGGCTCGGGCATCAGGTCTGCGGTTATCCCGTACGTCCGGAGGAATTGCCGAATGGCTTCCCGTCGATGTTTGCCGTCAGCACCTTCTTCCGCGATGGTGCCGAAGCGACCTACGGCGAATAGGGCTGTATCGATCAATAAGGGGCTGCATCGCTCTCGGGCGGTGCGGCCCTTTATCTTTTGCCGAACCCGAAACAAAGGAATATCATCGAACGTATCAACTTCAGTTATCCGCAATATATTCGGGAGCCATAAAAAATAAGGAGCACAATGATGAAGAGACTGCTGTCATTTGCGACAATAGCACTGCTTGCGAGCAGCGGCCCTGCCGTACTCGCTCAGAAAGATATGAAACCACCCGTAGCGAAAAAGGTTCCAAGCGTCCTAAAGATCCATGGATACGAGATCACGGACAACTACGCCTGGCTTCGTGACCGCAACGAGAAAAAAGACCCAGAGATCATCAAGTATCTCGAAGAAGAGAACGCTTACGTTGAGCACCACATGGGCAAGCATCAGCCGTTCGTTGATGCACTTTATAAGGAAATGCTCAGCCGCATAAAGCAAACCGATACCAGCGTTCCATACAAACTCGGCAACTACTGGTACTTCACAAAGGTCGAGGAAGGAAAGCAGTATCCGACCTTTCTTCGCAGCAAATCACAGGACGGAGCGAACCCCGAAGTACTGTTAGACCAGAACAAGATGGCCGAAGGGTTTCAATATTTCGCCATTGGTGCTTTCGAACCGAGTGATGATGGCAATATGCTTGCCTATTCGACCGATACGACCGGTTACCGGCAATATACGCTGCACGTCAAAGACCTTCGGACGGGAACAGTTCTGCCGGACAAGATCGAACGGGTGACCAGCGTTGAGTGGTCGCCGGACGGCAAATACATCTTTGTCGGGCAGGAGGACGAGGTCTCAAAGCGTTCGGACAAGATCTGGCGGCACGAGTTGGGAACGAAGAACACCGAGCTCATCTTTGAAGAAAAGGACGTGCTCTTCAATTCGGGCATCGGGCGTTCGCGGGACAAGCAGATGTATTTCATCGCTTCGTTTGCCAAGACCTCTACCGAGTATCGCTACCTTCCGGCCAGTGCCGTGAAGGACGGCAAATTCAGCGTGCTTGCTCCGCGGCGTGAAGGGCACGAGTATTCGGCCGATTTCAACAACGGCGAGTTCTTTATCCGGACGAACAAGGACGCCGAAAACTTCAAGGTAATGCGCGTCGGGCAGGAAGACCCGAGCGAGGCGAACTGGAAGGATTACATTAAGCACAACCCGGCTGTAAAGATCGAGGGCATAGATTTCTTCAAGGATTTTGCCGTCGTCTCGGAGTTGGAGAATGGCCTCGAATACCTGCGCGTTATGGATATGCGGACGCGGCGGGCACCGATGCGGATACCGACCGACGAAAGCGTTTACACGATGAGTCTCGCGTACAATCCGGAGTACGAGACGGACGTCATTCGGTTTGGTTATTCGTCGATGATCACGCCGCAATCGACCTATGAATTCAACCTGCGAACGCGGCAATCAAAGCTTATCAAGCAGCAGGAGATCCCGAGCGGCTACGACAAATCGCAGTACGAGACGACCCGCGTTTGGGCCGATGCCCGCGACGGCGTAAAGGTGCCGATCTCGATAATGATGAAGAAAGGCACGAAGCTCGACGGCAAGTCGCCGATGCTGCTTTATGCTTACGGGTCCTACGGCGCCTCGATGACGCCGAATTTCTCGACCGCCAGGCTCTCGCTGGTCGATCGCGGAATGATCTATGCGATCGCGCACATCCGCGGCGGTTCGGAACTCGGCGAAAAGTGGCGGCAGGAAGGCCGAATGTTCAAGAAGATGAACACCTTCAACGACTTTGTCGATTGCTCTAAGTGGCTCATCAATAACAAATACACGTCAAGCGACCGGCTCGTCATTCAGGGCGGCTCGGCCGGCGGACTGCTGATGGGTGCTGTAATGAACCAGGCTCCGGAACTTTACAAGGCTGCGATAGTCCAGGTGCCGTTCGTCGATGTGATGAACACGATGATCGACGAAACACTTCCGCTGACGACCGAGGAATGGGTCGAATGGGGCAACCCGCGGGACGACAAAAAGGCATGGGACTATATGTACAGCTACTCGCCTTACGACCAGATAAAGAAAACGGCGTATCCGAATATGCTGGTCGAGGTCTCGCTCAATGACAGCCAGGTGCCTTACTGGGAAGGAGCAAAATACGCGGCCAAGATCCGCGAATACAAGACGAACGACAGCGTTGTCCTGCTCAAGACCAACATGGGTGCCGGACACGGCGGTTCCTCCGGCCGCTACGACCGGCTGAAGGAAGTGGCGTTTGACTACGCCTATGCATTGACGCAGGTCGGGATAACGAAGTAAGGCTCCCGCATTAAAGTGATAGGACGGGCTCGCGCAATCCGCGGGCCCGTTTTTGTTTACCCGCAAACGCGTTCGGGTGTATATTCTCGGCATACGATCTTTGGAGCTAGTAGAAACTGACCCGCGTTGGCGGAGTCTGCGCAAAAAGGCGCTAGCGAAGCGGTCTTGATATAGAAGAGCGGCGCCTGCACCGCGGTTGCTATCCCACGGATTTTGCCCGGCTTAGGCTGTAGTGCCGGAGGCCGACAGGTTTGGAGGATTTTTTAGATCATGGCCAGATATTTTGCACTTCGCGACCGGCGGCTGGAGGGCGGCGTGCCTTCGCGAACGAACCTTTCGATCTTCAATACAAGCGAATCGACCCCGCTCGCCAACGCCTTTGCGAGCATCAATGGTGTTGCCGCAGGAGCGGGCGGAAAGATACACTCGATGTTCGTACTCTGTCATGGATACGCCGGCGAGAACACGCGTGCCGGAATGTCGATGGATGCGGGCGGAATGGGCCTGGAGCTTGGCCGCGAAGGCGTTTTTCATACGAACGTCGCGATGTGGTCGGCGATAGCTAACAAGGTTGACAACATTGTCGTTTACTCGTGTGCGGCGAGCGATACTCAGCCGGGAAACGAGGGCACGACGGCGGACGGCCGATACCTGATGGGGGCTCTGGCTATTCACACGAACGCGAATGTTTACGCCGCAGACAGAATTCAGTGGTACGGGACGTTCAACGATCTCTCCAATGGGCGATACGAGTTCGGGGCATGGGAGGGAACGCTATATAAGTTCCCACCAAGCGGCAATCCGCCGACCATCGTCGCCCGGCCGCCGGTCGAATTTACCGATGTGATGATGGGTTCGGCCCCTTAGCATAAGATCGGTTTTGTGTAGATCAATGTCGAACTTTACTGCCTCGCCAATATTTTTGCGGGCCCTTCGTTAATGAATTTCCAACGCAGAGCCCGCAGAGTTATTCGCAGAGGGCGCAAAGAGTGTTGAGTCCATTAAGGCGGTCACGGAAGTCGGCCGTCGTTAATCTATTCCGCGTGGATCAGCGGTTTGGCGTCGAGCGGGTGTTCGTTGCCGTAGATATTGGCAGCGTTCAGGAGTTCGCCCTCGGCCCAGTAATTCCCGACAAGCTGGACGCCTATCGGCAGGCCTTCGGACGAAAGCCCACAGGGAATGCTGATCGCGGGCAGCCCCGCGAGATTTGCCGAAACGGTATAGATATCGCTCAGGTACATCGCCAGCGGGGCGTCCGAGCGTTCACCAAGCCGGAAAGCGGTGGTCGGCGAGGTCGGCGTCAGGACGAAGTCGCAGCCCGAAAAAGCGGCCGCATAATCATCGCGGACGAGAGCTCGGACCTTCTGTGCTTTGGCGTAATAGGCGTCGTAATAGCCGCTTGAGAGCACGTAGGTGCCGAGCATAATGCGGCGTTTGACCTCGGGGCCGAAGCCCTCTTCTCGGGTCTTGAGGTACATTTGCCGGAGCTCGTGGGCATCCTCGGCGCGGACGCCGTATCGGACACCGTCATAGCGGGCAAGGTTCGACGAAGCCTCGGCGGTCGCGATGATGTAATAGACCGCGATGCCGTATTTGGCATGCGGGAGTTCGATGTCAACGACCTCGCAGCCGAGCTTGCGGAAATTCTCTATCGATGCCTCGACGGCCGCCCGCACTTCCTCATCAAGCCCTTCGCCAAAGAACGCCCGCGGTACGCCGATACGCTTGCCGGCGAGGCTGCCATCTAGCATCGACGAATAATCGGGCACCGGAACATCCGCCGAGGTCGAATCGAGCGGGTCGCGGCCGGCGATAACGCCGAGCACGTCGGCGATCTTTCCCGCAGAGCTTCCAAAAATGCCGATCGCATCAAGCGACGACGCAAACGCGACAAGCCCGTATCGCGAGATGCGGCCATAGGTCGGCTTCAGTCCAAAGATTCCACAGAGTGCCGCAGGCTGCCGTACCGAACCGCCGGTCTCCGATCCCAGTGCAACATCGACCACGCCCGAAGCCACCGCGACCGCCGAGCCGCCCGAACTTCCGCCCGGAACGCGTTCCGGGTCCCATGGATTCCGAGCCGGGCCGAATGCCGAGTTTTCGTTCGACGAGCCCATTGCGAACTCGTCCATATTCGTTTTGCCGATGGTTACCGCACCGGCGGCATTGAGCCTCTCGACCGCCGTGGCGTCGTAGTGAGCCGTGTAGTTCGCAAGTATCCGCGAGCCGCACGAGGTGCGGATATCTTTGGTGCAGATATTGTCCTTAATGGCCACAGCCACGCCGCGGAGCGGAAGCTCGCCTGCGGCATCTTCGATGGCTTGGGCGCGGGCGAGGGCGAGGCTCCGCTCAATGGACAAAAACGAGCCGAGCTGGTCGTTTAGCCGCTCGGCGTTGGTCAGGACGCGTTCGATCTCGTTCTTTAGCATCAGATCTCAATTATTAACTTTGTCGATCAGCCACGAATCGCCGTTCTGCTCAAGCTCAACGCGAATCGCTCGCTGCTCGGTTCGAGCGTCGTCCCGCCAAAAGAGCAGAACCTCGAAGGTCGTTCGGCCTTCAGCCGATTTTTCGCAGTTTCCGATCCGGAAAGCCCGCGGCACGTCGGCCGTACCCGAGGTGAAAGGATCGGCGTCGCCGGTCGCTGCGGTAAGTGACTGATAAAATCTTTCGGATAGGAATCGACGCTTTTCTTCGAGCCGTTCCTTAGAAAAGAGCATATCGCCGCCGAAATGGGCGGAGTAAAACTCGCGAAGTGCGGGCCGGGACGCGGAACACTCTGCGGCCTCGAGCTTAGGTACGCTGCAGCCTGCGGCAAAAATGGCGGCCGCTATGAGCAAAAAGAGCTTCATAGGACCTTCGGTACCTGAAAGTGGCCGTCGGTCGAGGCCGGTGCGCGGCTCAATGCCGCTTCGGTGCCGAGGCTTTCGCGGACCTCGTCCTCGCGGATGGCATCGGTCGCCTCGCCCGCGGCGGTCAACCCGCCGAGCATCGGCTCGACGTCGCCCGTATCAAGCTCATTGAGCTGCTCGACGTAGCCGACTATCTTCGCCATCTGCGGTGAATAAATGGCGGCTTCTTCATCGGTTATTTCCAAATGAGCGAGCTTTGCGATCTTTTTGACATCCATAGGTCAATCTTTTTCCGGTACAGCAAACAGGTCCGGAGCCGCTTCGATCTCGATGTAGCGGACGATGCTCTTGCCTAAAAAACGGTTCATCTTGGCAACAAGCTCGGGGACGATCGAATCGAGCTGGGCTTTCCAGTTCTTGTCTTTCGTGCCGACAACCAGCCGGCCTTTCATGAAACTTTGTGCCCGCGAGGCTTCGGCGATCGCCTCGCCTACGGCCGGCCGCCAAAGCGAGATCACGACCTTTTCAACTATCTCCGGATCATCGGGCAGCGAGCGAACGAACGAGGGTACAAGGTTTGAAAAACGCTCCATTTGCCAATCTGCTCCGATCTAATATCATCTTAAACGAGAACATTTGGAAATGCTAAATCACGACCAGAAACACGCGATCCTGCCGGAGATCGTATTAGCCTCGGGCAGCCCGCGGCGATCGGAGATACTTGCATCGGTCGGGTGGAGCTTTGTAAAGGACGTACCCGATATTGACGAGAGCCTCCGCGAGGGCGAAAGCCCGGAGAGCTACGTTGAACGGCTTGCGCTTGAAAAGGCCGCGGCGATCGCCGGGAAATGGCCGGGCCGGCTCGTGCTCGGTGCGGATACGACCGTCGTGCTCGGCGGCGAGGTCATAGGCAAGCCGGCGGATATGGATGACGCCCGGCGGATGATCCGCTCGCTTTCGGGTGAAACGCACGATGTGATAACCGGTGTCGCTTTGGTCCGCGATTCTTCTTCGGTTACGGGTATCCAGCGAACGGCTGTGACGTTTGCAGCGATGAGCGAAGCGGAGATCGAGTTTCTCGCCCGCGAAGGCGATCCGCTCGATAAAGCCGGGGCTTATGCCGTTCAGGCACAGGCGGCACTATTCATCCGCGGCATCAGCGGCGACTACTGGAACGTCGTCGGCCTGCCGATCAATCTGGTTTACGAATTGTACAGAGGTTTCGAAGCCGGGAAAGCGGAAAAGGCGTAGGCACTCCGGCGATGAACGCTCAAGGCAGAATACCCACGCCAAAGACAAATAAAAGAGGCCCTCGGCGGAGCCTCTTTTTCTTGACCTATATTTCGTTGAAAATTAGAGCAGCCGATCGACGACGCGTGAGATCGGGACCGTCACGTCGTATTTCGGATCGATGCCGCCGTAGGGTTCGCCAACCATTTTGCCGTCCTTGCCGAGGATGACGAACGAAGGCACCTGGTCAAGAGCGAATTCCTTGAGCATGTACGCACCATTCGAGTCGCGGATGATCGGAGCGCTGAGCTTGTTCGTCGTTGCAAACCGGTTCAGGTCGGCGGCAGAGGCAAAGTTTCGTGAGCCCTGCGAGGCCGAATCGGTCGCGACGTAAAGCACAACGACTTCCTTGCCGGCATACTTTCGGGAAAGCACGTTGGTGAATTCCACCTGCTTTGCAGAGAGCGGGATCCACGAGGCTCCGACCGCCATAATGACGACCTTGCCCTTGTGATCGTTGATATCGAACGCCCCGCCGTCAACGGTCGTCAGCCTCGCCTGCGCAGAGGCAGCCGCCGCAAATGCGGTAAAGACGGCAAAGAGAAGGATCGTTTTCAGGTAGTTTTTCATCACTTTTACGGGCCGGCTTAGGCCTTGCCCGCATTGTTTAGATGCAAAGCAGGTGCCAAACTACTGTCCGCGGCCGAGCCTGACGTTATCGATCAGCCTAACGCCGCCTATCCTGGCCGCAACGGCTATCATTGAACCCGTATCTCCAACCTTTTCAACCATTTCCAGCGTATCGGCGTTTACGGTCGCAACGTAGTCGAGCGTTAGGTCGGTGTCGGCCGAAAGGGCATTTTCGACCATTTGAGTCAATTTCGAAGCATTTCGTTCACCCGAATTGAAGGCATTTTCAGCCATATGGAGTGCGGCATAGATGGCCGAGGCTCGTGCACGGTCCTCGGGCGAGAGCAATTCGTTACGCGAGGACATCGCAAGCCCGCTCGGTTCACGTACCGTCGGAACCGAGATTATCTCGGTATCGAAGCCCATGTCGCGCGTCAGCCGCTTTACGATAGCTAACTGCTGCGCGTCCTTTTCGCCGAAGATGGCAAAGTCGGGCCGGATGGTGTTCAGAAGGAGCGTTACGACGGTCGCAACGCCCCGAAAATGGCCGGGCCGCGAGGCTCCCTCAAGGCTCTCGGAAAGCCCTTCTACGTAAACGTAGGTTGCAAAGCCCTCGGGATAAATGTCTTGCGGCTCCGGGGCGTAAATGTAATCGACGCCGAATTCGGTCAGCATCGCCGCATCCGAGGCGAGGTCGCGCGGATAGCGGGCGAGGTCCTTCGGGTCGTTGAACTGCGTCGGATTGACGAAGATCGAAACTATGACCGAGTCGCCGCGTTTCGAGGCATCCTGCACAAGCGCGAGGTGGCCCTCGTGGAGAGCTCCCATCGTGGGGACGAATGCGATGGTCTTGTTCTCACGCCTGAGCTTGCGCGTGATAGAAGCCATTCGCTGTCGGCGGTTGATGATCTCCATATCGGAACCTAGAAAGGTATCGAGGCTTTTAGTTCCTCCGCGTCAACGTCTTCCGGGAGCCCGTAGGATTCGGCCTCGGCTGGATAGTTGCCGCTCCGGACGTCGTCCATCCAGCGTGTGATCGCATCGGTGATGACGCCGCTGACGTTGGCATATTGCCGGACGAAACGCGGCTGGCGGCCGAATGTGAAGCCGATCAGGTCGTGGAGCACAAGAACCTGAATATCGCAATTCGTTCCGGCGCCGATCCCGACGGTCGAGATGGTCAGTTCCTCGGTGATCAACGCCGCGACCTCGCGGGGAACCAGCTCAAGGACGATCGCGAAAGCCCCCGCATCCTCAAGCCGTTTGGCGTCTTCGATCAGCCGCTTTGCGTCGTCGGTCGTTTTGCCCTGTACGCGATAGCCGCCGAGCTTATGCACGGACTGCGGCGTCAGGCCGATATGTGCCATCACGGGAATCTCTTCATCGACAAGGCGTTTTACAAGGTCAACGCGGTTGCGGCCGCCCTCGAGCTTTACTGCTTCGGCACCGCCGTATTTCATCAAATTAAGAGCATTCCGCACGGCCTTGTTATCGCCGGTGTGATAACTCCCGTAGGGCATATCGGCCACGAGAAGCGCGCGGCTTGCACCGCGTTTGACGGCCTTTGTCGCCGAAAGTATTTCCTCGAGCGAAACGGGGATTGTGTTTCCGTAGCCATGGATGACATTTCCCATGCTGTCGCCGACCAGGATGATGTCCACGCCCGCCTCGTCCACGATGCGTGCCGTCGGGTAATCATATGCCGTAAGGCAAACGAGCTTTTCGTTCTTCTCTTTGGCGGCGCGGAGTGCGGGAACGTAAACCTTCTCGGGTTTGTCCGGTTTAAGGTAGGCCATAAACGGTTGTTAGTCTATTCCTTTCAGATGTTTAAGTCTAGGCACTAACCGCCAACGTGTTCGGCGGCGGGGAGTCTGTTATGGTTCGCGGGCAGCCATTTTACGACGCGCGAATCATCCTTTGCCGCGGCAAGCAATTCCTCGACGGTCTTGCCGAGCACCGGATGGCGAAACTTCGGCGCAATATCGTTAAGCGGCATAAGGACGAATTTGCGGAGATGTATCCGCGGATGCGGCAGTGTTAAGAATGGAGTGTCCATTTTCGTATCGCCAAAGAACAGCAGATCGAGGTCGATCGTCCGAGGCTTCCTGTAAGTTTTGTCCGTTCGGCCGAGGTTGTATTCGATGCGGAGCAGGCGGGCCATCAACTGCGTCGGCGTGACCTCTTTGCAGCGAACGGCGGCGGCCATGTTAAGGAAATCCGGGGCGCCTTCCATTTCTAGGGCTTCGGTCTCGTAAATGCATGATATCGCCGTAACGTCAAAACACGCCTCGATCAGCCCGCGAACGCCGAGCAGAAGATTTCCCGCACGGTCGCCGAGGTTCGAGCCGAGCCCGATATGGGCCGTTATTTCGTCTTTGCCATTCAACATCGGTCAATTCTCATCGGCGAAGGCAGCAAGATCGGCCTCGAGACGGTCTATTTCATCCAGCAGCTTAAGGAAGCGTTTACCAAACCGGGTTAGCTTATATTCCACACGCGGCGGAACCTCGGGAAAGGTCTTCTTTTCGAGAATGCGATAACGGACCAACTTGCGAAGCCGCTCATTGAGCACCTTGGTAGTAAGGCCCTCAACCGCTCGCTCCATTGCTCCGGGTCGATCGATGCCCTTGCGGACAAGGTCGAGTACGGTCAGCGACCACTTACAGCCGATGATGTTCTCGACCATCGCCTTTACCGAGGGTTGAAGTGAATTTTCTTTCGCTGCGGCCTGCATAAAGTTAGACCGAAAAGTACGTAGGGAACCAAAAAGTACCTACTTACTTTAAACTCGTGCTTCTGTTACGTTTCCGAATGGGTGGCTTTGCCTACCGAAAACATTAACTCAAAAAAGGAGAAAACGACAAATGTCAACGAAAGCAGTTTTTTATCACGCCGGTTGTCCGGTCTGTGTCGAGGCGGAAGGGTACATCGCGGATGCTCTCGACCCGGCTAGGTTTGAGGTTGAAGTGGTGCATCTCGGCGAACAGCCAGACAGGCTTGGTGAGGCGGAGAGTGCAGGCGTCAAGTCGGTTCCGGCACTTGTGGTCAATAGTAAGCCTTTTCATATCAACTTCGGGGCGTCGATCGATGACCTCCGCTGACCGCGATCCTCAACCGACAGTTCCGGAGGACGTCTGAAAAGCAGTTCGAAGGCGAGCGGTTCTTACCGTCACTTGCAGCCTACGTTCAGCGATCTCTGCGAAGATCTCAGTAAACTCTGCGGTTACATCATCTTAACGCGGAGACCGCGAAAGATTTCGCAGAGAACGCTAAGAGTTCATTATGCTTTTCAAACGGCCTCCGTTCTATACGCTTTTTTACTTTTCCGGGCTGACGTGCTTGAATAGAGACAGTCCAAAGAAGGACAAATCCAGAGGCTTGGGGCCGCGGCCCAAAGCCCGGGCGGGCATCAAGGTGTGGCCCGTCTTGACAAAAAAGCACA
>ERZ761602.4050-NODE-4050-length-19503-cov-6.010541_pt1 | contig 19503 bp, 13 predicted proteins | sample MGYA00512165_ERZ761602 | MGnify/ENA primary metagenome ERZ761602 (study PRJEB28899, sample SAMN02445085) | bioreactor sludge metagenome | biome: EBPR sludge; isolation source: Thorneside wastewater treatment plant | place: Australia: Brisbane, Thorneside... | reverse complement strand
GCGTCAGCGGCGGTGCAAACGAGGCCACCGCCGCGTCAGCGGCGGTGCAAACGAGACAGCGAGCTGATCTCGTCTTTCATCCGGAGCTTGAGCTTCTTGATCTCGGCGATCTCACGCTGCTCGGTGGGCGTCGGATGGGCCCGGCGGTGGAGCTCTTCGAGGCGAGCGTGCAGCTCTCTGTGCTCGCGCTCCGCAGCCATCAGTCGCTCGTGGGGGCCCAGGGCGTGACCTCGGATCATTGCAGCTCCTCGAGAGGGGTACTTCGAGACGGGCGCTCCTCCGGGAGGGTCGAGGGAGCGCGGCTGGATGACCATCATGATCCTCGCTTTCTTCCCGCCCATCGAGACACAAAGCGACCCTGCAAACGGCAAACCATGCCCCGTCTTCCGCTGGTGCTAGGCTTTTCCGCGATGGCGGTCTCCCGGTGGTGTTGGATCGCGCTCGCCCCGTGCTCGCTCGGCTGCGCGACGGGGGGCGCCACGCAGGCCGCGTCGAGCCCGGTCGAGGTCGTCGCGGAGCAACGCATCACCTCGACCGATCCTGCGGAGCTGCCGCGTCTGTTCCAGGAGGCGAGCGACGCGCTCGTGCGTGGTGAGGCCGAGCGGGCCGCGCGCGACTTCGATCGCGTCGTCGCGGTCGACCCCGAGGGCCCCACCGCGGCGCCGAGCCTCTACAACGCGGGCCTCGCCTACGCGGAGCTCGGTCGGCTCGAGCTCGCCGCCGAGCGCTTCGCCGAGAGCGCGCGCCTCGACCCGAGCGCGCAGACCACGACGCTCGCGTGGCTGCGCGCAGCGCGCCTCCACGCCTACGGCGAGCGCTGGGAGCGGCTCGACGAGGCCGCGCGCGAGGCCCTGTCGCGCCCCGATCTCAAGCTCCTGCAGCAGATCGAGGCGCGCGGCGCGCTCGCGCTCGCGCAGGTGTCGCTCGGGCAGCTCGACGAGGCGAGCAAGACGGTGATCCTCGCGCGCAACCAGGTGGAGGACCACCGGCTCGGCGAGGCGGGCACGCCTCCGCTCGAGCTCGCGCAGCTCGCCTTCGCGCTCGGCGAAGTGCGCCGCGTGAAGGGCGAGTCCCTGCGCTTCGTGCCCGTACCGGCCGACTTCGGCGCGGCGCTCGAGGCGCGCTGCACCGCGCTGCTCGATGCCCAGAACGCCTACACGGAGGCGATGCGCAGCCTCGACGCGCACTGGTCGGCGATGAGCGGTTACCGCATCGGTCAGCTCTATGCGCAGCTCCACGCCGACGTGATGGCCGTGCCGACACCGAGCGAGGCCACGACCGAGCGACAGAAGCAGCTCTGGGAAGCCGCGATGAGGCTGCGCTACCGCATCCTGCTCGAGAAGGGGCTCGCGATGATGGAGGGCACGGTGAGGCTCGGCGAGCGCACGGGGGAGCGCTCGGCGTGGATCGAGCGCGCGGAGAAGGCCAAGGCCGAGCTCGGCGCGGCGCTCGCCACCGAGCGCGAGAAGCTCGCGGCGATGCCCTTCACCGAGGACGAGGTCCGCGCCGCGCTCGCGAAGCTGCAGGCGAAGAAGCTGCCCTGAGGGGCGAACGGGGCCCGGCTCAGAAGCCGGCCTCGATCGCCAGGGTGGGGATCGTGATCGGGCCGAGCTCGCGCGGCTTGCAGCCGCCCGGCTCGCAGGTGACATCGATGATCTCGCGCGCGAGCAGCGCGTTCTGGAAGTCGGCGGCGATGCCCCAGTAGGCCCCGCCACCCAGCAACCAGCGCTTCGAGAGGCGCAGATCGAGCCGGTAGAAGGGCCGCACGCGCTCGGGGCTCGCGCTGCGAGGCTCGTAGGGGTTGAGCTCCTCGGCCGGAAAGCCCGTGTAGAAGAGCGAGCGGGTGCCGAGCTTCCACTGCCTGCCGAGGTCGAAGAGCAGCGCGAGCTGCGCGACGTGGCTGCGGTCGTAGGCCGAGGGCAGGCGCTCGCCGGCCTTGATGCGGTCGGTGCGCGAGAGCGTGTACGCAGCGAGCACGAAGACCTCGCGGCTCAGCGCGCCGCGCAGCGCGAGCTCGAGGCCGTAGGCGTCGCCGAGGCTGCGCCCGAGGAAGCGCGAGGTGCCGAAGCCGCCGCCGCGGTCGCCGCCGACGGGATCGGTGAGGTTCACGATCGCCTGGCGGAACACCGTGGAGCGCAGCTCGATCGGGCCGAGCGTCGCCTCGGCGCCGAAGCTCGTCTGGATCGAGCGCTGCAGGCCGCCCGGAAGCCCGCCGATCTGCATGCCGGGGATCGGCGCGAAGCCGGGGGGCTGCGAGGCGACGCCTATGCCCGGCGAGACGCGCAACCACGGCGCGAGCTCGAAGCGGCCCACGAGGCGAGGGTCGACGGCGAGCGCGGTGCCGCTGGTGCGCAGCTCGCTCGGGACCTCGCTGCGCGGCACAGGCGAGAAGTGTGCGTCGATGCGCAGCCCGGGCGTGATCGTCGCGCGCTCGCCGAGCGCGATCGTCGCGTCGACGAAGCCGCCGAGGGCGAGGTCGCTGCGATCCGGGAAGAGGTAACGGAAGGCCTCGGAGAGCTGGCCCTCGGTGCTGGCGCCGAGCAGCCCTTCACAGAGCGTGGTCGGGCAGTCGACCTCGCTCGCCGGGTCGACGGCGTAGGCGTCGAGCGCGAGATCGACGCCCACGCGCAGCAGCGCTCCTCCGAGCGGCTCGCTCAGCACCGCGCGGGTGGCGATCTTGTGGGCCGCGATGCCGTCGACGCCGACGCCGCGCGAACGATCGAGGCCCAGCGTCGTGCCCACTCGGATCTTCGTGCCGCTCGCGCGCTCGACGTCGTAGCGCAGGTCGAGTCGGTGAAAGTCGGAGTCGAGCAGGACGTCGCTGAAGCCTGTGGTCTCGGTCGTGGCGAGGTAGTCGATCGAGCCGAAGGCGAGCACGCTGAGGCGCTCGCGAGGGCCGGTCTCGAGGGTGTACCTGCCCTGGTAGTCGGCGTAGCGAAGGTCGACCGAAGGCACGAGCGCGCTGAGCAGCTCGGTGCCCACCGAGTAGCGCCCGCCCACGAGCAGCGTCGATCCTTCGCCGATCGGCCCCTCGACGAGCCCGCCGAGATCCACGCCACGGAACGAGCCCTCCCCGCGCCACACCGTCGAGGGCCGCTTACTCTCGGCGTCGATCACCGCGCCCGCGACGCGCCCGTAGCTCGCCGGCAGCGGTCCGAGCGAGAGCTCCACGCGCTCCACGAGCCCAGCCGGGATGACCCCTGGCCCCGCGCCGGCGTGGAAGAGCAGCGGCACCGGCACGCCGTCGAAGGCGTAGGCGATGTTGCCCGGAGGCGCGCCTCGGATGAAGTAGTAGGGGATGCCGCTCGCGACGGGCAGCACGCCTGGCTGCGTCTCGATCGCGCGGTAGGCGTCGCCGAGCACGCCCGGCATCTCGCGGATCTCGCGGCGCCCGAGGCTCGCCGCGCCGGGTGGCGCGCGGTCGCCCTCGACCCTGACCTCGAGCGGCGAGGGCTCCGGATCCGGCGCGGCCTCGAGGGGCGCTCCTCTCGCTGCCGCGGCCTCGCTCGGCGGCGTACGGTCGGCGACGGGCTCGTCGGCGCGCGCGCTCGCGGGCGCCGTCGCGAGCGCGACCGCGATGACCGCGGATCGCGCCCTGGGACGCATCACCAGCTCACGCGCTGGCCGACGTAGTGATCGAGCATGCGCCGCCACCACGGCCAGTCGTGGTTCACGTCGTGTCCCCAGAGGTCGAGGTCGTGCGGGATGCCCTTGTCTGCGAGCACCCGCGCGAGCTGCTCGGAGCGGTGCGGGGCCTCGTAGGCGCCGCGCCCCGTGACGATGTGGATCTGCGTATCGCGCTGCAGACGCTCGAGCATCGGCCCCTCGAGCCCGGGCAGGAAGGACACCGGGTTGTTGAAGTAGATCTCCGGGCTGTGGTGGCCCTCGGTGTAGCCGGGCTCGAGATCGTAGAAGCCGCTCATCGCGATGAGCACGTCGAAGAGGTCTGGCCTGCGGAAGAACTGGTTGGCCGCGTGGAAGGCGCCGAAGCTCGCGCCCGTCACCGCGACGCGTCGCTCGCCAGCCTCGCGGTGGATGTGCGGCACGACCTCCTCCTCGACGTAGCGCGAGTAGAGCGCCTGGCGCCTGCCGCGCTCGAGCGGGTGCACCTCGTCGTTCATCCACGAGAGGCGGTTGATGCTGTCGATCGAGTAGACCTGGACGCGACCCGACAGGATGTGGGGCTCGATCGCCTTGATGAGGAAGAAGCGCTCGTTCTCGAGGAAGTCGGCGGCCGCCGTCGGGTAGACGAGCAGCGGGTGGCCTTCGCGCCCGTAGCGCACGATCGGCATGTCGAGGTCGAGGGCCGGCGAGCGCCAACCGAAGATCGTCCTGGGGAGGTCGGGGCTGACGTAGTCCATGGAGGCCGCAGCTCGCGTGTGGCCGCGCAGCGGCCGGAAAGCAAGCTCGCACCGCTTGGTAGGGCGTTGACGCGAGAGAGCCCTCGGAGGATGGTTCGAGGGCCATGTCGAAGCCGCTTTCCCAGGTCGAAACCCGTCGCACGTCCTCCCGCCGCCTCGCCGGCCGCTGCCTCGCCGCCGCCGCGTTGCTCGCAGGTGCGAGCTCGGCGAGCGTCGCCAACGCGCAGGAGCCGGTGCTGCGCTTCAGCGACACGCGCCCCGGCAACGTCGTCGCGACCGGCAATACGCTGGGCCTCAGCAACTGGCAGACCTTCAACGGTCCCGGCCCCTCCTCCGTGGTCGCCACCCGCTCCTGCGACTCGATCGGCACCTTCACGACGCTCGACAACCAGAGCGTCGACAACTCGCCCTCGGCCACGCCGGCCTTTCCTGCGGGCACCACGAGCGACTGGACCGAGAACGGCTCCGCGGCGGAGCTCGTGCTGCCGAGCGCCGAGGCGGAGATCCTCTACGCCGAGCTCGTCTGGGGCGGCAGCCGCGTAGCCGCCGGCGGCGACGACGTGACCGCGCAGCTCGACACCCCCGTGACACTGCGCGCAGGCAGCCAGAGCATCTCGGTCACGCCCGTCAACGCGACCAAGTACCAGTCGAACCCCACGCTCGACGTCAACGCCGGCTACTACATGCGCTCGGCCGACGTGACGGCCTTCGTGCAGCAGAACAAGGGCGGCACCTACTCGGTCGAGGGTGTGCCCGGCACGCAGAACCACCTGCTCTGCTCTCTCAACGCGGCTGGTTGGACGCTGGTCGTCGCCTACCGTTACGACGGCGAGCCGATCCGTAACCTGAGCATCTTCTCGCGCGGCAAGTTCGTCGACGAGAACTCCACCGTCGACTACACGGTCTCGGGTTTCTGCGCGCCACCGAGCGGCGAGGTCAACGGCACGATCGCCATCAGCGCCGTCGAGGGCGACTCCTTCTTCAAGGGCGACCAGCTCCGGATCGCGCAGACCACCGCCGGGCCCTTCGCGACGCTGAGCGGCCCGAACAACCCTGCGGACAACTTCTTCTGCTCGCAGATCAACGGCCCCGACGGCCTGCTCGACACCAGCGGCACCTTCGGCAACCGCAACCACAACGCCGCGGTCGGCGGCGCGGCGGGTCAGGTGGCCGGCGCACGCCAGGGCTGGGACATCACCACGGTGCCGATCACGAGCCAGCTGGGTCAGCTCTTCCCGGGTCAGACGCAGGCCGTGCTGCGCACGAGCACGACGGGCGACAGCTACCTGCCCACGCTCGCGGCCATCGCCATCGACATCAACGCGCCGACCTTCGACTACGACAGCTCGACCACGACGGTCGTGCCGACGACCACCTCGCAGAACCCGCTCACGGTGGGCGACGACTTCACCGTCACGGTGAAGATCGTCAACGAGGGCGTCGCGCCGGCGAGCAACGTGCGCTTCCGGCTCCCGCTGCCCGCGGGCATCTCGCTCTCGAGCTTCACGACGAACGGCACGCCCGGTGACTTCAACGGCCAGCCGGTGACGATCGCCCAGCTCAACGGCGCGGGCGCGCCCATGGGCACCATCGCTCCGAACCAGGAGCGCACGGTGGTGGTGGCGCTGTCGATCGACCAGCCGCAGCAGGGCAACGTCGTCGTGCGCCCCGTGTGGGACTACAGCTACGAGATGTGTGCGGGCTCGCCGCTCGACGAGGAGTTCAAGGCGGCGGTCGTCACCGTCTTCTACGACGACCCGACGGGCGCAGGCGGCGCCGGCGGCGGCGGCGGAGCTGGCGGCTCGACGGGCGAAGGCGGCGCGGGCGCGGCCGGTGGCGCAGGCGGCGAGGGCGGCGGCGGCGAGGAGTTCTTCGCGGAGGGAGGCGGCCTCTTCTGCGCGGCGCAGCCCGGCGCGCAGACGAACGGCTTCGCGCTGCTCGGGCTCGGAGCGCTCGCGCTCGCGGGCGCCGTGCGCCGCCGCCGTCGCGGCTGAGAGCTCTCGGCGCCGCGCCGAGAGGCCGCGGGCATCGAGTCACGGCGAAGGGCGCGTTTCCCTCGGGAGCGCGCCCTTCTCCTTGGCGCGCGCGCCTGCGCTACCCGGGCGCCCTCTCGTGCGTGCAGGACCCTGCGCCGTGTTCGAAACGCCGAGAGGCGCGCTCCCCGTGGGAAGCGCGCCTCATCGGACTCGTCGTGCTGCCGCCCGAGCGCTCGGCTCGGGCGAGCTTTCTCAGTAGTAGCCGTTGCAGTAGTCGGTCGAGATGCTCGGCAGCACGACCGAAGCCACGGGGGTCGACACGTCCTCGATGGCGCTCGCCACGACCGCGCTCTCGCTCACCGAGTAGACGTAGTCGTCGATGAACACGCCGCGCCGCACGCCTCGCCCGTAGTAGCAGTAGCTCGCGCTGTCCGAGATGTAGGGGCTGTGGTCGATCGAGCCGAGTTCGGTGATGCCCTCGCTCGAGCTGACCCTGAAGAGGCGCAGCGCGCTGCCGTAGACGCCGTTCACGTCGTCGTAGCCCTCGAAGGGGATCGCGAGCACGTCGCGGTAGAGCGTGAAGGCCTTGTGGTTGTAGAGCGCCTCGCTCCAGCCGCTCCACTGCTCGCTGATGACCTGCTTGTGCGACAGCTTGGGGTCGGTCGGGTCGGTGACGTCGAAGATCTGGAGCGCGAGGCCCGTGATCTGGCCGTCGTCGGTGCCGTCGAAGCCGATCGTGAGCAGGTGCAGGTCGTCCTCGAGCGGGTGCATGTACTCGCTGAAGCCGGGGATCTTGAGCTCACCGAGCTTGGTGGGCGCGGCCGGATCGGAGAGGTCGAAGACGAACAGCGGGTCGACCTGGCGGAAGGTCACCATGTAGCCGCGGTCGCCGAGGAAGCGCGTCGAGTAGATCGTCTCGCCCGGCGCGAGGCCGCGCAGCTCACCGACCGGCAGCACGCCGTCGGGGCGGATCGCGAGGGTGAAGACGCCGTTGGTCGTCTCCCAGAAGTCGCTCGACGCGGTGGTCTCGGTCGTCGCGACGCGCAACACGCTCTCGCGCTCGTCGATCGCGAACTGATCGGTGAGGTAACCGGGCACGGTGGCGGAGCCGACGTAGCCAGGCTCGCTCGGGTTGCTCGACAGATCGAAGACGTGCAGGTGGGTGGCGTTCACGCTGGTGCCCGCCTCGGGCATGCCGACGCCCCACCACACACCCATGCCGCCGCCCCAGCTCGTGCCGGCGAGCACGAGGTTGTCGAGGCTCGCGTAGACCGTCTGCGTCGCGCCGAAGATGAGCGACTCGTGCGCCGGCGCGGCGAGGTTCGCGAGGTCGACGGAGTGAACGGCGGTCAGACCGAAGTCGGTGCTGCCCGCGGTCGGCACGTAAGCGTCGCCGCAGGAAGGCGCGAGCTGCTCGAAGCTGCCGGCCACCTTCACGAAACGATCGGGGAGGAACTGATCGAGCGTCGCCGCGGCGATCTTGATCTCGTTGTAGGTGCGCAGCGACTCGTAGGCCTCGATCCACTCCTCGGCCGAGTCGGGGTAGTCGTCGCCGTCGTAGGCGATGTCCGGGTAATACTGGACGATGTTGTCGTAGACGCCGCCGCCGATGACCGTGCGTACGTTCGTGCCCTCACGGCGCGAGGAGATGTAGTTGCCCTCCTCGTAGGCCTCCGAGAGCACCGTCGGCGCCGCGCCGCTGAGATCGAGCACGGTGATCTTGAGCAGGGGCGCGTAGCTGTAGCCGGGGTAGCCGCCGACGTCGTACTCGGGCCCGTAGTAGCCGCTTCCTCCCTGGTTCGGGAGCGGCAAGCCGAGCGCCTCGTAGATCGGGGTGCCGTCGACGTTCGAGTAGACGACGGCCTTGCCACCGTCGACGAACATCTCGATCGGCGTGCCCTCGATGCCGAAGCTGTAGTCGATGCCGAGCTCGCTCACCGGCCACGACGTGAGGCTCGTGAAGCTCGGGCCGTGGAGGACGTGCAGCTTGTAGCCGTCGGTCTTCACGATGTCGGCTTCGTCGACGCCCTCGACCTGGGTGTTGGTCTCGGAGTGCTCGGGCGGAGGCGCGTTCTCGCCGCCGCTGCCCGTCGAGCCGCCCTCGTCGAGCGAGGGTCCGCCCATCGCGTCGCCGTCGTCGCCGAAGCCGCCGCCGAAGCGGTCGTCTTCCCATTGCTCCATGTAGGCGATCTGCAGATCGATGTAGCGGTTCATGCGCGCGCGCGCGTCGGCCTTGAGCAGACCGAGCAGCTCGTCGCAGGACTGCGCGCGCACGAGCTGGGCCTGGACGACGCCGAACTCGGGTTGGCTCACCTGACGGCTGCAACCGCCGGCGAGAGCGCTGCCACCGACGAGGGCGGCCAGACCGAGGAGGACCGGTAGGGAGCTGTGGTGAGTTCTCATGGTGACCACCACGTAGCAACGGCTGCGCCAAGCCCGCTCCACCTGCGCTGCACCGCCAATTCCGAGCCGTTTCGCGCTCGGCCCCCGCGCTCCTCCACGCCCCGGGCGCGCATGCGCCACCTCGGTCTGACAGCGCTCGTCGAAGCCCGCCGAGCTCGGCACAGCTTGGCACCACGCACCCGGTGCATGTGGCGCAGCGCCTGCGCGGCGTCGCCGATCTCCGACAGCCGGAGCGTCACGCGCTGCGTTCAGCCCTCGGTGAGTCGCCCGCTCCGGTAGTCGGCCACGGCTTGGTCGAGCTCGGCTTCGGTGTTCATCACGAAGGGCCCACGCCGCGCGACCGGCTCGCCGATGGGGCGCGCGGCGAGCAACAACAGACGCGCGCGGCCCCCGAGCGCGACGCTCGCACCGTCGCCGAGCACGGCGAGCTTGCCCTTCGGGACCTGCACGGCGTCCGCGCCCAGCTCGGCCACGCCGTCGAGCACGTAGGCGAAGGCGCGGTGCCCGGCGCGCAGCTCGAGCTCGACGCGCGCCCCTTCGAGCGTCGTATCCAGCATCGTGGGCTCGACCTCGATGCCGGTGATGGGGCCACGCTGCCCGCCGAGCTCTCCGGCGACGAGGCGCGTGCGTGCGCCCGAGAGGCTGAGCTCGGGGATCTCCGCCGGAGGGATGTCCTGGTAGCGCGGCTTCATCATCTTGGCGCGCGCAGGCAGGTTGACCCAGAGCTGGAAACCCCAGAGCAGACCGCTCTCCTGCTTGGGCATCTCCGAGTGGACGATGCCTCGGCCTGCGGTCATCCACTGCGCCGACCCGGCGACGAGCCGGCCCTGGTTGCCCACGCTGTCGCGGTGCTCCATCGAGCCGTGGATCATGTAGGTCACCGTCTCGAAGCCCCGATGCGGGTGGTTGGGAAAGCCCCGCAGGTACTCGTCGGGTGCGTCGGTGCGGATCTCGTCGAGCAAGAGGAAAGGATCGAGCAGCGGGAGCGCGCGGCTGCCGATCGAGCGCGAGAGGCTCACGCCCGCGCCGTCGCGCGTCGGCATCGCCGGGTAGACCTGCTCGACGCCACGCGCGCGCGCTGCGGGCGCCGCCGATGCGACGGGCGCCGTGCCCTCGGCGCCGCAGCCTGCGAGCAGGCTCGAGCCTGCGCCTGCGAGCATCCAGCCGAGGGCCTCTCGCCTGGAGAGCACCGCGTGAACCCTGCGCGTCGACATGCGCCTACTCTAGCCGACGCCCGCCTTCGCCCAAGCCCGGCCGGCGCGAACAGCGCGTTGCGTGGGCGGAACGCGCGCCGGTCTCAGGAGGCGTCGCCGCGCCTGAGCGTTTCGTAGGCGCGGTTGATCTCGACCATGCGTTGGTGCGCGAGCTCTCGCAGCTCGGGCGCGAGCCCCTCGACGCGGTCGGGGTGGTAGGAGCGCGCGAGGCGCTGGTAGGCCGCGCGCAGCTCGTCGGCGCTCGCACCGGGCTCCACCCCGAGCACCTCGTGGGGGCTGCGCTGCTCGGTCGCCTCCCCGCCCGTCTGCGACTCGCGCGCCCCGCTCCCCTCGCGCGCCCCGCTGGCCTGGCTCGCCCCGCTGGCCTGGCTCGCCCCGGCCTGCTTCGGGCCCGCCGCCCCCTTCGCGCGAGGGGCGCCGCCGCCCACGCGCGCCGCCTCGCCGCTGAGCTCGGCGCGCACGCCGCCGCGCGCAGGCAGCGCCGCCTCGGAGCGACGCATGGCCTTGCGCACCGCGCGCACGACCAAGAACACGACCAAGAAGAGCAGCAGCCCCTTGAAGGTCACGCGCTACCCCTCGACCCACGGCGCGAGGGCCTCCCGCACACGCTCGGCCACCTGCTCGAGCTCCGCGTTGCCATCCACGTGCACCACGCGATCACCCACGACCAGGGACTCGGCGGAGGCGTAGGCCCGCGCGAGCTCGGCCTGCAGGCGGGTCGTCTCGTAGAGCTCCTCGGCGCCGCCGCGGGCGCGCCTGCGCGCCTCCGCGACGGCTGGGTCGACGTCGACCACGAGCGTGAGATCGGGCCTCCTCGCGTGCTGGTTGAGCGAGCGGAGCCAGTCGAGGCGCGCGTCGTCTCGGGCGTCGGGCGAGCCGCCTCGCTCGAGGCGCGCCGCCACCGACTGGTAGGCGAGGCTCGAGAGATCGTAGCGATCACTGAGCACCACGGCGCCACGCGCGAGCGCCAGCTCGATCTCGCCGCGCACGTGATCGAGCCGGTCGGCCGCGAAGAGCAGCGCCATCAGATCGGCGCTCGGTCCCGAAGGCAGCTTCGTCGCGCCGGTGAGCAGGCTTCGGATGAAGACGCCCACGGGCCCGGTGCTCGGCTCACGCGTCACGTGCACGTCGTAGCCCTTCGTCTCGAGGTACGCGGCGTAGAGCCGGATCTGCGTCGTGGTCCCCGCGCCGTCGATGCCCTCGACCACGACGAAACGCGCGGGGTGCTCGAGGCGGCTCACGCCTCGACCTGCGCGTCGGCCACGCGCGGCGGCTCGTCCTCGCCGAGGACCGAGTTGTCGATGAGGCGGGCGGCGCCGACGCGAGCGGCGATCGCGAGCAGCACACGATCCCCCGCGAGCTCCGTCGCCTCGAGCGGCTGCACGCTGTCCGGATCGGCGAGCGTGACGTAGTCGACCGAGTCGACCGAGGGCTCGAGCTCTGCCCGGGCGAGGCGCTCGAGCTCCGAGACGCGGCGCTCCCCCGACCCGTGGCGCTCCGAAGCGAGCGCGAGCGCCCTCGAGAGCGCGCGTGCGCGTAGCCTGTCGGCCTCGCCGAGGTAGCGGTTGCGCGAGCTCAGCGCGACCCCGTCGGGCTCACGCACCGTGGGGTGCGCGACGATCTCGACCGGGAAGAAGAGGTCCCGCGCCATGCGCTCGATCACCTTCACCTGTTGGTAGTCCTTCTTGCCGAACACGGCCACGCTCGGCCCGACGAGCGCGAAGAGCTTCGCGACGATGGTCGCGACGCCCTCGAAGTGCCCAGGCCTCGAGACGCCGCAGAGGGCCGCCGCGGTGCGCCCCACGGTCACGCGCGTCTCTTCGCCGGGCGCGTACATCGCGCTCGTCTCGGGCGCGAAGACCGCGTGCGCGCCCGCGCCTTCGGCGAGCGCGCGGTCGGCGTCGAGCGTGCGCGGGTAGCGCGCGAAGTCCTCGGTCGGACCGAACTGGGTCGGGTTCACGAAGACGGTGACCACGACGTAGTCCGAGCGCCTCGCGGCCTGCTCGACCAGCGCGGCGTGCCCCCGGTGCAGCGCGCCCATCGTGGGGACCACCGCGACGCGCCGGCCTCCCGCGCGCGCGGCCTCGCAGGCACGACGCAGCTCGTCGGGGTGGTGCAGGAGCTCACAGGGTCCGGCGCTCATCGGCAAGAACCCTACACCAAGCGCCGAGGGCCTTGATCGCTCCTCGCGGCGTCGACCGGAGCCGGGGGGTTCGAGACCCGTGCGCCCGCGCCCCGAGCGCCACGACTTCGACCGGAGCGGGGGCTCGCTCTACACTGGCGCCGTGACCCAAGACGCCTTCTTCGAGGCCCCTCCTCCGCCGTCGAGCCCGATGTCGACCACGCCCTCCCCTCCGTCGACCGCGCCGGGGCTCGAGGTGGGCGACCCCTCGCACTACCTGAACCGCGAGCTCTCCTGGCTCGAGTTCAACGCGCGGGTGCTCGCCGAGGCCGAGTCGAGCGAGGTGCCGCTCTTCGAGCGCGTGAAATTCCTCGGGATCTTCTCGTCGAACCTCGACGAGTTCTTCATGGTGCGCGTCGCCGGCCTGAAGGCGCAGAAGGGCAACGTCGCCGACCTTCCGCCCGACGGGCTGACCCCCGCCGAGCAGCTCGCCGCCATCAGTCGCCGCGTGCACGCGCTCATGGAGCGCGCCTACCGGCTCTGGAACACCGAGCTGTGCCCGGCGCTCGCGCGCGCGAGCATCCGCATCGTCAAACCCGAGGAGCTCGAGCCGGTGGCGCTCGCGGAGCTCGACGGGGTGTTCAAGCGCGAGATCTTCCCGGTGCTCACGCCGCTCGCCATCGACCCCGGCCACCCCTTCCCGCACCTGCGCAACAAGAACATCAACCTCGGCATCATGCTCACGCGCGACGCGGAGCACGATCAGACCGGCTTCGGTGTCATCCAGGTGCCCGCGATGCTGAGTCGCCTCTGGCCGGTGAGGGTCGAGGGCACCGACCACGCCTTCGTCCTGCTCGAGGACCTCATCGCGAGACACGTGCACGAGTTCTTCCAGGCCTCGCGGCTGCGCGGCACCTACCCCTTCCGCGTCACGCGCAACTGGGATCTCGAGTTCGACGAGGAGGAGGGCGAGGACCTGCTCCAGACGATCCAGGCCGAGCTGCGCCGCCGCGACCGCGGGCACGCCGTGAGGGTGGAGATCGGCATCGGCGAGGGCGTCGACGCCTCGGTCGCGCACCTCTGCCGCGCGCTCGCGATCGATCCCGCGCAGGATGTCTACCGGGTCGTCGGCCCGCTGCACTTCGCGGACCTGCTCGACGTGATCGAGCGCTCGACCTCGCGCGAGCTGCGCGACCCACCGCACTCCCCGCAGGTGCCCCAACCGCTGCGCGACGCCGACGATCTCTTCGCCGTCATCCGCGAGCGCGACGTGATCCTGCACCACCCGTACGACGCCTTCGACCCGGTCGTGGAGTTCATCAACCAGGCGGCCGACGACCCCCAGGTGCTCGCCATCAAGCAGACGCTCTACCGCACCGGCGGCGCCTCGCCGATCGTGCGCGCGCTCGCGCGCGCGGCCGAGAACGGCAAGCAGGTCGCGGCGATCGTCGAGCTGAAGGCGAGGTTCGACGAAGCGAGCAACATCCGCTGGGCGCACACGCTCGAGCAGAGCGGCGCGCAGGTCATCTACGGCCTGCTCGGGCTGAAGACCCACGCCAAGGCGCTGCTCGTGGTGCGACGCGAGAAGGACGGGCTGCGCCGCTACGTGCACCTCTCGACCGGAAACTACAACCGCGGGACCGCGCGGCTCTACACGGACCTCGGGCTCTTCACCGCCGATCCGCTGATCGGCGAGGACGTCACGGCGCTCTTCAACCTGCTCACCGGCTACAGCGCCCCGCCGGCGTGGAACCGCCTCGTGGTCGCGCCGCTCGGACTGCACGAGGCCGTGCTCGGCCTCATCGGGCGGGAGACGGCCTACGCACGCGCAGGCAAGAAGGCGAGCATCCACGCGCAGATGAACTCGCTCGTCGACGTCGACGTCATCGACGCGCTCTACGCGGCGAGCGAAGCGGGCGTCGACATCCACCTGCGCATCCGTGGCATCTGCTGCCTGCGTCCGGGCATCCCCGGACTCTCGTCACGGATCCAGGTGCACGCGACCATCGACCGTTTCCTCGAGCACACCCGCGTCTTCCGCTTCGAGAACGACGGCAACCCCGAGCTCTACATCTCGAGCGCCGACTGGATGCCCCGCAACTTCCACCGAAGGGTCGAGGTGCTCGTGCCGATCTGCGACCCGCGCATCAAGCGCAGGGTCCAGGACGTGCTCGACGCCACCTTCGCCGACCAGGCCAAGACCTGGGCGCTCGGCTCCGACGGACACTACGAGCGCCTCGAGCTCGACCCGAACGGGGAGCGCCCGCTGCGATCGCAGCAGCGCTTCGTCGAGCTCGCACGCGAGCGCGCCAAGAAGCCGGCGATCCTCGGTCGGACCGCGGCCTTCACCATCCTCGACGTCGCCGAGGCCGAGGAGGAGCGCAAGCTGCGCCGCGCCAAGGAGCGCCAGAAGAAGAAGCACCGGGCTGGCGTGACCTGAACGACGACGCGACGCGTCGTAGCCCGAGCCGCGGGCAGGGGCCGCTCGGCCTGAGAGCACGCTCGCGAATTGACAGCCTCGGGGGCGGAAAGTAGCGTGCGACCCCGACGTTTCGGAAAATCGTGGGGTCCGTTCGCCTCCGCTTCCCGGGTCGTTCCACGCGCGAGCACGGAACCCGCACCGCCTCCACGAGGCCGTCGGGCTCTGGGCTCTCGGTCGAGCCTCCCGGGGAAAGCGACCCGAGCACAGCACGGCGCAGACGCGCTCTGGCTCGGAGGGCGCGGTCTCGGCGACACGTAACCCCACGTTCGCGGGAGGAAAGCATGTTCCCTAAGGCCCTTCGAATCGCTCCGTTGCTTCGTTCGCTGCTGCTCGGCGCGGCCTGCGCCACCGCCACCGTCGGAGCCAGCAGCGTCCTGGTCGGCTGCGCCGACGAGAACGATCCGAAGACCTGGGTCGAGCGCCTCGACGACCCCCAGAAGCAGCCCTCCGCCATCAAGCGCCTCATCCAGTTCTACGAGGACGCGATGACGCGCGACAAGAAGGACCGCGAAGGTCCGACCGTGAAGCCCCTGCTCGACACCATCGTCGAGCCGCTCACCAAGGTGTGCACCGACGGCAACCTCCAGGAGCGCACCCGCTCGACCCTCGTGAAGTTCCTCGCCGACTCGCACGACAAACGCGCCGAGCCCTGCTTCAAGAAGACGCTCGCCGACTACAAGCCCGACACGAACGAAGAAGACGTGCGCTGGGTCATGCGCGCGGCGGGCAAGATGAAGCTCACGAGCCTGACGCCGGAGGCCTTCAAGGTCTTCACGACCATCCAGGTCTCGAAGCCCAAGGCGAGCCTCATCTACCGCGACGTGAACGACGCGATCCTCGAGCTCGTCGGACCGGCGCAGGAGGCCGAGCTCATCGCGCTCGTCGAGCGCCCGATGCCGACCGAGCAGAGCGAGCTCAACGCCATCAAGAACGAGGCCTTCTGGCAGATCGTGGCCGCGAAGGCGCTCGGCAACATCAAGAGCGAGAAGGCCGTCGGGCCGCTGCTCAAGGTCGTGCTTTCCCCCGGCAAGGCGCCCGTGCGCAACACCGCGCTCGTGAGCCTCGTGAAGATCGGCAAGCCGGCGATCGGCCCTGCCGAAGACGTGCTCAAGGGCACCAACAAGGAGCTCGTCGACTTCGCCAAGACCGAGGCGCTCAAGGGCGCGGAGAAGGACAAGGACGGCAAGCCGACGAAGGCGGGCATCGAGGCGGCCGAGAAGGCCTACATCAGCACGACGGCCGAGATCCTCGGCGCGCTCGGCCGCGAGGACGCGGTGGGCCCGCTGCTCGGTGCGCTCGAGTCGGCCGACGACGTCGGCAAGGCGATCATCGCGTTGCAGCTGCCCCAGCTGCCGCGCTCGGCCCAGACGACCGAGGCCTTCAAGAAGGTCTTCGAGAGCTCGAAGCCCGACATGATGCTGCCCGGCATCGGCAACAAGCGCGAGCTCATGATGGAGCTCTCGAGCGGCTTCTTCGACGCGAGCATGGTCCCCTGGATCGTGAAGATGGCGAACGACGCGAAGGGCGAGCAGCAAGACGTCGACGCGCTGCGCACGGTGGCGCTCTCCTCGGCCATGAAGCTGATGAAGGCGGACCAGCTCGCCGAAGTCGACGCCCTCTACGCGACCAAGTCGACCGGCGCCGACGGCAAGCCCTCGGAGCTCGGCAAGGCCTTCGAGAAGGAATACAAGCAGGCCAAGGAGCTGGTCACGAACTGCAAGGATCAGGTCGACTGCTACATCGCCAAGCTCACCGACCAGGCCTCGCAGGAGAAGGCCGGCCAGTTCACCGGGATCAAGGCTGCGTACATGCTCGCCGCCTTCGGTGACGACTCCACGAAGCAGAAGATCCTCGACTCGATCCCGAAGATCGAGAACGACGCCGTGCGCTTCACCGCGCTGAAGGCGCTCGAGGCGCTCTCGCCCAAGGGCGACGCCGCCGCGGCGGCGAAGCTGCTCGAGATGCAGGCGAAGGCCGAAGAGGCCAAGGACGACCGCCTCATCAAGGCCTACGAGATCATGCCGCAGATCGCCGCCCGCCTCGCGACGCGCGCGCAGTAAGGCTCCGAGGTCGCGCTATACTCCGCGCGCTTCCCACTCCGGGAGGCGCGCGGAGTCGTTTCTTCGAGGGCCTTCGTCTGCCCTCCTGAGGGCCGGAGGGCCACGAGCGGCATGCTGATCGCCGAGATCGTCCAGGGCCTCGATGCGGGTCGCCGCTTGGAGCTGCGCTCCGACCGGGTCGCCATCGGGAGGCGCCCGGGCTGTGAGCTCATGATCGAAGAAGCGCACGTCTCGGGCGAGCACGCCCGGATCGAGCGGCGCGGCGAGCGTTACCTCTTGTGCGATCTCGGCTCGACCAACGGCACGACGATCGTGCGCAACCACGAGCGTCGCAGGCTCGACGCGCAGGAAGCGGCCGTCGATCTCGAGTCGGGCGACGTGGTGGAGCTCGGCTCGGGGGACGCGGTGACCTCGCTGCGCTTCACGATCGTCGACGAGAGCGACGACGACCTGGTGGTCGCCGTGACGACGCTCGACTCCGTCGAGCCCACGGCGAAGCGCCTCGAGGGCGATCTCGGTACACTGTCGAAGCTCTACGCGGCCGAGCGCCGCATCGGCGCGGCGATCGAGCTCGACCAGGTGCTCGTGGAGGTCGCCGACAGCGCGCTCGAGCTCGTGCCACAGGCCACGCACGCGACCATCGTGCTGCGCGACGACGACCTCGGCGACGCGACGACGCCCGCCTACGTGCCGCTCTTGACCCGCGTGCGCCACCCCGACGGGCGCGTGGGAGCGCCGGATGGCCCCGTCCCGGTGACGCGCTCGGTGCACCGCAAGGTCGTGCGCGAGCGCGCGGCCGTGCTCGCGCACGACGCGCCCGTCGAGGTGGGCGCCTCGGAGTCGCTGATGGGCGCGTCGATCCGCAGCACGATCGGCGTGCCGCTCTGGCGGGGCGACGACATCCTCGGGGTGCTGCAGGTCGATCACCGCACGACGCCGGGCATGCTGCGCCCGAAGGACGTCGAGCTCCTGCTGCTGCTCGCGTCGAACGCCTCGCTCGCGGTCTCGAGCGCGCGCCTCATCAAGCGCCTCGGGCTCGCCGAAGAGCGCCTCCGAGGTGAGAACTCCTTCCTCAAGGGGCGGGAAGAGAAGCGGCGTGGCGGCGGCGAGTCGGTGGAGATCATCGGCCAGAGCGAGGCCATGCGCCGCGTGATGAGCCAGCTCGACAAGGTGGTCGACACACGCGTGACGGTGCTCGTGGAGGGCGAGACGGGCACGGGCAAGGAGCTCATCGCCGCCGCGGTCCACTACCGCTCGCGCAGGCGCGCCAAGCTCTTCGTGGCGCAGAACTGCGCCGCGCTCTCCGAGAACCTGCTCGAGAGCGAGCTCTTCGGCCACAAGCGGGGCGCCTTCACCGGCGCCACCGAGGACAAGAAGGGCCTGTTCGAGCTCGCCGACGGGGGCACGCTCTTCCTCGACGAGATCAACTCCACCTCGCCCTCGCTGCAGTCGAAGCTCTTGCGCGCGCTCCAGGAGGGAGAGATCCGCCCCGTGGGCGCCACGAGCGCGAAGCACGTCGACGTGCGCATCGTGGCGGCGACCAACCGCAGGCTCGAGGAGCTGGTGGAGAAGGGCCTCTTCCGCGAGGACCTCTACTACCGCCTGCAGGTCTTCCCGCTGAGGCTGCCGCCCTTGCGGGAGCGCCGCGAGGACATCCCCGTGCTCGCCTCGCACTTCCTCGCGCGTTACTCCGCCGAGCTGGGCAAGCCCGCCGGAGGCATCACCCAGCAGACGCTCGAGCTGATGATGAGCTACGAGTGGCCCGGCAACGTGCGCGAGCTGCAGAACGAAGTGCAGCGCCTGGTCATCCAGATCGACCCGGGTGGGTTCGTGACGCCCGAGCTCTTGTCGCCGCACGTGAAGAAGGCGCTCGGCGTGGTCGCCAAGGCGAGCGTGCCCAAGGGCACACTGCGAGAGATGATGGACACCGTCGAGAAGTACTTGCTGCTCGAGACGCTGCGCGAGCATGGCGGCAACAAGACCAACGCCGCCAAGACCCTCGGCATCACACGCGAGGGCTTGCACAAGAAGCTCCGCCAGCACGGGATCTGACATGGCCGACGACGATCAGGATCGAGGCGACGCACAGCCGACGAGCGAGGAGGCCTCCACCGAGAGGCGACCCGAGGCCGAGCAGGAGGTCACGGGCGCGGGCGCAGCGCCGCCTTCCGACACGGTGAGCACCGAGCGGCGCGGCGCGGCTGGCGCCGCGGAGCCGGAGCCACCGGTCGACTCCGAGGAGGCGCGCACGGAGCCGCGCCCGGCGAAGGCCGAGGGGAACGAGGAGGCGGCGCCCGCGAAGCCCGAAGACGCGCAGGAGGCCGCGCCGGAGCCGGCGCGCGCAGCACCCGCCGGTGCGCCGGTGCAGAAGACGCTGCCCTCCGAGGAGGAGCGCAGCACGCTCCCGATGCCCACGCGCACGAAGGTCGAGCTCTCCGGCGTCGCGAAGGCCGACGCTCGCGCGCCCTCGGCGGCGCCAGCCGTCGGTCCTGCGAAGGTGAGCGAGACGAGCAGCGAGGTGCCGACCCAGCGCCGGCCGAAGTCCCGAGAGGACGACGGTGGTGGCGTGCCGTGGCCGCTCGTCGCTGCGGCGCTGCTGGTCGCGCTCGTCGGCGCCTATTATTGGCTCCGGCTCGGTCAAGACGAGGAGGCCGTGCGCGACGAGCAGGGCGACACCGAGCCGAGCCCACGCGCGAGCGCCGTCGTCACCAGCCCGGCGGCGAGCAGCGCCGAGGCGACGTCACAGCCTGGCGCACTCGCGCCGCCCACGGCGTCGCCGACCGAGGCGTCGTCGTCGACGCCTTCGACGCGCCCCGGTTCGCCAGCCGCCGGCCCGAAGCCCTCCGCCACGACGAGCCCGAGCGCGGGTCTGCCGGGCTGGATCC
>ERZ761602.4048-NODE-4048-length-19511-cov-26.839741_pt1 | contig 19511 bp, 16 predicted proteins | sample MGYA00512165_ERZ761602 | MGnify/ENA primary metagenome ERZ761602 (study PRJEB28899, sample SAMN02445085) | bioreactor sludge metagenome | biome: EBPR sludge; isolation source: Thorneside wastewater treatment plant | place: Australia: Brisbane, Thorneside... | reverse complement strand
TACAACAGTTCAGCGGCGCTCGTCCAGCCCTGTGCACGGCTGCGGCAGCACCAGACCGGTCACCCAGGCAGCAATCACAGCCAGCGAAGCAAGGCGCCAAACTCGGAGCGGTACTGCAGGGCTGGCTACTGCCGACGGGAGGTGTCCTTCGCAACCCTTGCGGTCGTCTGGCTGGCAAGGGACGGCCGGTATCGGATCGGCGCGTGCGGAGAACGAGCGGTGCGCGAGGGGGCCAGCACAACGGGCGCTTGCCCGGCGAGGACGCGCGGGGGAGAATACGTCGTCGGGGCTGCCGCTTGCTAGCCGGCGGTCGCGGACACCGGCCAGGCGCCCGACGCCGGATCAGGTGAGGCTTGATCCACGTCAAGGCCACCCGGCCGGGCCTGCTCTCTAATACGCGGTCTTCTATCAGGGGCTGAACGATGTTTCGGATCTCCCAGTACATGCAGGAACTCGGTGCTCCAAGGCAGCCCGGCCCGAAGCAGAACCCGCCGGCGCCGGTGGTGATCTGGAATCTCATCCGCCGCTGCAATCTGACCTGCAAGCACTGCTATTCGATTTCCGCCGACAAGGACTTCCCCGGCGAGTTGACGACTGACGAAATCTTTATCGTGATGGATGACCTCAAGCGCTTTCGCGTGCCGGTGCTGATTCTGTCCGGCGGCGAGCCCTTGTTGCGACCGGACATCTTTGCCATTGCGCAGCGGGCCAAAGCGATGGGCTTCTACGTCGGTTTGTCGTCGAACGGGACGCTGATCGACGCCTCGAACATCGAACACATCGCCGCGTGCGATTTCGACTACGTCGGCGTTTCGCTCGACGGCATCGGTGCCACCCACGACAAGTTCCGGCGCATGGAAGGCGCCTTCGACGCCTCCTTGAAAGGCATCCGCCTCTGTCGCGACCTCGGCCTGAAGATCGGCGTTCGCTTCACGATGACCCAGGACAACGCGCATGACCTGCCACGCCTGCTCGAACTGGTCGAGGACGAGGGGATCGACCGCTTCTACTTCTCGCACCTCAACTATGCCGGCCGCGGCAACAAGAATCGCAAGGACGATGCGCAGCACAAACTGACGCGGTGGGCGATGGATCTGCTCTTTGACACCTGCTGGGAATACCAGCAGCGTGGCCTGCACAAGGAGTTCACCACCGGCAACAACGACGCCGATGGCGTCTACTTCCTGCACTGGGTGCAGAAGAAATTCCCCGACAGGGCGGCCAACATCCGCGCCCGCCTGGCGCAGTGGGGCGGTAATTCGTCCGGCGTCAACGTGGCCAATATCGACAATCTCGGCAACGTCCATCCCGACACCATGTGGTGGCATTACAGCCTGGGGAACATCCGCGATCGACCGTTTTCGGAAATCTGGATGGATCTTTCCGACCCGCTGATGGCCGGTCTCAAGCAGTCTCCGCGCAGCGTCTCGGGACGCTGCGGCGATTGCCAGCACTTCGACATCTGCAACGGCAACACCCGCGTCCGCGCCCAGCAACTGACCGGCGACGCCTGGGCCGAAGATCCCGGCTGCTATCTCGACGATGAGGAAATCGGCGTCGAATCGGGCCACGAGCGCCTGCGCGTCAGCCCCTACATCCGCTTGCGGAGGGCTTCATGATCTGGCTGCGGGGCTTTTCCGTCTGCTGTTGGGCGGTGTTTCTTGGCGGCGCCTCATCACTGGCCAGCGCCGCGGGACCGACCGGCAACGCCGCCGCACTGTATCAGGAACATTGTGCCGCGTGTCACGGCGAAAGCCGCTTTGGCGGCATTGGTCCGGCGCTGCTACCGGAAAGCCTCGAGCGACTGCGCAAGCCGGAAGCGCTGAAGGTCATCGGCGAGGGGCGGGTGGCGACCCAGATGCCGGCTTTCGGCGACAAGCTGAGCGCCGACGAGCTGGCGCAACTTGGCGACCTGATCTACAGCAAGGTGACCCCGGCGCCGGTCTGGGGCGAAGCGCAGATCCGCGCTTCGCAGATGGTCAACGCTGACGCCGCGAACCTGCCGGCGCAACCCGGCCCCGGGCTGCGGGGAGCCGACCCGCTCAATCTCTTCATCGTCGTCGAGACCGGCGACCATCATGTGTCGCTGCTCGACGGCGACAAGCTCGAGCGCCTGTACCGCTTTCCCAGTCGCTACGCGCTGCACGGCGGGCCGAAGTTCTCGCCAGACGGGCGTTTCGTCTATTTCGCTTCGCGTGACGGCTGGATCACCAAGTTCGACATCTACAATCTGGTGGTCGTCGCCGAGATCCGGGCCGGCCTCAACACGCGCAACGCGGCCGTCTCGGGCGACGGCAAATGGGTGATGGTCGCCAACTACCTGCCGCACAGCCTGGTGCTGCTCGACGCCGGGGACCTCTCGCTGGTGAAGGTCATCCCGACACTGAATGCTGCAGGCGACAAGACTTCGCGGGTCTCGGCGGTCTATGACGCGGCGCCGCGCAAAAGTTTCGTGGCGGCCTTGAAGGACGTTCCCGAAGTCTGGGAGATCAGCTACGACCCCGAGGCCGAACCGGTTGCCGAAGGACTGGTACACGACTTCCAGTACAAAGAGGGCCACTTTACGCCCGGCATGTTCTACCCGCGGCGAACCCTGCTCAAGGACTATCTGGACGACTTCTTCTTCACCCAGACCTACCACGAGATCCTCGGGGCGTCGCGCTCGGCGAGCAAGGGACAGGTGATCTTTCTCGACGGCCGCAAGAAGATCGCCGACCTCGACCTGCCGGGAATGCCGCATCTCGGCTCCGGAATCACCTGGAAGTGGAAGGACCCGGCTGGTCGCGAACGGACGGTAATGGCCTCACCAAACCTAAACGAAGGGGTGATCACCGTCATCGATCTGGGAACCTACCAGATCATCAAGGAAATCAAGACCCTCGGACCGGGTTTCTTCCTGCGCAGCCACGAGAACAGTCGCTATGCCTTTACTGACTCGATGATGAGCAAGGAACACAAGAACGCGCTGCAGGTGATCGACAAGCAGACCCTGGAGGTGGTCGGCCAGATCGAGGCCGCGCCCGGGCAGACGCTGGCGCACGTCGAGTTCACCCGCGACGGCCGCTACGCGCTGGCCAGCCTTTGGGAGTTGGAAGGCGCGCTGATCGTGATCGACGCCCAGACCTTGAAAGAGGTGAAGCGCATCCCGGCCAAAAAACCGGTCGGCAAGTACAACGTGTGGAACAAGATATCGCGCTCGGAAGGCACCAGTCATTGACGGGGCCCGCGTCACGCCTGGCGTCGGCGCGCCGCGAAGTGCGCTCTGCCTGCCCAGCGACGACGCTTACTGGAGCAGATGCGTTGAAAGGACCATCATGAGCAGGACCATCGACCGCTTGCTGCCTGGATTGGTGGCCGCAGGATTGCTGTTTTGCTCGGTGACCACGCTGGCCGTCCCGAAAGCAGCCGAGGACCAGGACGCGCCAGTCAGCTTCGGCGAAGCTGGTCCACGGCCAAAGCCGGCAGCGAAGCCCGTGGCGGCGCCAGCCAGCAAAGCGCAGGCAGCAAAATCGGGCACTGCCGGCAAGACCGCGCCGCCCAGGAAAGTTGCCGGGAAAACCGGGAAAAGTACCGCAAAGAAGAAATAGCGCGCGGCTGACCGCCGGCCGGGATCTCGCCCGGCTGCCGTCGGCGGGCGATCGGCAGATTGCTTGGCCGCTTGACGGCTAGCTGCCCCGCGCCTTGATTGGACAGTCCACGCTGGAGTTGTTGATGTCTTATTCTTCGCTGATTCCCCTGATCGTGCTTCTGGCTTCTTCGCCAGCGGCCGCGCAGATGCCCGTGCTCGAACTGACCGCCGGTTTCCACCGAATCGAAGCCGAAGTGGCAGCGAATGACGCCAATCGAATGCAAGGTCTGATGAATCGCCGCAGCATGCCAGCCAACCACGGGATGCTTTTCGTCTTCGTCGTGGCGGCACGCCATTGCATGTGGATGCGCAACACCAATCTGCCCTTGTCAGTGGCATTTCTCGACGACGACGGGCGTATTCTGAACATCGAGAACATGCAGCCGCAAACCGAGAACTCGCACTGTGCGGCGAACGCTGCACGCTACGCGCTCGAAATGAACCTCGACTGGTTCTCCAGCAAGGGAATCCAGCCGGGAATTCGAATTGGCGGCCTCGAAAAATCTCCGCGTCCGCAGTAAGGCGTCGCCGCAAGCCGGTTCCAGCAATGCGTAGCGGACACCACCAGCGATGGCACAGCAGGCTGCTGCGCACGGCCGGGAACGTCCCTTTCAAGTCGTGGCTACGCGACCGAGGGTCGTTGACGGCGCGCATCCAGGCCAGAGGACGCTTCACCGTCCGGGTGCTCCGCCAGGGCCTGGGAATTCCGACGGCCGATGAGGCGCGCGCGCTGGGAATCGCCCCCGGTACGCTCGCCTGGGTCCGTGAAGTGGCCTTGCTCGCTGACGATCAGGTGGTCGTTTTCGCGCACACCGTTCTCCCGCGCCGGCCGCGAGGGCCGCTGCTGCTCTGGCTGGCACGCCTGGGCAACCACTCGCTTGGCGCGCTGCTCTTCTCGCAAGCCGGGTTCACGCGCGGCGCGATGCAGTTCCGGGCGCTGGATCAGCGCCATGCGTTGTTCGCGCCGGCGCGACGCGCCCTGCAACTGGCGGGCCCTGCTCCGGACCCCTTGTGGGCACGTCGCTCGTATTTCGGCTTTGGTGTTCAGGCGGTGCTGGTGACCGAAGTCTTCGCGCCGCGGGTGCTGCACTTGGGCGACGCCGGTGAAAATGGCGCCAGGAAGACCGGTTGCGACCCGAATTGATGCTATACTGCGCGGCTGCACTTGGCGGACACAACGCGAAGTGCCAAGAGCATCGCGAACCTGGCCGTAACTCTCAAGCCCCCCTGCCTCCTGGTGTCGATTCAGTCAGCACCGCCCTGGCACAAAGCTTTTGTGCCGATTGCTGCTGACTTCTGTGAATTGATCACGGTTTCTCTCAGCTTTTTCCTTGGTTGGCGTTGCATTTTCATTTGCCAGCGCGTCGCGCCGTGACGGTCGCGCGAGGCGCATCCAGACCAAAAAGAGAATCATGACATTTACAGAAATCGGCCTTCACCCAGCCATCCTCAAAGCACTCACCGACTCCGGTTACAGCGACCCGACCCCGGTCCAGAAGCAAGCCATTCCGGCGGCCCTCGAAGGCCGCGACCTGATGGTTTCGTCGCAGACCGGTTCAGGCAAGACCGCTGCCTTCATGTTGCCGGCGCTGCATCGCTTCGCCCTGCAGGAGCGCCCAGGCGACCCGGAGCGCCCGGCAGAACGGCGGCCGGTTCGTGGGCGCGGCAACGACCGCCAGCGCTTCCAGCCGGCGCAGCCGAAAATGCTGGTGCTGACGCCAACCCGCGAACTTGCCCTGCAGGTCACCGCCGCGACCGAGAAGTATGGCCGGCTACTGCACAATGTGCGGGCGGTGGCGATCCTCGGCGGCATGCCTTACCCGAAGCAGATGGAGCTTCTCGGCCGCAACCCGGAGATCCTGGTCGCCACGCCGGGGCGTTTGATCGATCACATGAGCTCGGGCAAGATCGATTTCTCGCAGTTGCAGGTGCTGGTCCTCGACGAAGCCGACCGGATGCTGGACATGGGCTTCATCGAAGACATCGAGCGGATCGTCGCGGCGACCCCGGCCTCGCGCCAGACGATGCTGTTCTCGGCGACACTCGACGGCACCGTCGGCGAGATGGCGCAGCGGATGACGCGCGCGGCCTTGCAAATCCGCGTCGACGTCTCGTCGACGCGCCACGACAACATCGAGCAGCGGATGCATTTCGTCGACGACCTGTCGCACAAGAATCGCCTTCTCGACCACCTGCTGCGTGACTCGTCGATCGATCAGGCGCTGGTGTTCACCGCCACCAAGCGTGACGCCGATACCGTCAGCGACCGCCTGAACGTCGCCGGCCTGAACGCCGCGGCGCTGCACGGCGACATGCACCAGGGCGCCCGTAACCGCACCCTCACCGCCATGCGCCGTGGGCAGGTACGGATCCTGGTCGCCACCGACGTCGCCGCGCGCGGCATCGACGTACCGACCATCACTCACGTTTTCAACTACGATCTGCCGAAGTTTGCCGAAGACTACGTCCATCGCATCGGCCGTACCGGCCGCGCCGGCCGCAATGGTCTGGCGATCTCGCTGGTTCATCACGCCGAGCACTTCAACGTCAAGAAGATCGAGCGCTTCACCAAGCAGCCGATCCCGGTCGCCGTCGTTGCCGGACACGAGCCCACTCGCCGCCCGGCACCGGCAAAGCCTCGCCCGACCGGCAAACCCGGCTGGAAGGCTGGCGATAACCGCTCGAACAAGCCCTCGTCAGCTCCCCGGCGCGAAGGCCTGCCGCGCACGCCGTACCGCGAAGCGGCCAAGAGCGCCCATGGCGCCGCCAACACCGGTCGCCGGACTTACGGCGATCGCTGATCGCTGCCGGTCATGACCGCAAAGCCCGCCGTGTGCGGGCTTTTTCTTGGCCGCCAGCATCCCGCGTAGGTGGCGGCAAAGCGATCAGACGCGACTCTCCGAGCGCACAGTCTGACCGCGTTCGCCCCGTTCGAGGCGATCCTCGATTTCGCCAAGAGTGGCGGCAAGACTGTTTCCCGACTGCTCGACGGCTGCCAGAACTTCCTTCTCGATGCGATCGAGTCTGGCCAGCATCACCGAGTCCGATGACGCCGAAGATTCCGTGTTTTCCCTCTGCCTGCCCAGCTGCTGCAGCTCGGTGGTGATGAAGCTGCGCAGTTCGGTGAACCGCGAGGCCTCGGCCTTATCGGCGAGTTCCCGGTTGGCCTGCAGTTCCTGGGCGTGGCGCCGCGAATCGAAGAGCGCCGCACCCTGGACGTAGATCACGAAGACCAGGAAGTAGGCGGTCAGGAAAGTCACCACGCCGAGCATGATCACCCCGATCGGCGCCTCAACATCGGCCACCCCCAGAGACAGCGTCGTCGGGGTGATGAAGGCATCCCAATTGAGCGCCGAAAAACCGGCGGTAGTGCCGAGGACGAGCAACAAAAACAGGGTGCGATACTTCATGACTTGATTTCTCCTTGGCTTGTTTCCGGAAAGACCCTGGCGCGGCACCGACCAGAAGTCGATAGTATCCCAGGATCGTTGCCAGGTCTCTACCCGGCAGCTCAAACGCGCTCCCGCACCAACGCTGGTCGAAGGCTCACGGAACGTCCGCCGAGCGCATCCGCGCCAGAATGATCGCCGTTTTCCTGGCCAGCCCCGGGGCATTGCGGTTCCGGTCGTAGAAGCGCGGACTGGGGACCATGCCTGCCAGCCGCGCCGCCTGCTCGGCCGAGATCTGTGCCGCCGAAATGCCGTAGTAGTGGCGAGCGGCGGCTTCGGCGCCGAAGACGCCGTTGCCCCACTCGATGACGTTCAGGTACACCTCGAGGATCCGCTGCTTGCTCCAGACGGTTTCGAGCATCAGCGTGATCACCGCCTCCTCGGCCTTGCGCCAGGGAGTCTTCGACGGGGTCAGAAATAGATTCTTGGCCAGTTGCTGCGAGATCGTCGAGCCACCGGCGACGATCCGTCCCTGCTTCTGGTTTTTCTCGATCGCGTTCTGGATCCCTTCCCAGTCGAAGCCCTCGTGATCGACGAACTTGGCGTCCTCGGCGGCAATGATCGCGCGCTTCAGGTTTCCCGAGATGTTCTGGTAGGCGAGCCAGCGCTTCTGCAGCTGCGCTTGCGGGTCCTTGACCCGCAACTCGGCGAGGCGAATGCTCATGAAGCGCGTGCTGTCCGGATTGACCCAGTTCCACCACAGCACCCAGCCGAACAGCCAGAACTGGTAGAGCAGCAGCAGCGCCAGCAGGCCGACAAGCACCCTCTTCAGCCAGACGCCGAGACGGCTCATGGTCGTCTCGCTACCCCCGCTCGGTGCCGCGCAGCATGGCGACTACCGGCGCGCTGTTGGGGCGGACGCCGCGCCAGAGATAAAACGCTTCGGCCGCCTGCTCGACCAGCATGCCTAGCCCATCGGCCAGACGCGCCGCGCCGTGCTCCCTGGCATAGGCGAGAAATGGCGTCTCACCTTGCCCGTACATCATGTCGTAGGCCATACTCCCGGAGGCGAAGGCGCCTGCCGGCAAAGGCGGCAGCTCACCGGCCAGGCTCGCCGAAGTGGCGTTGATCACCAGGTCGAAGGCTTCGCCTTCGAGTTCCTGATAGGCACCACCAGCGAGCGCACCACGACCGGCAAAACGCTGCGCGAGATCACTCGCCCTGGCGGCGGTACGGTTGGCGATCCACAGCAGCGCCGGGCGAGCGTCGAGCAAGGGTGCGACGACACCACGCGCGGCGCCGCCCGCGCCCAGCAGCAGGACGCGTTGCCCGGCAACGCGGCAGGCCAGGTTGCAGGTCAGATCGCGCAGCAGACCGGCGCCGTCGGTGTTGTCGCCGAGCGTCTCGGCGCCCTCGAACAGCAAGGTATTGACGGCGCCCGCCAGCTCGGCACGGGCGCTCAGCCGGGTCGCCAGCCGACAAGCTTCTTCCTTGAACGGCAGCGTGACATTGGCACCACGGCCACCCGCCGCGACGAAACCGCGGACACTGGCAGCAAAGCCGTCCCTGGGCGTCAGGATCGCCCGGTAGCTGATCTGCTGGTGGCACTGGACGGCGAACGCTTGGTGGATGGCCGGCGACTTGCTGTGGCCGACGGGGTTGCCGAAAACCGCATAACGGTCGCTCATCGTTTCACCTCGCCTTGGTCTCGAGGCTGTCCCGCTGGGTGAAGCGCCAGCTGCGGGTGATCACCAGCAGGTCGGTGTCGCGCCGGATCGCCGGCGGGAAGTCGGCGAACGGCGCGGCCATCGAAACGATTCGCCGCGCCGCGTCGTCGAGGATCTTGTGGCCCGACGAGCGATTTATTTCAACGCTGGCGACCGTCCCGTCGCTCCTGAGAGTCACCGTCAGAACCAGTGTGCCGTAGAGCTTGCCCCTAGCCGCCTGGGGATAATTGAGCGTGCCGACGCGTTCGATCTTGCTGCGCCACTCCTCGACGTATTGGGCAAAGCGGTATTCGTCGGCGCGCGTGCCGATGAACTTCTTGCGCGGTCGCTGGTTGTACTCGTCCAGCTCCTTGCCGATCGCGCCTTCGAGGCGGGCCATGGCCAGCGCGCTCGACGCCAGATCGCTGCCGCTGATCGCCGGCGAAGGTTCGGGCTGCACCTCCTGCTCTGGTGTCGGGGCGGCCACCGTCCGGCTGCGCGCCTGCGCGGCGAGTCGCTGCTGTCGTGCTTCGAGTTCCTGGACGCGCCGCTGCGAGTGCTCGAGGTCGCTGCCATCATGATGCACGCGTGCTGGTGGCAAAGGCGTCGTCGCGATATGCTCCTGCTCGGTGTTGCCGCCGCCGTCGAGACTGGCTTGCGCCAGCACCTGCGCTTCGGCAGGCTTTCTCGCCGACCGGCTATTGACCAGCACGATCTCGAGCGCCCGGTCCTGGAAGGCCCGCGACGCGTCCGGGAAGGTGAAGTGCAGCGACAGCAGCAGCGCGTGCGCCAGCAGCGAGACGGCCAAGGCCAGCCACAGACTGCGCGTGGCGAGTGGGGATGGGTAGCGTTCGCGGCCGCCGGCATTCACCTCAATCAATCGCCTCCAGTACCCCGTCGCCGGGATCCTCGAGGGCGACCGCCTCAGGGACGATGGTTTCGAGGTAACGACAGGCGAGTTCGAGGGTCAGATCGTCGATCGAGTCGATCCGCAGCCGGATCTCCTGGCCGGGTTTGAGTTCCGGTGCCGACGGCACCCGCTGCAATAGCGGCAGGCCGTCGAGCCGGGCCAGATTTTCGCGGCCGATGATCGTCGCCTTGATCGTTTCGGCTCGCTCCTGACGCAACCAGCGCAGGCACCAGTAACGTTCCATGCTGCGCTGGAACTCGGCGTAGGCGCCATAGGTCAGTTCAAAATCGCGCAGCGCGGCGAACAGCGCGTCCGAGCGGGCCGCAAAGGGCGGCGTTTCGCCCTTCAGGAAAGCGACCAGCTGCCACTGGTTGATCAGGTCCACGTAGCGGCGCAGAGGCGACGACGACCACGCGTACTGCTTCACTCCCAGCCCCTCGTGCGCCTGCGGCGACGTGCTCATCCGCACCTTGCCGCCGGACTGGATGCGGTAGATCGCCGCCACTCCCTTGCTGGCCAGCAGACCACCCCAGGTGCTGTTGGCGACAATCATCAGCTCGGCGACCAGCTTGTCGAGCGGGCTGCCACGCCGGCGTGCCGAGATCTCGACCCGACACGCCTCGGCGTCGCCGAGGTCGCCTTCGACCCGGAAGTTGAAGTCGTGATTGCCCTGCATCGCCGACGGCTTGCCGCGCCTGCCTTCGCAGGAATTGGCCAGCTGCCAGAGGGTCAGCAGTTCGTCGCGGAAGGCGAACTCCGGCAGTCCGGCGGCGATCGTGCGCTCGTTGAACAGCGGTTCGATGTCGTGGTGACGCAGATTGGCGACCACCGGAACGATTTCGACGCACGACTCATGGGCAGTGATCTCGAAGTCGGAGGTCACCGTCAGGTATAGCGAGACGGCCGCGCAGTCGCGACCGCTGCTCAGCGTGAAGCAGTCCACCACCGGATCCGGCAGCATGGTGATCTTGCTGCCCGGCAGGTAGACCGTCGACAGCCGCTCGCGAGCGATCTGGTCCAGCGGCGACCCCGGCGCGATGCCCAGCGAAGGCGCCGCGATGTGGATGCCGATTTGCCAGCCGAGTCCGGGCAGCGCCTGCACCGAGAAGGCATCGTCAATTTCGGTGGTCGTCGCGTCGTCGATCGAGAAAGCGCGCACGTCGGCACGCCGCAGACCAACCGGCGGCAGCGGCGGTGCCGTGACCGGAAAAGCGGTGCCGTGCGGGAAGTAGTCGACCAGGAAGCGCTGCAGGTGATAGTCATGCGCCGAGCGGAACGCGCCGCACTTCTGCAGCAGCTGCGGTGCCGACAAGCCGGTGTCGCTGCACGCCGCTTCCAGTGCCTTGGTCTCGCTGCGGTTGCGGTCGGGCTTGTAGAGCAGCTGCGCGACGATCGGCGCGAACTCGGGTGGCAGCGTGCCGGCTTTCAGCTCGCCGACCATGCGGACGATGCTCAAGGCCAGCTGGCGCTTCTTTTCGAGGCCGGTCAGGGCGGCCTGGAGGATGTCGGCGGGCGCCCGGCGAAAGCGGCCCTTGCCCTTGCGATGGAAGTACATCGGCGCGGCATGCAGCGCCAGCAGCAGCGCCGTGGCTTCGACCGCGCTGGCGAGGTGGCCGAAGTACTCGCTGGCGAAGTCAGCAAAGGAAAACTCGCTGTCGTCCAGGCACTCCCAGAGGAAATCGTGCTCGATGCCGCTCGCCAGCGCCTCGGCCTGGTCGAGCAGGGCGGCCGGCGCCGGCTCGCTGTAGCGCAGGAGGACGTTCGCCGACTTGATCTTGCTGCGCTTCCCGGACGCCGTCTCGACCTGCAGCGAGCTGTCGTTGTCGGTCACAATGGTGGCCGTGCGGAAGGCCCCGTCTTCTTCGAATAGAACATGCATCAAGGCGATTATAACCCGCAGAATTCAATGATTTGCGGCAGGAACTCGGGGAAGCGCGTGAAGCTGTGATCGCCGCCTTCGACGATCAGCTGCCGGCACCCGGCGTAGCGCCGGACGGCCTTGCGGTAGTCGAGCACTTCGTCGCCGGTCTCGGCCAGCAACAGGTAGCGTGACGGCATGACGCGCGCGGGGTCGAGCAGATGCAGTTGTTCGAGGTGCTCGGTGGTGAACTCGAAACGCTGGCCGCTGTGAAAATTGGTGTGGGTGCCGACCAGACCGGCAAGCTGTTCGGGGACCATCACCGCGGGGTTGATCAGGGCCGCTCGCAGGTCGTGTTTTTCGGCCAGCCAGGTCGCGTAGTAACCGCCGAGCGAGCTACCGACCAGCGTCGTCGGGCCGTCGTTGCTGGCCAGCAGCGCCTCGACGCAGGCAATCGCCGCCAGCGGCACCGGTGACAGCACCGGGCAGGCGAAGCGATCGCCCAGACCAGCGCCATTCAGCGCTTCACCGAGCAATCGCGCCTTCCATGAGGCCGGCGACGAGCAGAAACCATGCAGGTAGATGATTCGCGGAACGTCCATCTCAGCCGCTGGTCCAGGAAACGGCGCCGTAATGCCAGGTCAACAGCACAACGATGCCGAAAGCGATGCGATACCAGGCGAAGATCGAGAAATCGTGCGTGCTGATGTAACGCAGCAACCCGCGCACTGCCCAGAACGCCGAGACAAACGCGGCGACGAAGCCGACGACCCACATGCCCAGGTCGTCCAGCGCGAGCAGTGCGCGCTCCTTGTAGAGTTGATAGCAGGTCGCGCCGATCAGCGTCGGGATCGCCAGGAAGAAGGAAAACTCGGTGGCGGCGCGGCGCGACAGTCCGAACAGCAGACCGCCGATGATCGTCGCTCCCGATCGCGAAGTTCCTGGAATCAGCGCCAGTGCCTGCGCGCAGCCTAGTTTGAAGGCATCGCTCAGCGACAGATCGTCGACCGACTCGACGCGGATCCGATGCTCGCGGCGTTCGGCCCAGAGAATGATCAAACCACCGACGATGAAGGCGGTGGCCACTACCGGCGGGTTGAACAGCGAAGCCTTGATCGCTTTGCCGAAGAGCAGGCCGATGATCGCCAGCGGCAGGAATGCGACCAGCACATTGAGCGCAAACCGCTGTGCGCCGCGCTCGCTCGGCAGCCCACGCAGCACCTGCATGATCTTCGCCCGGAACTCCCAGCAGACCGCCAGGATGGCGCCGGACTGGATGACGATCTCGAACAGCTTGCCGCGTTCGTCGTTGAAATCGAGCAGCGCACCGGCGAGGATCAGGTGACCGGTCGACGATACCGGCAGAAACTCGGTGACGCCTTCGACGACGCCGAGAATCAGGGCTTTCAGGAGCAGCAGCAGGTCCACGCGCGACTTTCAGCAAAAAGTCGCATTCTAGCACTCAGGGTCGGGTTGCCCGTTCCAGAGCCGACAACCAGACCATCGCCTGCTGTCGATTCTCGCCGCACATCTCTTCCGACGGCCGCAGTCCGGCACAAAACGGCGGCCGCTCGGCGCGACCCCACAAGCGGCAACGCCGGTCGGCGGTCAGATTCGCGCAGGTTTCGCCAGCCCCTTTGCCGTCGGGATGGCCTGGCATCGCCGTGGTGACCGAGGGCGCGATGCAGCAGGCGCCGCACCCCGGCCGGCAATCACCCAGCCAGACCATCGCCAGCGGCTTGCGTGTCTACACGGGGCGGATGCGGTGTCTGCTGCTCCGCACCGCTGTCGCTGCTGCCATAGCCGAGCCGCCGCGAAAGTGTTGCCGCCGCTTCCCGGGTGCCCTGGGCAATCGGGCTATCCCAGTCGATGTCGAAGCCGCCGATGAGGCCCAGCGAAGTCACCGCGGCGACCATCCGGCCGGTGTGGCCGAAGACCGGTGCGCTGCAGCCGTTGATCCCCGGCGTCATGCTGCCCGACGCGCGCGCAATACCGTGGCGACGGATTTCGTCGAGGCGCAGCACGAGTTCGGCGGTCTCCGCTGCCGGCGTCGTTCCCGCCGCCTCGGCAATCGCCCGCACCTCGGCCTCGAGCATTCTCTTCAGGTATGGCGAGCGGTAGAAGGCGGAAAAGGCCAGCCCGGTAGCCGAGGTGGTCAGCGGCAGGACGACGCCAGTGCGCAGGGTGACGGTAACCGCGCCACCGGCCTCGACCCAGCGCACGCAGGTCGCCCCGTGGTTGCCCCACATCGCCAGCGCGACCGTTGCGCCGATCTGCTCGCAGAGGTCGTCGAGCACCGGCCCGGCGAGGCGCACCGGATCGAGCCGCGCCAGGCTGGCCAGCCCCAGTTCGAGCGAAAACTCACCGAGATCGTAGCGCCCGGTATTGGCATCCTGCTCGACCAGCCCCATGCGCATGAAACTGACCAGGTAGCGACGAGCCTTGGCTGCCGGCATGCCGGCGTTGCGCGCCACGTCGCGCAGCATCATCGACCGTTGACTGGCGGCCAGGGCGCGCAGCAGGCGCGTGCCGACTTCGATCGACTGAATGCCTTGCCGCTGGCGCGCGAGCTCGGTGCTGTTGGTTTCGGTCATTGGCCTGCTTCACGTGATGATGGTGTTACGCCGCTGGCTGCCGGCCGCGGTCACCGCGGGCGAGACAGCGATGGTCGACCGCGCGTGGATCGGATCGACGCCTTGGCCTCAGGCGAGCGCCTGGATCGCCGCCTCGTAGTCGGGTTCGTCCTTGATCTCGGCAACCAGCTGACTGTGCAAGACCCGGTCACTGCCATCGAGCACCACCACCGCGCGTGCCGCCAGGCCAGCCAGCGGGCCGTTGTTCAAGGCAACGCCGTAGTCCTCGAGAAACTCGCGGCCGCGCATGGTCGACAGCGTGACCACCGAGTCCAGACCCTCCGCGCCACAGAAGCGGCTCAGGGCGAACGGCAGGTCGGCCGAAATGCACAGCACGACGGTGTTGGCCAGAGCGCTCGCGCGCTCGTTGAACTTGCGCACCGAAGTCGCACAGGTCGGCGTATCGACGCTGGGAAAGATGTTCAGCACTTTGCGCTGGCCGGCAAAGCTGCTTAGCGAAACGTCGGCGAGATCCTTGCCGACCAGCGTGAAAGCGGGCGCCGTCTGCCCATTTTGCGGAAAATCGCCGTTGACCTGAAACGGGTTGCCGCCTAGCGTCACTGTGCTTGTCATCATGATTCCTCATCGGGATTGGCGTCTCGGGAAATCCGCGACGCTGCTGACCTCTGGCCAGCGGTCGTTGGGCATTATTCCACAGCGCAAGTTCGCGGTGAAGCGATCGTCATGACGCCTGACGCCGACGGCCGCACGGCGGGTAGGGCGCCGGCCCGGGGATCAACGCCGCTGCAGTTCGTCCCGCAGCCACCCGCCAGCCGCGAAGGATTGAGGATGCTGGCAAGCACCCGGGTACTCGGGTGCTGCGGGTCCAGCTGGCAAACCAGCTCATGCGGTCGCTGCGCCTGCTGCTGATTGCCCTGGGCGTGGAAGTGGCGCGCGACCAGGCTGTGAAAGGCAAACACCTTGGTCAGGTGAAAGCGCGATCGTTCGGGGTAGCGCGGTTTGAGATCGAACTTGCCGGCAAGAATCTCACTGACTTTCTCCAGCTTGCCGCGCGTCAGGCGCTCCTCGGCCCACGCGATACGTCCGATCAGAATGGCATCTGAAGTCTGACCGAGGCGGTGTTGTTGATGTACGACTCGCGGGCCTCGAAGTCGTAGCGCAGCGCAAGCTCCATCGCCTTGCTGTCATTGACCACCAGACCGATACCGCCACGTACGATCCACGGGGCAAGATCGAGACCACGGGTGGTAAATTGCGCACCGCCACCGGCAAATGCCGAAACGATCGAGGTTTGTCGGGCCATGGTGTCGTAACCGGCGCCGAGATTCGCGATCAGCGTGGTGTTTGGCGTCAGGGCTTGCGTCAGCTTGGCGTTGCCAAACAACACGAACTGTTCGAGCGTTTGTGGCTTGACGATCAGGTTCAGTGCGCCCGCACCGGTTTCACTGTAACCGTCCGCACGGAAGTAGACATAGTCGGCGCGTAGCGAAGGAGTGACGGTGGTAGCCGGTGAGAGAAGATAATCCCGGCTCAGGCCCGCGCCAGCGTGCGCATTCCAGCTGTCGTAATTGGAACTGGCGATGCGATCAACGGTAGCGAAGCTGATATGACGGCGTCCCTTGGTGTCGCCAAGGCCAAAGTCTACCTGGAAGTCCACGCGCATGCGTTCGTCGAGCTGATGTTCGCCGTAGCCGATCAGGCGATAGCCATTGACTGTGGCGTCCTGATCGGTCGCTGAACTACTGAGGCTGATATCGCTATTGGCGTAAGCAAACGCCAGCCCCAGGTTCATGTGATCCGATACCTCGCCGTCGGCGCCAAGCAGCAGGCCATAACTATTCGCCTTGTAGCCCGGGACGTCATTCACCTCGCCCTGCCTCGCCCAGGAACCGATCGGCTTGATCCAGAACTGGCGATTGGCGAGAAAATGGTCGCCCGAGGACAATCCACGTCGCGCTGCATGACGGGCCTGGATGACACGGTCGTTGGCATTGAGATTGCCGACGATCGCAGTCGGCACCGCTCCGAGCAGCAGCGGCAAGAGGTTGGTGACCGCGTTCGACACCTGCGCCTGCGAAGTCAGCGGCTGGAAGAGGCTGCTGATCGGACCCGTGGGGTCCAGCGCAATGAGCGAATCGATGACTTGCGCCGCACCAGTCCCTGCAGGATTGCCCTGGCCGCTTACGGCGTCGAGGACGCCGTTTGCCGAATTGGCCGCGATCGTCAGATCGACGGCGTTGCCATTCCGCGCGGCACTGAAGTCGAACAAGGTGCTGTTGTCGCTTACGGCAAATGTCGAGGCGTTCAGGGTGCTGGCCTTGATCACCTCGGGAAGGACGGTACCACTGGTCAACGCAGGCGAGCCGACGACATCGACAGCGATCCTTGCCGCCGCTGGCAGGGTCGCGGTGCCGGTGATTTCCAGCTTGCCGAACCGGGTATTGCCGGCGACAGCGGTCTGGAAGACGCCAGCAGAAGTCTGCGTGTAATTGCCGGTGATCGTCGCCGTCTTGCCAGCGGCCACCGCCAGCGTCCCCGCGTTGTTGAACGCCGAGGCAGCTGCGTTGTGGACGCTGACGCCATGCGCCATGTTGAACACGCCGGTCTCGGCGATGTTGAAGGTATCGACGCTGAATTGCCCTTCGCTGCTGAACTGGGCGCCACTGGTGACCTTGAAGGCTGCCATCGGCGCGTGAACGTCGCCGACCAGTCGGGCGCTGCGCCCGACGATGTCGATACTGGCCAGCGAACTGTCGTTGGTGAGCGTGCTGTCGGCAAAGATCGAATAGCGGCCACCCGAAATCGTTCCGCTGTTGACCAGCGATCCGGTGAGCACGGCGTCGCGCATGAAGTAGATGCCGTAGTCGCTGCCGCTGACCAGTCCCTGATTGGTTATCGACGTCGAAGTCCCGGTCAGCACGTTGATTCCGGAAGCTGCGCCGGTGATCGAACCGGCAGGCGTTACGGTGAGTGTCGGCGAATCGAAAGCGACTTCGCAGGGGCCACTCCTGGCCCTGGCAACCGTCCGGCCGCAGTAGGCGGCGTTGTCGGCCGCGATCAGATTGACGGCGTTACCGGCGACTGCCCCGTTTTGCATGAACGTCGGCGCACCGGCCCCGGAGTCGACGATTTTCGGGGTGAAATTCAGCAGGGCGCTGTTGTCCGCGATCTCGAAACCCCTCGGGGCGGTCAGCGTGCCGGCGGTAACCACATGCACCAGCGTCTCTCCGGCAACCAGGGCATGCGCTGGATCGAGGTTCACGGCTAGCGTATTGCTGTCGGCGAAGTTGGCAACTCCGCCAACTGCCAGCGAGGCGTAGCGAGACGCGCTTTGAGCAGCCAGCTCTAGAACGCCACCGGCGTGCTGCGTGTAGTTGTCGCTGATAAAGGTGCCAGCGAGGCTTCCGCGTTCACCCCCACCAACGTCCAGCGCCGGAATCAGGATGCTCCCGGCGTTATTGACCGGCACCGCCCCGTCAATCTGCAAATGACCGCGAACCAGGCCGCCGGCGAGGTTGTCGATCCTCCCGGCGCCGCGGCCGACGGCAATCGCGACAGCCTGGCTGTTGCCGGTTGCGTTGGCCGTGGCCGAAATCAGTCCGGAGTTGGCGAGTGCACCATCGAACTGCAGAATGTCGACGCCATGCGCCGTGGCGTCGCCCTGGTAGGGGTCATCAGTCGCTGTGGCGGTGGCCCTGATCCTGCCGCTGTTGACCAGCGTGCCATCGAGTCGCCAAATCCGAACGCCATAGGCCGTGACGTCGCTCGGGTAGCTACCACCGCCGCCGATGGCGGTGGCGTTGATCGTGCCACTGTTGAGCAGCGTGCCACCAGGCTGAAGGCCGTCCATCGACACCCCAGAGGCCTTGGGGTAATAGGTGGCGGTTGCTGTGGCGTTGATCGTGCCACTGTTGGTCAGTGTGGCGCTGAGGTCACTGCCCACCAGTACGCCGACGGCCTCGGAATATGCGGTGGAGCTTGCTGCGGCGTTGATCGTGCCGCTGTTGGTCAGCGAGGCATCCTTCGTCGGACCGCTGTAAAACCCGCTGTAAGCCCTGTTGATGGACACGCCAGCGGCATAAGCAAGAGCGTAATAGCCGGCCGTACCGGTCGTTGCAGCCGTAGCGCTGATCGTGCCACGGTTGGTCAGCGCGCCACTCATCCCCGCCATCTCGCCGCCATCGCTATCGACCGACACGCCACGAGCATAGGCTTGCGACCACTCGGTGCCAGTCGTTGTGGCGGTGGCGTTGATCGTGCCGTTGTTGGTCAGCTGGCCGTTGAAATCACCCCCGAAGTACACGCCGTCGGCATCGGAATACTGGGCGTCGGTCGCTCGGGCATTGATCGTCCCAGTATTGGTCAGCGTACCGCTCATCGTCGCCGTCTCGCCGTAGTCACCATCGACCGAGACGCCCGCGGCAAGCGCATAGGAAGAATACTTGGCGTTGGCGGTTCCGGCCGTGGCGTCGATCGTGCCACTGCTGGTCAGCGTCCCGCTCAGATCGCCCTTGACGGATACCCCCGTGGCGTAGGCGAAAGCCGTGGAAGTCGCGGCGGTCCTGATTGCGCCACTGTTGGCCAGGACCCCGCTGAGCACACCATCGACGTGTACACCAGCGGCTTCAGCACCCGAATATTCGGCGGCAGCTGCGGTGGCCGCACTGTTGATCGTGCCGTTGTTGATCAGCGTACCGCCAAGGGTGCCGTCGATGTGTACACCGGCGGCGTGAGCGCCAGAGTATTCAGGGGCAGTGGCGGTGGCTGTCGCGTTGAGCGCGCCACTGTTGGCCAGCGTACCGATGAGATTGCCAAAGATGTGCACCGCCAATGCTTTCGAGTAGCCGCTGGTCGCAGCCGCTGTCGCGTTGAGCGCACCGCTGTTGGTGAGCTTTCCCGTCAGGTCCAGACCCAAAGCGATGCCTGACGCTTCGGCATCCGAGCCGTCAGCGACAGCTTCGAGGACGCCGCTGTTGATCAGCGTCCCGGACATGGCCGGGACACCGTAGATATTCTCGCGAAGCCCGAAAGCCTCGGAGTATCCTTCGCTGCTGACGGTTGCTCTGATCGCGCCGGAATTGGTCAGCATGCCGAGCAGTTCGTCCCTGACGAGAACGCCGGTAGCGCCAAAATACTCGTAAGGCCCGTACCCCAGCTTGCTACCCCAGGCCTGGACCAACCCCTGATTGCTCAAGCGCCCCGAAAGACCGAGATCGCCGTCGTATGAGATTGCCACCCCCGCTCCGGAAACCGTACCGGACGAAGTGATCGTGAAGTCGGCATCGGCGCAGGGCGACTTGGCGGATACCGCGCTGGAAATGGTTGCCGAACCAGAGCACTGCGCATGTGCCGGGGCGATCACCACGGCATTGGCGAAAGCGAGCGCGACGGCACTGCTGATAGCGTTGCGCTGCCAGCCGGACAAA
>ERZ761602.4047-NODE-4047-length-19513-cov-5.460530_pt1 | contig 19513 bp, 18 predicted proteins | sample MGYA00512165_ERZ761602 | MGnify/ENA primary metagenome ERZ761602 (study PRJEB28899, sample SAMN02445085) | bioreactor sludge metagenome | biome: EBPR sludge; isolation source: Thorneside wastewater treatment plant | place: Australia: Brisbane, Thorneside... | reverse complement strand
AGCTTGATAGTTTAGAAAGGACATCTGGAACAGCGTCCAACACATCACTAGCCAATACAGAAGCGGTCGTGCCCAACAAGTCGGCGGCGAGCAAACCGGCTTTGGCGTGGATAAATGCTCCAGCAACCGCAGAATCATATGCATCCAATCCCTGCGCGCGAAAACCAACGATCAACCCTGCCAATACATCGCCTGTCCCGGCGCGGGCAAGGGCGGGGGTGGCTACCGGGATGACTGTCGTATGCCCGTCGGGAGAGGCGATGACGGTGAATGCGCCTTTCAGCACAACGACATGACCCCACTCTATTGCATACTTCGCGGCAATATCAATTCGGTTCGATTGAATCTCCTCGCGCAATAACCCCGTCAATGCAGACATCTCGCCGGGATGAGGAGTAAGCACTGCGGTCTGTTTGATCTTTTTGTGCCATTCGTGAATGCCCGCGAGATGGCGCAGGCCATCGGCATCGAACACGGCGGGATGATCAAGCCCCGGTAAAAGTTGCTCGATGAACAATTTTGTCGTATGCCGGTTGCCGAAACCGGGACCCACAAGGACCGCCGTCGCCCGGTCGAGGCTGGTCAGGGCGTGGGGACATGCCTGCTCTGAAACAAACCCATGCTCATGATGCAGTAAAACCCAGGTCGCCTCGGGCAGGTGACCCGCAAGCGCCGCATGTAACGGTTCGGGGACAGCCATCGTCACCAATCCCGCGCCGACCCGATAGGCAGCCTTCCCCGCCAGCAGCGCCGCTCCGGTATAGGATGTGGAACCAGCCATCACGAAGGCCGTACCAAACGTCCCTTTGTGAGAGGCGGAATTTCGTTCCGGCAGCAAGGATGAGATCACCGCCTCATCCGGCACATCGATGAACAGCGCATCCCAGGATTTCAACCGCGGGGGCAAACCGATATCGACCAATTCCAAACTGCCGACAAAATCGAACGCGGGGAGTTTCAGCAAGCCCTGTTTGACCGCCGCCATTGTAAGCGTAAGGTCAGCTTTAAGCGTCTCTTCGGCGCATGCGCCGGTATCGCAATCTACGCCAGAAGGGCAATCGACCGCAATGACAAATGGCGGGAGGTCAAGGTCCGCCAGGATCAATGTTATGGATTGAAGGACAAGAGCCGCCTCTTCCTTGAGAGGAAGTTTAATCCCCGTCCCAAGCAGTCCATCCAGCAGCAGATCTGAGTCTTCCAAAAAACCGCTCAACGAGTCGAAATCTGAATCGGTTGAAAACTGAGTCAGATCGCCGCCGGATTTGAGATACCGCGCGACGAGCGGGTCATCGGCAGTCTTGCGATTGACGAGATAGGCATGAGTGCGCCAGCCTGCCTCCGCCAGCCAGGCAAGTGCGACGAGCGTATCGCCGCCGTTGTTACCGGAGCCAACGATCCCCGTTACCGATTCCCAGCCGCTTTCACCGCCGAGGATGTGGACAAATTCGGCAAGTCCACGACCCGCGTTCTCCATCATCTGTGCATAGGAAACACCTTTCGCGTCGGCTTCTTTTTCGATGGCGCGCATTTGGGAGACGGTGACAAGTTTCATGGGCGTCAGGTTCCAGGTGTCAAGTTTCAGGTTTCAGGTCGAGAATGTTGTATTTATTTTAACGGCTCTCCCGTTTCTGACGGGATTCTCGCCTGCCCGCAAGAACTTTTGCCGCAGATTTATTCTACGAGTAAGATGTCGCGAATTCACGCGGATTTTTCTTTTACAATCCGCGAAAATCAGCGAAATCCGCGGCTACGGTTTTTCTTTTCCCGTTAAAAACGGTAGAGCCATTTTAACCCAAAGGGTCATTGAGCGCATTAAATGCAAACGGGCGCAAAGGCGGGGTAAAATAACGGCATCCTATGAATAAACTACAAAACATCCAAGCCTTGCGGGGAATCGCAGTACTTTCCGTTCTATTATTCCACCTGGGTGTTATCGAAAAGAAGTATGGAGGGAGCAATACCCTGCTCCCGGACTGGCTTCAGTTCGGGATGTTCGGCGTGGACCTGTTCTTCGTCATCAGCGGGTTCGTGATGGTGACCGTGACCCGGGGAAAATTCGGTCAAATGAAATCAGCCCTTCTTTTTCTTTACCACCGGGTTTCAAGGATCTATCCGCTCTACTGGGCATACACCACGCTGGCTTTGCTCGTGTTTATCGTTCAGCCTTCATGGGTGAACAATTCGCAAGGCAACCAGGTCGATATCTTATCCTCATACCTGTTATTCCCGGGCAGGCTGCTGCCTCTCGTTCAGGTCGGGTGGACGCTGATCCACGAGGTTTATTTTTACGTTGTCTTTTTTCTGCTCCTGCTGCTGCCGGAAAAATTTTTCGTGCCTGCCCTGTTTCTTTGGGGTGTGGGAATCGCGGTCTCCGGCTTTCCAGTCGCCCCTCCGCTTACCCGGTTGGTCCTCCACCCTCTGACCTTTGAATTCATCGCAGGTTGTTTGCTGGCGGTGCATTATCATAATTTCAGACCTGTAAAAGTAAATGGGAATGTACTCGTTGCAATAGCCGGGCTTGGACTCGCCGCTGCAGTGGTCGGATACATTCAGTATCACCGTGCAACCGGGGCTTCACCGCTCGAATTTGATGAGGCATTGTATTACGGCATCCCCGCCGTGGTGATCGTATTCTGCATCACACACGCCGAAAGGAACGGGGTCACCCTGCCAGGGTTCCTCATTCAACTGGGAAACATCTCGTATTCGATCTACCTGTCTCATTTGTTTACCGTAAATGTGGTCGGAAGGATATGGGGGGGTTTCGCCACAGATTCCCTCCTGGATAACGCCATCGCGCTTACATTGGCTTTCGCGCTCGCGCTGGCGGTTGGGTACGCAAGTTACAGGATCCTGGAATTACCGCTGCTCAAACTTACACGAAAAATCGCCTGACGATCAACTAACTTCATTTTGCATATTGATACAACAAGATTCCCGCCGCCACCGCGAGATTAAGCGAGCTGGCGCGTCCATGCATCGGAAGCGAGACGGTCACATCACAAGCAGAGGTCTGTCCGGCGGACAGTCCTTTTTGTTCACTGCCGAGCAGCAACGCCCAGGGTTCATGCGGCACAAGGGTGTGATAATCGACATCGGCTTTGGAGGATGACCCAATGAGCTGGACTCCGCGCTTCCGCGCCCAGCCAATGAAATCGTCAAAAGAAGTTTGTATGACGGGCTTCCAGAAAAGCGTCCCCATGCTGGCACGGACAACGGTGGGATGATACAACTCCACGCCGCCATCGAGCAGGAAAAGCGCATCTCCCCCGACAGCATCCAGGGTGCGCAGGATCGTGCCGAGGTTGCCGGGGTCCTGCGGCGAGACTAATGCCGCCATTTTTTTCGCGGAGTCTGCGTCCTCGAATGAGCGGTTCTTATTTCTAACAACCGCCAGGATACCCTGTGGATTTTCCTTATCCGCAAGTGATTCCATGACCGCCGCAGTGACAGGCTGAATCCTGAGATTAAGCCGGGACAATAATTCCTTTGCGTAAGCGCTGTTCAGGGTTTCAGGTGCATAAATAACAGATTCGACTTCCCATCCCGCATCGACCGCTTCACCAACGTGGTGGATGCCTTCAACAAGGAATGTGCCGGTTTCAACACGGGATTTTTTTTGCCTGAGCGACCGGACATGTTTTATAAAAGGGTTTGATATGCTGGAGATCAATTCCATGACGAAATTGTATCCGAAAACAGAGTGCAAAGTCTGGAGACTTTGTACTCCACGCCCGTTTATAATTGGCTGGATGAAATATTTTCGTTGGAGTGTTTATTTCGCCTTATTTTTCCTCGCCGGGTGCGGGTCGCTTGCAGAACGCGAGGTGATAGTGATTGACGGGGATACGAGCATAACCCTGACGACAAGTGAAACACTGCCCATTTTGATCCTTTCCGAAGCGGGAATCATGCCGCAACCCATTGACCGCGTCCTGGTGAACGGAGTCCCGCAGGGATTGGAAGAAGAAATTAAGGCAGACGGAAAAATCCACCTGGAATTGCGACGTGCTGTAAAGGTAAATATAGTCACATCGGATGGAGAGCAGGAAGTGATGTCGTCCGCGTTGACGATCGGAGACTTGCTTGACGAAGAGGGAGTCGAGATCGGCGAGGATGATGAAATCCAACCGCCGCGAGATTGGGTACTGACGAAATCTCTGGTCGTTCTGATCACCCCGGCGCGAGAATTAACAGTGTCCACGGGCGGCGAGTCGATCTCGATCCGCTCGACGGCGCGGACAGTTGGGGAGGCGTTGGCTGGGGCGGCGATTCCGCTCATGGGTTTGGATACAAGCATTCCGGCGGAGAGTGAAGCGCTTCCGCTCGATGGACAGATTCAGGTCACAAGAGTCAGCGAATCTGTTTTGGTGGAATACGAATCCATCCCGTTCTCAACCGAGGAAACCTACTCAGAGGATGTCCCATTTGGCGAGCAGGAAGTCCGGCAAATTGGAATAAATGGAGTGATGGCGATTCGCACACGGGTGCGATTCGAAAATGGAGTGGAGACCAGCCGCGAGGTGGAGGGCAAATCCACTCTGCGTGAGCCGGTGACCCAGATCGTGGTGAGCGGGTCGAAGATCACGCTTGCGCCGGTGGGCGGAAATGCGCCCTACCAATACTGGTATGCAACAGAAATGTATGCGACCTGGTATTCGCCATGCAACAGCGGCATCAGTGGATGCGCGTATGGGACATCCAGCGGTGCGCCTGCGGGGTTTGGAATTGTGGCTGTGGATTATTCGATCTATTCGTATCTGGCAGGGATGCGAGTTTACATCCCCGGCTATGGGCTGGCAACCATCGGCGATACGGGTGGCGGTCCCATCGTCGAAACCAACTACGGCGTGGCGCGTACGCAATGGATCGACCTCGGGTACGATGATAATAATATCGGCGGTCTCTCAGGCTGGGTAACGGTATACTTCCTCGAACCCGCCCCGGCAGAGATACCCTATTTTTTTAGATAACAGTTTCTAAAGGTAGAATCGTAAACACTAAGTAGTCGGTCGAAATAGATTTTATAAAAAATAGGCTCCCGGCGGCGTCCTCGCCGCCGAGGACGGCGGCTTGAGCAAGAAAAGTTTTATAAACTCTTTCAGACGACTACTTAAAAGACATTTTTTCTGCGATCTCGGTGGCTCAATTCGCCAAACACCAATAAACATTTTTTGACATGACTAAAACACAACGCGCCATCATTGGCATCCTCTCCAGTATCGCCCTTATTCTCGTTACAGGTATGGGGGTTTACCTGTATCAGATCCTATTTGCCTTTGCAGAAAAACCGCTCGGACCCGCACTACCTACCATTGCCATGCCGCCTACCTGGACGGCTTCACCCGGTCCCGCGCCCGGGCAAATGGGGCAGGTGACTCTCGCACCGACCGTTTCCTTCGCCACGCCCACATCCGGTCCGCGCTGCGGAGGTCCCGCATTGATGAACATCCTCGTCGTCGGCGCGGATACGCGCGGCGATAATTACACCTACGGCTTGGGCGATGCGATCCGCCTTGTGCGCGTGGACTTCTCCACACCCAAAGTCAGTGCGCTCGAATTCCCGCGCGATCTATGGGTGGAGATCCCACACATCTCCGACAACCTCAACGGTCAGGACCATGAAAAACTCAACCAGGCTTTTCTCTATGGACAGCCTGGTTTCAAATATTGGGACGACCCCAGCGAAGGGTCGGGTCTGATGGCGCTGACGCTCAATAAAAACTTCGGCGCGAACATAGACCACTACATCACCGTCAACATGCGCACTTTCGAACACATCATCGATGCAATGGGCGGCATCGACGTGGAGATCAGCGACGAAAATGTCGCCAAGACCTCTGGGCTGAAAATCGGCACGCACCACCTCAATGGAGCCGAGGCGTTGAAGCTGGCGCGCAACCGGTCAGGCGGCAGTTTCGAACGGGCTGACAACCAGAACCTCGTCGTCTGCGCCGTGCGTAAGAAACTGACCAATCCGCAGATCCTCGCTCAGATCCCTGCGCTGATCGATACCTTTCAAGACAATATCCGCACCGATCTGACTCCCGCCCAACTGGGTCAACTGGCATGTCTGGGCACGCAAATGCCGCCGCAGAATATTGTGCTGGCAAGTTTCCCCGGAGACCTGTTCAAACAAACACGCGTGTTTGACCCGGTCTTCGACAAACGCATCGCGATCCTCGACGCCGACTTCTTCATCCTGACCGACTTCGTAACGCGTTTCCAAATGGGTACCTGGCCCCCAGAAACAACAGCCTCGACCTCATCACCCGCCATCGACGAAGAAGATACGGCATTCGTATGTCAATAAAACGCCCTCCCATCCCCCCGCTCGATGCCGCTGCTGTCCTTAAACGCTACGGACTCCGTCCCGATAAAAAACTCGGACAGAATTTTTTACAGGATTCTTCCGCACTCGAAAAGATCGCCCAATCCGCAGAGATTCAAGCAGATGACTGTGTCCTGGAAATTGGTCCCGGCCTCGGCAGTTTGACTCGTTTTCTGGCTGTTTCTGCCCGGAGCGTTGCAGCGGTCGAACTGGACCCGGACTTGATTCCTCCCCTCAAAGCTGTCCTTACTCCGCATTCGAATGTACGCATCGTCCACGGTGATATTTTAGACTTGTCCATCTCTGATCTTGTGGATCAACCCGGTTACATCGCAGCAGCAAATATTCCGTACAACATCACCTCAGCGATCATCCGCCATCTGCTCGAAAGCGAACCAAAACCGCGCCGCATCGTGCTGACCATCCAAAAAGAGGTTGCAGAACGAATTTGCGCCACACCCGGGGATATGAGTCTGCTTGCATTGAGCGTGCAGGTATACGGTTCCCCGCGCATCGTGGCAAAGATTCCCGCCGGAGCCTTTTACCCCATCCCAAATGTGGATTCCGCCATCCTGCGCGTGGATATTTACAATGAACCTCTCATTCCGAGAGAAATGCTGCCCCATTTCTTCAAGCTTACCAAGGCAGGCTTCGGGCAAAAGCGCAAGATGTTGAGAAATTCACTCGCCGCGGGGCTGCACATCAAACCCGCCGAGGCGGAGACAATGCTGAAACAAGCAGAGATCGATCCCATGCGCCGGGCGGAGACTCTTTCCATTGATGAATGGGGTAGGTTGATACTTTTATAGCCTTTGTATAGTCTACAAAACATACATAAATCATGGATCAAGAAACCACACCACAACAATCTTCCAGTTCGTCAGATATCGCATTGGTAATTACCGCATGCATGATCGGCATCATGATGACTTTCCTTGTCTATTCAGGAAATTTCATCTTCGGTTCGATCAAAGGCATCTGGATGTACCGTTATTTCGAGGAGATATCCTCCCTCCCTCGTTGGATACCGGTAATCGCACTTGTCCTGCTTGCACTTTCCGTCTTCATTGGAGGCAAGCTGATCCACTTGCACGAGAAAACGACCTTAATTATTTCATTTCTCATACTTTTGGTCCTTCAGTTCGTGATGCGCAGTGCAACCCCCTTTTCGCTCGGCGAGATTGTGGCAAGCGACAAGTCTAATTCTTTCTATACGCCCTCGGTCCAATATTCCGCCCTCGAAATCCTAAGAAACTTCGAAACGCTTGCCGCCACGTTTCCACTTCATGCCAGAACGAACATGCCGGGAAAGCTATTGTTCTTCGAATTCCTGGGTTTATTCGCTGAAACCCCCAAAGGCATGGGCGTGCTGATTGTCGTTTTCTCGTCTCTGGGAGGGGTGTTGTTATATTCGATATGCAGGAAAATGTTCAACGACAAAGTCGCTGCCTATTATGCATATATTTTTTACATACTGATCCCCTGCCGACTTTTTTTTCTCCCGCTTTTAAACACAATCACACCTTTATTCATGTTGCTTATGGTCTTATTGGTAGTCATATTTACCGAAAATAACAAAATTCTGAACGCCTGGCTGACAGGAACAACAGTCTACTTCCTGGTTTTATTTGAGCCATCCCCCCTGGTAACAGGTCTCATCCCTGCAGGGATCCTGCTTTATTCTTTCGTCAACAATAAACTCACCAAACAAGCAATTCTACGATTGATCATCCACGCTTCGCTTGCCTTTCTTGTTTTACACTTGATTTTCCGCACGTTTTTCTCCTTTGATCTCTTTGAGACCCTTCAATTCGTTCTCCGAGATGCAACTCACTTCAACCAGCTTGCAGGGCGCGGCTATCGGATATGGTTGGGAGAGAATCTAAAAGAATTTTTTTACAGCGCCGGTACCCCCGTTATGGTTATTTTCATCTATTCCATTTCGCAGGCCGCGGTACGTTGGGACGAAATCACCAACCCTGCGCATTGGTCCTATGAATTTGTATATTCGGTCAGTCTGCTGATAACTTTTGCCTTCGTAGTTCTTCTCGGCATCAACCGAGGTGAAATATCCCGCTTGTGGATCTATCTGGCTGTATTATTTCAAGTTCCCGCTGCGGTTTATATCGCGAAAATTAAAAAAAGTACCCTGATATTCTATCTTGTCGCCGGAACCCTGGTAATTCAAACACTACTTCCCCTGCATCGTGTTGGATTTACAAACCCATGATGAGATGCTGTTATCCATGTTAGTGGGCACATATTTATATAACCCTAAAGTGGGGAAATGGTTAGTACCAAAGTTCTTACTCCCCTTAGTACTATTAGCCCTGATTTCTGCTTGAAATTTTACCGACATTTTGTAATAATACCCGCAAGGAGAGAGTAACCATGTTAAGAAGAAAATCGATTTTAATATTATCTGTATTTTTGATCTCCGCACTTACTGCCTGCAACATGCCCAGTGGTGCAGAGCCGACTGTCGATCTGGCTGCCACCGTCACCGCTCAAGCATTACTGCTCCAACCTGGCTCGGGCGGAGCCGCCACGCAGGAACAACAGCCTGCCTTCACTGCCACACCCGAATTCACTGCCACCCCGGAATTGACCGGGACTCCCACCGTGCCCGAGGTGACCGTCAGCGTAAATACCAACTGCCGCACGGGTCCGGGGGTGGCTTATCAGATCATTGGTGCGCTGGTGATCGGTCAAAAAGGAATCGTTGTTGGAAAGAATTCAGCGACCGGCTACTGGATCATCAACAACCCGGGCAGCACCGGAACCTGCTGGCTTTTTCCCCAATATGCAACTGTCTCCGGGAATACCGCCAATTTGCAGGAATATTCAATTCCTCCAACGCCTACACCCACATTCACTTCCACACCCACAGCGACACCCACGCTTGCCTCACCTGCGCCGGTCAACAATGTGAACATCACCCTGACCTGCACACCGGATGGAATCAACTTCAAGCACTCGGGTACGCTGACCTGGGAAGATAAATCCAACAACGAGGACGGTTTCAATATCTACGTCAACAACACGTTGATCGCCAGCATTCCTGCAAACAGCGTCTCGTACGCCGTCCCGCAGGGAGCTTCCATGGCACCTGCCACCGCGTCCATCTTTGAAGTCGAAGCCTTCAATGCAGCAGGCAAAGCCCCCAAGAAATCGGTTTCAAAGGGCTGCCCGTAATTTCGATTAGCAATTAGCATGAAAAGCCTTGCGGAGGATTCTTCACAAGGCTTTTTGTTTTGTATAATACGAGCGGTATGACCACTTTTCAAACGCCACAATCTGTTCATGTCCCGGATGAAGCCGTTGAACGAGCAAGGGCATTTTCGATCAAAGTCACAACGACGGTCGATTACCGCGACAGCAACCAGGGCATCGCCGAAAAGATCCGTGACGATCATTTCGTATCCAAACTCGGTGAGGAGGCAGTGCGGATTCTGTTCGAGGGCAGAAACTGCCGAGTCGAAGGACCAGACTACAGCGTGTACGAGGCGAAGCGCAAATCCTGGGCGGCAGATCTGAGAATCAACAAACTCGACGTGGCGGTCAAGACCCAGAGGCGGTCCGCGGCGAAGCGTTACGGACTTTCGTGGACGTTCCAGGACTCGCCCGAACGCCGCGATCCCATTCTTGATACGCCTGATGCATGGGTGTGCCTGGTTGTGTTCGAAGACTTGGATGCGGAGCCGGTATGTTTTGTCTACCCGCTGAAGAAAATAAAGCAGTTGATATTCGAAGCTCCGCGTCTTTCGAGGCTGGCCGGGAAAAAGCAGGCAGTCTACCTCGAAACGCTGATCCAAAATGGCATTTTTGAAAAATAAGAACCCTGCGAAACATTCGCAGGGTTCGATCAACAATCCAAAATCGTCAATCTAAAATCGAACTAGGTTCCTTCTTCCCACGAGTTGAGGTAGTGCAACTGCTCATCGGTGAGGATGTCGATCTTGACGCCCATGGCTTCGAGTTTGAGGCGGGCAATCTCGTTGTCGATCTCGGTCGGCACGGAGTAGACTTTCTTTTCCAACTTGTCGGCATTCTTCGCCATGTATTCAGCGGAAAGAGCCTGGTTGGCAAAGGACATATCCATTACAGAGGCGGGGTGCCCTTCAGCAGAAGCAAGGTTTATCAAACGTCCCTCTCCGAGGATATTGATCTTGCGACCATCCTTGGTGGTGTATTGGTCCACGAACGGGCGGACGAGATTGGGCGCGCCAACGCTCATCTTTTCCAACGCGGGGATGTTGATCTCGACGTTGAAGTGACCGGAATTGGCAACCAGAGCACCATCCTTCATCGCTTCGAAATGCTTGCCGTCGATCACGTTCAAGTCGCCGGTAACGGTGCAGAAGATATCGCCGACTTTGGCGGCATCTATCATCGGCATCACCTGGAAGCCATCCATCGCGGCTTCGAGCGCCTTCATCGGGTCCACTTCGGTAACGATGACAAGAGCACCCATACCGCGTGCGCGCGAGGCAAGCCCGCGTCCGCACCAGCCGTAGCCAGCCACGACGAAGGTCTTGCCAGCAAGCAAAACGTTCGTCGCGCGGACAATGCCGTCAATGGTGGATTGACCCGTGCCGTAGCGGTTATCGAACATGTGCTTGGTCAACGCATCGTTCACAGCGATGACGGGGAATTTCAACACGCCGTCTTTTTCCATCGCTTTCAAGCGGATCACGCCGGTTGTGGTCTCTTCAGTACCGCCAACGACATTCTTGAGCATCTGCTTGCGCTCATCCTCCTTGAGGGACTTCGCCCAATCCGCGAGGGAAGGCTCGAGTTTTTCGAAGCGTCCCATTTCGATGAAGAACAACGAGGAGACGAGGTCCGCGCCGTCATCCTGGGTCATATGGGGCATGTGTTCGAGTGCGGCTCGGATATGCTTGAAGTACGTGACCTTGTCCTCACCCTTGATGGCGAAGACGGGGATCTCGAACTGGTTCACCAGCGCAGCGGCAACGTCGTCCTGCGTGGAAAGCGGGTTTGAAGCGGTGAGGACGATGTCTGCGCCGCCGTCGTGCAGGGTGCGCATCAGGTTGGCAGTCTCGGTGGTGACGTGCAAACAGCAGGAAAGGCGCAAACCCTTGAGAGGCTTCTCTTTCTTGAAGCGCTCGCGGATCGAGCGAAGGACGGGCATTTCGCGCTCCGCCCATTCGATGCGGCGGCGTCCGCCTTCGGCTTGTTGAATATCCTTGATATCGTAATTGCTCATGTAGTGCTCCTTCTTTTTTTGTAAGTAGTGATTGATAATTGGCGAATTCTGATTATTTTAACAACACATCCAGTCTTCCGCCATCGTCAAAGTGTTTGCGGAAGCGCTGAACAAAGTCTTCACGGGTGTAGGAGTGGTTTTGGGTGCCGCGCTGCTCAAGGCAGTAGACCGCGGAAAGCGAGCCGATCTCACCACACAACTTCCAGTCGAAGCCGTGCGAGTAGCCTGCCAGGAATCCGCCGCGGAAGGCGTCGCCCACACCGGTCGGGTCGACCACTTCATCTTCGGGCACGGTCGGGATATGCACCGAGGTTCCGTCGGAATACAAATCCGCGCCATCTTTGCCGCGGGTGATGACCAGTACCTTGACGTGGTCGAGAATCTGGTCGAGGCTCCAGCCAGTCTTCTTGGAGATCAAGCCGAATTCGTAATCGTTGCAGAAAAGGAAATACGCGCCTTCCATATCCCGCGCCAATTCCTTGCCTTCGAGGCGCAAAACCTGCTGGCTGGGATCGTAGAGGTAGGGAATCCCCAATTCGCGGCATTCGGCCGGGAATTTCATCATCGCGTCGGGCGAGCTGGGTGATACGATAACCAGGTCGGGTTTTGCGTCCAAGTCCTTGAGGGATTGAGTCGCGGAATGCGCCATTGCTCCTGGGTAGAAGGAAGCGATCTGGGCGGACGCATGATCTGTCGTCGCGAAGAATGAGGCGGTGAATACACCGGGGACAACCTTCATCAAACCCGTATCCACACCTTTGGAATCCAGCCAGGCACGGTAATCTCCAAAGTCTTCACCGACGGTCGCCATCACCCGCGGCTTCTGTCCAAGCAGAGCCATGGTATAGGCGATGTTCGGCGCGATCCCTCCGCGCTGTTTGGACATTGAATCAACAAGGAAAGACAAGCTGATCGATTCAAGCCGTTCGGGCAGAATCTGTTCCTTGAAGTGACCGGGGAAGGTCATAAGGTAATCATAGGCTACAGAGCCGGTAAGTAAGACATCCATTGCACACTCGCAGAAAAAGGCGCACTCTTACGAGTGCGCTTTGAAATGGTTACGGCGAGAGTCTATCACGGGCTTTTAATCTTGTAAAGAAATTATTTGGAGGGTATTACCCCAAAGTTGACACCTCGCCTCAAATCTGATAACATTCATCGAAATTAATCGTAAATAAGGAGAAAAACATGCTCCAGGAAATCAATACCCAGCTTTTCACGCTTACCCCCGCAGCCAGCGAAGCCGTCAGGAACATCCTGAATGAACGCAAACTTGAGGGCTACGCCCTCCGTGTGTATGTGGCAGGCGGCGGTTGCTGCGGCGTCAACTTTGGGATGGCTCTCGATAACAACTTCCGCGATGTGGATTCAACCTTCGAATCCGACGGCGTGAAAGTCGTTGTAGACGAAGTTTCCATCGAATATTTACGCGATGCCACCGTCGATTTCGTAAACGACCCGGTACGCGGCGCGGGATTTGCAGTTAATAGCCCGAATGCGAAGGAACACAGCCACGGCGAAGGTGGATGCGCCTGCGGTGGTTCGTGCAGTTGCAATAACTGATAAAGTCAGGATTTTCACAAAAAACTGGACAGGTTGCACTGTCCAGTTTTATTTTCTGTTTCCCTGTTGTAGACTTCAAATTACTTTATCTTCCCCGCAGGAAGGAGATCAGAGCACCAAACCCGCCGATGAATCCAAGAAGGAGGATGAACAATCCCGCCGGGATGCGGTTGGCAGAATCAAGGTTTGGAAGGAAAGTCGGAACGACAAGTTCAGGCGGAGGCGTGAACGTGGGCAGGCGAGTTGGGGTGACCGGGTCGATGAAGGCCGCCGCAAGGGTCGGATCAATTGTCGGTGTGGATAGCGGCGTCGGCGTACTGGGAGCGGGGATTCGGGGAAGCCGCCCCGTTTTGATGATCGTCACATACGGTCCGTACACCCAGGCAACTGATCCGGGCACGCCAGGGTAGTAAACCTGGATCCAATTCTCATCTTCGGAAATTCCCAAAGCAGGGACCTCCTGCCCAAGCAGAAGAATACCAACGGACGGGTATAAGTACGAACTCGGACCTGAATAAACGTTGACGATCTCAAGGTCAAGGTTGACCCGCACGATCATCCCGGTGGGAGTCCCAGTTACCGTTGGGACCGAACCCGTGGGTTGCTGAGCCACGACAGATGATCGCGGAGGAGTGACGATCAACGAGAGCGCGCCTGCACTCATGACAGCCAGGGCAAAGGCAAGGCGTTTAACCGGATTTAACATAAAGGAATTACCTGCGAATTAGCGAAAGCAGGAACCCGATCACACCCAGCACGGCAAAAGCAATGATAATGGCAGCCCAGGGAACGCTTGTAAAAGACTTTGCAGGTGGTTCGAACTCAACTGCCGTGCGGGTCGGAGCGGGCGTATAGGTCGGCAGGCGAGTACTGGTAGGGTGGAAAACAAATTGAGCAGCCAGGGTCGGGTCAATGGTAGAAGTGGCTGGCGGAACCGGGGTCGGGGGCGGCTCGACAACTTGAAGCGTGCTGCCGATCGGTGAAACCTGAACCAAGGGAGAATAGACCCATCCCTTACCGCCGGGGGCGGAGGTAAACTCGATCTGGATCCAATCGCCGCCAGGGGAACGACCAAACGCCGGGACGGTGGAACCGGTTAACAGAGTCCCCACAATGGGATAAACTGTCGAACTTGGTCCAAGGCGGACATTGATCTGCGGTTCGGTGGTGGTAACCGTAATGAATAGCCCGGTCGTAGCGGCCGGCGTCTCTGTCGATTGCCAAGCGCGGACCAAGTCTGGGGAAGAGGAGAAAGAAATCCCAATAAGCAGCAAAAGGGTTGATAATGCGGTAAAGAGCGGAAACTTGTTTGGCGTCATTTCGTTAAATTTCTGAAAGGAGAATCGTAAAGGCGATTATAATCGAGTTATGGAGAGGAAAATCTTTCACGGAACGATCAAGCCTGTGGATATTGCCCAGGCATTGCTTGCGGAATTCAACCAGGGCAATATGCGCGCGCAAACGCTTGGGCACAGCGACCGTCTGGTGGTGCAGTTGGGCACAAGACCGGATGCAATGTCCGGCGGGCAGACGGCAATGACAGTTACCATTCAATCCCTTGAAGGCGAAGGGATCATGGTGGAATTGGGACAGCAAGCCTGGCTAGGAGTGGCAGCGAGTCTCGGCATGAGCGCGTTGGCAGCGATCAAAAATCCCTTTTCGCTGCTCGGGCGGCTCGACGATATTGCCCAGGACATCGAGAACCTGCAGATCAAGGAGAAGATCTGGTTGGTGATCTCGAAAGCGGCTCAGGCGGCCGGGGCTTCTGCCGAATTATCCGAAAACCTGCGGCGCACAACTTGTGAATACTGTCATGTGGCAAACCCGGTCGGGGCGCCATCCTGCGGAGCATGCGGAGCGCCTCTTGGAAGGGTCCAACCCGGCACCTGTCCGCATTGCGGATTTGTGGTCAAGACCGGTGCAACGACCTGCCCCAACTGCAGAAAGCCGCTCTAACTAAAACCTTCGCTATGAATTTAAGCGAACTAGAGCACCGCCTCCAAACCCTGATCGAGGTCGACCTTTTGAAAGTTCTGCCGGGGAAAAAGGTCGAAGATGTGATCGTACAAAAACTGGCGGCCGCCATACAAAAGAACAAGATCACGTCTGATGGTGCGATCATTATTCCGGACGTTTACACTCTCGTTCTGAATCCCGAAACCGCGGGAGCATGGACGGACAAAAACCTCGTTACAGTTATCTTGCATTCCATCTCCGCAGTCGCCCGGGAAGCGGGTTTTAAGTTTACAATGTCCCCGACCGTCAGTGTGGCGACAGACGAAAATATTTCCCCCAACGATGTTGAAATTTTGACATCCCATCGGATTGAAGCAATGGCAGAGACGAATGCAACCCCCCTCGAAAGCGACAACAGCGAGAATGCCGCGGACAAGATCCCCGAAAACTCCTTTCTGATCGTCGAAGGCGTGAAGATATTCCCGCTAAACCAACCCGTGGTCAATATCGGGCGCAGGCTGGACAATCAATTGATCATCGACGATCCGCGCGTTTCGCGCAACCACGCCCAACTGCGTGCGATCAAAGGACGATTTGTGGTCTTCGACCTGAATTCCACCGGCGGAACGTTCGTCAATGGTCAGCGGACGAGCCAGAGTGTTTTATATCCGGGTGACGTCATCTCCCTGGCGGGAGTGGCACTGATCTTCGGGCAGGATAACCCGCCCCCGCGCCCGGACCTCAAAGACACTGCACCCCTCAAAAACCGCGGATCCGAAGACCGTCCCACAGCCGCATTGAATAAAGACCACTCCACGGCCGACTTCAGAAAAAAATGAGCGGAGCTGTCGTCCTTGCCCTGAGACTTTTAACAGCGGCGGCGTTATACGGATTTCTCGCGTGGGTTTTTATTTTTCTGTATCGCGAAACCCGCCGCCAGGCAGTGACGCTTACCAATCGGCGCGTGCCCGGCATTGGGGTCATGATCAAATTTCCCGGCGGGGCTGGAACCCTGCGGCATTTCAATCAAGCTGAGATCACCATCGGACGGGACCCGGGGTGCGATATCCCGCTTTCCGCTGATACCATCTCGGCGCGTCATGCGCATCTGATGTATCATCACAATCAATGGTGGATCGAAGACCTCGCCTCGACGAACGGGACAAGGTTGAACAATACACCAGTCTCCATCCCCACAGTCATCACCTCGGGCGACGAGATCCACTGCGGCGGCGTCAGCCTGAGCGTCAGCCTTTCTGAAAACGTGGTCATCGAACCCACCCAGCGGCTGGAAAAAAACAGACAACCCCACTCACAATGAACCATCCGGCACAAGGACGCCTCCTGCAATGGGCGGCGCTCTTTCTTTTCCTGCAATCCGTCATCCTCAGCCTTTCTCCGGCTGTGCGTGAACGAAGTTGGGATGTCGACTACAGGTTCTCTCATTGGATCGGGTTCTTCGCCTGGGGGGTATTGACCTACCTCATCCACCGCTTCTTGATAAAATCTCTGCCCGAACGGGATTTGTACATCTTCCCGGCGGCATCCCTGCTGGCAGGCTGGGGTCTGCTCACTGTTTGGCGGCTCGATGAGAGTTTCGGCTTGAAACAGACCGCCTGGCTTGCCATCGCCACGGTGGTTTTCATCGCCCTACTGCGCCTGCCCAAAGACCTTTCCTTCCTCAGAAATTACAAATACATCTTCCTGAGTGCCGGTCTGTTGATCACCGCCCTGACATTGATCTTTGGGACCAACCCCCTCGGCATCGGTCCGCGTCTATGGCTGAACCTGGGGGGCGTTTACTTCCAACCCTCAGAGCCGCTCAAGGTCCTGCTGGTCATCTATCTTTCCGCTTATCTCGCAGACCGCGTCAACATCCGACTTTCGTCCGTCCCCCTGTTGATCCCGACCGTTGTCGTCACGGGGCTGGCTTTACTCCTACTGGTCGTTCAACGTGACCTCGGAACAGCCTCCATTTTCATTATGATCTTCACGGTCTTTATTTTTATCGCGACCGGCAAGCGGCGCATCCTGATCGGCACCGGGAGTTTCCTGCTCGCCGCCCTGTTGATCGGATATTATTTCGTAGACATCATCGGCACCCGCGTGGTGGGATGGCTCAACCCTTGGGGCGACCCAACCGGAAACTCCTACCAGATCATTCAGTCCCTGCTGGCGGTTGCGAACGGCGGCATTTTAGGGAGAGGATTGGGGATCGGGAGCCCGCTATTGGTGCCGGTTTCCATTTCAGACTTTATCTTCGCTGCAATATCGGAAGAGGCGGGTCTGATCGGTGCCTTGGGCTTGATATGCCTCATCTGGCTGATCCTAAGCCGGGGGTTGATCATCGCCCTGCGCGCACCGGACCAATTCCGCCGTTATCTTGCGGCTGGGATGACCGCTTATCTCGGAATCCAAAGCCTGCTCATCATCGGCGGGAACCTGCGCCTGCTCCCGTTGACGGGCGTCACACTGCCTTTCGTGTCTTATGGCGGCTCATCGCTGCTGACATCCTTCCTGGCATTGTACTTATTGCTCACCATCAGCCATGTGGAAGACGACGAGCCTGCACCATTGAAAGAATCCCGTTCCATTTCCACCCTATCCGGTATCTTTGCCGTTGGGTTTGCCGCCTGTACGCTGGCGGGGGCCTGGTGGGCAATTGTGCGCGGAGATGACCTGCTATCACGCACAGACAACGCCCGCCGCGCCATAGCGGACCGTTACGTCCTGCGGGGCGAAATAGTGGATAGTAATAACAAGCCGCTCAATGTAACAACGGGAGTGAGTGGTTCGTATCTCCGAAATTATTTGTATCCTGATTTAGCCCCAATAACTGGCTACACGCATCCGGTTTACGGTCAAGCTGGGCTGGAGGCGAGCCTCGATGAGTATCTGCGCGGTTTGCAGGGCAACCCATCCAGCCTGGTCCTCACCAATCAATTGGTCTACGGCACCCCTCCCCCCGGTTTGGATGTGCGTCTGAGCATTGACCTCTCCTTGCAAACCAGGGCTGATGAATTACTCGGAGGTCATACTGGTGCGATCATCCTGATGAATGCGGAGACGGGTGAAATCCTGGTGATGGCTTCACATCCCACCTATGACCCCAATTTGTTGGATGAACAAGGTGAAACCCTTTCTCAAGATGAGAACTCCCCCCTTCTTAACCGCGCCACGCAGGGACTGTATCCCCTGGGCGATGCCCTGCTGCCTGTCATCCAAGCTTCTTTCGGCGGGGATACTCCCTCCGGTTCGGGATTGCTGACATTCCTCGGCGTGACCGGCCTGCTCGAAACACCGCTTATTACGATGCCCGTTTCTACCAGCGGATTCACGAACGAGGTCGAAGATCTACGCGCCAGTCCATTACAGGTCTGTCTTGCAATGGCAGCGCTGAGTTATCAGGGCATTGTCCCCGCGCCACGGATCGCAACCGCAGTCAACACCCCCGAGCAGGGATGGGTGGTCCTCCCGGCGTTGGACGAACCCTGGGAGCTGCTCCAACCGTCGACGGCGGAAGAGGCGGCTCTTGCCCTCTTCCAAAAAGATAGCGCGTTCTGGAGTCATTCCGCACAAGGACGCATCAACAAAACCACAGTGACATGGTTCACGGCCGGGACCCCGCCGGAATGGCAGGGGGCGCCGCTGGCATTGGTGGTTGCGCTGGAGGAGGATAACCCCAGGTTTGCAGAAATGGTCGGCGAACGTCTGTTGAATACGGCATTGGGGCGATAAATAGCGTATAAGACCTGACAGGTTTTCACAAAACCATGTCCCATCAGTACGAAACTGCTTCATAGAAAATACAGTTAACTCGTCACACGATAAAACCTGTCAGGTCCGTAATAAAAAAAGCCGGGAGATATTCCCGGCTTCGTTTGGAACTTGTAACGGATTAAATTCCGGTATCGCTGTCTTTCGCGGCATAACCGGGACCGCTCTTGAAGAATTCATAATTCTTCTGGGTATCCGGCGTGAGATCGACGGTTTCACCGGCGGCGAGCTGGCGGGTGGTTTCGAGAACGACCTGCTTGCCGTGATGGTTGGACGCTTCATAATGTCCGGTGAGTCCGACGTTGCTGATGTACTCTCCGCCTTTGGCGGTGTACGCGGCGGGGACTTCATCTTCAGGGAAGATCGCTGCGAACGGGCATTCGGGCACGCACGCGCCGCAATCGATGCAGGTGTCGGGGTCGATGTAGATCCAGGGCCATTCGTTGAGGGGGGCTCCCGGAACCATGCACTCCACGGGGCAAACTTCGATGCAACCGCGGTCGCGAACACACAGGCTGGTAACAATATGGGTCATGAGTTTTCTCCTTGTGGGATATTATACAAACAAGACTCACTTATTATAACTTCGTTTGCAGGCATGGCAAGGTGGAAACGGAAAGTCCGGCACGGCGTTCGCCAGAAGCAAAATCAAGATT
>ERZ761602.4046-NODE-4046-length-19513-cov-17.237948_pt1 | contig 19513 bp, 11 predicted proteins | sample MGYA00512165_ERZ761602 | MGnify/ENA primary metagenome ERZ761602 (study PRJEB28899, sample SAMN02445085) | bioreactor sludge metagenome | biome: EBPR sludge; isolation source: Thorneside wastewater treatment plant | place: Australia: Brisbane, Thorneside... | reverse complement strand
AGCGTCAGATGTGTATAAGAGACAGGGATTGCGTCGTCTCGGCTTGTCCTTTGTCGTGCTGGCGTTTTTGATCACCTCACCAAAGATTGCTGCTCAGGGGCATCCTGAGGAGGCGGAGGTTCGCGGCAGTGTCGTAGAATTATGGGCAACGGTTGCTGAGAGCTCCCCATGTGTCACGCTGCATTGGAGCCCGAGTTACCATCCGTCCACCGGGATCACCGTCTATCGCCGGATTTCAGGCGAGTCAAACTGGGGAAGCGGCGCTTCCCTGTTACCATCGGCGCTTTCGTATACCGATATGACGGCGATGGCGAATACGCTCTACGAGTATCGAGTCGTTCGCACCCAGAGCAGTGCGGGCAATCCGGTCGCTGAAGGCCATCTGTGGTCAGGCGTAAACGTGCCCGTCGTCGAGGATCGCGGGCGGGTGATTCTCGTCGTCGATGACACCATGAGCAGCCCGCTCGCCGTCGAGCTTGATCGCCTCATTGCGGATCTCATCGGAGACGGGTGGGCGGTGGTGAGGACCGATGTCTCGCGGACAGGCTCTCCTCAGCAAGTGTGGGATGCGATTCATGGTTGGTACAGCGTCGAACCGCTTAAGACGCGGGCGGTCTTTCTTCTCGGAAGAGTTCCGGTCCCATATTCCGGTGATGTTTGCCCCGATGGGCATGACGAGGCTCCGCCCGAGGCTCACCACCGCGGTGCCTGGCCGACGGATGTGTTCTATGGCGATATGAATGGAGTCTGGACCGACACATCCGTCTCGCATGCTCTCGCCAACGTTGACGGGGCACGCCATCATAACCTCCCCGATGATGGGAAATTTGACCAATCGCTGATCACCGGTGAGCATCTGCCTGAACTTGTTGTCGGTCGGGTGGATCTTTCGAATCTGGGAGGCATTGCCAACGGAGTCTCTGAGACAGAATTGTTGCGCCGATACCTTGATCGCCACCACGCCTTTCGCCACCGACTCGCTCCTTTTGGCACCCTGGGGGAGCGGGCCATGATAGATGACAACTTCGGAAATGCCTTTGATCTTGGATTCGCCGCAAGCGGTTGGGCTTCGGGGATTTCCCTCTTCGGAAATGCAAACACAAGCGCCCAGGACTGGGTGCCGACCTTGTCGGGAAACGACTACCTCCTGGCCTATGGCTGCGGGAGCGGGGCTCCTAGCGGCGCAAGCGGAGTTTCGACCATCGCGAATTTTCGAGACACTCCTTGCCGGGCGGTCTTCAATCTTCTCTTTGGCAGCTTCTTTGGCGATTGGGACTGGACGGACAATTACCTGCGAGCTCCGCTCGTGGGGAGAGAGGATTCGCACGGGCTCGTTAGTCTCTGGTCAAGCAATCCGAGGTGGCAATTGTTCCCCCTCGCCGCAGGGGGCACTCTCGCCGACGCCTATCAACACCTCATCCGCGAGGTAAATCAGCCGCTAGGTCCTTTTCCTCCCGCGGAGGCATCGTGGACAAATCCAGATCAGATTCATGTGGCGATCATGGGGGATCCGGTTCTACGCTCTCATCCGGCCAAGCCAGTCACGGATCTGATCGCTTCCGTCAATGGCGATCAGGTGACCCTTACATGGACCAATCCGGTTGGCGAATCGCACCCCCTTGGCTGCCACGTCTATCGTTCGGATTCGTGGAAGGGGATTTTCGAGCGAGTCGGAAGCAGGACCTTCTCCGGGGCGACGAGTTTCGTTGATACCGTTCCCTCGGAAGGTGACTGGCACTACCTCGTCAGGTTCATCAAGCTCCAGTCCACCGCGTCCGCCTCCTATGAGAATCCTGCTCAGGGAACGGCTGTCCATGCCAACGTGCCAGCCTTTGGCTATGCTCTTTGGGCGGCAGGCCTCTTTGAAGATTCCCCCACCGCTGATTCGAATGGAGACGGTGTACCGAATCTTCTCGCCTACGCCGTCGGAGCACAAAATGGGGAGGCTCGCGCGGTGATGGACGTGCCGCGGGCCAATGGCGACCGGAGTTTTATCGTGCCGCAATCGAGCCGTAGCGACATAAGATACCAAATTGAACTCAGTCCTGACCTTGAGACATGGTTTTCAGTGGCAATTAGACCGATCGGAGGGACCTGGGCGCTAAACGGTGCCTCCGGCTATCCGAATCAGGGAAATGTGACTTTATCTGGCGGAAGCACCAAGATCTTCTCGGACAGCACACTGGCGGAACGGTGCTTTTGGAGAGTGAGGGTGAGTTTGTAGGTCGAAAGCCGCCTATTGACGGTATGGCGGGAGGGGGACACTTTGATTCAGTATACCTAACTGCTTCCCTGCGGAAGCGGAGATTCTCTTTCACCTATCTGGTCTCTCCCTCTTCCGGTGGCAGGCGGGGAGGTTCCCCCAGCTCAATCCCGGGTTTCGGCGGTGGTGTTGTCGCCTCCACTTTACTGGGAACCGGCTCGTCGGTGGTCTCCTGCTTCCCGCATCCCGCTAATCCAAAAGGGAGAAGTAGCGGAGCGAAACGGATTATCCAGAGTATGCGAAGGATCATGGGAGAAGGGTGATTTTATGCCGGATGAAGAGCATCTCCTTGCCCGTTGTATCAACGCTGAAGGAATGTTGGGCACCGGTGCCGGTGTCGGCGATCGAGGTCCAGTTCACCAGGTTCTCCGAACATTCGGCACCGTAGGTGATGCCAGTGGTGGGTGCCGATTCGGCGTAACTGAGAATGAAATCCGTTCCAGAGAGAACGGGTTGTGGCAGTGTTGCGTTGGAGTTCGCCATCGTCGGGTTGAGCCCGAAGGCATACTCAACCCCGTTCGCGACGCCGTCCTGGTCTTGATCGTCAGTAAATCCACCCGTTACTTCCGGATAGAGGGTCGCGATCCAGTCAGCGTAGTCAGGGGGTGCCTGAGCGGTCACCGTTTTAAAGTTACCATAGCCAAACCAACGTGTTCCAACATTGGGACGTATCCTCAGGTAATACGTCACTCCGTTCACCAGCGCAGCACCCGCAGTTGTAGCATTGAGATCAAACGTGCTTGAGTTACCTGACAGTGACGTCGTGGTGGTATTCACGAGCTCGGTTGCATTGGTGACCGTCACATCATCGATAAAAAAGCCGTGGTTTGCAGTGACTCCCTGTACAACGGATCCGCCATTGCTCTTCATCGTGAACCGTACCCGGATGACCTGTCCCGCATAGGCAGCGAGACTATGACTGCGGCTGATCCAGTTGGGATCCCAGTTGGCGCTGCTGAGCCCCACTCCATTGCGGCTGGATATCGTAGTCCAAGTGGAGCCGTTGTCGGTCGACACCTGTGCCTCCAGCGTGGTGGTGGTGGTGCTAAACCGGGCGCGATCATAGTACTGCAACTGGCTAGCGGGTCCCGGGATGATGTCGCGCGTCACAATGAAACTTTGATCAGAAAAAACACCCGACGAAAATGTGAGTTGAAAGGCCTTGCTGCCAGTGCGCTTCAGAGCCGACTGGCGGAGGGAATATCCTGCCGATATGTCCTCCGAGATCTCCGGCACTGGTGAATCCTCTGCTCCCTCCGTCCATGCCCCGGTGCTCCCGGAGGCGACTTCGAGTTCATACGAATCGGCCTGGTCAATGCTATTGAATGAGTAATTTTGACCACTGGTGGGAGGCGTACTGGTCCCCGTGATAGTTACAGACTCGCCCAGAATGTCCGGGTTAAAAAGCGTCACCGTGTAGCTCTTTGTTGTGGGACCTCCCCCCGCGATGCCCGAAACCGTTACCACGTATGGCAAGTCGGAGGAGACAGACGATGGCAACCCCGAAGGAGCCCAAACGATTGTATTGTCGCCATAGCCGTTGTCTGTGCGGGAAATCACGGTCAGTGGCACTGGTGATCCGTTTTGTGTCATTGTCACGGTAGCCGACGCGAAGTTTGCCCCCGGATAGGAAAGGGACCAACGCGCTGGGGAGAGGGAGGCCGGAACAAAACCCTGATTCGGCCAACATAGGAAGGTGGGTGCCGGAGCGGGTTTGAAACTACCAAGCACCCAGAGGGCATTTGCAGAATTATAGGGAACGTTAAAGGGAATATCTCCTGTGCCCATCACTTGGGCACGGGTGTAAAGGATCCAGCGCCGGTGCCCGACAACGATGTTGTTGGCGCCGTCATCACGCATGTAGGCATCGACGGATCCGGGACCAAAGGTTCCCCAGGCAAGATTCGATGCTCCGGCTGCCTCGTATCCGTCCGTGGTGAAGCAACTCCAGGTGTTCGGCGGGGTATGGGAGAGAGCGTTGTTGGCAGACATCATCAAGGCCGCGGCCTGGTCTTTCGCTGAATACGTTGCATTAAAGGTGATGTCCCCCGGAAGCCCCACCAGCGCACGGTAGAAATTCACCCGCCGCCGCACGTCATTCTTGAAAATGGCCGACGTGGTGCCCGGAGTGCAAAATGCCACGGCACCCGTCCACATGTTGTTACCCTCGTAATCCCAGGACGCATGGTATATGCATTGATAGAACGCGAGCACGTCACGCCGATCTGTCGAATCGACCGAAAGGCCATCGACTGCTTGAGGGCTCACCGTTCCCGGAAGCCAGGCCCTCGCCTCCGGGAGGATCAAGAAAACCATCAAAACGGACAATTTCAGCAGAGAAACTGCCGGGATGATGCGGGTTCCCATGTTGTTTTATTTTACAGTCTAATGGCCACCCATGTCAATGACCGACAGGGACTCGCCTTTTCAGCTCATGAGCGCCGCTTGAAAACCTCAAAATGGAGAATCCAAAAATTTTCGTCTGTGGATGATGCGGCTGAGGCCGGATCGGAAAGAGGATGAACCCGACCATAAGGGCTGCGGACTTTTTTGCGGTCTGGCTGCCATAGTCGTCCGTCGTGGAGCCAACTCCACCTCTTCGTCGCGCGTTGCTGGATCACCAAACGACTCGCAGGTTTTGAATCCGGTTTTTTAAGCAGGCTCCTGAAAATAGAGCACCGAGTTGGGAAAACTGCTTCATGGACTCGCATCGATCCTGTTGCCTCGTCGGGAATTCTGCAGGGATTTAGAGCAAATCCCTGCAAATTTTGCTTTCCTCGTCTCTGGTTATGCGGCAACTCTCAAGAATAGCCTTTTTAATCCCAAAGAAAAAAGCTGAACAATCCAGAAGAAAAAGGGTAAAATGACGAAGTTGAATGGGCGTTTCGAGGGATTTTCGAAATCCGTCGTTCCACACTTCACGTTTTTTAATACTCCGAATTGAGAACTGTGATGTTTTTTGGCCTTTGACCCATAGATTCCTATGAACATGCGATTTGCCGCAAAAGTGATCGTCGCCTCGCTCCTTTCCGGAGTTGGACCTGCATCTGCCCAGATTTCGGTCACCACCGATCCGGTCGGATATGTCGAGGTGAATCTCGCGGCAAATGCCTACACGTTCATCGGTCTCCCGCTCTACACGACGGTGGCATTCAAGGGGGCAGTGACTGGAGTCTCCGCAAGCACCCTGTCCTTCGAAGGAAGTCCCTTCGACTCTTTGTCATTTGGTTCCGCTACGATTGGCGCGGAACAAGTGCCTCAGTATTTCATCGAGGTCACATCCGGCAGCGATGTGGGTGCGATGATTCCCATTCTATCAAACACCGCCAATACGGTCGCCCTTACGGAGGATGTTTCCTCCTTCATCGCGGTGAGCGACACCATCACCATAAGGCCCCTCCACACCCTTGATTCTTTGTTTCCGAATGGAGCTCCGCTCCGCGTAGGAGTCTCGGTCGCTGCCGCAGACGAGGTGTTGATTTTCGACGCCAGCCAGCAAGCGACCGTTTCCTATTTTTACTCATCGACGCACTCACAATGGCGCCGAGGCACAACCCCTAACGGAAGCCGCTCGATCCTGCCCAACCAGAGTATCTATATCAATCACAAGGCGGCCGCGACAAAATTGGTCATCTCCGGCACCGTGAAACTGGGGACAACGGGTATTGATGTTTTGACCGGTTACAATCTGATCCCGAATCCGTTCCCCTTTGCTTACCCACTGAGTCTTTCCGATCTTTACACCGGCAGCGTCACGACAGGGCTAAAGGGAGGCGTTTCAGTAGCTGCGGCGGATCTGGTGACGATTTACAGCGGTAGCAGTGTCCCGAAGACCTACTATTTTCACACCCCATCGAGTCAATGGCGCACCGGAACGACGCCATCCGACAACGCGATGATTCCGGTTGGAGGGGCTCTGATGATTCACCGGAAGAGCCCATCGCCTCCATTTACCTGGGTTAAATCTCAGCCGTTCTGATCTCTGCGGATTCTTCATCAAAGGAGAGGGCTTGCTGACCGAATCAGGTGATTCGACGGCGACTGACCGTTGCCTGGAACATTTCACGCCTGTAACCCTCGAAGACAAGGCGCAGAAAATCGAGGCCGCTGCGTGCCATCGTTTCGACCTTAGTCCGTCACCTTGCCTCCGGTAACCATCTAAATGGCAGGGAGTTTTGATCCTGTTAATGATCTTGAAGAGAAGGTCTTATTAACCAGGCAGAACCCTTTCAACCGCAGTTTATTTGGAAAATTGAGTGGAGTCTCATCGCTGAGATTTGCGCAATCTCACTCCTCTCACTTGCCAAAGCGGTGATGATCGGATTCTATGCCTCCAGACATGAATCCGCTTCGCGTTTCTTTACCGCTGATTGGGCTAATTTTCATCGCCGGTCTAGCACGCGGAGCTTCCGATCCGTATCACGCGTGGATCGTGTCTCACTGGGGGAATCTTGTTGTCTCTGAGGAAGCCAACCGCGCGACTATCTGGGGTGAACAGGCCGATCCGGATGGTGATGGGATTCCGAACCTTCTCGAGTACACTACCGGGATCGATCCGAAGGTGTGGAACCCGGTTTCCGATGCATGGGTTTTCTTCGTTCCTTCCCAGGGTGCCCCATCGGCGCGGTTTCCTGAAATCTCCGCGAGGATCCGGATGAACGATCCCGATCTGCGGGTCATTGCCCAGGCGAGTAGCGGGTTGGACTATTGGACCCCGGAGGGCAACGTTGATTTTTCCCAGCCCCAGCCTCCCAATCCGGCGGTCGTTGAGATTCCAACCGACGATGTGTCCGGGGCGTTCCGGCGCGTTCGCTACGTCGATGTACAATCGATGGAGGGCCGTGACCGTTCGTTTTTGCGACTGATGGTGGTGCGAAAATTCGAAGTGGTCACGGGCTCGGCAGTTGATCCATTCTTTTTCACCGGTGGCGAGACCGTACAATCCGGCACCGTGGCACGCTCGAACTCCGTCGTTGTTAGTGGTTTCGGTGGTACGGTTGAAGTGTCGATTCCAACAGGGGTGCGATTTTATCGGAACGGAATTCTTCAGAATCCTCCGCCCGGCCCGACACCGCCGCCGAACCCGCTGGGAGGCCCGGTTACCTCAACCGAAGTACCGGTGACTGTGCAAGTCGGCGATGTGATTTGGTTGGAGGCAGACGCACCCGCGACTTCGGGACTTCTTAGCCAGCACACCCTGACTATCGGCGGGGTATCGTCGACCTGGTCCTTCCGGTCGGGAACGGTTCCTTCAATTCCCGACCATGGAGGCACGGATTCGGGCTATACCCCGGTCGAAACCGGCGTGTCCGATACAGGCGCGGCGCAGGCGAATATTCCCATCGTGGTGTCCCCCGGTACTGCGGGTATGCAGCCCAAACTGTCCATCGGCTACTCCAGCCAGGGCGGGAACGGACCGCTGGGGGTTGGGTTCTCACTAAGTGGACTTAGCGGGATCAGCCGGGTCGGTCGAACGTTGACACAAGATGGAGTCCGGGGCGGGGTGAACCTGGATGCGAATGATCGATTTGCGCTCGATGGACAGCGCCTGATTGCCATTAGCGGGTTGGACGGGGCCGATGGAACGGAGTACCGGCTTGAGTTCGATCCATCTTCGCGGATTCGCAGTTACAACACACAGGGATCGGGACCGGAAAGATGGGTAGTCGAGACGAAGGCCGGGTTGAAGATGGACTTTGGTTTGTACTCGAACTCTCGGGTTACCGCCAGTGGAAATGCCAATGTCCTTTCATGGGCGCTGACGCGAATCACGGATACATCAGGAAACTTCATCACCTTCACCTATGACTCAGATGGTCGACTTCGGGGCGAGTTGCTGCTCGCCGAGGTTGCATATACGGCCAATACAAATGCCGGCCTGGTTGCGAATCAAAAGGTCGTGCTTGACTACGAGGATCGGCCCGATCCCCGGACAAGCTATTTCAACGGCCTGACGATTCATTCGTTGAAACGCCTCAAGAGCATCGAGTCACTTGTCGGCAACTCGTTGATGCGTCGCTATGAGATGGTTTATCGCCTCTCGCAACTCAGCCAAGCCACTCTGCTGGCCCAAGTTCGCGAGATCGCGCCGGATGGAGCGGTGCACACCACTGATATCGATTGGATGGATGGACCGTTGCCGACATTCACGGCAGTTCGCCGAGACTATCCTCATCATTCATCCGTTTGGCATTACCTTTACACCGAAGTCGGCGACTTCAACGGCGACGGCAAGAGCGACATGTTCAGCCAGGGAGACGACGGGAACTTGACTGTCTTCCTAAGACGGGACAATGAAGCGGATTTCGATATTGTAAGGCACACACCGGCGAACGGTTTCCGTCGCGATTTGATGTGGCTGGGGGACTTCAATGGTGACGGCCTCACGGATGTCTTGACACGACCGAGCGGTTCCACTCGTATTGTCACCTATTTCTCAAGCGGGAACGGACAGTTTACACCTCACGCGTTCGATCAGGCAGTTGCATGGGACACCGGTCAACTCACACTCGGAGATTTCAATGGAGACGCGCGGACCGATTTCGTCACGGGTATCGGAACGAGCCAATTGAGAACGTTCCTTTCGAATGGAGACGGCACTTTCACGAGTGTCGCCGAGAACGTGACCTGGGGTTGGAACGGCTCGACTTTGCTTACGGGCGACTTTGACGGAGACGGTTTGACTGACTTTCTTTCCCACAGCTCTCCGGTGAACGGCCAGTATGCGTGGAACGTGATGGAGTCGGATGGTGACGGCACCTTCACTGAACGAAAGCACTTCTACCCGCAAAGTGTCGGTAACGGATATCCGCCGATCGCGGGCGATTTCAACGGAGACGGCATCATGGATATAGCCTCCGCTAATGGACAGCTTATTACGGTGTTCCTCTTCAAGGGCGATGGAGGAGTCACCACGATCGTCACCGACGTCGGGATATCGGGATTCGGTTGGCGAGGAGATGCGGTGGGTGCCTTCAACTCCGACAGAATGACCGACATCCTCTCATGGATCAACTACTCGGGGCAGCGCGACATTCTTCGTTTTATTTCGGTTGGAGACGGACGTTTTGAGGTGCAGCGAGAAACTAACTCAGTGGCTTGGGATCCCGCCAATACGGTCTGGGTGGGAGACTTCGACGGCGACGGCAAAGCTGATGTCGTTTCGTCCTATTACCAATTCACCCATTTCACCTCGGCGAGCGCCGCCGAGGACCTGGTCTCCCGCGTCACCAATGGCCACGGCGGAGAGACCTCCTTCGCCTACAAACCAATGACCGACAACTCGGTCTACACGCGTGGCACAGGAATGACCTACCCTTGCGTCGATTTCCAGGCTTCAATGTATGTGGTCTCTTCCATGACCGCACGCAACGGCATTGATGGAGATGCTTTCACCGGAGTTGGCGCAACTCATCTTGGAACCAACACTGTTAATTACCGCTACGTCGGTGCGTGGTCTTGTCTCGATGGGAGAGGCTTCATGGGGTTCAACGGTGTCGAGGCAACAGACGCGACGTCGGGCATCATCACGTGGACTGAATATGAGACGGACCCGCTCAAAGCAGGTCGGGCCAAGTCGACCCGGCAGGACCTCGTCAATCCTCCCCCCGGAGGCAGTGGTCTGATCAGCGACGTGGTGACGAATTGGATAAAGAGTGAAACGACCCATCCAACGGGTCTGAAGACTCACTTCGTCACCGAGGGTGCGACGTTCACTCGAAGCTTCGAGGTGAATCGATCCGGATCGAACCCAATCCGGGTCGTGACCCGTTATGGCCCCGGACCGGGCGGAACGATGACTTACGACGCTTATGGCAACCTCCTCGGATTATCGACCTCCACGACTGACGGATCTCAGACCTTTATTGAGACAGTTTCAAATACCTATTCTGACATAATCAACTCTTCGAAATGGCTTCTCGGCCGTCTCGCCACGAGCAAGGTCACCAAATTCGGCCCGGATCCGGTGGGAGGTGGAAACATCTCCCTCACTCGCGAATCCTCCTTCGCCTACCACCCGACGACCGGCCTGCTCACCCAGGAGGTCGAGGAACCGGCCCGCACCATCCAGCGGAAACAGAAAGACTACACCCACGACGCTTTCGGCAACATCCTCACGAGCACGATTTCGGTGCAGGGCGAAGAATCACGCACGACCTCGACGACTTACACCTCCGACGGCCGCTTCGTTGCGACGACGACCAACGCCCTCGGTCACAGCGAGTCAAAGACCTACGACCCCGTTCTCGGCAACGTCCTCACCCAGACCGGGCCAAACGGCCTCACCACCTCGTGGCAGTATGACGCAATCGGGCGTCCCATCCGCGAGACACGTCCCGACGGCACGGTCACGCGTTCGTTCTATCGCCGGGTCACCGGAGGCACAGTCGGGGCGCCTCCCAGAGCCGTTCACTATGTGCGGGCGCAATCCTCCGGCGGCGCACCGAAAACGGTTTGGTATGATTTACTGGACCGCGAAATCCGGACAGATGGAGTCGGTTTCGACGGGCGCACCGTTTCGGCCCATCAGGTCTACAATGCCCGTGGAGAGGTGACTTACGCGTCGCAGCCCTATTTCGCCGGCGACACACCGCTCTACTCGACGACCCAATACGACGCCGTTGGTCGTCCCGTTCTTACGAACGATCCCGGCAACCGCATCGCCCGGACGTCTTATGATGGACTCACCACGATGGTCGAGCGGAACTACGATCCGAACAATCCGAGTCTCTTCCAGAAAGCCGTCACCGTTGTCAACGTGATGGGGTGGACCGTCTCCTCGAGCCAATACCTGAACAGCGCCGCCAAGACTGTCTCGAAACGCTACGATCCTTATGGGAACCTCCGGTTTGTCACCGATCCAGCCGGGAACACCACCGAGATCCGCTACACCGCCCGCGGCAACAAGAGTTACCTGAGTGAGCCGAACAGCGGCGTCACTACCTACGCCTACAATGGCTTCGATGAGTTGAAATCGCAGACCAACTCCGCCGTTCAAACGGTCACCCTCACTTACGACAAACTGGGGCGTGTTCTCACTCGAACCGAGCCCGAGGGCGTGACCCAGTTTTTCTACGACACCGCCCCGATGGGCAAGGGGCAGCTCGCCCGCGAGTTAATGGATGGCTTCGAGCGCCGCCACTTCTATGATAGATACGGTCGCCCTGCTTCCTCCGTGGAATACCACGGCTCGCGCGGTTTTGCCGTCAGTCGGGGTTACGACATGGTCGGGCGGCCTGACAGCCTCACGTATCCGACCGGCTTCTCGACGCGTCAGGTCTACACGACCAATGGCCATCTCTGCGAAGTGCGGAACGGATCCGACAACACCGCCTATTGGAAGGCCCTCGTCGTGAACGTGCGAGGTCAGGTTGAGCATGAGACGCTCGGCAATGGCATTGAGACCAACCGCACCTTTGAGACTGCCACCGGTCTGATCCAATCCATCCAGTCCGGGATCTCCGACTTCGGAGCGGGGCGCGATTTGCAGGACCTCTCCTTCACCTTCGACCTCATCGGGAATCTCCGCGAGCGCCGCGATACCCGCTTCTCCGCACCTTTCTCAGAAAGCTTCACTTACGACACACTTAACCGGCTCAAGACGGTCGATACCTCGGGTGGTGTCGCGGTCATCGCCGGATACAACGACATCGGGAATCTCACGAGTCGCAGCGACATCGGTGCCTTTGCCTACAGCGGCGCACGGCCCCACGCCCTCACTTCCGTCAACGGCGGCAACTTCAACAAGGTCTGCGAATACGACGCCAAGGGGAACCGCACCCAGGACGGGGGCACCATCCTCGCCTACAGCTCCTACAACAAGCCTGTCACGATTCAGAAGGACGACGACACCCTCTCCTTCGCCTACGGTCCTGACCGCAATCTCTACCGTCAGGTCATCGTCGCCGATGCCGCCGCTACCCCCAGCATGCGTGATTACATCGGCGGCCTCTATGAGCGTGAGACCCTCGCGAACGGCGACGTACGTCACGTCCACTACATCGCGGGAGGCAACGGTGTCGTCGCCATCCACACCGACGAGCGTAGCAACTTCGGCCAGGAAAGCGAGCGCACCCGCTACGTCCACAAAGATCACCTCGGTTCCGTCGATGTCATCACCGACAGCGCTGGCCACGAGGTCGAGCGCCAGAGTTACGACGCCTGGGGCCGCCGCCGCACCGTGACGCACAGCGGGGGGAACTGGACCGTGACCTATCCGGTGAATCCCGGTAGCAACGAGACGAGGCGCGGGTTCACCGGGCACGAGATGCTCGATCTGGTGGGGCTGGTCCACATGGGCGGGCGGGTCTATGATCCCATCTCGGCGCGGTTCCTGAGTCCCGATCCTTTTGTGCAGGCGCCGGATAATTTGCAGAATTTGAACCGCTACAGCTACGTGCTGAACAATCCGTTGAGTTACACGGATCCGAGTGGGTTTTTCTTTAAGGCACTATCTAAGTTTTTCAAGAAGATAACTCCGATTGGATGGTTCATGTCTACTAAAACATGGAATCAGTTCTTCTCTGCGTCGATAGGAATTGGCCTTACCATTTTGACGGCGGGGTGGGGCGCGCCTATTGCCGCGGCAATCGGAGGATTTGGCTCCGCCTTCAGCGGCACCCTATTGGCGGGCGGATCGGTCGGAGATGCACTTAGAGCCGGGTTAAAAGCAGGCGCAATTAGCGCTGCATCGGCAGGCATTTTGAATAAAGCAGCCGGACAATTCGGATTATCAGGGAAGGACCTAGCAAACGCAACTGGCCGCGAATTCGCCGAAAAGCTTGCGTTAAAAACTGCGATACACGGAGCCGTGGGTGGCACTGCGGAAACCCTTGGGGGAGGAAAGTTTTTGCACGGTTTTATGTCTTCGGCTGCCGCCGCTGCTTCTTCACCGATCATTTATGGCCAGACTCATGACCTCCCACTGGGAGACGCGATCGGAACTGCTGCGGCAGCCACAGTGGGCGGCACGGCTTCGAAAATCGGAGGCGGGAAATTTGCCAATGGTGCCATTTCTGGCGCAATCGGATATTTGTTTAATGCACTGAGTGGCGAGAACTCGGCGGAAAGCACTTCGGATAAGGTGAAATCAGAGTATGAAAAGATGGCGGAAAGCCATGCTGAGGGATCGCTCATTGAGGCGGGCGCATATGGTAGTATTGCCCTTATTCGAAATCTGCGTTTTGGTCTGAGTTTTGCACTTGAGCAGGCTGCCTTCGGAATCCAGCGCGGCCTAGTTGGATTCTTTGGTGCAGCTGGAACCGCATTTACCGTGATCTCATATCCTACCTCTACGACTAGAGATGACGGCTATTTCTCTCCGCCTGATTATGAAAGTATCAAGAAGTGGGAAAGCTCGGGATATAAGCAAGGTATAAAATTACGAAAGTAGCATATGGACGCTGTGGCGTGTTACTGCGATCTTTTATGCAGATCAATAGCACCGTAGCGGTTGGGGCCGGTTCTGAAATCGTGAAATTGGCGCGGGTGGCTCGTCGATTGTCTCATTGCCGCCTCCGCCCTCCCTATAGCCGTGTTCATATCAGCTGAATCCTTTTCAAACTCTTCCACCACATTCTCGCAATACTCCGTCCAAGCCAGATTCCGGTAGCCGTCTCCCTCGACATGAGGATTCTCGCGAATCCGCCAACCATCCAAGGGCTCGGGCAGGCTCACATTGGACCCGATCACGAGGACCGCCCCTTCCGGCAGATGATCTGCCTGAATCTCCCGGAGGAGATCGTCGAGCGGCTTTCGCAGTCCGCCGAAACGTTCGTGCAAGCGCTGCATCCGCTCCGGCCGGGTGCCCGGCGAAACGATCAGACAACGATCGGCCGCCTGAAGCTGAAGTCCGTTGAGGCGGTCGATGTCCTCGCCGGACACGGCCACGGTGCCGTCGATCTCATCGGGAAATTCGCGGATGGGGTCGGTCCTAGAATCTTGAATTGGGCGCGGGCGGCTCATCGATTAATCCCATCGCCACCTCAGCCCGCTGCATTGCCTCGCCCAGATCCCCTGGTTTTCTTTCAAACTCATCCGCAACCCTCTCGCAATACTCCGTCCAAGCCAGATTCCGGTAGCCCGTTCCTTCTACACGGGGACAATCACGAATCTTCCAACAATCCAATGGTTCGGGTAGCTGAATGTTTGAGCCAATCGTCAAGACTGCGCCCTCCGGCAAATGATCTGCTTGAACCTCCCGCAAGTGATCGGCGACTGGTTTGCGCATGTCTCCGAAACGATGGTGCAATTGTGCGACCCGCTCTTTCGGGGTGTCTGGCGTAAAAATCAGACGACGGTCAGCCCCCTGAATCTGAAGCGCGTTGATCCGGTCAATGTCCGCACTCGACGCGGCAACGGTTCCACCGCATTCCACCAGGATATTGTAGACGTCCGGGTCATAGAAGAGCAGGCAACATCTCGGCCCGAGTGGGAGGATCAGTTGGAACCCGGCTCGGCTGAAGCCTGCGAAAGAGCGCACCGAATCCGGGCGGTCCAGAAAAGGGTTTAGGGCTGCCGCAGGGTGATCGCTCGTCACAAACTGTTCCGTTACTCCCTCCTCAGGAACGATAAAGACATGGTCGAGTGAGATCATCTCCATTAACGGATAGACGAGTCCATGTCTGAGGAGCATCGAACTGGCTCCCTCAAAATCGATCATTGTGTGGTTCCATCCTCCGGAAGGCTCACTCAGTCGGCCTTGATTGATCTGGCTTTTCACAAATTGATCTACGATCCAGGTAGGGCACAATTTTGCGATTTCAGCAGCCTTCCGAGTGCGGAAGAAGAGAATCAACATGAGCAGGCGAATTCCGAGTAACTCGTCTTTTTCAATTTTTCTCGTGGCGGCGATCTTCCGAAGCATCGGCGCTGTCGTCTTCTCCACGTCTCCCAGCCAGGCATCGGTATCGTCGTGGTGACCGTAGAAATAGCTCCCCTGACAGTGCGACTTCATCGAATCGGGGCCGATGAAGCGGTAAGGATCGAGCGCCGCAACTCCGATCCGGTCATCGGCATCTGCAAACAAACGCAGGTAGTGCCGGGGCACGTAATGCTGGCGCTTGTTCTTCGGCTTTCGCTTCATCCGTGGTAATCCGAATACTGCTCCCGTTTCCAGTCGAGGTAAACCGAGACCTGCATGCTGGCGCCGTCGAGGAACGCCGCCAAGTCCTGGATACCCTCGCGGAACCGATCCAGCGAGAGGTAATCGCTTCCCAGATCGTGAGGTTTGCCGTCCCGATCCCGGGGATACCGAAACACGGTCGAGGTGGCGTCGATGCCGTGCAACTCGAGAATAAGCCGTTCGGCATCGTCGAGGACCTCATTCGTTGCTGCCGGATTGTGTTGCTCCACCTCCTCCAGCAGCGCTCTCGCGTCCTTCCAGAGCCGGTCGAGACGATGCTCCAGCGCCAGACTGGCCTCGATGTCGAGGAGGTTCCGACTGTCCTGGATGATCTCCTTCAATTTCAGTTCCACGAAGTGCCGGTAGAGAAAGACAATCGGATAAACGAGGAAGTCCTTCGTCCCGACCCCATTCCCGATTTGCTCGAGCAGTCGGTCCGCCGCCTCGCGGTAGCCCTCAGCGTAAATGCACCACTCCTTCGAAGACTTCGGAACCCAGGCAATGAACTCACAGTCCCCGTCGTCGCCGAACAGTCGAGACGTGGGTTTCGGCCAGGGGAGGTCCGAAGCGGAGAAACTGAGGTCGAGGTCGCTCATCGTTGTTCTGTGCCGGTGGTTGGCGGAGACTTCAGATCCCCGGAGCCTTAACCAAGCATCCGTTTCAGTCCGGGGCCCTTAGGTTCGAGTTGGTGGAACAGGCCGTTGCTCCCGATCAAAGGGTCGATTAGACCTCTTGCTTCAAGGTCCATGACGATGACTTCAAGGAGTTCCGATGAGATTCCCGCCAGAAACTCAAAATCCGGTCGCTCCCGGCATCCACGATTCACGATGGACGACACCACTTCGAGAACCTTTCGATTGTATTCCGGTATGGTCGCCTGGGCAAACTGGACCAACGCGTATTTGGTCAGAAGGAGGTGCTTGAATTCATGCTCGCCAGTCGAGGGATTGAAATCGCGGACGCAATTCCGATGATCAAGCAAGTGCTGGCGCTCGATCATTTCAAGAGACTCGGCCACCTCCTGATCGGAGATTCTGAGGTCAGTGAACTGGGTTGCCACCTTGGAGAGATCAACACCACGCCGACCCTTTGCCAAACAGTGATTCCCCAGGACTGAAAATACAAGATGATCCGTTTTCGTGAGCCCTGGCAGAAACCCCGTCACGGATCGGACCGCCTGCGCCGGAGGAGGCCCAAGCGGTGGGCGCTCAGATCCGCCATAGATGACGTTTACGATCCGTTGAAACTCTGATTCATAATCATCGATGTCATGAATCTTCTCCCAACGCAGGTGGTTCAAGGCAGTTGGCACCTCGCAGTCATCGAGCACCACTGGTATGATGCGGCAGGTGCGGTTGATTCGCTGAACCACTCCGGATTCGAGTTCTTCCCTCACCCACGGCTTCTCGACGCTGTTTCGTGAGAGAACAATCACGAAAACGTCGGCGTTCCGGATGCCTTGCTCGAAGATCTTGTCGACGATGCTGTCACCAGGCTGAATTTCCCATTGGTCATACCAGGCGTCGATGCCGCTCTCGCGAAGCTTCCTCGCGAAGGACTCAACGAAACGTCCCTTGTCTTCGGATGCGTGGCTGATGAAGGCTTTTTTCGGATCGGGCATAAAAACGGATAGTCCGTCCTCACACCGCCCGCAACTGAGTGGAGATCTGATACCTAAAGAAAACCCGCCCCGTAAAGTGGAGGCGAGTTTTCACGGACCGGACCTCCTTCACGCATTCGGGAGCGTCGGTCGATGCGGGTTTGTTTCGGACGGATTCGCTTTTTGGTGTTGTCGGGGGTGAGTATGAGAACCCTTGACCTGCTCGTGCAGGATGCGGTGGCGAACAGCTTCGGCTGGGTAGTATTCACCGTCCTCGATCTCGCCCGCCTCGTATCGGCGGAATGCCTCGGCGGCGAGGGGAAGGGCGTCAGCAACCTCTTCGGGCCAGACTTCGACATCGTCGGGATGGAGGGCAGCTTCGAGCCAGAAGAAGCTCCACCAGGCGAGAAGGAGATCCCGCTTCTCAAGGCCCGCCAATGCGGCGGAATCAAGAGTGCGGACTGCTTCGAAACGCCGAATGGCATCGGCATGATCCTTGGGGATGAGGTCGGGATGCCGGGACTCGTCGTTGTCATCTGCGTGCATCATGGGTTGGTGTGTTAGGGTTTGTCGGAGGGTTCAGCCGAGATCTAGGTAGCAGCCTCTTCGTGAGGGCGTCTCCGTCGCCGACGCATGCCGAGCCCGGCCCTTCGCCCAATGACGCAGGCGCTCGATGGACTCGCTCATGGTCGTGGCCAGAGGGACGGATTCGCTCAGCAATTCACCCAGGTCGAGTTCGGTGGGCTCGCGGTTTCCGACAAAACCCCGGTGCAGGGCCTCGACGAAGGCGGCTTCGATCTCGGCTCCGGTATGGAGCTCACTGGCGCGGGCAAGGACGACGGTGTCGAAGGCGGTCTTGTCACGACCATACTTCTCGATGACGAGATCCCAGATCGCGGTGCGCTCCCGGGTGTCGGGCAGGTCCACGAACCAGAGCTCGTCCCAGCGCCCCTTGCGGAGCATCTCGGGCGGGAGCTTGCTGACATCGTTGGCGGTGGCGACGACGAAGACGGGATGCGTCTTGTCCTGGAGCCAGTTGAGCATCGTGCCAAAGACCCGGGCGCTGGTGCCTCCGTCGGTGGAACCACCGGAGGCACCGACACCGCCGAAGCCTTTCTCGATCTCGTCGATCCACAACACACAGGGGCTGATGGCCTCGGCAGTCTGGATGACGGAACGGACGTTGGCCTCCGATTGCCCGACGAGGCCGCCGAAGAGACGGCCGGCGTCGAGCTTCAGCAGGGGGACGCCGAAAACACTGGCAGTGGCCTTGGCGGTGAGCGACTTGCCGGTGCCGGGGACGCCCAGCACGAGCATGCCTTTCGGAATGGGCAGACCGTAGTCGCGGGCACGCTGGGTGATGGCCTCGCCGCGCTGGATGAGCCAGGCTTTGATGGCTTCCAGCCCACCGATGGAGTCGAGCGACTCTGTCGTTTCGATGACCTCGAGCAAACCACCGCTCTTGAGAGCACGGGCCTTTTCCCGGGCGACGAGAGTCGGCTGAATGGATCCGGTCTCGACGAGGGACAAGGCAAAGGCATTCTCGGCTTCGATGGTGGTGAGACCTCCGGCGGCGCGAAGAATGGCTTCGCGGATCTCCGGGGGTGGAGTGGCGATGCCGGCGGAGGTCAGGAGCTGGTCGAGGACCATCCCCAGAATGTCGGGACCGGGCAGGGCTAGGTCGAGACGGGTGACCTCGCGGTCCAGCTCGGCGGGCAGGGTTTTCCAGACGCCAAGGAGCAGGAGGAGTTTCCCTGCGGACTTGGCGTGGTGCAGGGTGTCGCGCAACTTGCGGACGAGGAGCGGGTCGCGGTCCTCGAGCAGGGCACCGAAGTCGCGCAGGAGCACGAGGCAGTCGCCCGCGATGGATTCGACCTGCTCGAGGGCCGTGAGCGGATCGGGACAATCACGGACCGTCCCGCTGGTCGTGTCGATGAAGCCGGTGGTGAGGCTCCAGGCATGGAGGGGACGACCGAGGCTTTCGGCGGCGGCCTTGACCTCGGCTTCGGCACGGACCTCTTCGGAGGTGCACAAAAAAAGGCCGGCGTAACCGGCCCTCGCGTAGCGGATGAGTTGATCTTTCATGGGTACATTGGTCACTGGTTGAAGGTTTCACGCTCCCAGCGCAGGCAGGCTTCGCGGGAGGGGTCGGTGAAGACCCGGCTCCCGTTGTAGTCGAAGACCTCCCACTGCTGGGTCGTGTCGTTGAACTCGATCTCGGAGGCGCGGACGACTTCGAGCGTGCCGATCTCGCGGAGATCGATGCGCTCGGTGTAAAGTCCGGCTCCGGTGCCGTCGAGCTGGAAGTGCAGCGTGTCGGGGATGTCGGTGATCATGTTTTTTGGTTTTGTCGGTTATCGTTGGGGTTCTGGTGATGATTGGGCTGGCGGTGGTAGTAGTCGCGGGAGCGCTGCTTGCGACCGACGGAACCGAGAGCGGTTTCGAGGAAGCGGGTGGCCTCTTCACAACTGCTCCCGGTGTAGCCGACGGCATCCAGGGTGATGGCGCCCTCGGGGCTGATCCAGAC
>ERZ761602.4045-NODE-4045-length-19519-cov-4.325010_pt1 | contig 19519 bp, 12 predicted proteins | sample MGYA00512165_ERZ761602 | MGnify/ENA primary metagenome ERZ761602 (study PRJEB28899, sample SAMN02445085) | bioreactor sludge metagenome | biome: EBPR sludge; isolation source: Thorneside wastewater treatment plant | place: Australia: Brisbane, Thorneside... | reverse complement strand
GTCACGGGGCGCCGAGTTCGCGCCGGATCGTGGCGAGCGCTTCGCGCGCGCCGGCCTCCTCGGCGAGTTTTTTCGACGAGCCGCGGCCCGTGCCGACCTGGCGGTCGAGCAGCGAGACGCCGACGTGGAAGGAGCGCGCATGATCCTCGCCCTCGGTGCCGAGAAGGTCGTAGCGCAGCGCGTGGTTGCCGTGCAGGGGCTGGACCAGCTCCTGCAGCCGGCCCTTGGGATTCGCGCCGTCCTCGACGTGGGCGAGCCGGAGCGTGAGGTCGCCGTAGAGCGCGAGCACGACGCGCCGCACGCGGTCGATGTCGCTGTCGAGATACAGGGCGCCGACGAGCGCCTCGAACGCGTCCTCGAGCGCGGCGTCGCGGTTGCGCCCCCCGCTGGACTCCTCGCTCGGGCTCATCCGCAAGGCCGCATCGAGCCCGATCTCGCGCGCGAGGCTGGCCAGGAAGGTGCCGTTCGCGAGCGCGGCCCGGCGGCGGCTGAGCAGGCCTTCGCGGTCGGACGGGAAAAGGTCGAAGAGTGCCTCGGTGAGGATCAACTGGAGCACGGCGTCCCCGAGGAATTCCAGCCGCTGGTAGCTCTCGTTGCCCTCGGTGCGGTCCTGGGCGAGCGAGGGGTGGGTGAGGGCGCGGTCCCGCAGGGCGGCGTCGCGAAACACGTGGCCGATCGTCTCCTCGAGTCGTGTCGCCGGCTGGCTCATGAACTCGCGCTCGCGTACCGGCGCAGCCCGCGGTGGAAGACGAAGACGGCCAGGGCGAACCACAGCGCGGCGAAGACAAACGGCCCCGCGATCCAGCGCCAGTCGTGGCCGAAGCGGTCGATCAGGGTCCGGGCGGGCGCATTGCTGATCACCACGACGGGCAGCAGCCACACGAAGAGGACCTGCGTCACCACGCTCTTGAACGCCTCGCGGGGCAGCCGGGAAAATTCCGTCAGCGTGAAGTAGGTGCCCTCGATCCCCTGCGCGCTGGTCAGCCAGAAGACCATCGAGATCGAAAGCACGAGGATGCTGTAGTGGATCACGAGCCCGCAGAAGAGCATCCCCACGTAGAGCGCGATCTGGCCGGCGGAGGGATCGAGGCCGAGCTGGCGGGCGGAGTACACGACGACGGAGGCGGCGACGACCGCGTTGAGCAGGCTGTCGGGATCGAGCTTCCGCGTCGTGGCCATGAACATCACGTTGCCCGGCTGGGCCAGGAAGAAATCGAAGTAGCCGCTGCGCACATTGCGGCCCATCTCGAAAAGGCTGCTCCAGAAGAATCCCATCAGGAAGCGCTGGATCAGCATGGAGGTGCCGACGAGCAGCATCATCTCGTACTTGGTCCAGCCCGCGATCGAGTCGGTATGGCGGTAGATCACCGAGATCAGGAGCAGGTTCACCGTCATCCAGAACAGCTCGACGAGCGCCCAGACGATGAAGTCGCCCCGGAACATCATCGTGCGGACGACGGTGTAGCGGGCGCTCGCCAGCCAGATTCGAAGGTAGTGGAGCATCCGGTGGTGCGGGGCGATGTCAGCTCGAAGGCGTCAGGAACACGAAGGTTGGGTTCCGACTCTCGAATCTGGCTGCGCCGTTTTCAAATTTCTGAGCTCAAATTCAACGATTCGCCGGCCGCTCAGCCGCCGACGGCCGTGTGCCGGCGCAGGCCGCGGGCCCAGAGCCCGCGGCCGATCATGAAGAGGAGGCCGACCCAGCACGCCTGGATGCCGAGGCACCACAGCGACTCCTCGAACCCGAAGCGGCCGGTGAAGATCGCGGCGGGGAAGTACATCTGATACGGATACGGCAGCAGCATCGAGAGCGCGAACAGGTCCGGCGACATGAGGTCGAGGGGGAAGATCTGCCCGCCCAGCACCGATTCGATCGCCATGGACAGGATGACGAATCCCTGGATCTCGAGGAACCAGAACGTCAGCATCCCGAAGATGTAGGCGATGCAGAACTGGATCATCGCGGAAAGCACCACCGCGGGGATGCCCACGGCGAAGCGCCAGCCGTCGAGGGGAAAGGTGAGAAATTCGCCGATCACCGGCAGCGCCAGCAGGAGCGGCACGAAGACGAGTGCGCCGGAGACCAGCCGGGCGGCCACGAAGATGCTGAACCGGTAGGCGAAGTAATTGATCGGCTTCAGCAGGAACTGGTTGATCAGGCCGTTGCGGATCTCCTCGCTGATCTGGTAATCCTCGTTGAAGGCGCTGACGAAGAACTGCAGCACGAGCAGCGTGACGAAATAGGTCAGCGTCTGCCGGAGGTCGAAGCCGCCGATGTCCGCGCTGCCCTCGAAGGCTGCGCCCCAGAGGATGAAGACCACCGCGAGGTGGAACAGGGAAAAGAACCCGCGGACCGCGAAATTCCAGCGGTAGACGAGGTTGCTCTGCAGCCCGATCAGGAAGGCCTGGCGGTATTTTTCTAGGACGGAAAACATCGCAATCAGTAGCGAGTAGCGGGTAGCGGGTAGTGAATAGCGATTAGGTGAGGGAGCAGATGAGCGTCTCGATGCCTGAGGTCTGGATGCGCGCCACTCGCTGCCCGCTACGGGCTACTTCGTCTCCTTCAATCGAAACCGCTCGATGACCTCCTTCGCGAGGTTGCGATAGGCGGTGGCGCCCGGGTTCAACGCGTCGTAGGCGAAGATCGTCTTGCCGAAGCTCGGGGCCTCGCTGAGGCGCACGGTGCGCGGGATGACGGTGCTGAAGATCTTGTCCGGGAGATGCTGCTTCACTTCGTCCACCACCTGGCGCGACAGGTTCGTGCGCAGGTCGAACATCGTCATGATCACGCCGCCCAGTTCGAGGCGGTCGTTGACGTGGGCCGCCTTGAGCCGGTCGACGTTGCGCAGGATCTGGCCGAGGCCTTCGAGCGCCAGGTATTCGCACTGCAGCGCAATCAGGAGGAAATCCGCGGCGGCGAGGCTGTTCATCGAGAGCATGCCGAGCGCGGGGGGGCAATCGATGATGATGGCGCGGTACGTGCCCTTCGCCCGGACCGGTTCAAGGGTGGTGCGCAGGCGCGCCAGGTAGTTTTCCTCCTGCGCCAGCTCGATTTCGGCGGCGGCGAGGTCCTCTTCGCTGGGAATCAGGGAGAGGTGTTCGTAGGGCGTCGGCGTGATCATCTCCAGCGCCGTGCCTTCGCCGCGGAGCGGTCCGTACAGGCTGCGGCCCGCCTGCTTCTCCACGCCCACCGCGCTGGTGGCGTTGGCCTGCGGGTCGAGGTCGATCAGCAGCGTGGGAATTTTCTTTTCGGCCAGGGCCGCGCCCAGGTTGACGGCCGTCGTGGTTTTGCCGACGCCGCCTTTCTGGTTGGCGATGGTGAAGACTGTGGTGGGCATGAAGGGAGTGCGAGCGGTGCGGGTGCGCGAGCGGGTCATGCCTAGCCCGAAGCGTTCGCAGCACAAGCTGTGAAATCGCGGCGGAGGGCGCCGGCCGCCGGCGGCGCGGTTGCGCCGGGAGACGCCGGGCGAAAGACACCCCGTTCCGCCGCGACATCGGGCTTTACCTCGCGCGAAATACCCGCACGAAGTCCTGCGCGTTTCCGCACCCATGACCCTTACCAACGAACTTCTCGCCCAAGGCCGCATCGTCCGTGAACCCGTCGGAGCCGGCTCAGGCTACTGGGTCGGGTGTCCCGGAGCGTACTATGATGCCGCCGAGCGCGTGTGGTACCTCACCTACCGCATTCGTCGGCCGCGCGGGGTGGCACCGGACCGGGGCGGCGAAGTCCGGATTGCGCGATCGAAGGACCTCGTCCGCTGGGAGGACGTGGTGTCGATCACCAAGGACCGTTACGATTCCGCCTCCATCGAGCGGAGCTGCCTGCACCGGGGGGCGGACGGGCTCTGGCGATACTTCACCAGCTACGTCCATCCCTCCGACGGACGCTGGTGCACCGCGGTGATCAAGGCGCCGACCGTGGCGGCGCTCGATCCGGCGAAGCGCGAGGTCATTTTCAGCGCGCCGCCGTTCGGCCTCGAGGGCGTGAAGGATCCCTGGGTGATGGAAGTCGACGGGGTGTACCATCTCTTCCTCAGCATCGCCACGCCCACGCCGAAAACGGGAGACGGCTCCCATGCCACCCTCGACATCTTCAACACCGGCGAGTGCAAGTCCGCCACCGGCCTCGCCGTCTCCCGCGATCTCGACCGCTGGGAGTGGCAGGGCGTGGTGCTCGCGCCGGGCGCCACGGGCTGGGATTGCTATTGCCGCCGGCTCAACTCGGTCGTCCCGCTCGCGGGCGGACCGGGCCGGCCGCGGGACCTCGCATTCTTCGACGGCAGCGCGAGCCATCTGGAGAACTACGAGGAGAAGTGCGCGCTTGCCGTCTCGGATGACCTGCGGACCTGGAGGTCGCGGTCACCCGCCGGCCCGGCCTTCACCAGCCCGCATGCGTCGACCTCGCTGCGCTACATCGATGCGAAGACCGACGGCCAGGCCTGGCACCTGTTCTACGAGTTCGCCCGCGCCGACGGCTCGCATGACCTGCGCATGGTGAGCTGCACGGCCGCTGACCTGCAGGCGCTGGCCGGGTGACGCGGTGCCGCGGCGGCCGCAGGCGGCCGGATGGGGAGTAACTATTTGGTGCGGGTGCGACGAAAGGTGTTGTCGCGTCCGCGACCTCTTCCTTGCCTCGGCCCGGTAAGACCTCCGACCCGCGGCGGCGCCGGGGAGGGTGGCATGCCTTGTGCGAGCCCGCCGAGTACCCCACACCAAGTCCTCCCCATGATCGACGCCATCCGCTCTGGTTTCTTCCGAGGTGCGCGCCCCGCGCTGCTGGTCTCCGCCGTTCTGGCGTTTCTCCTCGCCCCGTTCGCGTCCGCCCAAGGCTCGTCTGGCTCGCTCTCAGGCCGGGTGCAGAACGAGGTCACCGGGCAGTATCTCAGCAACGCCCGCGTCACCATCAAGGGCACCGACCTGGCCACGCTGACCGACGACTTCGGTACCTACCAGTTCGCGCAGGTGCCGGCGGGCAGCCAGGTCGTGGAGGCGTTCTATTCAGGCCTCGATGTGAAGCAGGCCACGGTCAGCATCGCGGCCGGCCAGCGGGTCGAGCAGAATTTCGACCTGACCAACAAATCCGTGTACGGTGAGGGCTCCGGCACCGTGAAGCTGAGCGCCTTCGTGCTGTCGGCGTCGAAGCTGACCGAAGGCGAGGCGCTCGCGACCAACGAGCAGCGGTTCGCCTCCAACATCAAGAACGTGGTCGCCACCGATGCCTACGGCGACGTCACCGAGGGCAACGTGGCCGAGTTCATGAAATTCCTGCCCGGCATCAGCGTGGATTATTCCGACGTGATGCCGCTCGCGGTGTCCGTGCGCGGCCTCGATCCCAACATGACCAACGTCACCAGCGACGGCGCCACGATGGCCAACGCCTCGCGCAACGCCACGTCGCGGCAGTTCGACTTCATGCAGGTGTCGATCAACAACGTGTCCCGCATCGAGGTCACGAAGGTGCCGACGCCGTCCAACCCCGCGAGCGGCCTGTCGGGCTCGGTGAACATGGTGAGCAAGAGCGCGTTCGAGCGCAGCCGGGCGCAGTTCAATTACCGCGTGTTCCTCTCCGCCAGCAGCGACGGCCTGCAGTTGAAGAAGCAGCCGTTCCCCTTCGATACGTACGAGCGCCGCGTCAACCCGGGCTTCGACTTCGACTACACGCTGCCCGTGAACAAGGATTTCGGCATCGTCGTCACCGGCCTCTCCTCGAAGGCGTGGAACGAGCAGAACATCTCGCAGATGACCTGGAACGCCAACGCCGCCGGCACCGGCGCGACCCCGTCGCGGCCGTTCCTGCAGACGCACAACATCATCGACGCGCCGAAATGGTACTATCGCAATTCGCTCGGCCTGAAGGCGGACTGGCGCGTGTCCCGCCACTCGGTGCTCTCGGTGGGCTTGCAGGCGACGTACTACCAGGACGTGAACGGCAACGTCAGCCGCGCCGTGAGCGTGGGGACCAACGCCGTCCCCACGCCTGCCACGGGCCAGCGGCTCGAGTTCGGCGAGGACTACGCCCGGAGCGCGACCGGCCGCGGCACCGTCACGATGGGCGGCGGAACCTTCCGGATCGATGCCCGCACCCTCGGGGCCAACGTCCGCTACCGCTTCGACAACGGCGACTGGAAGATCGACGCGACCGGTTTCGCCTCCGATTCCAAGACGTGGCTGCACGCGATCGAGAAGGGCCTCTTCAACTCGCTCGGCATCGCCTTGCTGAACCCCGCCGGCGTGCGCGTGTTCCTCGAGGACATCCGCCCGGAGCGGCCCGGCACGATCCGCGCCTTCGACGCCAGCAATCGCGAGATCGACCTGTTCGACCTGCGCAATTACCGGCTCAGCACCGCGACCGCTGGCGCGTACCGCGATCACACCGACGAGACGTCCGGCGGCGAGACCAGCGTCCGCCGCAGCCTCAAGGTCTTCAACGTGCCGACCCAGGTCCAGATCGGCGGCTCGTACAAGATCCAGGAACGCGATCACCGGCGGGTGACGCGCACCTACACCTACAACCCGGTCAACCCGGCCGATCCGACGCCGGTGCCTTTCCAGGCGCAGGTCTACCGGAACCGGCCGAACTATTTCGGCTTCGACAACATCCCCTGGGTGGCCACGGCCAACGCGGTCACGGCGTGGGGCAAGAATCCCGGTTTGTTCACCCAGACGCCGGCGCAGGTCGTCGCCCAGGAGCAGTCGCGGATCGTCGGCACGGAGGCCTTCAAGGAAACCACCACCGCGTTTTACGCGCAGGCGGAGGCGCGCCTGCTGAAGAACCGGCTCACGGTGCTCACCGGGGTGCGTTACGAGAAGGTGCACGACAAGGCCGGCGGCCCGCTCTTCGAGCCGGCCAACGTCTGGCAGCGCGACGCCGCCGGCAACTTCATCCGCAACGCCGCCGGCCAGCGTATCCGGCGCGCGAATGCCGGCGCCGTGGGATCGATGGAGGAACTCCGGCTCACCCGCATCGAGCTCGGCAACAAGGTCAACCGGGAGGACGACGGCTTCTATCCGAGCCTGCACCTCAACTACAATGTGACCGACAAGCTGCTGCTGCGCGCGGCGTATGCGGCGACCTACGGCCCGCCCGACTTCAACAACCTCATCCCCAACGCCACGATCAACGAGGCCGACATCGACGACGAGACGGCCGATCCCACCGTGATCCGGGGCAACATCACGATTCGCAATCCGACCCTGAAGCCCTGGACCGCGGACAATTTTGACTTCTCCGCCGAGTACTACACCGAAAGCGGCGGCCTGTTCAGCGCGGGGGTTTTCCGCAAGGACATCTCCAACTTCTTCGGCAACCTGGTCGCGCTCGCCACGGCCGAAGACCTCGCCGACCTTGTCCTCGATCCCCGATACGTCGGCTGGCAGCTCAACACCACGATCAACGCGGGCGACGCGCGCGTCACCGGCGCCGAATTCAACGTCCGCCAGTCGCTCGCCCCGTTCGGTCGCTTCGGCCGCTATTTCGCGGTCTTCGCCAATGCCACGAAGCTGCGGCTCAAGGGCAGCGCCACGGCATCGTTCACCCGTTTCATCCCGGAGAGCATGAACTGGGGCGTCACGATCACGCGCAACCCGGTCACCCTGATGCTCAAGTGGCACCACCGCGGCGAACAGCGCCAGGCGGCCTCGCCGGCGCAGGGGCCCGATGCCTTCCTTTATCAGGACAAACGGACCACGCTCGACGTGAACCTGACGTACCAGTTCTTCAAGCGGCACTCGTTCTTCATCAACGGCCGCAACGTGCTCAACCAGCACTTCAACCTGTCGCGCTACGGTTCCGAGACGCCGGAGTATGCCAAGCGCAGCTCGACCAACTCGTACGGCGTGCAATGGTCGGCCGGCATCAAGGGCACGTTTTGAGCGCTGCGATCCCGCGCCCGGCCGCTGCCAACGTCCGCCCGGAGAGCCTCCGGGCGGGCGCCCTTCCGTGCGGACCGGCCGGCGGAGTCGAACGCTGCTTTGAGCGAAGGCGCCCCGCCCGCTCGAGGCCGGAGCCGCGCGCCTCTTCTCCCGCCTCCTCGCCCTGACCAACCCCCCGGAGTCCTTCGCCCGTATGCCCGACGCCGTTCCCACCCGCACCCTCGCCCGCCAGTGTGAAGTCGCGTGGTTTTCCGCGCTCTGCTCCGACGACTACGAATACCTCGGCGTGCCCGACGGCGCGCTGCGTTCCAGTTTTGCGCACTGTGGCGACATCGTGCGGCGCGCCGACGTCCACGGGTACCAGAACATCCTGCTGCCCTCGGGCTGGATCGCGGGGCAGGACGCGCTCGCGTTTGCCGCCGCCATGGCGCCGCAGACCCGGCAGATCAACCAGCTCGTGGCGCTGCGGATGGGCGAGGTATGGCCGCCGATGCTGGCGCGCGCGATCGCGACGGTGGACCACCTCGCGGAGGGCCGGCTGTGCATCAACATCATCTCGTCCGACCTGCCGGGCCAGAAGGAGGACAACGAGACCCGCTACGCGCGGTCGAGCGAGATCATCCAGATCCTTCAGGGATTGTGGCGCACCGACGGCCCGTTCGAGTGGAAGGGCAGGTTCTATAATTTCAGCCTGCCCAACACGTCTCCGGCCAAGCCCTACCAGCAGAACGGCGGCCCGCTCCTGTATTTCGGCGGGATCTCGCCCGCGGCGCAGGAGCTCTGCGCGAAGCATTGCGACGTGTTCCTCATGTGGCCCGAGACCGAGGATCGCATCGCCGCCACGATGAAGGGCATGGCCGAGAAGGCCGCGGCCCATGGCCGGACGATCGATTTCGGTTTCCGCACCCACGTCATCGTGCGCGAGACGGAGAAGGAGGCGCGCGCCGCCGCGGAGCGGCTGATCTCGAAGCTGGATCGCGCGAAGGGCGAGGAAATCAAGGCCAAGTCGATGGATGCGCAAAGCGCGGGCGTGTTGCGCCAGGATGCCCTCCGCGCGCAGAGCAAGGATCTCTATATCGAAGACCACCTTTGGAGCGGCGTCGGCCTCGCCCGCAGCGGCTGCGGCAGCGCGATCGTCGGCGATCCCGACCAGGTGCTCGCGAAGCTCAACCGCTACATGGACCTCGGCATGCGGGCGTTCGTCCTCAGCGGCTACCCGCATCTCGACGAGTGCGATCTGTTCGCGCGTCACGTCCTTCCGCGGCTGCCCACGTGCCGCCTCAACGAACTGCAGGGCCGGCGCGTGCCTGCGCCCGTCACGCCGCTCACCACCGGTCCCCGCTTTTGAACGCGCCTTCCGCCTCTCTTCCTTCCCGCATGCCACCCGTCACGTTCGCCCTCGCCGGCTTCGGCGCCTGGGGCAGGCTCCACGCCAAGTCCATCCACGACAATCCCGACGCGCGCCTCGTCGCCATCACCGCGCCGACCGAGGCCACGCGGGCCGAGGCCGCCGCGGCTTATCCGCAGGCGCGGATCTTCCCGACCGCCGCGGAGATGATCGCGCAGGCCGACTTCCAGATCATCGATGTCGCCACGCCCAGCCACACCCATCGCGACATCGCGCTGGCGGCGATGGCGCGGGGCAGGCACGTGCTGCTGGAGAAGCCGATGGCCATCACGCTCGCGGACTGCCAGGCCATCGTCGCCGGTGCGCGCCAGCATCGCGTGCACCTCGCGGTCGGCCACGAACTGCGGCTCTCCAGCCAGTGGGGCCTGATCAAGCGGCTCATCGGACAGGGCGTCATCGGCGCGCCGCAGTACGTCCTGGTCGAACTCTCCCGCAAACCTTACCGCACCGGCGCGAGCGGCTGGCGCTACGACCAGCAGCGCGTGGGCAGCTGGGTGCTGGAGGAGCCGATACACTTCTTCGACCTCGCGCGCTGGTACCTCGAGGGCAGCGGCAATCCGGTCGAGCTCTACGCCTACGGCAATTCCCGCGACCCGGCGCGGCCCTCCCTGTTCGACAACTTCAGCGCCATGTTCCGGTATCAGAACGGCAGCTACGCCGTCGTCTCGCAGACGCTCGCCGCGTTCGAACACCACCAGACCGTGAAGGTCAGCGGCACGAAGGGCGCGCTGTGGGCGGGGTGGAGCGGGGCGCTCGACCGGACGCTCGAGCCGAGCTACTTCCTCAAGGTCTTCGACGGCGAGAAGCTGGAGGACGTGAAGATCGAGAAACACAGCGGTGAGGTTTTCGAGCTGCGCGAGGAGATCGCCCAGTGCGTGGAGATGGTGCGCACGGGGAAGAAGCCCGCCGCGACCGGCGAGGACGGACTCTGGTCCGCCGGGCTCTGCCTCGTCGCCGAGGAGTCGATCCGCCAGGGCCGTCCGCTTCCCGTCGCGGAGATGCTGAAATTCTGAACGCGTGCGAGAGTCGCGATTTCAGGGCCTCCTCAAATCAACGATGGAAACGCCCGCGCGCGGAACGGTGGAACGGCTTGTCCTCAAGCCGCGGCGAAAGGAACCGGCGCACGCCAGCCGCCAGGGGACACGCGGCTCCACCTCTCGTGAATCGTCCCGGCGCAGCTCTCAATTTTCCCCCGCATGAACGCCTCGCCCCCCAAATGGTACTCCTCCGTCACACGCTACCAGTGGCTCGTGCTGGTCATCGCGTCGCTGGGCTGGGTGTTCGACACCTTCGAGGGCCAGCTCTTCAACCTCACGCGGGGCGCCATGCTGGCCGACATCCTCGGGGTGCTGCCCGGCGATCCGGCCGCCAAGCGGTGGGGTGACATCTTCCTCGCCATCTTCCTCGCCGGTGGGACGCTCGGCGGACTGCTCTTCGGTTCCCTCGGCGACAAGTACGGGCGAAAGCCGGTGATGGTGCTCACCATCCTGTTCTACTCGGTGTTTTCCGGCCTGACGTACTTTGCCACCGAGCTCTGGCATGTGGGCGTGCTGCGCTTCTTCGTCGCGATGGGCGTCGGAGGCGAATGGGCGGTGGCGGCGGCGCTGGTGGCGGAGATTTTTCCCAAGCACGCGCGCACCCATGCCGGCGGCATCTTCCACGCCACGGGCGTCATCGGCACCTGGCTCGCGACGCTCACGGCAATGGGCGTGGGCAGTGAATGGCGCATCGCGTACCTGATCGGCGTCGTCCCGGCATTGCTCACGCTGTGGGTGCGTTCCTCGGTCAAGGAGCCCGATTCGTGGCAGGAGGCGCGCGACAGCGGCCGGCCGATGGGCAGCTTCAAGGACCTGTTTGGCGATCCGCGCTGGCGCCGGCGGGCGCTCCTGGGCATGGGCCTCGCGGCGGTCGGTCTCGGTACGTTCTGGGGCGTGTGCGTCGCGACCCAGGATCTCACCCGCGAATTGCTGCTCCGCCTGGGCACGCCGGCGGCCGAGGCGCAGAAGAACTCGCAGTTCGCCTACGGGATCATCCAGGTGCTCGGTGCCGGCATCGGCCAGATCTGTTTCGGCCCGCTCTGCGCGCGTTACGGCCGCAAGCGGAGCTTCGTGGTCATGCACGTGCTGAGCTTCATCATGGTGATGGCCGTCTGCTTCCTTCCTTCAGCCTACTGGCACATGCTCGTCCTGCTGCCGGTGTTCGGATTCGTCTCGCTCAGCATCCACGCCGGCTACGCGATCTACTTCCCCGAACTCTTTCCCAACCACCTGCGGGCGACGGGCGCGAGTTTCTGCTTCAACGCCGGCCGCATCCTGGCCGCGCCGATGCTGATTCTATCCGGCTACGTGAAGGCCTGGACGAGCCTCCCCAACGCGATCGCGATGCTGGGCTGCTTGTTCCTCCTGGGCCTCGTCGTCCTGGCATTCCTGCCCGAGACCAAGGGTGAGGATTTGCCCGAGGGCTGAGCCGGGCGCAACCAGGGTGCCTGCCATCCATTCACCGATGAAAACGAACGCGCTGCGAGTGTTCCTCATTCCACGTACCCTCCGCCGGGTCGCGCTCGGCACACTTTCCCTCCTCTCCGGACTCGCCGCGGCATTCGCGGCGGACGACTTCACGGTCTTGAACCGTCCCGCGTCGGGTCCCGGCCCCGACGCGATGATGAACACTTACCTGCTGCGCCAGGCGTATGCGGCCCTCGAGCGGCGCAACGCGGAGTACGAGAAGGTCAAGACCGTCGAGCAGGTGCGGGCGTGGCAGGCGGCCGCCCGCGAGAAATTTCTCGGCGCCCTGGGCGGTTTTCCCGAGCGTACGCCGCTCAACGCCCGCGTGACGGGCCGCCTCGAGTTTCCAGATTACCGGATCGAGAAGATCCTGTTCGAGAGCCAGCCGGGGTTCCACGTCACGGCCAACCTCTACCTGCCGCGCACGCCCGGACCGCACCCGGTCGTCGTTCATCCGACGGGGCATAGCGTGAACGCCAAGGCCCGTGATCTCTACCAGCGCGCTTCGATCGTGATGGCGAAGAGCGGCGTGGCGTGCCTGTGCTACGATCCGGTGGGGCAGGGGGAACGCCGGCACTTCTTCGAGGCCGACGGGAAGATCACCTTCACCGGGACGACGCAGGAGCACAACCTGATGGGCGTCGGCAGCACGCTGCTGGGCACGAGTGTCGCGCGCTACATGATCTGGGACGGCATCCGCGCCATCGATTACCTCCAGGACCGCCCCGACATCGATCGGCGTCGCATGGGCGCGATGGGCATCTCGGGCGGCGGCACGATGTCCGCGTACCTCGCCGCGCTCGACGACCGGATCTCGGCGGCGGCGCCCGGATGCTACCTGACCGGTTTCAAGCGCCTGCTCGAAACCATCGGGCCGCAGGATGCCGAGCAGAACCTCCACGGGCAGATCGCGCTCGGCCTCGACCATGGCGACTACGTGATGATGCGCGCGCCGCAGCCGACGTTGATCATGGCGGCCACGCGCGACTACTTCGACATCGACGGTGCCTGGCACCTTTTCCGCCAATCCAAACGGTTCTACACCCGCCTCGGGATGGCCGAGCGGGTCGATCTCATCGAGCCCGACGAACCGCACGGGTTTCCCACCGAGATGCGCGTCGGCGCAGCCCGCTGGATGCGGCGCTGGTTCTTTTCCAGCAACGAGCCGGTCACGGAAGGCGACTTCCCGGTGCACACCGACGCGCAACTCCAGGTCACGCCGGAGGGCCAGGTGCTGCGATTGCCGGGAGCACGCTCGCTCTTCGATCTCAACCGCGAGTGGGAGGAGCGGCTGGCATCCGGGCGGGCGGACCTGTGGCGGAGGCCGTCCGCGGCGCTGGCGGAGGTCCGGCGTGTCAGCGGCATCCGCCGCCTGGCCGACTTGCCGGCGCCGGTGGTGAAGCCCGGGCGAAGCTTCCCGCGCGGCGACCTGAAGCTCACCCATCTGGTCCTGGAGCCTGAACCGGGCATCCAGCTCCCGGCGGTGCGGTTCGAGGCGGCGGCCGGCGGCGCGCGGCTCGAGCCGGTTCTCTACCTCCACGGGGAAGGCAAGCACGTCGATGCCGGGCCGGGCGGCCCGATCGAGCGACTCGTCCAGGAAGGGCGCGTCGTCCTGGCGGTGGACCTGCGCGGCCTGGGAGAAACCGGACGCCGCCCGGGGCGCGAAGCGACGGGTACGCTGCTCGGCGGCCTGACGCGGGAGGTTTCGCTGGCGGAGCTGCTGGGGCGCTCCTTCGTCACGATGCGGGCGGAGGACGTGTTGGTGGCGGTGCGCCATCTCTCCTCGGCCGTCGGCGCCACGCGGGTGGCGCTGGTGGCGCGTGGCGAGGCGGGCGTGCCCGCGCTGCACGCCGCGGCGCTCGAGCCGGCGGCGTTCGCGAGCGTCCGGCTGGAAAGGACGGTGCGCTCCTGGGCCGATGTCGTCCGCACCCCACTGGCGGTGAATCAGCGGATCAACACCGTGTTCGGCGCCCTTCGCGTCTACGATCTGACCGACCTCGCCGCCTCGCTGCCCCGCGGCGTCCTCACCCAGGTCGAGCCGCCCGACGCCGCCGCGCGCTGAGTGCGCCGATGGCTGCGTCACGCGTCGTGCGAGGTGAGAAGTCGGCGGCGCGACCCTCGGGCTCGCTTCCACTCCGGAACTGCCCCCGAATCCGCGGCAAACCGGTTCCCGCAAGGGGTGGGCTGGCGGCGCGCACTCAGCCGAAAGCTCAGTCGGAACGATGCCGTTGAGGTGGAGCCGCCTGTTCCCAGACCGCTGACGTGCGACGGACCGGGTCGCAGCGGCTAGAGGACGAGCCGCTCCACCGTTGCCGTACGCCCTTTACCATGGGTGATGTGAGGGCTGCACACTCCCCGCTCCGGGATCCGATTTTGGAGCACCTTGAGTAAATCGTGGCCGATCCCGGCGGGATCCCAAACGCAAAGACGCGAAGCAAAGCAGAGACTCGCGAAGGAAAACTTGGCGAAACTTCGCGTTCCTTTGCGACTTTGCGTTTGGATTTGGGCTACAGGATTATTGGATCTGCCCTAAAGGCCGATCGTGGGGCGGATCGGTCCGCGGCGCCGTCCATTTCAGCGCTTGCGCGGCGTTTTTTTTCCTGCAAGTTCAGCCGCTCTCAGTGAGGGCGCGGTAGCCAAGTGGTAAGGCCGAGGTCTGCAAAACCTCTATGCGCCGGTTCAATTCCGGCCCGCGCCTCCAATTTTTCGGAGCGTATCCCGGAAGTCCGGGGCCTTCTCTCGATTCGTGGGCTCCAAGATTGCCCCGCACGGCGCGTCCGTTCAGTTGCTTTCCGTGCAACGGCACCGCTCCTCCCACCGCCGCACGGGCGTCCGACGGCTGGTCTTGCTCGCGGGCCTGATGCTGAGCGCTGGCGCGCATCGCTCGCCCGCGCAGGTGGCGGCGCCGGCCTCCGGCGGTTTCGTCGATCTCGGCGAACCCGTGCGACGCAACGCCCTCTACAATCACGTGCTTGGCCGGGACGCCCGCGGGCAGGAACGCTACTACCAGGCCTATCGCGGTGACCCTTGGTTCCTGCTGTCGTTCGATCCCAAGACCGGAGAGATGCGGGAGTTCCCGGCCCGCGGGCACAAGGGCAATCCCTGGGGGGCCCTGTGGGCCAGTGACGGGAAGCTCTATCTCAGCACGGGAGGTGGCGGAACCGACGATATGTTCGTCTACGATCCGGCGACCGAGACCCTGCGCTACCTCGGACGGCCCACCCAGTCCGAGATCGTGGTTTGGACGCTGGCAGAGGGAGCGGACGGCCGCCTTTACGGCGGCACTTACCCGAATGCCAGGCTCGTCAGCGTCGACTTGAAGAGCCATCGACTCGCCGATCACGGACGCCTGTCTCCAGATCAGAAATACATCCGGACGATCGCCTGCCACGGTCCGTACGTCTACGGCAACGCCGGGCCGGCGAAGCCCGCGGTCTGGGCGTTCGACACGCGTTCGGGGGAAAAGACGCAGATTCTCCCGGAGCGCTTCCGGGACGCACCGGGGTGGGGCAACGCGCAGCGGCGCGCCGACGGCAGGGTTTACCTGGCGCCGGCGGACGGGACGTTTTTCCGGGTGGACGGCCTCTCCCTGGTCGCCGTGGATCGTCTGCCCGCGAGCCTGCCGGAGAACGATCAGGGCTACCCGTCGAAGGTCGTGGTTGAAACGGCCGATGGCACGCGCTTCACCGTGGACGACCTGACCGGGTCGGAGCGCCGTTATTTCCGGACGCCAACCGGAGGGAAGCCGCAGGCCGTGACGTTTGCGTACACCGGGACCGCAACGGACCTGTGGGCCGTTGAAGATGCTCCGGATGGCACGATCTACGGTACGACGCGCAGCCCGATCACGCTGTTCTCCGTCGATCCGCGGACCGATGGGGCGCGGGTGCTCGGCGATCCGTCCGGGCGACGCGGCCAAGTCTACGGATGGCAATGGATCGAACGGCGTTTGTACATGGCGACGTACGGGGAGTCGCGGCTGACGGTGTGGAACTCCGCCGCTTCGTGGCGCTCGGTTCTGCACGAGGACGCCAATCCGCGCTACCTGGGGGATCATCGCATTGGACGCCCTTCGGTGCTGTGCACCAGCCCCGATGGGCGCCACCTGCTGATCAGCGGGGCGCCGGATTACGGCGTGACCGGCGGAGCGCTGACCCTGTTCGATCTTCACTCGGAAACAATGGAGACGATCGCGGCCCCGGTCGGGGTGCAGAGCATCGCGGCCGCAGTGCCGCTGCCGGACCTCGGCCTCGTGTGCCTCGGCACCACCTGGCGCGGCGGCTCGGCGTCCGTCGCGGCGGCGAGCGATCCGCGGATCGTCCTCTACGATGTCGGCCGGCGGAGGATCGTTTTTGAGACCACGGCCGTCGCGGGTGAAGCGGGGATCGTGCAAATGGTCGCGCACGCCGAGCTCGTTTACGCCACCACCGCTGATGCCGGCCACCTCGTCGTCTTCGATCCGCAGCGCCGTGAAGTCGTGTACCGCGCGGCGCTCGGCTTCGGCCCGGGCAGGCTGTTCGGCCTGAGGTCGAGCGTGGCGCACGACAGTCTTTTCGCGCTTTCGGGCACGAGCGTCGTGCGCATCAATCCACGGACGTTCGAGATTTTCCGGCTGGGCCAGCACCCGGGCATCACGGCAGGCCTGGCGGTGACGAAGGAGGCGCTCTATGTGTGTGCCGGCACGCGGCTGCTCAAGCTGCCGCTCCGGTGACGCGGCGGGGGCTCCAAGTCACTTCGGGAGCCCTGCTGGAAGACGCCGGGCGGAGTCGCGGTGAAACTCGGATACCGGATCGGCGTCACCGGCGTCCGGCGGGCGTGTTCACGTATCGGCAAGCGATCAGCGGAGCGGCGGCCGGTGAACTTCGATGGCGCGGATGGGCACGGGCCCGTCGCCGTTGGGCACGAGTTCCAGCGTGTGCTCTCCGTGGGCCAGGCCCTGGGCGAGCGTGATGCGTCCGCTTTCATCCAGGCTCGCCGGCGCGAACGTGTCGGTAAACTGCGGCACGACTGACCACTTGATCTCCCAACCCGGCGGGCTGAGCTGCTTCGCACGCTCCTGGCCCCACAGCACCTTGAGGTCGCGGTAATCGATCACCACCCGTTGCGAGTTCGAAACGAACCGTTCGGGCAGGTCGCCCTCGGCCGCGGAGAAATCCAGCACGCCGAACCGGCTGCGCTTCAGTTTCCCGAGCGCGAACCGGGCGCGCCCGTCGAAGCCGGTGCGGGAGCCGTGCACTTCGAAGCTGAAGCCATCCTCGCTCGTTTCCAGCACGCGCAGCGTCCAGTCCTCCAGTTGAAGCGGAGCGCGCGCGCTGAGATAACGAAGGCCGGGCTGGTAATCCGCGCCAAACGCGGGCGAGGGCAGCGTGAACGCGTAGAGCTCCGGGATGCCCGAGGGCGGGCGGCCGTCGATCAGCACCCGGGCGGTGCCGGGTCGCAGCCCCGCCAGGTCGCCGCGCACAACGTCGATCCGGTTGCCGGTGAACGTCAGCTTCAGCGCGCTGCGAGCGTCGTCTCCTACCGCATCGCTGCCGCGAAACTTCCAGGGCGTGCCCGTGAACACGATCTCATCCGCGAAACCGGCGTCGGAGTGACGCTTGGCCTCGTAGGAGCGCACGCGCTCGAACCACGGGGTGCCGGTGCCGGGATGGGGACGGAAATGGCGCAGCAGCAGCGCGGTCAGGAGGGCTTTGCCGCGGGCGTTCAGGTGCACGGCATCGCTGAGCAGGTCGGCGGGCTGGAGCCGGTTGGCGTCGAGGTAGGCTTTCCAGCTGCGGCGGACGTCGACGAGCTCGCAGTCGTACTTCACCGCGAGCGTGCGGACGATTTGGGACGCCTCGTCCTCGCGCGCGATGCGGGCCAGGTGCTCGGCATCGCCGGGCTGGCCGGCCGTGCCGTAGTGATCGGTCCACACCATGATCTCGGCCGTGGTGCGACGCCGGATGTCGGCCAGGATCCGCTCGTAGTCGATCGCACTCTGTCCGTAGACGTGCAGGATCACGAGGTCGGGATATGCGAGCGGGAGGTCGATCGCCGCGGTGCGCGCGAGCTGGTTGGCGGAGAAGCCACCGATCGAGCGGTTCTCGTATGTGAGGAGCGCGTGGGGAAACAGGGCCCGCAGTTCGGGCTCGAAACACGAGTCCTTCATGCCGCCCGAGATGGACTGCCCGTACATCAGGATCTTCACCGGATGCCGGCGCGCCGGGGTGCTGGTGGCGAGCAGCGTGACGGTGCGCGGGATTTTCGCCCCCCAGTGGACCGCCTGCTCGGGATCGGCGGGGAGGACGAGCGCCGGCTGCGATCCGCAGGGCGGGCCCGGCTCGGGCGTCGCGTCAGCAGCGGCGACGTAGGTGGCGGCGGACAGCGACGCCAGCGCCAAGGGGACCCGGGCCCACCCCCTCGAGTTCATGCCAGCTCCAGCCCGCGCAGGGTGCCGGTTGACGACGCGAACTTGTCCGTCTCGATGCCCATCCGCTGCAGCATCGAGACGTAGAGGTTGGGCAGCGGGTAATTATGTTCGGTGTCGAACGCCAGGTGCTGCCCGTGCCGGAAGCCGCCGCCGGCGAGGATCGTGGGCATGTTGGTGTTGGTGTGCGCGTGCGCATTGCCGAGGTTGGAGCCGTAGAGCACCATCGTGCGATCGAACAGCGAATCCTCGGCCTCGCGCGCCGCCTTGAGGTCGTCGAACAGGCCGTTGAGCAGCCGCATGTGCCACTCGTCGATCGCCTTCAACTGGCGCAGCTTCTCGTCGGCTTTGCCGTGGTGGGAGAGCTGGTGATAGCCGTCGGTGACGGGCGAGCCATCGAGCTCGATCGCGGGCGAATTCACGCTGTCGAGGAGCAGTGCGACGACGCGGGTGGAGTCGGTTTCGAACGCCAGCCGGGACACATCGTACATGAGCTTCACCTTCTGCATGTAGGCCACCGGGCTGGCGGGATCGAGCGGCACGGGGGCGCTCACCTTCGGCTTGGGCTTGGTTTCCCATTCCTTCGCGGCGGACATCCGCTGCTCGAGCTCGCGCACGCTGGTGAAGTACTGGTCGAGACGGTTGCGATCGGTCGGCCCGACGTCGCGCTGCAGCTTCTTCGCCTGCTCGCCGAGCGAGTCCAGGATGCTCTGCCCGAGCGAGAGCTTCCGGATCTGGTCCCGGGTCTGCTCCTCACTGCCCTGGACGAACATCCGGGTGAATACATCCGCGGCTTTCTCCTCGCTCGGAATGAGCGCGCCCGACGCCGTCCAGGAAAGGCTGCGCACGCCCTGCTGGACGTTCACGCCGAGCGTGAGCGACGGGAAGCGCGTCACCGGACCGAGCTGTTCGGCGATGTATTGGTCGAGCGAGATCGTGTTGCGGAAGCTGCCGCTTGCGGGGTGGGGCGCGGCCGTGAGGAAGCAGTTGTCGGCCGGATGACCGCCGTCGACATTGGGATGCGAGACGCCCGAGAACACGGTGAACCCGTGGCGGTGGGGCCGCAGCAGCTCGAGATAGGGCGAGAGCACGTAGTCGCGGCCGCCGCCGGTGGGAAAGAAGTGCTCCGGCAGCACGCCCAGATTGTTGCAGATCGCCAGCATCCGGCGGGGCTTGCCGTCGCGGGCCAATCCTGCCGCGGCCGGAGTGCGGCCAAATGCGGGGCGCATCGAATCGAGCAGCGGCAGCGCCAGCAGCGCGCCGGCGCCCTTCAGGAACGTCCGGCGCGACAGCGCGTGATTCCTGGCGATGTAGGGGGCGGAGGGGAGG
>ERZ761602.4044-NODE-4044-length-19528-cov-3.243722_pt1 | contig 19528 bp, 21 predicted proteins | sample MGYA00512165_ERZ761602 | MGnify/ENA primary metagenome ERZ761602 (study PRJEB28899, sample SAMN02445085) | bioreactor sludge metagenome | biome: EBPR sludge; isolation source: Thorneside wastewater treatment plant | place: Australia: Brisbane, Thorneside... | reverse complement strand
GGGCCTGTCCCGCGGGTGGCTGCGATCAACGGCGACCGCGCTAGAGTGCGGGCATCAGGAGATGCCCCCATGACGTGCTTCCAGCTGGACCAATCGGGCCACGTGGCCCACCTCGTGCTCGCCCGACCGGACGCGCTCAACACCATGAACCCCGCCTTCTGGCGCGAGCTGGACGAGGTGTTGGTCACATTGCACCGTGAGGGCCGTGCGCGCGCCCTCGTGATCTCGTCGACAGGCAAGCACTTCTCGGCCGGGATGGACCTGGAGACCTTCGGTGGCGCGATTACCATGGACGACGCCTCGGCGGAGGGTCGCACCGCCATCTTCGACCTGCTCACCGACATGCAGGCCACCTTCACCCGCCTGGAGACGCTGCGCATGCCGGTGATCGCGGCCATCCAGGGCGGCTGCATCGGAGGTGCCGTCGACATGGTCACGGCTTGCTGCCTGCGCTACGCCACCGCGGATGCCTTCTTCTGCGTGCAGGAGATCAACATCGGCATGGTGGCCGACGTCGGCACGCTGCAGCGGTTGCCCAAGCTGCTGCCGATGGCCCTGGTGAAGGAGCTCGCGTACACCGGGCGCCGCCTGCCCGCGAAACGGGCGCTCGAATGGGGCCTGGTCAACGAGGTGTTCGACACCCAGGCCACCATGGTCGAGGCCGCGCTGCAATGCGCCGCCGAGATCGCCGCCAAGCCGCCGGTGGCGATCTGGGGCACCAAGCAGGCGCTGCACTACGCGCGGGATCACTCGGTGGAGGATTCACTGCGCCAGATGGGCTGGCTGCAAGGCGCGGCGTGGAGCAACGCGCACGTGCGAGAGGCCATCACGGCCATGAAGACACGCCGCGCGCCCGAGTTCCCCGATCTGACGCCGCTTCGGTCGTTCCGCGACGTGTAGCGCGGCCCGAGGGCCAGCTACTGCCGCGCCGTGCGCACGTTGACCGGCAGCGCCACCGGATGGCTGGCCCGGAACGGATTGATGTCCAGGCCGCCGCGCCGGGTGTAGCGCGCGAAGACCGCCAGCCGCGTCGGCCTGCACTGGCGCCAGATGTCCATGTAGATGCGCTCCACGCACTGCTCGTGGAATTCCTGGTGGTTGCGGAAGCTCACCAGGTACTGCAGCAGGCCCTCCTGGTCGATCTGGGGGCCGCTGTAGCGGATCTGCACGCTGCCCCAGTCGGGCTGCCCGGTGACCAGGCAGTTGCTCTTGAGCAGGTTGCTGGTCAGCACCTCCTCCACCGGCTGCTCGTCGCGCGCCGAGCGCAGCAGCTCGGGGGCGGGGGTGTAGCGCGTGCATTCGATGTCCAGACGGTCGAGGCTCAGGCCCTCGAGTTCCCGCACCGTCTCGCCCTCGAAGGCCTCGGGCAGCACCAGGCGCACGCCCACCGTCCCAGCAGACGGCGCACCGCGCCACGCGGCCTCACTGATGTCGGCGCGGACGCGCTCACGCACCTCTTCGGCCGAGGCGAACACGGTGTTGGAGAAGCTGCCCAGGTAGAGCTTGAACGACTTGCTCTCGACCAGGTTCGGCGTCTCGCACGGCACGGTGATGTGCGCGATGGCCACCTGCGGCTTGCCACGCCGGTTCAGCCAGCTCAGCTCGAAGGCCGTCCAGAGGTCTGCGCCGAGGAAAGGCACGCCGTTGGCGAGCCCGATTTCCGCGCGCTTGGGCGCGCGCGGCAACGGAAACAGCAGGCTGGCGTCGTACCGGTCCACGAAAGCCGTGGGCTGGCCGAGACGTGAGAGTTCGGGCTGCATGGGGCGAGCCTAGCGCAGGTGGGCGAGCAGGGGCGGCAGCAGGGCATCGACCACGCCCGGCGGCAGGTCATGGCCCATGCCGTTGATCGGCACCAGGCGGGCCCCCGGAATGCGCAGCGCGGTGTCGTGGCCGCAGGCGAAAGGGACCAGCGGATCGTGCGTTCCGTGCAGCACCAGCGTGGGCGCCTGGATGCGCGGCAGCTCCAGGTAACGCCGGGTGTCCGCGCCCACGGCAACCAGCTGGCGGACGGTGCCCTCAGGGTGCCAGGCCCGGCGGACCATGGCGCGCACGCGTTCGCGCGCCTCCGCCTCGGGGGTGGGAAAGGCCGGGCTGCCAATGAGGCGCAGCAGTCGCATGAAGTGCGCCACGACCGCCTCTTCGTCGGATCCGGTCGGCCGGGCGAGCAGGCCCGCCAGCACGGCCGCTCGCGGCCCCGGCAGGAACGGCGCGCCGCTGGTGCTCATGAGGCTGGTCAGGGTGACCACCCGTCCAGGGGCCGCCAGCGCCACGCGCTGGGCGACCATGCCGCCCAGGCTGGCACCGACCACATGCGCCCGCTCCAGGCCGAGGGCATCCAGCACCCCGATGGCGTCGAGCGCCATGTCGGCCAACGTGTAGGGCGCATGCACGGCAAAGCCCATGCGATGCCGCAGGCTGGCGGCGGCCACGTTCGGCACGCCCAGGTGGTCGAGCCAGGTGGAGAGGCCGACGTCGCGGTTGTCGAAGCGGATCACGCGCAGGCCGGCCGCCTGCAGCGCCTCCACCATGCGCGGTGGCCAGGCCACGAGCTGCATGCCCAGGCCCATGATGAGCAGCACGGCCGGGCGGCCGGACTCCCCCGTGTCCTCGACCTCGATGTCGAGCCCGTTGGCGCGGACCTTCACCAGCGGCCCCTCACGATGGGCCCGCTCACTCGAACCGGCGCTCGCGCAGCCACTTGGTGGCGATCCACTTCTCGCCCTCCAGCACCGGCGCGCCGCCATGCAGCGTGCGGGTGGAGGGGTGGGCGCGGTCGTAGCTGAAGAAGACCGCGTTGCCGCGCTTGGGCGCGACCTCCAGGTGGACATCCGGGAACACGGTGCCGCCGCCCTTGGCCGGCTCGGCCAGGTACATGACCACCGTTCCCACGCGCTGACCGCCACGGCGCAGGATGGTGGGCGTACCCGGCTCCGCCGGATCGAAGTAGTCGTAGTGCGGCTTGTACTCGGCGCCCGGACCGTATTGCAGGATCTGCAGGCCCTCGCCGTTCTCCTCCGGCCAGTTCACCAGGCGAGCCAGGCGCCGCTCGATGCGCTGGACCAGTTCGTTCTCGCCGCGCTGGAAGAACATGCCATTGCTGGTGCGGTCGGCGTTCACCTCTTCGCCGCCGGTCTTGGTGGCCACGGTGAGCGATCGGGCCAGCCGCGGGCGCGCCAGCTCGATGAGTTGCTCGCACTCCTCGTCCGAGAGCAGGTTGCCGAACACGACCACGCGCGGATTGAACATCGCCTGCAGCACATGGACGCGGCGGTCGCCCGCATCCAGGTACAGCGGCGATTCATCGAGCCGGGGGTCGGGCACCGGCACCGCCGGCGGCAGGCCCGCGGCGACGGCCCGTGTCTCCAGGTGGCCGCGCAGCGTCGACTCCATGGCCTCCACGGCGACGTCCTCGGACCAGCCGGAGGCCATCATCGCCTTCAGCACCGACTCGGCCGTATGGCCGGCCTGCGCCTGATCGACGATCCATTGCCGCAGTTCGGGCGTGATCTGCTGGGATTCGGTGGTGCTCATGGCGTGATTCTGCGCCGGAAGACGAGCCGGTCCGGCCCGGAAGCCGCCGCGTCGTGCCGATAGCCTTCGAGGTCGAACGAGGCCAGCTGACGGGGCGAGTCGATGCGATGGGTGATCGCGTAGCGGGCCATCAGGCCCCGCGCCTTCTTGGCGAAGAAGCTGATCACCTTGTAGCCGCCGGACTTCCAGTCCTCGAACACGCATTCGATCACGCGGGCGCGCAGCGCGTCGCGGCGGACCGAGCGGAAGTACTCCTGCGAGGCGAGGTTCACCACCACGGGCGCCGGGTGGCCGGCCAAGGCGCGCTGAAGATGGTCCGCAATGCGGTCGCCCCAGTAGCCGTACAGGTTCGGCGCGTCGTCCACCGGCAGGGAGGTCCCCATCTCCAGTCGGTAGGGCTGCATGCGATCCAGCGGGCGCAGCACGCCGTACAGGCCGCTCAGGATACGCACGTGGTCCTGGGCCCAGGCCAGGTCATCCGCGGCCAGGGTACGGGCCTGCAGGCCGTCATAGACATCGCCGTCGAAGGCGAGCACGGCCGGCCGCGAATTGCGGGCGGTGAAGCGCGGCGACCAGGCCTGGTAGCGCGCCACGTTGAGCGCCGCGAGCGTGTCGCTGATGCCCATCAGCGAGGCCAGCTCCTGCGGCGACTTCTCGCGCAGGACGTCCACCAGGTGTCGGGCCTCGGCCCGGAAAGCCGGCAGGGTGGGGGCCACCTCTGGCAGGGGCGACTCGTAGTCCAGCGACTTGGCCGGCGACAGCACGTACAGCATGGGGCGCCGATTATCCCCGCCAGGCGCGGCCGGCCAGCCACTGCGCGGACGCGACGGCAAGCACCAGCGCCGCGTAGCTGGCCATCTTGCCGTCCACCCCGAAGAACCACAGGCCGCCGGCGGATGCCGCGGTGCCGGCCGCGAGGTTGACCAGAGCGCTGGTCACGCGGCCGCGCCGGCCCCCGCGGGGCAGGATCCAGGGCGCCACCAGCGCCGTGGCCACGGCCACGAAGACAACCGGCGCCAGGAAGCCCAGGAGGTGCAGGATGGCGTCTGTGGCGGACACGGCGGGCGAAATGACAGGCCCGGGGTTCACTTGATCCAGGCCAGATGCTTTAATGGAGGCTCGATTTTATAATCCGGCTTCATGGCAGTCTGGGCCCTCGGCATCAACCACACGACGGCGCCGCTCGACCTTCGCGGCCGCTTCGCCTTTGCCGTCGACCAGATCGGGCCCACGCTGCACGCCCTGCGCGAAAGCTTCGTCGAGCGCATCGGCCGCCACCCCGAAGCCGCCATCCTCTCCACCTGCAACCGCACCGAGATCTACTGCGCGGCGCACCAGCTCGAGCTCGACTCCACGCTCGAATGGCTCGCCCAGTCCGGCGGCGTCTCGCCGGCCCAGCTGCGCAGCCACGCCTACCTGCTGCGGGACGGCCAGGCGGCGCGCCACGCCTTCCGGGTCGCCAGCGGGCTTGATTCCATGGTGCTCGGCGAAGCCCAGATCCTCGGCCAGATGAAGGACGCGGTGCGTGCCGCCGACGCGGCCGGCGCCCTGGGCACGACGCTCAACCAGCTGTTCCAGCGCTCATTCGCCGTCGCCAAGGAAGTGCGCACCTCCACCGAGGTGGGCGCCCATTCGATCAGCATGGCGGCAGCGGCGGTGCGGCTGGCCGGCCAGCTGTTCGAGGATCTGACGCAGGTCCGCGTGCTGTTCGTCGGCGCCGGCGAGATGATCGAGCTGGCCGCCACCCACTTTGCCGCGCGCAACCCGCGCGCGATTGCCGTGGCCAACCGCACGCTCGAGCGCGGCGAGAAGCTGGCCGCCCGCTTCGGCGGCGAGGTGATGCGCCTGGCCGACCTGCCCGCCCGCCTGAGCGAATTCGACATCGTGGTCAGCTCCACGGCCAGCCAGCTGCCGATCATCGGGCTGGGCGCGGTCGAGCGGGCGCTCAAGGTCCGGCGCCACCGGCCCATGTTCATGGTCGACCTGGCGGTGCCGCGCGACATCGAGCCCGAGGTCAAGGCGCTGGAGGACGTGTACCTCTACACGGTGGATGACCTCGCCCATGTGGTGCAGACCGGCCATGCCAGCCGGCAGGCCGCGGTGGCCCAGGCCGAGGCCATCATCGACGCCGGCGTGCAGAGCTTCCTGCACTGGATGGACCAGCGCCACGCGGTGCCGCTCATCCGGCAGCTGCAGGCGCAGGCCGACGAGTGGCGCAGCCATGAGATCGCCCGTGCGCGCCGCCAGCTGGCGCGCGGCGCCGATGTCGACACGGTGCTCGAAGCCCTCTCGCGCGGGCTCACGCAGAAGCTGCTGCACGGCGCCATGGCGGAGCTGCACGCCGGCGACGCCGAGGCGCGTGAGCGCGCCAGCGCCGCCATCGAGCACTTCTTCCTGCGCAAGGAACGTTAGCTGCGGGCCTGGCCCGAACCGGCCTCGCGCGGCGCGGCCGCCCGACCCGCGTGACGCGCCGCCAGCGCCACGCTCCCGACCGACACTGGACACCCCTTGAAGCCCTTCCTCCGCCAGCAGCTCGAGCGCTTTCCGGTCCGCCTGCAGGAGCTCGATTTCCACCTCTCGCAGCCCGAGGTGGTGGCCGACCGTGACCGCTACCGCGAACTGACGCGTGAACATGCCGAGGTCGCCGAGGTCGCCGGCCTCTACCAGCGGTTCCGCCAGCGCGAGCAGGACCTCGCCGATGCGCAGGCCCTGCTGGAAGACCCCGACATGGCCGCCATGGCCGGCGAGGAGATCGCCACGGTGGAATCGGAGCTGCCCGAACTGGAGGCGCAACTGCAGGCCCTGCTGCTGCCACGCGACCCGGACGACGTGCGCAACACCTTCCTGGAAGTGCGCGCGGGCACCGGCGGCGACGAGGCCGCCCTGTTTGCCGCCGAACTGTTCCGCATGTACGCGCGGTACGCCGAGCGTCAGGGGTGGAAGTTCGAGGTGATGTCCACGAGCGACGCCGATGCCGGCGGCATGAAGGAGGTGGTGCTGCGCATCATCGGCGACGGCTGCTACGGCAGGCTCAAGTTCGAATCCGGCGGCCATCGCGTGCAGCGCGTGCCAGCCACCGAAAGCCAGGGCCGCATCCACACCAGCGCCTGCACCGTCGCCGCGCTGCCCGAGCCCGACGAATCGACGGCGGTGCAGATCAACCCGGCGGATCTGCGCATCGACACCTTCCGCGCCTCGGGCGCCGGCGGCCAGCACGTGAACAAGACCGACTCGGCCGTGCGCATCACCCACCTGCCCACCGGCATCGTGGCCGAGTGCCAGGACGACCGCTCCCAGCACCGCAACAAGGCCAAGGCCCTGCAGGTGCTGGCCGCGCGCATCCAGGAGAAGGAGCGCTCGGAGCGCGCCGCGCGGGAGGCCGCCACACGCAAGGGCCTGATCGGCAGCGGCGACCGCTCCGACCGCATCCGCACCTACAACTTCCCGCAGGGTCGCATGACCGACCACCGCATCAACCTCACGCTCTATCGCCTGGGCGCCATCCTCGAAGGGGACCTCGACGAGGTGGTGGCGGCGCTGCTGCTGGCCCGCCGCGCCGAGCAGCTGGAGGAACTGGAGATCGGCCTCGGAGCCGCCCTCGCATGACCGTGGCGGAGGCGCTGGCCGCGGCCGCGGCACGCGGGCTGGCCCGCATCGACGCGCAGGTGCTGCTGCTGCACGCCATCGGCCGCACCGGCAGTGAGCGCGCCTGGCTCATCGCGCACGACGACGAGACCCTCACGCCCGCCCAGGCCCAGGTCTACGACGACCTGTGCCACCGTCGCGCGGACGGCGAACCGGTGGCCTACCTGACTGGCACCCGCGAGTTCCACGGCCTGCCACTCGTGGTGGACGCCCGCGTGCTGGATCCGCGTGCAGACACCGAAGTGCTGGTGGACTGGTCGCTGGACGTGCTGCGGGACCGCGCGAACCCGCGCGTGGTGGACCTGGGCACGGGCAGCGGCGCGATCGCCCTGGCCATCGCCCGGCAGCGAGGCGATGCGCAGGTGGATGCGGTCGACCGCAGCGCGGACGCGCTGGCCGTCGCGGCCGCCAACGCCATGCGACTGGGCCTTCCGATCCGCATGCGGCTGGCCGACTGGCTGCGCGGCGACACGGACCGGTACGACCTGATCGTCACCAATCCGCCCTACATCGCCGAAGGCGACCCGCATCTGCCCGCCCTGCGCCACGAGCCCGCGGGCGCGCTGGTGGCCGGCCGCGACGGCCTGGACGCGATCCGCGAGATCATCCGACAGGCGCCGGATCACCTGGGCGCCGACGGCTGGCTGTTGATCGAGCACGGGCATGACCAGGCAGCCGCCGTTCGTGCACTGCTCCAAGGCGCCGGCCTGCGGCGCATCAGCAGCCGTCGCGATCTGGCGGGTATCGAGCGCTGCAGCGGCGGGCAAGCGCCCGGGCTGGGATAATCCGGCTGATTCGGGGCCCCGAGCCGGCCCCATGGAGCATCCACACATGAGCGACGTGCAGCAACGCATCGACGAACTGGTCAAGGGCAGCGACATCCTGCTGTTCATGAAGGGCAACGCCAGCTTCCCCCAGTGCGGCTTCTCGGGCCGTGCCGTGCAGATCCTCAAGGCCTGCGGGGTCGACCCCAAGCAGGTACGCACGGTCAACGTGCTGGAGGACGACGAGATCCGCCAGGGCATCAAGGAATACAGCAACTGGCCGACCATCCCCCAGCTCTATGTGAAGGGTGAGTTCGTCGGTGGCTCGGACATCATGATGGAGATGTACCAGTCCGGCGAACTCCAGCAGGTGCTGGGCGGTCTCGCCCGCAACTGACGCGGCGCCGCAAGAGGCCGCCGCGTGTGGGCGCATGCCCACAGACCGCCACACGGGCAGGGCCACACCGGTTGATCCCTGGCACGGCTTGTGCTGCAATGATCCGCAGCATTCCCCGCAGTCCAAGGAGTGACCGATGGAGTCCCGCAGTCTCGTACCGCAAGCCCCGGGCCTCAAGCTGCCCATCGCCAATGTGCGCAGCGTGTTCCGGCCGCACGAGGTGGAGCGCAAGCTCGCCAAGCTGCCGCAGCGCGAGCACGAGACCCTGCGCGCCACCTACGAGCGCATGCTCGAGCGCGGGCCCGAACGCTTCCAGGTCAAGCCCTGCGGCGTGCCGGACATGGCCGGCCTCTACGACCAGCTGCCCAACTTCACCGACGCGCTGGACGACGTGAAGCGCCACGTCGCGCTGGCCCAGGACAGCAGCGACGGCCTGGAGGTCACCCCCATGCTGCTGCTGGGCCCGCCCGGCATCGGCAAGACCCACTTCGCACGCCAGCTCGCCGACCTGTTGGGGACCGGCATGAACCTGGTGCCGATGAGCTCCATGACCGCCGGCTGGCTGCTCTCCGGCGCGTCCTCGCAATGGAAGGGCGCCAAGCCCGGCAAGGTCTTCGAGGCCCTCGTCGACGGCCAGTACGCCAACCCCGTGATCGTGGTCGACGAGGTCGACAAGGCCGCCACCGACGCGCAGTATGACCCCCTGGGCGCGCTCTACGGCCTGCTGGAGCACGACACCGCGGGCGCCTTCGTCGACGAGTTCGCCGAGATCGCGGTCGATGCCAGCCAGGTCATCTGGATCATGACGGCCAACGACGACCGCTGCATCCCGGAGCCGATCCTCAACCGCATGAACGTGTTCGAGATCGAGCCGCCCAGCCCCGCGCAGGCACGGCATATCGCGCGCAACCTCTACCGCTCGATCCGCTGCGACCACGCCTGGGGCCGCCGCTTCGGCGAGGAGCCGGCCGACGACGTGCTGGACCTGCTGGCCGAACTCGCCCCACGCGAGATGCGACGCGCGCTGATGACGGCCTTCGGCAACGCACGCCTCGCGCAGCGCGACGCCCTCACGCCGGAAGACCTGCCGCGCACCGGCGCGGGGCGCCAGCGCATCGGCTTCGTGCAGTGAGCCCGCCCGCGCGGGCGGCGCCTCAGGAGCCGGTGCCGCCTGGCGCGGGCCCCGTCGATCGGGCTGGCTCGGTGGCGGGCCGGGCCTTGTCCTCGAACTCCCACACGCGCCGGGCCGACAGCACCGCGTTCGGATACTGGGGCTTGCCGCGGCTGCCGTTGTAGCGGCCCAGGGCCATGAAGAGATCGCCCTTCTCGCGATCCAGGTAGTGCCGCAGGATCACGCAGCCGAAGCGCAGGTTGGTCTGCATGTGGAACAGCTTGCTGGCATCGCCATCGCCGATCAAGCGGCTCCAGAACGGCATCACCTGCATGTAGCCGCGCGCGCCCACCGGGCTCACGGCGAACTTGCGGAAGGCGCTTTCCACCTGGATCAGCCCGAGCACCAGCGCGGTATCGAGGCCGGCGCGCCGGCTCTCGTACCAGACGGTCTGCAGGAATTCCTTGCGCTCCAGCCACGCCGGCTTGCGACGCTGCAGGCGGCCGCTCATGGCGCCCAGCCAGCGCAGGTAGTGCAGCCGGCCTTCCAGGTCGGCGAAGTCAGGGATCGGCGGCGCGCTGTTCGAGATGGCCGAGGTGAGCGCCGTGCGCACGGAGTCCGCCAGCGGCTCCTCGATCTGCCCACCCGCCCGGGCGGCCGGTGACCAGGCGGCCGTACCCAGCGACCCCAGGCCCGCGGCCAGCCAGCGGCGGCGACTGATCACGCCTGCAGCCGCCCCTTGACGAAGGCGCCGATCTCCGCCGCGGCCACCTTGGTGGCGGCCGTGTCCCGACGGTGCTGGTATTCGACCTGCCCTTCCTTCAGGCCGCGGTCGGAAATCACCACCCGGTGCGGCACGCCGATCAGTTCCCAGTCGGCGAACATCGCACCCGGACGCTCGCCACGGTCGTCGAGCAGCACGTCGACGCCGGCGGCGGCGAGTTCGTCGTGCAGGCGCTCCGCGGCGGCCTTCACGTCCGCGCTGCGGTCCATGCCGATCGGGCAGACCACCACCGTGAACGGCGCGATGGCGTCCGGCCAGATGATGCCGCGCTCGTCGTGGTTCTGCTCGATGGCGGCGGCGGCAATGCGCGTCACGCCGATGCCGTAGCAGCCCATCTCGAACAGCTTGGGCTTGCCGTCCTCGTCGAGGAAGGTCGCGTTCATGGCGCGGCTGTACTTGGTGCCGAGGTAGAACACATGCCCCACCTCGATGCCGCGCTCGATGGCGAGCGGGCCGCGGCCGTCCGGCGACGGATCGCCCTCCACCACGTTGCGGATGTCGGCCACCACGTCCGGCTCCGGCAGGTCACGGCCCCAGTTCACGCCGGCGAGGTGGAAGTCCTCCTCGTTGGCGCCGCAGATCCAGTCGGCCATGACCGCGACCTCGCGGTCGGCCACCACCTTGACCGGCTGGCGCAGGCTGATGGGCCCCAGGTAGCCCGGCCGGGTGCCGAAGTGGTCGAGGATCTCGGGCACGGTCGCGAAGCGGAACCCCGCGTCCAGGCCGGGCACCTTGCCGACCTTCACCTCGTTCATGTCGTGATCGCCGCGCACCAGCAGCAGCCACACCTGCGTGGCCGTCACCTGACCATCCGGCGCCACCGTGTCGGTGGCCAGGACGAGGGACTTCACGGTGGCCGTGAGCGGCACGCCCAGCAGCGTGGCGACATCCTGGCAGGTGCTCTTGCCGGGCGTGGGCACCTTGCGCAGCGTCTGCGCGGCCGCGGGCCGCGGCTGCGCGGGCGCCAGGGCCTCGGCCTTTTCCATGTTGGCCGCGTAGTCGCTGGCTGGGCAGTAGACGATGGCGTCCTCGCCAGTGGCGGCGATGACCTGGAACTCCTCGGACAGGTCGCCCCCGATGGCGCCGCTGTCGGCGGCGACGGCGCGATAGCGCAGGCCGAAGCGGTCGAAGATGCGCCGGTAGGCCTGGGCCATGGTCTCGTAGCTGCGCTGGGCGCCCGCCTGGTCGCGGTCGAAGCTGTAGGCGTCCTTCATGATGAACTCGCGCCCGCGCATCAGGCCGAAGCGCGGGCGGCGCTCGTCACGGAACTTGGTCTGGATCTGGTACAGGTTCTTCGGCAGTTGCCGGTAGCTGCGCAGTTCCTGGCGGGCGATGTCGGTCACCACCTCCTCGCTGGTGGGCTGGACCACGAAGTCGCGGTCGTGCCGGTCGCGGATGCGCAGCAGCTCCGGGCCCATCTTCTGGAAGCGCCCGGTCTCCTGCCACAGCTCCGCCGGCTGCACCACGGGCATGGTGCACTCCACGGCGCCGGCTCGATCCATCTCCTCGCGCACGATGGCCTCGACCTTGCGGATGACCCGCAGGCCCATGGGCATGTAGGTGTAGATGCCGGCGCCGAGCTTCTTGATCATGCCGGCGCGGGTCATCAGCCGGTGGCTGGCGACCTCGGCGTCGGCAGGGGCTTCCTTCAGGGTGGCGATGAGGAACTGGGAGGCGCGCATGGGACGGGGGGACGGGTCGGAATGGCTGAGCCCTTCCAGCGCGAGGGTGCGCCGTGCATAATGAACTCAGTTCAAGAATTTGGGGTGAGATTATGCTTGACCGGGACGGCTTCAGGCCCAACGTCGGCATCATCCTGCTCAACCAGAAGAATCAGGTGTTCTGGGGCAAACGCATCCGGACACACAGCTGGCAGTTCCCGCAGGGCGGCATTGATCGGGGTGAAAATCCCGAGCAGGCCATGTTCCGGGAACTCCACGAGGAAATCGGGTTGATGCCGGAGCACGTGCGCGTCATCGCGCGCACGAGGGACTGGCTTCGCTATGAAGTGCCCGAACGCTACATCCGTCGCGACGCGCGCGGCCACTACAAGGGCCAGAAGCAGATCTGGTTCCTGCTGCAGCTGACGGGCCAGGACTGGAACCTCAACCTGCGCGCCACCAACCATCCAGAGTTCGACGCCTGGCGCTGGAACGACTACTGGGTTCCCCTCGACGTGGTGGTGGAGTTCAAGCGCGGCGTCTACGAGATGGCGCTGCGTGAACTGGCACGCTACCTGCCGCGCAACGACCACCGCAACCGCTACCTGCGCGCCGGCATGCGACCGCGCGAGAACGACCACGCCTTCGACAGCCGGCCCATGCCCCTGCCCGCACCCGCGCTGGAGCTTCCCCCCGGCGCCACATTCGACCCGCATCCGCAGGCCAGGGCCGAGGCCACGGGCGACAAGCACCCCGGATGAAGCGCTTCGACTCCGGCAGCCTGGCGCCTGGTGTCCGCCGTGCCGTCCAGACACTCACACTGATCATGCTGGCGGGCGCGGCGACGCTGGCGGCGGCACAGGTCGTGCCGGTCGACCCCGACTGGCGCGAGTCGGAGGCCCCGCCGCCGCCCGCCCCGCTGGCCAGCCGCATGATCCCGCTCGACATGCCGGGCAGCAGCCTGCGCTTCGGTGTGGACGCCGCCTCCGTCTCGGTCGGACGCGATGGCGTGGTGCGTTACGTGGTGCTGGCCATTGGCACCGGCGGCGCGATGAACGCCATCTACGAGGGTGTGCGGTGCAGCACCGCGGAGGTCAAGGTCTATGCCCGGCACTCGGCGGCCGGCGGCTGGGTGGCCACGCCGACGGCCGAGTGGCAGCGCCTGCATGAAGTCGCCCACTCCCGCCACAGCCTGGTCATCGCCCGCAACGGTGCATGTGTCGGCCACGGCGCGGCAGGCACGGCCGCGGACATCGTCCGCAACCTGAAGGAAGGGCCGGACCGCCGCTTCGTCCAGTAGGTCGTGGCGTGTCGCCACGGGCCGCCACAGGCCGTGAAAAGCCGGTCGCCCGCGCGACTCAGCGCGTCAGGACGAGGTTGGTGCGATGGATCATCTCGCGCTCGGCGACGTAGCCGAGCAGCCGCTCGATCTCTGACGAAGGCTTGCGGCACAGCAGCCGCGCCTCGGCTGCCGCGTAGTTCGCCAGCCCGCGGGCGATTTCCTGGCCCTGCGCGTCGCGAACCGCGATCACCTCGCCGCGCGAGAAGTCGCCCTCGACGGCCGTCATGCCGATCGGCAGCAGGCTCTTGCCCTCACCGCACAGCTTGGCGGCCGCGCCGGCATCCACCGATACGGCGCCGCGCAACTGCAGGTGGTCGGCCATCCAGCGCTTGCGCGCCTGGTTCTTCTGGTCCGGCGCCACCAGCAGGGTACCGACGATCTCGCCGGCGGCCAGGCGCAGCAGGCAATCGGTCTCGCGGCCCCAGGCGATGGCGGTGGAGGCACCGGAGCCGGCCGCCCGGCGCGCGGCCAGCACCTTTGTGATCATGCCGCCGCGTCCGATGCTGGAGCCGGCGCCACCGGCCATGGCCTCCAGGGCGGGGTCGCCCGCGCGGGCCTCGCTGATGAAGCGCGCCGCGGGGTCCTTGCGGGGGTCGGCGCTGTACAGGCCCTTCTGGTCGGTGAGGATCACCAGCAGGTCGGCCTCGACCAGGTTGGCCACCAGCGCGCCCAGGGTGTCGTTGTCGCCGAACTTGATCTCGTCGTTGACGACCGTGTCGTTCTCGTTGATGACCGGCACGACCTTCAGCGCCAGCAAGGTCAGCAGCGTGCTGCGGGCATTGAGGTAGCGCTCGCGGTCGGCCAGGTCGGCGTGCGTCAACAGGACCTGCGCGGAGCCCATGCCCTGCTCGCGCAGCTTCGTCTCGTACATCTGCGCGAGGCCCATCTGCCCCACCGCGGCGGCCGCCTGCAGCTCGTTCAGCTCGTGCGGGCGCGTGGCCCAGCCCAGGCGCTTCATGCCCTCGGCGATGGCGCCGCTGGACACCATGATGACTTCGCGGCCGTCGCGCGCCAGCGCGGCCAGTTGCCGGCACCACTCGCCGATGGCGCGTTCGTCGAGCCCGCGGCCTTCATTGGTGACGAGGCTGGAGCCGACCTTGACGACGATGCGCCGCGCGTCCCGCAGGACGGCGGCGGACGGGGTATCGCTCATGGGTTCGCGGGGGGATCGGACGGGAAACGGGGGTCGACTTCCGTCACCGGCTGCTCGGCAAGCTGCCGGGCGCGAATGTGCTGGTAGACCGCCTGCACGAGTGGCTCGCAGCCCTCGCGGGTCAGCGCGGAGATCTCGAACACCGGCCCCTTGAAGCGCATGCGCCGCACGAAATCCTTCACGCGGGCGGCCCGCTCCTCCGCCGGGACCATGTCGAGCTTGTTCAGCACCAGCCAGCGCGGCTTCGCATGCAACTCAGGGTCGTACTTCTTCAGCTCGGCGACGATCGCCTTCGCCTGCGCGACCGGGTCGACGGCCTCGTCGAACGGCGCGATGTCCACCACGTGCAGCAGCAGGCGGGTGCGCTGCAGGTGCCGCAGGAACTGGTGGCCCAGCCCGGCGCCCTCGGCGGCGCCCTCGATCAGGCCCGGCACGTCGGCGATGACGAAGCTCTGCTCCGGACCCACCCGCACCACGCCCAGGTTGGGGTGCAGGGTGGTGAACGGATAGTCCGCGATCTTCGGACGCGCGTTGGAGACCGCCGCGATCAGCGTGGACTTGCCCGCGTTGGGCATGCCCAGCAGGCCGACATCGGCCAGCACCTTCAGTTCCAGCTTGAGGCTCTTGCGCTCGCCGGGCCAGCCGGGCGTCTTCTGTCGCGGTGCACGGTTGATCGAGCTCTTGAAGCGCATGTTGCCGAAGCCGCCGTCCCCGCCCTTGGCGATCAGGATGCGCTCACCCGGCTGCAGCAGCTCATGCAGCACCGCGCCCGTCTCGGCGTCGGTGATGATCGTGCCCACCGGCATCTTGAGGGTGACGTCGTGGCCCGCCGCGCCGAACATGTCGGAGCCCATGCCGTGCTCGCCGCGGCCGGCTTCGTGACGCCGCGAGTAGCGGAAGTCCACCAGGGTGTTGAGGCTCGCGTCGGCGATGGCCCAGACGTGGCCCCCGCGGCCGCCGTCGCCCCCGTTCGGACCACCGAACTCCTTGTACTTCTCATGCCGGAACGACGCGCAGCCGTTGCCGCCATCGCCGGCGGCGATGTCGATGAAGGCTTCGTCGACAAATTTCATTCGGTTGGCTTCCAAACAACAAAGCCCCGCCAGGCGGGGCTTTGTCCCTGCAGGTGGAGATTAACTCAAGCCGAGGCCGGCTCGATGCTCACCACGTGCTTGTTGAGCGCGCCCTGGACGCGGAACTTGACATGCCCGTCCACCAGGGCGAACAGCGTGTGGTCACGGCCCACGCCGACGTTGGTGCCGGGGTGGAACTTGGTGCCGCGCTGGCGCACGATGATGGAGCCGGCGCTGATGAGTTCGCCGCCGAAGGCCTTGACGCCCAGCATCTTGGGCTGGGAATCACGTCCGTTGCGCGTGGAGCCGCCGCCTTTTTTCTGTGCCATGTTTCCTGCTCCTTAGGCCGCGATGGCGCCGATCTGGAGCTCGGTGTAGAGCTGGCGATGGCCCTGACGCTTCTGATAGTGCTTGCGACGGCGCAGCTTGAAGATGCGCACCTTGTCGTGCTTGCCTTGTGCCACGACCGTGGCCTTGACGCTGGCACCGTCCACCAGGGGCGCCCCGACCTTCAACTCGCCGCCTTGGCCGACCGCGAGAACCTGATCAAGGGTGATTTCCTGGCCGATGTCCGCAGCAATCTGTTCTACTTTTATCTTGTCGCCAGCGGCAACGCGATACTGCTTGCCACCGGTTTTTATGACCGCGTACATGTGAACCTCACAAATGGAAAACCCTCCGGACGAATTTCCAGAGAGCCCGCGACTATAGCACGGGTTGCGGTCACTCGCCTGCCGCGGTCGGCCCGGGCACAGCGGCTTCCTATAATCGTGCCACACCTCCGGACCCGCTCTTGACCGACTCCAACGCCAGCGTCGCCCCCGTGCTCGCCCTGATCGCCGACGACATGCACGCCGTCGACGCCGTGATCGCCCGCCGGCTCGACTCCGGCGTGCCCCTGGTGGCCGAGGTGTCGCGCTACATCATCGGCTCCGGTGGCAAGCGGCTGCGCCCCGCCCTGCTGCTGCTCATCTGTGGCGCCCTGGGCTACCGGGGCGACCAGCGCTTCAACCTGGCGGCCGTGGTGGAGTTCATTCACACCGCTACCCTGCTGCACGACGACGTGGTGGACGAGTCGACGCTGCGCCGCGGCCGCGCCACCGCCAACGAGCGCTTCGGCAACCCGGCGAGCGTGCTGGTGGGCGACTTTCTGTATTCCCGCGCGTTCCAGATGATGCTGGACGCGCACGACATGCGGGTGATGGAGATCCTGGCCGAAGCCACCAACGTGATCGCCGAGGGCGAGGTCATGCAGCTGATGAACATGCACGACCCGGACCTGGACGAAGCCGGCTACCTGCAGGTGATCCGCTCCAAGACCGCCAAGCTGTTCGAGGCGAGCGCACGGCTGGGCGCGGTGCTCGCCGGCGCCGGCCCCGAGGTGGAGCGTGCCTGCGCCGACTACGGCCAGGCGCTCGGCACGGCCTTTCAGGTCATCGACGACGTGCTCGACTACGACGGCGAGGTCGAGGCCATGGGCAAGAACCTGGGCGACGACCTGCGCGAAGGCAAGGTCACGCTGCCCCTGATCGCGGCCATGCATCGCGGCACCGCGGACCAGCGCGCGCTGATCCGTGGCGCCATCGAGACGGGCGCGCTCGACGCGCTGGACGCCATCGTGGCCATCGTGCGCGACACCGGCGCCCTGCAGGTGGCCCACGCGGCCGCGGCGGCAGAGGCGCGGCGGGCCGTCGACGCGGCGCGATCACTGCCCGTGAACGACCATGCCGGCGGTTTGATACAATTGGCGGCTTCGCTGCTTCAGCGCCGCCACTGAAGGCCTTCAACAGGCTATCCGTCGCGCGGCGCGGGGGCCGCATCGGGGTGTAGCTTAGCCTGGTAGAGCGCTACGTTCGGGACGTAGAGGCCGGAGGTTCGAATCCTCTCACCCCGACCATTTTTTCCCGCCTTCATGTCCATCGCCCGCCTGCGCAGGCGGCTCTTCTGCGGCGTGGATGCCGCGCGGGCGTGACTTCGTTCCAACTGTCTGCGGCCTTCAAGGAGCGTGAGCGTTTACACGGGCAACGCTTTTGGCGATGATCGGCCCTGACCGTCCCATCCGGCCAGCTTGACGCTGCCCGGATGAAGGGTCGTAATCCATGGCCGCTGTTGATCCTGCCGTTGAAACCGCTTCCGTCGCCCTGCCGGGGATCGCGCGCGCGCTGATCTCCGCCGGCAAGCTCGGCCAGAAGTCCGCCGAGGACGTCTTCCGCAAGGCGCAGTCCAACCGCAACAGCTTCATCGCCGAGCTCACCGGCTCCGGTGCGGTGTCGGCTTCGGACCTGGCCCACACCATGTCGGCGGCGTTCGGCGCCCCGCTGCTCGACCTGGATGCCATCGACATCCAGCGCCTGCCCAAGAACCTGCTGGACGCCAAGATCTGCCAGGCCTACCGGGTGGTGGTGCTGTCCAAGCGCAACAACCGGCTGATCGTCGCCACGGCCGATCCGTCCGACCAGCAGGCGGCCGACAAGATCAAGTTCGCCACCCAGATGGGCGTGGACTGGGTGATCGCCGAGTACGACAAGCTGACCAAGATGGTGGAGGCCCAGGCCACCACGGCCACCGAGGCCATGGACAGCATCATCGGCGACGACTTCGAGTTCGACGAGTCGACCATGGACCAGGCCGTGGTCGACGACGACGACAAGGGCGGCACGCCCGACGTCGACGACGCACCGGTCGTCAAGTTCCTGCACAAGATGCTGCTGGACGCCATCGGCGCCCGCGCTTCCGACCTGCACTTCGAGCCCTACGAGCACACCTACCGGGTGCGCTTCCGGGTCGACGGCGAGCTGCGCGAGATCGCCTCGCCGCCGGTGGCCATCAAGGACAAGCTCGCCTCGCGCATCAAGGTGATCTCGCGCATGGACATCGCCGAGAAGCGGGTGCCGCAGGACGGGCGCATGAAGCTCAAGGTCGGCCCCGACCGCGTGATCGACTTCCGCGTCAGCACCCTGCCCACGCTGTTCGGCGAGAAGATCGTCATCCGTATCCTGGATCCGAGCAGCGCCAAGCTGGGCATCGACGCGCTGGGCTACGAGGCCGAGGAAAAGAAGCGCCTGCTCGACGCCATCAGCCGCCCCTACGGCATGATCCTCGTCACCGGCCCCACCGGCTCGGGCAAGACGGTGTCGCTCTACACCTGCCTGAACCTGATGAACAAGCCGGGGGTGAACATCTCCACGGCCGAGGATCCGGCGGAAATCAACCTGCCCGGGGTGAACCAGGTCAACGTGAACGACAAGGCGGGCCTGTCCTTCGCGGTGGCCCTCAAGTCCTTCCTGCGCCAGGACCCGGATGTCATCATGGTCGGCGAAATCCGCGACCTGGAAACCGCCGACATCGCGATCAAGGCCGCCCAGACCGGCCACCTGGTGCTGTCCACCCTGCACACGAATGACGCGCCGACCACGCTCACGCGCATGCGCAACATGGGCATCGCGCCATTCAACATCGCCTCCGCCGTGATCCTGATCACCGCGCAGCGCCTGGCGCGGCGCCTCTGCGCGTCCTGCAAGAAGCCGCTCGACATCCCCTACGAGGCGCTCATCGACGCGGGCTTCAAGGAAGAGGACGTCGACGGCAGCTGGACGCCCTACGGCCCGGTGGGCTGCAGCTCCTGCAACAATGGCTACAAGGGCCGCGTCGGCATCTACCAGGTGATGCCGGTGAGCGAGGACATGCAGCGCATCATCCTGGCCGACGGCAGCGCGCTGGAAATCGCCGCGCAGGCCCGCAAGGAAGGCGTCAAGAGTCTGCGCGAGTCCGGCCTGTGGAAAGTCCGGCAGGGCCTCACTTCCCTCGAGGAAGTGCTGGCTTGCACCAACGAATAACGCATCACAGAGGAGTCCCGCTATGGCAACCGCAGCAGCAGCAGCCAAGGTCACCGAAGTCGTCTGGGAATGGGAAGGCAAGGACCGCAATGGCAAGGTCGTGCGGGGCGAGACGCGCGCCGCGGGCGAAAACCAGGTCATGGCGGCGCTGCGGCGCCAGGGCGTCACGCCCACCAAGATCAAGAAGCGCAAGATGCGCTCGGGCTCGAAGATCCGCGCCAAGGACATCGC